>VOFJ01003753.1_pt1 | contig 40298 bp, 63 predicted proteins | sample 5384081 | NCBI WGS metagenome assembly VOFJ01 (sample SAMN12384729, study PRJNA508395) | human gut metagenome | isolation source: healthy gut I | host: Homo sapiens
AGCAGGACCTCTACACCTGCGGGCTGCAGCTCCAGAAGCTCTCCGACCTGCCGGGCCACCTCGAGCAGCTTCTCAACATCAAGCTGGAGGTGACCAAACGCACTCGCGGTGAAAACGAGAACATCTACTTCAACCGTCGCATTGTCATGGCCGACGATGCCGGGGCTCCCGGCGCGGCGATGGACGACATGATCCCGTTCTGATGATGGACCGGATCACCGTTGTCGTCGACACCCGCGAACAGGAGCCCTACAGCTTCGATAGCGACAAGGTTTCGGCGGTTCGCAAGGCGCTGCCCGCCGGTGATTACTCGCTGGTCGGCCTTGAGGAACGGGTGGCGGTGGAGCGCAAATCCCTGACGGATTTCGTCTCCACCGTCATCCGGGGGCGAAAGCGGTTTCACCGCGAGCTGGAAAAGCTCTCCGCCTACGAATCCGCCTGCGTGGTTGTCGAGTGCAACTTTCGCGATCTGGTCGATGGCCGCTACCGCAGCGATGCCCACCCGCATGCGCTGATCGGAACGGTCGCCTCCATCGTCGTCGACTTCGGTGTCCCCGTCTACTTCTGCTCGGACCGGCAGGCCGCCTGCCGTTTTGTCGAGGAGTACCTGACACGTTTTCACCGGAGGATCGCGAGATGCCAAAAAGAAATGAGACTAACCCGGCGCGACTCCGGGGAAGAATAGAGCGCGTTTACTATGCCGGACCCAAGTTTTCCGCAGGCCGACTGCTCACCCCGACCGGTGAGGAGGTCCAGTTCGCGGGCAATTTGTTCGCCCGGGAAAATCAGCCTGTGGTCCTACCTGGCCAGTCCACCCATCCCTGGGTATTGTTATTTAACAGAATATGAATAGCTTTGCATAGCTTTTCGATAAATAATGCCAAGTAAATGAATAATAGTGGTTTGGCATATAAATTGTTGAAGATTTGGTATTTTTAAATAAAATATGATGCGGAATATACGTGTAGTTTTTTGCAGTTTTGTCTTTATCTGTTGTATTGGTTGCCGGAGTTGCAGATGAATTACAGGCACAGGAGAAAAGACAGGGATGGATTAAACGATTGAGATACAGGCGGGAATTACGTCGGGAGTTGCAAGGTGAGATTCAATTATCCGGAGCTTTTGCTCTTTTATCCTATGGCTGTGAAATGGGCGGAAGAGTTTCGTAAGATCCATCCTAAAGTGAGGATCGATATTTCTGCCGGTGGGGCTGGTAAAGGAATTACCGATGCTTTGGCTAAGGTGGTAGACCTTGGAATGGTCTCCCGGGATATTTATCCGCAGGAACTGGAAAAAGGGGCTTTCCCGATAGCGGTGGTGAAGGATGCCGTCGTACCTACTATTAATTCGAATAATCCTTTTTGATCGATCAGATATTAGCGACCGGTTTAAAAGCAACAGGTGGCTCAGGATCTGTGGATTCATACCACAGCCCGGACCTGGGGCGATGTGCTGGGGACGGGCAGTACGATACCGGTACATGTGTATACCCGCCTCGGATGCTTGCGGTGCTGCAGAAACTTTTGCTGCCTGCTTAGGAGCCAAACAAGAGGATCTGGAAGGAACCGCTGTATTCGGAGATCCCGGAGTCACTTCTGTGGTGCAACGTGACAAAGTAGGGATCGGATTTAATAATATTGCCTATGCTTACGATATCAATTCTAAAAAGCCTTATCGGCATATCGCAGTGATTCCCTTGGATTTGAACGGCAATGGAAAGATCGATCCGGAAGAAGATTTTTATGCCACTAGTACAGAATTGAATGCTGCTATTGCAGAAGGGAAATATCCCAGCCCACCGGCCCGGAACCTGTTTTTGGTTTCGAATGGAAAACCGATGAAACCGGAAGTGCTTGCTTTTCTCGAATTTATTTTTGACAGATGGGCAGCAATATGCTCCTGAAGTGGGATATATCGGGCTTTCATCCGATATATTGGAAGAAGAATTATTCAAATTGCAGGAATAATGATGGAGGAAGAAGATAAGATTGTACAAAAAACTTCCAGGATCCGCCTGATCAAAGATAAGATGGCCGGATCAATGATGTTGACTTTTACGTTAGTGTCTGTGTTGTTGGTCGTGCTGATCGGTATTGGTCTGGTGCTGAAATCTTTGCCTATTTTACACGACAAATCCCTGTGGGAGTTACTTAGTGGAGCGAAATGGAAACCGATGCGCGGGGATTTCGGTTTCCTGCCGTTTATTATGGGTACCCTTTGGGTGACGGCTATCGCTATCCTTTGGACTTTACCGGTTTCGTTATTTACCGCTATTTTCCTGACGGAAAATTCTAAGAGTTGGGTGAAAAGGGTGGTGTTTCCGGCTCTCGATATTTTGGCCGGTCTGCCTTCGGTCGTCTATGGAGTGTGGGGTATTTTAGTCGTAGTCCCCTGGATTTCCGATCGGTTGGCTCCACACTTTGTGGAATATTCTACAGGTTATTCCACACTGGCTGCCGGTATTGTATTGGGGATCATGATCCTGCCTTTGCTGAATCAGTTTGTTTGTGGAATTATTTTTCTTCTGTTCCTAAGGAATACCGGGAAGCTTCCTTATCCTTGGGAGCAACCCGTTGGCAGACGACGAAATATGTATTGCTGAAGAAGACTTTCCCGGGGATAGTAGCTTCGGTGACCCTGGCTATTTCGAGGGCTATGGGGGAGACGATCGCCGTGTTGATGGTGTGTGGAAATATTGTACAACTTCCCGACTCGTTATTCGACGGTTGTTATCCGTTGCCGGCATTGATCGCCAATAACTACGGGGAAAGGTTGTCATTGCCGCTGGATGAATCGGCATTGATGTTTGCCGCTTTGATTTTGTTTGTGGTCGTATTTGTCTTTAATATCGCTTCCCGCCTGATCCTTAGAAAGCTGGAACGGAATTTGGTATGATCGAAAAACCGATGTCATGAAATTGAAATTTATTGAAGAGAAGGCTATGAAAGTGGTGATGTTGGTGACAACATTACTGGTATTTTTGTTTGTAGGCAGTATTTCATATACCATCAACCAAAACGGATAGGGAGCCATGAATAGGAAAATGATTTCCTCTTTGACGGGAGCCGGGTTTACATCGGCAAAGAAGGAGGGTTGCTGAATGCTATCGTCGGTTCGTTGTATATTGTGGGAGCTTCTACGGTATTGGGGCTGGCGGTGAGTATTCCTGTCGTGTTTTATCTGAATGTATATCTGAAAAAAAAAATTCGAAACGGGGGTTCGTTCGCCCGACTGGCGTATGATGTGCTTTTCGGAATCCCTTCGATCGTATACGGGGCTTTTTGCTTTTACCATCATGATCTATTTGGGGTTGAAGACTTCTTTGGCCGGTGGTATTATTGTCATAACGCTATTGATCATTCCGATTTTTATCCGTTCGATGGACGAGATTGCCCGGGAATTGCCGCAGGATATGCTGAATGCTTCTTATTCCCTGGGAGCTACGCGTTACGAAACGATCAAAGTGGTTGTCCGGCAGATCGCTCCGGGTATCGCTACAGCTACTTTGTTGTCTATCGGCCGGGCGATCGGAGATGCTGCTGCGGTGTTGTTCACTGCCGGGTATACGGATAATATCCCGACTTCCCTGGGACAGCCGGCAGCCACTTTGCCTCTGGCCGTATTTTTTTCAGCTGAGCAGCCCTATACCCGCAGTTCAGGAAAGGGCGTATGCCGCCGCTTTGATATTGACTATTATTGTTTTGATATTGAGTATCCTGGGACGGATTATTACGAACCGTTTCTCCAGGAATAAAATTCAGTAATCATCGTGATTAAAATAATTGAGTAACTTAGTAATCTGGTAACTATATATGAATATTCCGTTTTTAGGTAAGAAAATCAAATGGTATAATATGTCCGATTTGAATGAAACAGAATTGAAAAAAGGTTTTTTCGTCCGAATCAGAAATTTTGTACCGATGATTCCAAAAAGATCGAACATTGTCGTAGACCATTTGAATGTCACTATCCAGCACAATCATATTCTGAAAGGAGGTGTCGGCAGTTATTCCGGACCGGAAGATTACCTGTATTATCGGTCCTTCGGGTTGTGGAAAGTCGACTTTGATCAAGAGCTTGAACCGTCTGTTGGATACGAATGAAGAGGTTCATATTTCGGGTAGTGTGTTGGTAGACAGGGGAAGAATTGTATGCTCCGGGAGTAGAGATTACACATATACGGCGTAAGATGGGATTGTTGTCGCAACGTCCCTGTCCGCTACCGATGTCTGTTTATGATAATATCGCTTACGGTTGCCGGATTCATGGTATACGTAACCGGAAGAAGCTGAATATGATCGTACGCCATTACCTGCAGGCTGTGGGATTATGGGAAGAGGTGAAAGATCGTTTGCATACCCGGCAGGTCGGATGTCTATCGGACAGCAACAACGCCTCTGTCTGGCCCGGGGATTAGCTGTCGAACCCCAGTTTATCCTGGCAGACGAAGCGACTTCGGCTTTGGATCCTATATCGAAGTAAAAACCATCGAGGATCTGTTTTTAAAACTTAAAGAGGAATATGCTATCGTATTGGTGACGCATACGTTGCGTCAGGCCTTACGAATTGCCGATTATGTGATCTTTATGTATATGGGAGAGATCATCGAGGCCGGACCGGCAGAACAAATCTTTAAAAATCCACAAAAGGAGTTGACACAGAAATATTTGGCCGGGGGTATTTAGTTAGAAAAAGTAAAAAGTGGGAAAAAGCTATAAGCTAAGGGCTTGGAGCTGGGGAGGAAAGAAAAATCGATTGGGATATGATGAAAGAGGATGTAATACGGTTGAATGAGCAGCTGAAAGGCAAGAAGGCGGAAGAGGTATTGGATTATTTTTGGAAAAATACCAGGGACATATTGCTCTGGCGTCGAGTCTGGGGATTGAAGACCAGGTGTTGACTGCTATGATTTGCGGGATCGATGCGACTACCCGTATTTTTACTTTGGACACCGGGCGGTTGTTTCCTGAAACATATAGTCTGATCGGGCGGACAAATATGACATATGGAATCCGGATTCAGGTATTTTTCCCGGACTATCACGAAGTGGAAAAAAATGGTGGCGGAACATGGGGTGAATTTGTTTTACGATAGCATTGAATACAGGAGGTTATGTTGTCATATCCGTAAACTGGAACCTCTGAAACGTGCTTTCCAGGGAATGAAAGTGTGGATTTGCGGATTGCGGCACGAACAATCGGTTACCCGTACAGGAAATCAGTTGGTAGAGTGGGACGGGATGAACGGATTGATAAAAAGTGAATCCTTTGATCGATTGGACAGAAACCGAGGTATGGGGAGTATATCCGTGAGCACGGCGTACCTTATAATAAATTGCATGATCAGGGATTTCCGAGTATCGGTTGTCAGCCCTGTACCCGGGCTGTTAAGCCCGGCGAAGATATCCGGGCCGGACGTTGGTGGTGGGAGTCGCCTGAACACAAAGAATGTGGATTACATAAATGACCGGATTTCTCGTTGCCTTGATGGTCGGAAAATTTTCTACCGGACCTAATAATGAAAGGTGCTTATATACATGTTTACTCTAAATGTAGGTTTATTTTGTTATTTATTCGTCTTCGGTGATCGTGTTTGGGGACCCGGTCGCTTCTGTCGGTCGTCTTGCTTTTTCTTTCACTGACCGGCGGAACTCCTCACTGCGTTCGTCAGACACCACCGGTCGGGCGTTCAGAAAAAGCAAGACGACACTCGCCAGAGCTCCAATGATCCCCGAACACGAACACCTCCGACTTACGTTATCACTGAATTGCAGACCGGTCTTGATTTAAGAAAGATCATTCTCCCTGGAAATAAGCCGGATAGTCCGTTTTTCCTATTTTCGTAAATTTCCGCTTGTATTTCCTTTACCGGTTAGCTCTGCCGTTAGATGGAGGGTTTTATGGCGGAAGACCATTGGAGCGGGAACGAGGAGCCGGTTAGGTTTTCCGAACGTCCGACCGGTGGTGTCTGACGAACGCAGTGAGGAGTTCCGCCGGTCAGTGAAGGAAAGCCTTAGCGGATCGTTCCAGGCGAACCGGTCTGACGGGATAAAACCCGGAATCGGAATAGAAAGAAAAAAAATAAACCTACATTTATAAGTTGTAAATATGTATATCACTACCTGATAGAAATGCTTAGCGGGCTTGAAATGCCTTTTTATCTATCGAAGATTTTCGGTCAATTAGGGTGGAAATATTTATAAAAAACAGCAGTTGATAATCTATTGCATTATTCCAATATTCGTGTGTATGCCCGCCCGGACGGGTGAGGAAATCGTGGGGAATATTGTAATACCGGAGTTTTTCATGTAATTTCTGATTTACGGTATAGAAGAAGTCGTAATATCCGCAATCGATAATGATGGCTAAAGGTCCCGACTTGCTGTTGTAGGGCGATTGGTTGATTACGGTATATTCGTTCCAACGCTGGGGATTCTCGGAATAGGGGCCCAGCAATTGCTTCATTTCCCAATTTTTCGGGGAAAGGCCGGATATCGACACCTCCGCTTATCGAGCCACAGGCTCCGTAAGTGTCCGGGTGACGGAAAGCCAGCCATAAAGCACCGTGCCCGCCCATACTGAAACCGGTGATAGCTCTTCCCTTGCGGTTATTATAAGTGCGGTATTGGGAATCGATATAGTTGATCAGCTCTTTGCTCACATAAGTTTCATAGCGGTAGGAAGGATTGATGGGGCTATCCCAATACCAACTGTTCAGGCCGTCGGGACATACGATGATCATATCGAAATTAGAAGCCATTTGAGCCAGATCGGGTTTTGTATAGGTGGCCCACGTATCGTAACATCCTCCATAACCGTGGAGCAGATAGGCTACCGGGTATTTTTTCTGTGTATTTTGGGTATAGCTGGCAGGCAGGATAATGATATTTTTTAATTTGTTTTTTCATGGACGTACTGTAAACCGAGATCGTGTCTATTTTCTGGGCTTGAGTTGGGAGGTAGGTCCCGATCAGAAATAAGGATAGGAACAATAATTGTATCACTCTTATTTTTTTTCATAAGGGTATACTTATTGGTTTGTTACCGGATATTAACAATATAAAACTTGCTGCAAATACTCTGTAAAGATATTTATTTCTTGTATATTTTCCTGCATATTTTTTTTGTTTTTCTTTGATTTTGTCCCTGCGTATATGTAACAAATACGTCATTATTTTTCAATAGTTTCGTCATAAATTTGCATTTTGTATATGGATTTCTTGTAAAGGTTCATCTTCCTCGACTGTTACGGGCAACATTTGACGTAAACTCTGGTAGGCATAAAATACCGGATACAAAAAGAATGTTTTGGAGATTAAAATCTAAAGTGATCCTACTGATTATTTTGGAAACTATCGATTTTATAGTAAAATCTATTTTTTTATTGTAGGTGTGTGTAAAATTGGGGGGTATGTATTGAATTATTTGTGTTCTATTTTGATATATATGTATTTTTTGGGGGTATGTGGAAAAAATAATTCAAATTTTATTTTTGATTATTGTTCTAAATATATATTTTTGTCTTGGTTTTAATGAAAATAAGAAATGGGTTTGGAAAAATACTTTTTTGTAGCGTATATATCCCCTTGTTTTTTTTAGATTGAATATTGAAAACAGATGTTTTTATTGAAACAATATCGGCAAATCGTCTCTTTTTTCCCGGAATGTCAGATTGTGGGAACGGCTAAAGACACTTTTCAATTTCCTTCTGCCGGGAAAAGACTTCCGGCACTTATCGTTTGATTTAAAATTTCAGGCTTATGAAGATTACACTATCACAGTTGAACGTTATGGTCGGAGATATTCTCTCGAATAAAAGTAAGAACATAGACTATATTGACGAGGCTGCGGATAGTGGTGCAGATCCGGCGTTACCCGGCGAAATGGTCCTGTCTGCTGTGGGAAGGGTGTAAGATGCCGTTGGCCGATGATGTATACAGAGATAAGGAACCACCTAAACAATAAATATTATGACAACACTTAGATTTAAAATGGTTGGAGAGGCGATCGGAAGAAAAGCCGTAGAAGTAAAAAAGCACCTGCCGAACGTCCGGCAGAGTATTTCGGAAAATATGTTTTTGATCGGGACAAAATGCGGAAATATTTGCCGAAAGCTTGTTTCGAAACGTTGATGAATACGATGAAGAACGGGAGCCCGTTGGATCGGGAAACAGCCGATTGTGTGGCTGCCGGAATGAAACAGTGGGCTCAGGATATGGGAGCTACTCATTATACGCATTGGTTTCAACCCTTGACGGGAGGAACTGCGGAGAAACACGATGCTTTTATCGAGGCCGATCACGAAGGAGGAGTGTTGGAAGAGTTCACAGGAAAGTTGCTGATACAACAAGAACCGGATGCTTCCAGTTTTCCGAGCGGTGGTCTTCGCAATACATTTGAAGCCCGGGGATATAGTGCCTGGGATCCTAGTTCTCCGGCCTTTATTGTCGATACGACCCTTTGTATACCGACTATCTTTATTGCTTATACGGGGGAGGCCCTGGATTTCAAGGCCCCTCTTTTTGAGGGCTCTCGAGGCAGTAAACCGTGCGGCTGTGGATATTTGCCGGTATTTCGACCCGAAGGTGGAAAAAGTGTTCTCTTATCTGGGATGGGAGCAGGAATATTTTTTTGGTAGACGAAAGCCTGTGGGCGGCCCGTCCTGATCTGGTACTTACCGGCCGGACGATGATGGGACATGAAAGTGCTAAAAATCAACAGCTGGATGATCATTATTTCGGTTCTATACCGACTCGGGTGATTGCTTTTATGAAGGATCTGGAATACGAATGTCAGCAATTGGGAATCCCGGTAAAAACCCGCCACAATGAGGTGGCTCGAACCAGTTCGAACTTGCTCCGGTTTTCGAAGAGACCAATCTGGCTAATGACCACAATCAGTTGTTGATGTCTACCATGAAAGTGGTGGCGAGGCGTCATTGTTTCCGGGTACTTTTGCACGAAAAACCTTTCAAGGGGATCAACGGTTCCGGGCAAGCACAACAACTGGTCTTTGGGTACCGATACGGGAGTGAATCTGTTATCTCCGGGACGTTCTGCTACAGAGAATCTGCAATTTATCACCTTTCTGGTGAATATCCTGATGGCGGTCTATCGACGGAATGGCTTATTGAAAGCCTCTGTGATGAGTGCAGGCAATGCCCATCGTTTAGGAGCTAACGAAGCTCCTCCTGCTATTTTGTCGGTATTCCTGGGGACTCAGTTGTCGGCTATTCTGGATAAAATCGAATTCAGCCAATCGGATGAAGCGATTCAGTTGATAAAAAGACCGGGTTCAGGATGGACGGGATTACGCATATCCCTGAACTATTCAGGGATACGACCGACCGTAACCGGACATCACCGTTTGCATTTACCGGCAACCGGTTCGAATTCCGTGCCGTCGGTTCCTCGGATAATTGTACCGATGCCATGATCACTTTGAATACGGCAGTGGCTTATCAGTTAAAAGAGTTTAAAGCTGATATTGATAAACTCATCGCTGAAGGACATACGAAAGAAAATGCTATCTTTACGGTGTTAAAACGGTATACGGTGGCATGCAAACCGATTCGGTTCGAGGGGAATGGATATAGTGATGAATGGAAGGCTGAAGCTGCCCGGCGTGGGTTGGATTGGGAGACCAGCGTTCCCTTGATCTTCGATCGTCTGTTAACCCAGGAGAACATCCGGATGTTCGGAGAAACCGGTGTATTGAACGAAGTGGAACTGCATGCCCAGGCTGAAGTGAAATGGGAGACATATACCAAAAAAGGTACAGATCGAAGCCCGTATATTGGGAGATTTGGCTATGAATCATATCTTACCGTGGTGGCTTCGCGTTACCAGAGTATGTTGCTGGATAAGGTAAGCAAGTTTATGGCGATTTTCCCGAAAGAGAAAGCGAGGGTTTTGGCCGAACAAGACTTAGAATTGATAGAGAAGATAGCCCGGCATATGACCTGTATTCAGACCCAGGTGGAGGCAATGGGTGGAAACCCGGAAAGTGATCAATAAGATGGGGATATACGGGAAAAAGCGATTGCTTATCACGACCGGATAGCCCCGACCTTCGATGAGATCCGGGCTCATATCGATAAATTGGAATTGATTGTCGATAATGAAATGTGGACGTTGCCGAAATATCGGGAACTTTTGTTTTTGAGATAACGAACAGGAATGGAAATGTTATGAGTGACGCAATTAAACATGAATGTGGGATTGCCATGGTGAGGTTGTTGAAACCTTTGGAATACTACCGGAAAAAATACGGAGATGTTTTTGGGGGATGAATAAGCTTTACCTGCTGATGGAAAAACAGCACAACCGTGGGCAGGAAGGAGCCGGAATGGCTTCGGTAAAGTTGAATGCCCGTCCGGGCGAAGAATATATCTTCCGGGAGAGGGCGGAAGGAACGGGGGCTATTCAGGATATTTTTTCTGCTGTCCACCGGGCGATTACCGAATGCCGGAGGATAGAACCGGAGGTGCCCCGACGAGGAGTTGCCTTTTATCGGCGAGATGTACATGGGGCATTTGCGTTACAGTACAACGGGGCGTTCGGGGATTTCATACCTGCATCCTTTTTGCGTCGTAATAATTGGCGGAGCCGGAATCTTTCATTGGCCGGAAATTTCAACCTGACCAATGTGGACGAAATATTGCAGTATATCGTGGAACGGGGACAACATCCCCGGCATAATGCGGATACTTTTATTATACTGGAGCAATTAGGGTATTTACTGGATTATGAGGTGGAACACCTCTACCGGAGATTCAAGGCCGAGGGCCTGGCCGGTCAGGCGATGAACGATGCGATCGAAGAGAATATCGATATCGAACATATTTTGCAGGAAGCTTCGGCACGCTGGGACGGAGGATATGTCATTACCGGTTTGTTGGGAAGCGGGGATCTTTTTCGCTTTCCGGGATCCTCATGGAATCCGGCCTGCTTTTTTTTATTATGCCAGCGATGAGGTGATCGTCGTTGCTTCCGAGCGTCCGGTTATTCAGACGGTTTTCGATTTGCCGGTAACAGAGGTGAAAGAATTGATGCCCGGACAGAGTATCGTTGTGAAACGGAACGGTAATATGAAAGTAAGTACGATCCATCCGGCCGTTGAAGTAACTCCCTGTTCTTTTTGAACGGATTTATTTCTGCCGGGGAAGTGATTGCGATATTTATAACGAACGGAAGGAACTGGGGCGTCTGCTGACCGAAAATATTTTTGAAAAGTGTCGGATATGATGTGGATCACACTATCTTTTCTTTTATATCCCCTAATACGGCAGAAATCGCTTATTATGGGATGATGCAGGGCTTGGAAGCCTGGTTGGACCGGCAGAAGAGTGAAGAGATCTGTGCCCGGAACGGACAACTGAGCAGCGCGCAGATCCGGGAAATCCTGTCGCGGCAGATCCGGACCGAGAAGTTGGCCATCAAGGATATCAAACTGAGGACTTTTATCGCTGAAGGAAATAGCCGGAATGATTTTAGCCGCCCACGTGTACGACACCACTTATGGGACAGTACGGGAAGGGGTGGATTCGATCGTCGTTATCGACGATAGTATTGTCCGGGGTACTACCTTGAGGCAAAGTATAATCAAAATCCTTTGCCGGCAGAAACCACAAAAAGATTGTGATTGTCTCCTCTTCGCCTCAAATCCGTTATCCGGATTGTTATGGCATCGATATGTCGAAGATGGGAGAGTTTATCGCTTTTCATGCTGCTATCGCTTTGCTGAAAGAGAGGAGATTAGAACGGGTGATCGATGAGGTGTATACCAAAAGTAAGGCTCAGATAGCATTACCCAAAGAAAAGGTCGTGAATTATGTCAAAGAAATTTATGCTCCTTTTTTACAGACGAAGAGATTTCTGCTAAGATTGCCGAAATGATCACCCCTGAGAATTGCCCTTCGGAAATAGCTGTGGTATATCAGACGATAGATCATTTACACCAGGCTTGTCCGAATCATTCCGGGGATTGGTATTTTTTCGGGTGATTATCCCCTCCGGGCGGAAACCGTCTGGTGAACGGGGCTTTTGTGGAATGGTATGAGAAAAGGTTTAATTCCTAAATCCGTTTGTCGTGTTACAAAAGATAAAGACCTGGATGCTTCCGCTGGCCATGTTGTCGGGAGCATTTTTTTATGAATTCTTTCAACAGTTGGCTTTTTTAACGCCCTACCTGATTTTTTCAGTATGTTGTTTATTACATATTGTAAATTGTCTTTTTCGCGATTTGAAGTTCAGTGGTTTGCATCTGTGGTTGCTGGCTGTTCAGGTTGTCGGGTGTTTGGTGGTTTACGGTGGATTGGTGTGGTTCGATCCGGTCGTGGCACAGGGAGGTCTGATTTGTGTTTTGGCACCGACCGCAACGGCTGCTGCAGTGATCACGGGAATGCTCGGAGGAAGTGTCGCCTGTCTGGCGGCATATACTTTGATGAGTAGTTTGGTGGTAGCTGTCGTATCTCCCTTGATCTTTACTCTGTTGGGGGAGAACATAGCGATATGACCTTCTGGAATTCCGTACTTTTCATTTGCCGGCAAGTCATGCCTGTCCTGATATTACCTTTTGCATTGGCCCTGTTTTTGGAGAAAGCTTTGCCGTTCTCCACCGGCAGTTGAAAAAAACTGCAAATTCTTTCTTTTTATCTTTGGGCGTTGGGATTGACTATTGTAACCGGGAAAACGGTTTATTTTATCGTGTATCAGGAGAATGCCGATATTACGGAAGAGTGGTGGATGGCCGCATTAGCATTGGTGATTTGTGTCCTGCAGTTTATCCTGGGCAGGCGTATCGGACGGCGGTATGGCGATCCTGTTTCGGGAGGGGCAGGGACTCGGACAGAAAAATACCATCCTGGCTATCTGGATGGCACAGGTATATCTGAACCCTCTTTCCTCCATCGCCCCTGCTTCGTATGTGCTGTGGCAAAATATGATCAATAGCTGGCAGTTGTGGAAAAAAGGAAAATAAGAACAGAAGGCTACTTCTATTGCTCTGGCTGCAGGAACGATATCTTCCCGCGCCACTTTCGTCGTAATGATGTTTTTCGGTCCGGGGATCAGGGGACTATTTTCCAATACATGGCGTACCCGGCTGTATTGATTGGCGGTAAACCGGTTTTGGTAGGAATGGAAATAGTCCATGACGTTGGTAGATATAAAGCTTTCTCCTTCACATCCGTTTCTTTTGACCACTTCCAGAAAATTGTAAGGTTGCGTGAGCGTACCTAACCATTCGGTATAGGCATTGCGGTCGTAATTGGGGGTATCCTCACAATAGTCCGTTTCGTTGCACTCTTGTTCGGAGAATACGTGGAATAACCCCAAATAGTGGCCCAGCTCATGGGCTAAAGTCGTATAAACGTCATCCTCGGTGATATAGGTATTGTTGATAGAAATACAATGGGTATAGGAAGGCATGTTCGAGAAATAGTGGTTATTCGCAGTCAGGCCCGGAAGACTGTTTTCACGGGGGTGTATGGGAGGTGGGAGATTCCTGCCGTGGTCTTTTTTTCTTTAAAGGTATATACAAATACATTGATGTATTTGTTCAGGTCCCAAACGAATGAATTGAACGAAGTATTGCTTTGAGCCATGAAATCCTCACAGCTCATGACTGCTGCCGGGGTTTTCAGGATGCGTTCGATGCCGGGTTCGGCCAGGGGATTACCGGCAGGATCTTCGGTAGCCGCCACCAATTTCAGGTTCATAGGAATACTGTTGGTACCTGTATTGTACAAACGGTTGCATTCGTCGATCATTTTGGTGAAGAATTCTCCGGAAGCATTTTGCAAACTGTCGGTTTCATCCGCATAGAATAAATGAAAAATAACGGGCAGTTCATAATAATAGTTGTTGCCGCTTGTGTCTTGATATACATGTACTTCAGCCTCTTTCTGGTCGCAGGTAAAAGTAAAACGGGTATCTCTTTCGGCTTTGGTGTCGTTGGTATCTACCTGAATTAATATTTCGGCCGTTTTACTGCCTTCCAGTTTATCGGTTTTACACCAGGTATCCCCCTCCTGTGATTTTTCCATTCACAGTTACTGTTGACCGTTAGTTTCCATGCGCCGCCGTTACCGGAAAACCGGAGGGTGTTTTCGGAAATTTTCAATACCTGGGGGGTGAAGGATGGTCGGTCACACAGGCGAACACTGCGATCGTTGTGAAAAATCAGAAATATAAGTCGTTGTATTTTCATCGGAATCTTTTTTTATTGAATGCAAATGTATAAAAAAAAGACTTTATATACTTGACACTTTAAGTTGTTTTTAAAGATTGTTTTTCACACAGCCTGTAAAAAAAAGATTTTGGTGTACGGAATTGGAACATATACGATCGGTGACTTCGGAAAGCGACCGATCGTAGCCTCATAGCAGGCTGACTTCAGGATAAAACCGTTACTTTTAAGCGGTCTGTCCATTTTTTTATTCTGGTATCGGTTCGGTCCGATTCATTATTATCGTCGATCGGGAGCCCGACAAATTTACCGTCGATAACTCCACCGGAACCATCGAAACGATATTCAGAGAGGTCTACTTCTCCCGTAAAAAGTACAACCGGTGTGTTGAAGCTCGTGATAGATGACACCCAAAGCATCACAAAAACTGGAACTAAAACTGACCGAATCTCCGCATCCGAACAAGGCGACGGTTTTGTTTTTCAGATCCATATCTTTGAGTTTGAAAAGGAAATCATTCCAGTCGTCCTGCATTTCCCCCGACTCCCCCAGGTCGAACAACCTAATAACAATACTTCGTAGGGTTGTACGGCATGGGGCGTTGTATCGGCGACATTGTGTACATCTTCTTTCCCGATCCCCAATTGAATAGCGATTTTATTCGCTACAGATTCGGTATCACCGTTGGTGGAACCGTAAAAAATACCTGTTTTTTTTTCATAAAAATAGTGATTTAAAGTTATTATAAGTCAACTGTTTATCTATTCTGTGCAGATCACTGTTCTGTTTACGGAGCGGAAGAGAAAATGGGGTGGCTTATTATGTCGAAAAAAAAATTTTAATTGTGGTTAAACTCATGGGCTGATTATTGAAAAATACCTAAACAAATAGGGATTGGTTGGAATCGGATAAAATGTTTATTTTGCATGATTAAATTTATTTAGAATGAATAAGCGTTTAAAATATTCCGGTACAGATAAGATGAGTGATCTGATTTGTGAGAATTATAACCTGTTACTGGTGATGAGTCGGTTCGGGTTATCCTTGGGATTCGGTGACCAGACTGTACAGCAGGTATGTGAACGTCAGGGGTGCATACGGGTACTTTTCTGGCTGTTGTGAATTTTATGGAGGGGGAATGTTGTGTGTCCGAAGAGTTTCATGACCAGATATCGGTTGAAGCCCTGATGGAATACTTTGAAGCAGGCTCATTCTTATTTTCTGGATTATAATCTGCCGGTGATCCGGCGGAGGTTAATAGATGCCATCGATTGTTCGCAGGATGACGTTGCTTTTCTGATTTTTTGAAATTTTACGATGAATATGTCAACGAGGTGCGGGGCACATATGGGATATGAGAATGAGGTGGTTTTTAAATATGTGAATGCACTATTGCAGGGTGAGGATACCGGGCGATATAATATCGGTGTTTTTGTTGCACGTCATAACCAGATCGAGACTAAACTGACCGAACTCAAGAATATTATTGTCAAATATTATCCTTCCAGGGCGAATAATAATCTGTTGAATACCGTATTGTTCGATATTTATTCTTGTGAAAAAGATTTGTGTTCACATTGCCGGGTAGAAGATTATATGTTTGTTCCTCTGATTGCAGAATTGGAAAAGAAAGTACAGGAAAATGCAGGAAGATGAAGTTTTAAAGATTGCTATAGCCGAGACATCGATGATCGTCCGTAGTGGATTGGCATTGGTCTTGAAGCGGATTCAGGGATTGAAAATTCTTCCGATAGAGTTAGTCTCCGAAGAATCGTTGGATGAATGTGTACGATTTCATAAGCCTGAAATTCTGATTGTAAATCCGTCATTTACCGGATATTTCGATGTGCGTAAATTTAAAGAAACGCCTCAGAATGCGGGTGTGAAATGTATTGCTTTTGATGTGTTCGGTGGCCGATCAGGGTGTGTTGCGGAATTACGATGAGTCTCTGACGATATATGACGATGCGGATACGATCAGGGAAAAATTGAATCGCCTGTTGAATGTTCCCCGGGGAAGAGACAGAAGAAGAATTAGCCGGACAGGAAGTGTTGAGTAGCCGGAAAAAAAAATTATTACTTGTGTCGTCAAAGGGATGACTAATAAAGAAATTGCAGATGCCTTGTATTTGTCGGCCCATACGGTGATTACTCACCGACGGAATATAGCCCGTAAGTTACAGATTCATAGTCCGGCAGGCCTGACTATTTATGCGATTGTAAATAAATTGGTGGAGTTGCAGGATATCAAAGAATATTTGTAATAAAAAAATCCCGGAAACAATCCGGGATTTTTTATTAGGTTTGATTTCAATCGTTCGTCCGTTTTTCTTCCGGAATTACCGTTTGTTTCGGGATATCGATGGTCAATACACCGTGTTCCATCCTGGCCTGAATCTTCTCTTTTTACCACATCATCGGGCAAGATCATCGCTTGCTGGAAGCGGGTATATGAAAATTCACGTCTCAGATAGCGTCCCTCTTCTTTTTTATCTTCTTTCTGTTCGTGTTTCTTTTCCATACTGACCACCAACTGGTTGTTGTTTTCGATTTTGATGGTAAAATCCTCACGGGTCATACCCGGTGCAGCAACTTCGATTTCGTAATTTGTTTCGGTTTCCCGAATATTGATTGCCGGTGCAGTAGCATTGGTTTTTTTCCATCCACGTGTTATCGAAGAAATCATTGAAGATATCCGGTAACCAAGTCTGTGTTCTTCTTACAGGTACCATAATTTAATCCTCCTATTATTTAAGTTTAACATATTCATTGGGTAGAACCGGTATTTTTAAACCGTGTTCGTTTTAGGAGATTGCAATCGGTATGCCGCAATTCGTGGGGAAATACGTATTTTTTGTAGATTATGTGTAATTTATTGATAATAAATAAGAAAGAAGAAAGAGATGCTTTGTGTGTTAAATTGCTTGTAATGAGTGTGTTATGTTGTTTTGGCAGAATAAAGGAAAAATTGTCATAAAATCTGTTTGGAGGTCTGCCAAATCTTCATGGTTTTGTAACAAACCCGTGGGCTTTTAATGAGGGGATATCAGCTTTATTCTTTTATTTTTGCCTTATTAATAAAAAAGAATAATACCGATGAAAATGCTCTTACCCGTATTGTTGATGCTGGCGACCGGGAAAACGATATTGCCCGGAGAGGTAAAAAGTAAAGACTTTACCTCCTGAATCCCGTGAAGTTTTGGATTATTTACCCCGGAATATTGTTATAGCCCATCGGGGTACGACGTATTGGGCTCCGGAGGAAACCGAAGCCGCCATGCGTTGGGCCCGTAATATCGGAGCCGATTACCTGGAACTGGATTTACAACGAACGAAAGATGGGGTATTGATTGCTCTGCACGATGTCAATCTGAGGCGTACGACGAATGTTGAAACCGTATTTCCGGATCGGGCCGACTCGCCTGTTTCGGAGTTTACCCTGGAAGAGCTGAGACAACTGGATGCCGGTTCGTGGTTTAACAAAGCGAATCCGGATCGGGCCAGAAAAAGCATTCGAAGGCTTAGACATACTGACCTTGGAAGATGTCGTGCGTATAGCCGAGGGCTATCGCATAGTCAGAGACCGGGCAGGAAAAAAGAGTGTACGATATCGACGGGCAGGGAGAAAGCACACCCGTTACGAAAAGATCCTGACGATAACGGTAATCGTCCCGGTATTTATCCCGAAACCAAAGAACCTCATTTGTTTCCGGGTATGGAAAAAAGATTTGGTGATAGAATTACAAAGACTGGGTTGGTATCATCCGGATGCCGGACAAATGAAACAAATTCCGGTAACCGCGGGCAAAGTAGCTATTGCAAATTCGTCGGCCGGGTGATTTTGCAGACTTTCTCGGACGAGAGCCTGGTAAAACTGAAAGAAGCTTTCCCACGACGGATTCCTACCTGCTTTTTATTGTGGTTAGGGAATGACGTTTCTGACTTAAAACAAAATACCCCCGAGCAATATGCTGCCAAAATCAATTTCGGTATAGAAAACGGGGCTGTGATTATGGGGCCTAGTATTGCAGGGGCACCTAATCATTATGATGAACTTTTGTCTCCCGGAAACGGTGAATTGATTTACCGTTCGGGTATGGCCATTCATCCCTATAGTTTCGATACGGTGGAGCAGATGGAGGAATATACCGGATTGAAAGCCGGACAGCCGGCACAAAACCGGGCCGATGGAATGTTTACCAATAAGTCGGATATGACTATCCGGTTTTATCAGGAAACGTTGCCCGCAAAATATCTGAAGTCGAATGTAACCTCAGGCCTGCCGGATCATTTACAGCAAAAAAAAAAGAAGCTGGAAAAAGGCTGAAAAAGTATTGGAACAATTAGGGTATTACAACTGACCGGATTTAGGGGGGAGGGTAGATTCGTTGCCCTCCTGTATAGCTGTAATGCGGGGATATGATTTCTATACCTGCCTCATTATAACGATCCTGAATATTTTGATGAAGGTTTCCCGAATAGATCTCCCGGTCTATCGGACGACAAACAACTTCTTTGGCCGTAGTACGTATAAAAAAGAACAAAAAATGAACTAAACACTAAAATTATGGCTAAAGAGAGTGTAAAAATCCTGCAAGGAAAATTGGATGTGGAAAGCTTGATTTCACAGTTAAACGCAGCATTGGCTGAAGAATGGTTGGCATACTATCAGTATTGATCGGTGCTTTGGTTGTCGAAGGTGCTATGCGTCCGAATGTACAGAGTGAGTTTGAAGAACACGCCAATGAAGAACGCAAGCATGCCGAAATGATTGCTAAACGTATCATCGAACTGGAAGGCGTTCCTGTTTTGGATCCCCAAAAGTGGTCGGAACTGGCAAGATGCAAATACGATACTCCACAAGACTTTGATTCTGTTTGTCTGCTGAATGACAATGTGGCTTCCGAGCGTTGTGCCATATTGAGGTATCAGGAAATTGCCGACTTTACAAATGGTAAAGATTTTACGACCTGTGATATGGCGAAAAAAATTCTGGCCGAGGAGGAAGAGCATGAACAGGATCTTCAGGACTATCTGACCGATATTGCCCGGATGAAAAAATCAATCCTTGGTAAATAGTTTATTGTAATCACGGGGACGGGGGCAATTGTGCGAAACTTTCGCACAATTACCCCGTCCCCGTGATCGTTAATAAAGCATAATTTTCACCGGTTGGTTCATAAATAAGTAAGGAACAAAAGGTTGTTTATCCGATTTATTGCATTACCTTTGTGGACAGTTAGAGTTTATGAATCGTTATCGTCAAAGTTCTTCTTCAAAAATAAGTAAGTCTCTTCTTTTAATTATCCTGCTCTCTAATTAGTATTAATTTTATTTTAATTTCAAATGAACATTTACATTTCAGGTTTAAGCTATGGCACGACCGATGCAGACTTAAACGAATTATTTTCAGAGTATGGAGAAATTTCTTCTGCAAAAATTATTTCGGACAGAGAAACCGGAAGATCCAGAGGATTCGGATTTGTCGAGATGACTAACGATACAGAAGGACAAAAAGCGATCGATGAATTGAATGGTGCAGAATATGACCATAAAGTGATTGCGGTAAGTATTGCACGTCCTCGCACTGAAAGACAGTCTAACGGTGGATATCGTGACAGAAACAGTAATTCCAGGCGATATTGATCAGGTGATCAGATAAGGGGTTGGCTGAAAAATCAACTATTCGGCTTTCCAGCTAACCTCTTCTATAAGTTTTATTTCGGGTGTCTTATAACACTCAACAATGAAGTTCGATTTATTCTTTCTTTTTTCGATGTGAGATCAGGAGTTTTCAGTCCTGAAGTGTTCCGTTTCTGAAGCAGATTTATTAAACTTTTTTTTGTTCTTTTTCCTTTGAGAAATGAGTGTTGAAAGTTTAACTAGTTATTCAATAAGGCTGATCGTTTGTTAAAACGTTTTTTCCCAGCCTATTTATTCGGATGACCTTTCTGCCCCATTAAAACATATTAATGTTACCCCGGCATTTCTGTTGTATGTTCTATATAGATCCGATACAGCAGAGAAAATTAAATAGTGAAAATAAATGCTGTTTTGACGTACAGCAAAATAATAATATATGACATTTAAAGAATTAAATATAATCCAGCCGATTTTAAAGGCTATTGAGGAAAAAGGATATAACAGGCCGACACCGATTCAGCAGCAAGCAATCCCTGTAGCCTTGTCCCGAAAAGATATATTGGGATGTGCACAGACAGGAACCGGAAAAACGGCTTCGTTCGCTATTCCTATCATCCAGCTTTTTACAGGCAGATCCGATTATAACGAAACGCAAGGGGAGTCAAAGCTTTGATCCTGACGCCGACCCGCGAACTGGCCTTTACAAATCAGTGAATGTTTAGACGAGTATGCCAGGTATACCCCGGTTCGTCATGGTGTGATGTTTGGAGGAGTAAACCAACGACCGCAGGTTACTATGTTGCAAAAAAGGTATCGATATTCTGGTTGCGACTCCGGGGCGTTTGCTCGACTTGATGAGTCAGGGGTTTCTCAGCCTGGATCAGGTGAAATATTTCGTGCCCGACGAAGCGGACCGTATGCTCGATATGGGGTTTATTCACGATATTAAGCGGATATTACCGAAGCTTCCGAAAGAAAAACAGACCTTGTTTTTTCGGCGACGATGCCCGATTCGATTGTTACGCTGGCTTCTGCTTTATTGAAAAAAATCCTGTGAAAATCACCATTACTCCTGAATCTCCGACTGTCGATGCTATCGAACAGTTCGTTTATTTCGTCGAGAAAGCCGAGAAAGGACGTTTATTGATATCCCTTTTTACGGAAAGCTGAAAATCAATCGGTATTGGTTTTCTCCCGTACGAAAACATAATGCCGACCGGATTGTCCGGGTATTGGGCAAAAGCCGGAATCGGAAGTCAGGCTATTCACGGAAACAAGAGTCAAGCTGCCCGTCAGTCGGCTTTAGGAAATTTTAAATCAGGAAAGACCCGGGTGATGGTGGCTACCGATATTGCGGCCCGGGGTATCGATATCAATGAGTTGCCGTTAGTGATCAATTATGATCTGCCTGATGTCCCTGAAACTTATGTACATCGCATCGGACGGACCGGAAGGGCTGGGAATGCAGGAACGGCCTTTACATTTTGTTCTCAGGAAGAACGAAAACTAGTAGATAATATCCAGAAATTGACCGGAAAAAAAACTCTGTAGGGCTGAAGTTTCGGCCTGAGTAGATGGAAAATTCCTGGGATTTAGTTTTTCTATTCCGATTTCGGTTGCTGTGTCGTCAGACCGGTTCGTCTGGACCGCTCCGTTAAAGGCTTTTGTCGATTTCATCGGTTTTTCTCCTGCCCGGTGGAACTCCCTTGCTGCGCAAAAACTTTACGTTACGTTTCTCTCAGACACTATCGCTCGGTCGTTCAGAAAAAGCATGATGATACTCTCGGCAGAACTCCGATGGTCTTCAAACACGAACACCGGAGACGAATAGGTGTCGGAATAATCTTACGATTCGATTAGGTGATAAATTTTATTTTTTATTTATAAACAATTCATACAGTTAAATGGCAAGACCACAGACATTCAGTAAGAAAGAAAACGAGAAGAAAAAACAAGCCCGGAGATTAGAAAAACAAAACCGGAAAGAAGAAAGAAAACTATCCGGTAATAAGAATAGTTTTGAAGATATGATAGCCTATGTCGATGAAAATGGCCGGATTACTTCGACACCTCCGGAAACGAATCATAAAAAGGAAGAGATAAACCATGAAGAAATTGTGATCTCGACTCCCAGACAAGAATCTCCTGAGGTCCGTAAAGGGCGGGTAGAGTATTTTAATGTTTCGAAGGGGTATGGTTTTTATTAAGGATCTGTCAGGAACTGAAAAATATTTTTTCATGTGAGCAACGCTCTTTCCGAACTTGTAGAAAAATGCCATCGTTATTTTCGACTTGGAGCGTGGTAAAAAAGAGGTATGAATGCCATTAATATTTGTATCTCGGAACGAACAGCCGATTAAGTTCGATTTTGTCAGGAATACTTGCGTTGCAACCGGGGTATCGGATTAGCAGGTGCAGCCTGTAAATTGGACATAGGGGTGGCTTCGAAGCTGATTATTAGCGAAACTAGGTCCGGAATTAATTATTCAACTCTGAACCGAAAGTTTACCGATTAAAAAGGGGGGATGCTGGTCAAGGGACTTGAAAGGATGAAGCTGATCAGAGGCGAAGTGAGTATAAACCAGTTTGATTTAGGCTTTGAAAGTGAAGAAACTTTCCGTTTGTCGAGGCTTGCTTCTGTGCCTGTAGGGAGGGCCTTAGGCTCTGCTTTGAAAAAAACACTGTTGTCTGAGTCTGATTTTTCAGCAAAAAACGTTAAACAGAAAATCCCAAAGATTTAGTCTCGACTGAATCGGAAATATTCTCCATAATTATGAGGAAATTCTCCACTTCTAAAGTCTGGATTTCATTTTTGTTTTTATGAACTTTCGACTATTTATCCTACATTTGCAGGCATAGGGGAGTGCCTCGTTTTGTTTACGGCCCTTTCCGGGGGCTGGCACTTTTATAACTTGAAATCTCTGTAGCTAAAAAAAGTTTAATCTGAAATAAACGATGGATAGAGATACACTTATATTTATAGCATTTTGTGTGTTCATACTCTTATTGGGGGGTACGGTTTTTGGCAGCAGCTCAGGGAGCGGACGGAAAGAACGGAGGCAGATCGGAGTATTGCAGATGAAGCGGTCCCCTTTGCCGGCGAAAAGCCGGAGGCGTTACTTTATTCTGATTCAGGTGATTGTGTTAGGAGGTTTACTGATTTTTATATGCTTTCCTGGTTAATCCGTGATTTTAAGGGGAGCTGAGCCGGTACTGAATGCTGGGTTTATTTTACGTTGTTTGATTTTTGTATTCACTATTTATATATTCATTTCCCGGGGACGTGATTTACTCAGGCAGCGTGTTAAAGGGAATAAGAAGAAATAAGAAGGTGTAAATATCAGGGTCGACGGATAGCCTGATATTTTTTTTGCAAACCTTAAACGGAGGGTTAACTTTTTAAGGCTAGGAATTTAACATTTGAACTTAGATTGACTAATTTTGGAGTACTCAAAATTTTAACATTTGACAAAAAAATAGAGATTCGATAGAAATGTGGGCTTTGAAAGTAACACATTTTTTTTCTGGTTCGTAATAGAATTTTATAAGATATAACAACTTTAAATTTGAATCTATGGATACTGTTGATATCAAAGCATTGAATGAACGCATACAGCAGGAAAGCTCTTTTTGTGGACATGATCAACATGGAGATGAACAAAGTCATCGTTGGTCAGAAACATTTGGTTGAAGGACTTCTGATCGGGATGCTTTCCAACGGGCACATTTTATTGGAAGGTGTTCCCGGCCTGGCAAAAACCTTTGGCCATCAATACGCTGGCAACTACGATTGATGCGAAATTCAGTCGTATTCAGTTTACCCCCGATCTTTTTTGCCTGCCGATGTGATCGGTACGATGATTTATTCTCAGAAAGAGAGAAGAGTTTGTGGTAAAACAAGGACCGATTTTTTGCGAACTTCATTCTGGCGGATGAAATCAACCGTGCTCCGGCAAAAGTACAGTCTGCTTTATTGGAAGCGATGCAGGAACGTCAGGTGACGATCGGAGATATGACCTATCGTTTGCCCGAGCCTTTCCTGGTTATGGCCACCCAGAATCCGATCGAACAGGAAGGTACCTATCCGTTACCTGAAGCCCAGGTCGACCGTTTTATGCTGAAAGTAGTGATCGATTACCCACAAAAAAGAAGAAGAAAAAGCTGATCGTTCGTCAGAATATGGAGAAAGCCTTCCCTAAGGCATCTACTATTCTGAAACCCGAAGATATCATTCGTGCCCGTGAAGTAGTGAAGGATGTATACATGGATGAGAAGAATTGAAAAAATACATCATCGATATTGTTTTTTGCCACCTGTTTTTCCGCAGGAAGCCGGGCTCGACAAGTTTGTCAGCATGATCGCTTACGGAGGTTCGCCGCGTGCCAGCATCAGTTTGGCCAAGGCTGCCAAAGCGTACGCTTTCATCAAACGTCGTGGTTATGTCATCCCCGAAGATGTACGGGCGGTATGTCATGATGTTTTGCGTCACCGTATCGGCCTGACTTATGAGGCTGAAGCCAATAACATTACCAGTGAGGATATTATCAACGAGATCCTGAATGCCGTAGAGGTTCCATAGTCGGAAGGTCGTTTTTAACCTTTTACTTTTAACCTTTTACTTTTAGATATGGAAACTTCTGAATTGTTAAAGCGGGTCCGGAAGATAGAGATTAAAACCCGGGGCTTGTCAAAAATATTTTTGCCGGCGAATATCATTTCTGCCTTTAAGGGGAGAGGTATGACTTTCAGTGAGGTAAGAGAATATCAGTACGGCGACGATATCCGGAATATCGACTGGAATGTGACTGCCCGCCACAACCGTCCTTATGTGAAGATCTTCGAGGAAGAACGGGAGTTGACGGTCATGTTGATGATCGATGTAAGTGCCTCCCGTAATTTCGGGACTATTTCGAAACTGAAGAAAAACCAGATTACCGAAATTGCTGCAGTGCTTGCTTTTTCTGCAATCCAGAATAACGATAAGATCGGGGTGATTTTCTTCTCGGATAAGATCGAGAAATTTATTCCTCCGAAGAAGGGGAAGAACACATATCTTGCATATTATTCGCGAACTGATCGATTTCTATCCGGAAGATAAACAGACCGATATCGAACAGGCATTGGAATATATGACCAATTCGATCAAGAAACGGTGTACCTGTTTTGTTATTTCCGATTTTATCGACGAGCACGATTTTGCCCATGCTTTGGCTATCGCTAACCGGAAACACGATGTTGTCGCCCTGAGGGTATACGACCCCCAGGGAAAATCAATTGCCTCCGGTCGGGATGATGTACCTGAGGGATGCCGAAACCGGAGAACAGATGTGGGTGGATACTTCCGATAAAAAAGCTGAGGGAAGCGTATGAAAAATATGCTTTTTGTCCGCGAAAAGGAACTGGATGCAATCTTCAAACGTTCGGGAGTCGATGTCGCTAATATCCGTTCCGACGAAGACTACGTCAGGGCTTTAATCACTTTGTTTAAGAAAAGGGCTTAATTATTATGGATTTTGATCAAAGATCGTAACTATGAGGAGTGTTTTTGAAACAAATATTATTATATCTGTGCTTGTTTTTAGGGGTGGCGACCCTGAAAGCTCAGCATGTAGAATATGGGGTGGCGCTTGACACCAATTATATGATGATTGGAGATCCAACAACATCTTACTTTTAAAGCGAAGGTAGACCCGGGAGTCCGGATTGTGTTCCCTCGGTTACAGGATACGGTTGTCCATGGATTGGAGATTATCTCCGGTCCTGTACGGGATTCTGTAAAAGAAAAGGATGGAAGATGGCTTTTGGAGGAAAAATATGTCGTCACTGCTTTCGATACAGGAGTATATGTTGTGCCTCCTCAGCCCATTACGATCGAAAGTCAGGAATATAATAATATTGTTCGGACCGATCCCGTAGGATTGGTGGTGAATACTTTCCAGGTAGATCCGCAAAAAGGGGAATTACGATATCGTTATGCCTTATGCCGCACCCTGGACTTTTGCCGAGATTTTGCCTTATCTGTTGTGGGTTTTGTTAGGGATTGCCCTTATTCTGATCTTCTGGCTGTATTGGGACCGGAGGCGGAAGAACAAACCCTTGTTTACGCCGAAGAAAGAAGAGATTCCGCCTTATGTCATGGCTATCCGTTCCTTGGATGAAATCAAGGGCAATAAGCTTTGGCAGGCCGGAAAAGAAAAAGGAATATTATACCCGATTGACGGATACCGTACGCCAATACCTTGACGGAGAGTTCGCTATACCTGCCATGGAACAGACCTCCTCCGAAACAATGCAGGCCTTGGTAAATTGTAAAGAGGTAGAAGCCAAAGAACGGGAGAGAATAGCAGAGATGTTGACGACGGCCGATTATGTGAAATTCGCTAAGTTTACTCCCTTGCAGGATGAAAATTCCGTTATCTGGATGCCGCTTACGAATTTGTCAATAACACTCACCAACGGGTAGAGGCTGAAATTGCTCAGCAGCAGAAACAGGAAGAAGAAAGAAAACGTCAGGAAGAAGAACAACAGCGAAAAAGAAGCTGAAAAAAGCGAAACTCCCGAAGACGTAAAAGATAAATGAGGCGATCAGGCACTTTGAAAAAGAGTGTATGAGTTAATTTGTAAACTGAAATAAAATGTTTGGATTCGAATTTGCAAACCCGAAATATTTCCTGTTATTGATAATTTTAGTACCAATGATCGTCTGGTATATCCTGAAGGAAAAAAAAAAGTCGCATGCTGATTTACAGTTTTCTACATTACAGGCGTTTAAGGGGATCAAACATTCCGGCCGGATCTGGTGGCGGCATGTTTTGTTCGTATTGGAATTGCTTGCCATTATCTTATTGGTGACGGCCTTGGCTCGTCCGCAGTCCAGTAATAGCTGGCAAACTTATACCAGTGAAGGTATCGATATCGCACTGGCTCTGGACGTTTCCACGAGTATGCTGGCCCGTGACTTTACGCCCCGACCGTTTAGAGGCGGCTAAAGAGGTGGCTACGAAATTTATCCTCGAACGTCCTCAGGATAAAATCGGATTGGTGGTTTTTGCCGGCGAGAGCTTTTACTCAGTGTCCGTTGACTACCGATCAGGCTGTATTGGTCAATCTACTCCGGGAGGTGAAAAGCGGTATGATCCAGGATGGAACGGCGATCGGTCTGGGTTTGGCTAATGCGGTCAACCGGTTGAAAGATAGCCCCGGTAAATCGAAAGTGGTGATTTTGTTGACAGACGGTATCAATAATCAGGGAGCGATAGCACCTGTCACGGCTGCCGAATTAGCTAAAGCTTTCGGTATCCGGGTATATACGATCGGAGTCGGAACCTATGGCGAAGCTCCTTATCCTGTTCCCACTCCCTTCGGCGTGCAATTGCAGAATATGCCTGTGGAAATCGACGAAGGGTATTACAACAGATTGCTAACGTGACCGGCGGTAAATATTTCCGGGCGACGGATAACGATAAATTACAGCAGATCTATTCCGAGATCGATCAGTTGGAGAAAAGTAAGATAGAAGTGAAACATTTCAGTAAAAAAGAATGAACAGTATTTTTATTTTCGGTTTGCTGGGTATGTGTTTACTGATTGCACAGGCAGTTCTGAAGTATACTCTTTTAAGGAAAATACCGTAAAATTATTTGGCTATGTTTAGATTTTTGCACATCCTGAATTATTATATCTCTTGATTGTTATCCCACTGTTGATTGTTTTTTATGTGGTGATGATCCGACGAAAAAAGAAGGCGATAGCAGAATTCGGTAATCCGGAATTACTCGGGCCTTTGATGCCTCTTTTTATCGTTCAAGCGGGGCACGTGGAAGTTCGTTATGCTGATGCTGGCCTTATTGTTTGTCATTGTCGGAGTGGCAGGCCCTCAGTTCGGTTCGAAACTGCAGCAGGTGAAGAAAAAAAGGTGTAGAGTTGATGATCGCTCTCGACGTTTCCAATTCGATGATGGCACAGGATATCAAACCCAGTCGTTTGGAAAAAGCTAAGATGGCCATTTCCCGGATGGTAGAGAAATTATCGAACGATAAGATCGGTTTGATTGTATTTGCGGGGGATGCTTATGTGCAATTACCTATTACTACCGATTATTCTTCGGCCAAGCTTTTCCTGTCGAATATCAGTACGGATATCGTACCGGTACAGGGGACGGCTATCGGGAGTGCGATCGATCTGGCCGCCCGGTCGTTTACACCGGAAACCGAGACGTCCAAAGCGATTATTGTCATCACGGACGGAGAAAACCATCAGGATGATGCGGTTGCGGCTGCTAAGCAAGCCCATGAAAAAGGAATCGTAATCCATACCATAGGGATGGGATTGGAACAGGGTGCTCCGATCCCGGAGAAAGGAAAACCCGGACAATTTATGCAGGACGCACAGGGGAATGTAGTCATCTCCAAACTGGACGAACAAACTTTGCAGGATATAGCTAAAGCCGGAGAGGGGCTGTATATCCGGGCCAGCAATACCGAAGTCGGACTTAACCGGCTCCTGGACGAAGTCAATCGTATGGAGAAAAGCTTGCTTGAAGAGCGGGTATATAGTGATTATGCCGAGAAGTACCAGTACTTCCTGTTGGTGGGGTTGTTTTTCATCTTTGTGGAGTTTATGATTCTGGGCAGAAAGAATAAACATTTTATGAAGATCAATCTTTTCAAACGCTAAAAAGAAAAGACAGAGAATCGGATTGACGATAATAATGTACGAAAAATGATGAATGTTATGGTAAAGTCTATGATAATAACGGTGGTGACCTTGTTGGCTGCATGGCCCGCTATTGCTCAGCAAGAACGGAAATTTATCCGGGAAGGAAACGAATTATTCGAAAAACAGGATTTCGAAAAGGCTGAGGTGGAATATCGTAAAGCTGCCGATAAAAAAGGCAAATTCATTTGAAGCGGCTTTTAATATGGCCGATGCTTTATATAAGCAGAAAAAGTACGATGAAGCTCTGGAACAGTTTTCTGCTTTGGCAAAACAAGAAACCGATAAAGAACGGTTGGGCGAAATTTATCATAATATCGGGAATACTTTGTTAGCGATGGAGAAAACCGACGAGAGCATCGAAGCGTATAAAAACTCATTAAGGAATCGTCCGGCTTCTGAACAAACGAAATATAACCTGGAATTTGCACGCCATAAACAACAACAGGATCAACAGAATCAGGATCAGAACAAGGATCAGAATAAAGATCAAAACAAAGATCAGAACAAGGATAATCAAGACCAAAAAATAAGGACCAAAACCAGGATCAGCAAGATCAGAATAAAGATCAACAGGATCAGAATAAAGACCGGCAAGATCAGAACAAAGACCAACAAAATAAGGATCAGCAAGATCAGAACAAAAAGACCAGCAAAATAAAGACCGTCAAGATCAGAATAAAGACCAGCAGAATAAAAATGATCAGAATAAAGACCAGCAACAACAACCTCAGCAACAGCAGGGTAAGATTTCTAAGGAGGATGCGGAACGTTTGTTAGAGGCTTTGCAGAACGATGAAAAGAATGTTCAGGAAAAAGTGCAGAAACAAAAAGCACAGAAACAGAAAGCAAAGAAAATGAAAATCGAAAAAGATTGGTAATTTTGCGGCTTAAATAAATATGGCAATGAGACAAATCGGATTAATCATATTGTTATTTTTTCACTTCACTGGCTTACGCCCAAAATGTAGAATTCAAGGCTTCTGCTCCTTCTGTAGTTGCCGTTGGTGAGCAGTTTAAGTTGGAATATACCCTGAATAAAGAAGGGGACAATCTTAAAGTGCCTACCCTGGAAGGATTCGACCTGCTGATGGGACCTTCCGTAGGACAATCTTTTTATTCATCGAATATCAATGGGGAAAATGACGCAGAATGTCACTTTCTCCTATACCTATATTTTGGAAGGAACTAAAAAGGTACTTTTCAGATTCCCGGAGCGACAGTGATTATCGATGGAAAAGAATATACATCCAATGCTCTGAAAATAGAGGTCGTCGAAGGTAGTCGTAATTCAAACGGTAATCAGGCGGCGACAAACCGGCCGGTGCAGCCGGATGCCAATGCTACGGTCAATGACAATAACCTGTTCGTTAAAGTCGAGGTCAGTCGGCGTAGCCTGTATATGGGGAGAAAGTCTGATGGCTACGATTAAAGTGTATACAAAGGTCGATCTGGTCAATCTGGGCAGAACTAAATTTCCGGATTTCAACGGATTTCTGGCCGAAGAAGTACCCACGCCGCAACGTATCGAATTGGTTCGGGAAGCGGTGGACGGGCAGATTTACAATGTCGGAACTATCCGGAAAGTATTGTTGTATCCGCAACATACCGGAGAGATTACGATCGAGCCTTTCGAGTTGGAATGTATTGTCCGTCAGCGTTTAGCTAACGGAGGCCGTAGTTTCTTCGACGAGTTTTTCGGTAATTACAAAGATGTCCGGGCGATGCGGAGAAGTAAACCGGTCACTATTCAGGTGAAAGAACTTCCTCAGCTTGGGAAACCTGCCGGTTTTGGCGGAACGGTAGGGAATGTAACGATGGCCACCTCCCTTTCGGCGGATACGGTGAATGCCAATGATGCGATCACTTATAAAGTGACTTTCCGCGGAACAGGCAACCTGAAGTTATTAAAAGCACCGACGATTAATTTCCCCTGGATTTCGAAGTGTATGATCCGAAAGAATCCAGAGATCTGAATATTACGGAAAATGGCATGGCGGGTAGTGTTTCTTTTTGAATACCTGATCATCCCCCGTTATTCCGGAGACTATAAGATTCCGGCCATTTCGGTTTTCTTATTTCGATTCACAATCGAACACTTACAAGACCATTGCGGGGGCTGAATACAATATCCATGTCAGAAAAGGAGCCGATAAAGGGCAGGTGGAAACTTCGACCGGTAATCAGGTGAAGTCGTTCAAGAAAGAAGATGTCCGTAAAGTGGGTGAAGATATCCGTTACCTGAAAACGGAGGGATTGAATCTGAAGGCTGCCGGGGTACGTTTCTTCGGAACTACCTTATACTGGCTGGCTTTATTGATTCCGTTCGTATTGTTCGTTGTCGGTGCTGTCTTGAACCGCCGGAGAATCAAAGCGAATGCCGATATAGTCCGGGTGAAGAATAAAGCGGCCAACAAGATGGCCCGCAAACGCCTCAAAAAGTGGCTGCCAGCGCGATGAAAAATCACAATGCAGAGCAATTCTACGATGAAGTATTGAAAGCCCTTTGGGGATATATGAGTTATAAACTGAATATCGACCGTGCCGAACTGAACCGGGATAATATCAGTGAAATTCTCCAGTCGAAAGGAGTAGAGGAAGACAGAATCAAGGAATTTATCGCTGTATTGGATACTTGTGAATATGCCGTTATGCTCCCGGAAGTAATTCCGATCAGGAAATGGGGAAAGTATATACAGATAGTATTGATGTGATTACAAAGCTGGATAAAGCCATCCGGTGATTAAAGATTAGAAACTATGAAAAAAGATATTGTTGATATTGCCGGTTTTACTGATAAGTTTGTGTGCCTTAGCCGCTATCGATCCGCAATCGGAGAAACAGGCAGAGGAATTTTACCGGGAGGGAAAATACAATGAAGCAGCTGAAATATACCGGAAATTGAGGGCCGGTGGCATGGAATCGGCTATCTTATATTATAATCTGGGTAATTGTTATTATAAACTGGGAGAGAATACGCAGGCCATATTGAATTATGAACGGGCCTTATTATTAGACCCCTCGGATGCTTCTGCCCGCTACAACCTGAAAATGGCCCAGCAAGCTATCGTAGACAAAATCGAAGTGTTGCCCGAATTGTTTCTGGTGAGGTGGTACAAAGGGTTTGTCGGTTATTTTTTTCCGCCGATCAGTGGGGATATATCTCGGTTACTCTCTTTATCCTCTTTTTTGGTAATGGCAGCTTTATTTTTTCTATTCTCCTTCGGTCGGTATGCAAAAAGACTGGTTTTGTCGTGGGGATTATAGCCTTTTTCCTGACTGTCGGGACGATGTTTTTTGCTATGCAGCAGGATAAGAAAGTCACCGACAGAGAGTATGCGATTATTACAACTCCGAGTGTGACGGTAAAAGGTGCGCCGGATAATAGCGGTACGAGCCTGTTTTTGATTCACGAAGGGCTGAAAGTCCGTGTCGTAGGCCAATTGGGGGATTGGTACAATATCCGGATGGCAGACGGCAATGAAGGATGGGTAGCAAAGGAGATCTGGAAAAGATCTGACCGGGAGGAACGTAATTGTTTTTCCTCCCTGTCAGACTGTTAGCGATCGGACAATAAAGTAGTGAGTTTTTCTATTGTTTTTGTATCCGAAGGACGTGTCATATTGGCATCCAGTACTTTTCCCTCCCGATCTATCAATAGAAAACGGGGAATCCATGAAATCTTATAATCCTTTTTAAAAGTATCTTCTTCGTTTACCCTCAATTGGATACCATCAGGCTGTCCTTTTCTATCTTGGCCCGCCAGGCAGCTTCATCCGCATCGATAGAGATACTTACAAAACAAATAGGCTTATCCTTGAACTCCTCTTTTAATTTATGAAATGCCGGGAGTTCGCGGCAACACGGTCCGCACCAGGTTGCCCAGACATCGATATAAACGTAATTGCCCAGCCAGTCAGATAAATTCTTCCGGTTACCGTCTTTATCAAAAGGGAAAAATGGGGTGCTTTTCTACCTTTTTCCAAACGGGTATATTGTTCATACGACCGGAAAAATGCTGCTTTTGTTTTTCATCCTTTACCTTTTCCCGATAAAGGGGTAAAAACGCTTCCATTCCTTCTGATCCGAAGTACCTGATATATCCGGACATGCTTTCGTCGACTAAATAACCCGCCAGTTCTTCATCCTTAATGTGATTGCATATATAATCCAGTTCACACTTTTAACTTATCCAACGGTTTACCTGTTTCAGTTTTTTTTTCTTTCTCCCAGCAATTGTATACCATTCCTGAAAAACTGGCGGTATTCCCAGAATTCATGAGCTGAAGGATCCTCCTGAAGCAATTCCGATACTTTCCGGTAATACCTTTCTCCCGGGGAATAACTTTTCAGGCGTAATAATCTGGCATGACGAAGGGGATAATCCAATAATGAATGGCAAGCCACATAATAAAGCCGTTTACGCTCCGATTTTTTTAAAATCCGCCGGCAGAGGTAAAGAATCAAGATGTGATTGTAATCTGCCGGGCATCAGTGCCCATGCTTTCAAAAAATTCTTCTTCCCCTTTTTCATACCCCGGATCCCGGTTATTCAAAAACGGACTGTTCAGATAGATATTGATCGCTTTAGCCGCTCCGGCAAATTTAATCTCTTGTCCGTTCAGCCGAGTAATTTCCTGTTGTTGTCCCGGTACAAGATAAAACGAATAAGCGTTGCGCGGACCATATAAAACTGCATATCCGGGAACCAGTGAATCCGGAATAGTTATCTTCCCTATGCCTGATTCATCTAGTTTCACTTTATAAGTTTGTTCCCGGAACCCGATCGGATTTCCTCTTGCCCGAAAGTGGCGTCGAAGCGGACTCTTACCTGGGGAAAAGGCTTGTGCTTCCCACAAAAAACAGCAGGAAAGCACAAAAACTATTTTCAAACCTCTGCTCATTTTTAAGTACCGTATTTCGGGTAATTATATTCCATATCCAGGATTTCTCCGAAACCTTCGAATACTTTTTCGAAGCAATATCGATCATTCCGTTCACCTCATTGATATAGTACATATAAATTTTCCCTTCTTTCATACTCTCATTGTAAGTGGAAAGAATCAGCACTTTATTGTTATAGGGATGATTCGGAATAAAACGATGGATACAGGGTTTGAATATTTTCATTCCCGTTATTTTTTCATCAGCTTGGGCCAAAGTGTAAAGTTTTTTTCACCGGTATTCGTTCCATTGTAATCATACCGGTAAATATCCCGGTCGGTAGCATATAAAAAACAGGACCGAGTGAACCTACTGCGAAATATTTCGCTTTCTCCAGTTCGGACAATTGTCTGCCGGGTATTTCCCTACACCGATATTGGGCTTTGTGTCAAAATTGAAAACGCATAATGTCATTTTTTTTCGTATCCCAATCCTCGAATAATCCGTATTCGTAATTATTGTATCCTGTTTCCATATAACGGAGGCTGGCATGGGCATATTTCCCCAATCGAAAGGCTGGGTTGTCGTGGCCACTGCCAATTCTTTCAAAATCCATGTATTCTTCTCGATTCCCAGAAAACGTCCGCCGATTTCATCATAAAGAATACCCTGATAATAATCAAACCATTTAGGGGCATAAGGCGATGCTTTTATAAGTCAGGCCGTCTTTCAGGATCGGTTCGGTATAAGTTGTAAATCCCGTACTCCTGATCGCACTGTATTCATAAAAACGACCGTTCGACACGATCGCATCGTAGCCAAATCTTCCCGGGCTCCAGTAATATTGCCAGAAAATGTAACTTTCCGGTTTCCAGGATGATAGGTCAAGTACCAGGGTGGACATATCAAATGTTTTTTTGCATGGTGATGGCCGACAGGCGGGCCCCGCCCTTATCGGTAAGCACAATCACATTCTGATATCTTCCGATACAATAATAGCTGCCGATGACAACACCACGTCCGGGCAGGGCTTCTCCATTGACTGTCTCTCGTATACATTGTGTAAAATTTCGTCATTTTCTACCCGGTTTGAGAAATAGGGACTCATGATTAAATCGAAATCCGTTTTGCCTTCTTTTTTCTTGTAAAACCATCCAGCCTTCGGTAATACTTCCCTGTACCGCCAGGTAAATTTGCTTGTGGGTTTTCACTTCCGTTTTCTTATTGGTAACGGTTAGTACCAATGTATAAGAACCTGGAATTTCGGCTACTTCGTATGTCAGATTTCTGGAATTTCCTATCTCTTTTTGTTCCCAGACCCCACCAATTTCGTTGGACCAGATCCGCCAATTGAATTCATAGTCGCTTTCCGGAGCATCGTTTAAATCTACATCTGCAGTAAGTTCTAACGTCTTGAATTGAGTTGCATATACCGTATCTTGCATTTTTTATGTCAACATCGGGTAAATCTGTGTAGTCATAATTCCCCGTATCATCATAGCAGGCAGCCAGATTGATCATGAGAGGAATGAAAAAAAATAAATATATGATCTTTTTCATTGTGCTATTCTTTTATCGTTGATATATCGTTCAGAATGTTACAACCAGACCGTTTTCATCGGTCAGGGGGTTCTCCCGGGTGTGCTTTTATTATATTCATATAAAGCATTTACCATTATACCCGTGTAGTAAATGCTTTCTGAAGTGCTCCACTTATCATAATCGGTGGCAATTCCCAGGGTTTGGATGACAAACTGATGTTTTATGCGGCTATATTCACCGAAAGGCCAGCCTGCCGGTTCTGTCAGATGATTGGTTAATACAATTTTATATGTATTCTCATTTACAGGAGCCGCTGCGAAGTTTTTTCATTGCCACAGAGCCGGAAGGTGGCTACCAGATTATGATTCTCCAACTCCGGGGTTTTTCTTAACCTTTACTTTTTAAAATTCCTTTTATCGAATCCGCCGGAAGTTCACTTCTTTCAATTATAAAATGGTCATTTTCCTGGGCTGTAGTTTCTTCTTTTTACTACTTCAACTCCGATTTCCCGGACTTGTCCAACTGCCAGTCCGACAAGTTTAAAGGGGATTTCTACGATATCTTCTTGTTTGTCAGGATGCAATGCAAAAGAATAGACTATGCTGTCATTTCCCTCTGCTGCATAAATAAAACGTAAAAGAGGCATATCCGGCGTCATATTGCACATAATTGTCTTTTTTTGACAACTGCCACATCCTATTGCGATCAGGACGGATAATAGCAGACCGTATTTATATATAAAATGTTTCTTCATAATCTTTTTCTCATTAATTTCTATTTCCATATTCTAATTCCTGGTCAGGTATCGGAAGCACATAATAAGCTTTTGCTGAAAGGTACCTGTACATTAGGTAGTGTTGCCTGGTCGGTACGCTTGCAATAAAAAAGAACCATTGCCCTTCTCCTATAAATTCTTTTTTACGGTATTCTTTACCAATAGCTGTTTGTAATTTTTCATCGGTCGTATCTTCTTCTTTCAAATCATCAGTAACCTCGAAACCCCTGTGTTGGCGTAAGGTATTGAAATATTCAAGGGCTTCCTTTTTCGAACCTGCACATTCGGCAGCAATCAGATACATTTCGCTGATACGAAGCAAAAAGGTTGACGGTTATTGTAACTGGAAGAGACTTGCCATAATTTAGTATTGACATAATAAGAGTCGATAGGTTCGAAATAATAGATATACCGCCAGTCGCTGCCACCGTACAAAGTATTTTCAAAAATTTCGTCCCTCACTTCTGCCTGGGTGACAAGTAAATTACCCACCGTATTGTTTTTCGCTTTTTTCAGGTATGTTTCTGTTATCGTTTCTAATCTCGTATTGTTCAGCATGAGGATACATTCCGTCAGAAAGATTCCGTCACGGTTATCACGGGTCGTTGTCGCTACCTGGCCTTTCTCTACCCACGGATATTTGTGGGAAAGGATTACTTCCGTAGCATTTTTCAGGGCATTGACCTTATCGTTTTTATACAAATAAACACGTGCCATCAGAGCCCGGACTGCGTAATAGTTGAAATGAAAACTCCGGGTTCAAAAAAGATGTCGTCGCTTCTCCGGTTCTGACAGGATCATTTTCTAATAGAAAGGCTGCTTTTTCCAAATCCGTAATTACGGAATCAAGGACTTCAGAAACCGTAGATAACGGAGTTATTTCTTTCGAAATTTTGCTGACATAGGGAATCGCTTTTTTCACCGGCCCCGCTCACATAACTTTTGCCAAACAGACGGAGCAGATCGAAATGCAGAAAAGCACGTAATGCATAAGCTTCCCCTTCGTAGATTTTTTTCTTCATCGGCTGCAAGAATTCCCCGGTGGTCTTCGATGCCCTGTAACAGAATATTGACGTTGGCGATCGCATTATACATGTTGTTCCAGATGCTGTTGATCACTTCTTCGCTTTTCGGATTGTCATAAACAAAACGATGCAGGTAATAATAAGTTCCGGCTTCCTGATTCCAGTAATATTGTTGTCCCAAAGCGTCCAACATTCCGAAACCGAGATGGGCACCATAAAGTTCTTCCGAACATAAAGCGGTATATACTCCGGTCAATTGATCTTTAAAACCGTTCTTATAACTGAACAGATCGTCATATTTTACTTCCGTACTCGGACTGACATCCAGCCATTCCTGACAGGAAACACTCAACAGGGAAAAGAACAAAATGCCGAGTATATTTTTTTGTTTTTTGTATTCGTATCATTGTATTCATCGATTAAAAGGTTGCTTGTAAAGAGAACGAGAAAGTACGGGCGAACGGATAAGTCAACCCGCGTTCTGTTTTCACTGTAGAAGCCCGGAACACATCATCCATATAAAAACTGGCCTTTAATTGTTGCAACCGGCTCTTTTCAGGAATGCACAATGCCGGAAATCATATCCCACGTTTAAAGATGACAAACGCAATTCGTTCAAATCCTGTACAAAACGGGAACTGGGTTTAGTCAGCCTGTAAGGATTATAAGAAAAATCGACCCGGTCACCCGGTTTTTCCAAACGGCATTGTAAATTCGTTTGTCGACATTCAGTCCGACATTGGCATTCTCGACCCGGTCGACCAGAGTCTGGTTATAAGTCTGACCGCCGAATTGATAATAAAAAGACATGTTCAGGAAAATTCCCCGGTAATCCATATTTATTCCGAAAGTACCCGAACATTCGGGCATGGCGTCGCCACAAACCACCTGATCCTCGGCTTTCCATTCTGTCGTTGTTTCTCCATCCTTTGTCAGGAAAATCTCATCTCCTGTAGCCGGATCGATACCCAGGGAGCGGACAGCCCAGATAGCATTCATAGACGAACCTTCGATAAAACGGGTCTGGGGTCTGTTGGTATTTCCATCCAATATTTCGTTATCGACCTCGTCGTTGTAGCTTCTCAACGCATTCGATATTTTTTTTCAACTTATTCGTATTTTTGGCAATAGAGAAAGAAGTACTTAAATAACGGTCGTTTTCCACATCATACAACAAATGGGCATTTAACTTCAGTTCCATTTCCTTTATTTTCCGTACTTCCGATATTTTCCATATAGCTGGTAAATCCCATAGAAGGAGGAACAGTCAAGGCCAGTAACTGATCTTTGGTTTGCTGCACATAATAATCGTATACAATCATAAGACGTCCCCAGAGATTCAGGTCGAATCCGATATTGTAATCCTGGGTTTTCTGCCATTTCAGGTCATCGTTGGGCAGGGCCATTAAATGAGAACCGATCCAGTTGTCGTAGGCTTGGGTCTGATTGTAACTGAACATGGCTAAAGCCTGATATGGATTGAAGTTCTGGGCTCCGGTATAACCGGTTGAGGCACGTAGTTTAAATTGTTTCAGCCATTCTGCCTGCTCCATAAAATGTTCTTTATGAAAATTCCATCCGATACCTGCCGACCAGAACTGTCCCCACCGTTTATCTTGTCCGAAACGGGAAGACGCACTGGCACTCCAGGACAAATCGGCCAGGTAACGATCGTCGTACGAATAGTTTAAAGCGGACAAAAAAACACCTATTTCACGACTGATGGACTCATTGCCGACAGGAGGATAATCGCTCTTGTTGAATCCGAGACCCGAAGTGATAAAACCGTTCTTGTCATTCGGAAAACCGACCATGGTGAAAGTAACTTTTTCAGAACGGCTTTGCTCCATCTTGTAGTTCAGGTTCAGAAAAAGTTGATGCTTATCTGATAATAAGGAATAATTGGCTGTTATATCCATATTGACATTGCTGCTTTCTCCCTCCAGTTTACTGTATGTGCCTTTTTCAAAAAAATTTATCTTCCGAATATCCCAGGAATCTGGTATGTGAGGCCGGATAAAAAGTCTTCCCCTTGCATTGAGGGTTTTCGATAACCCCAAACGTCCGATAAACTTCAATGCGGTCAAAGCCTGCCATTCGATATAAAAATTATTGGTAATACTGGTATATTTACTGAAATTTTTAGTACCGATAGAAGCATTCCATAGCGGATTCCGCAGGTTACCCCAACCAGGCCTCCTCCTCCGGTAGAACCGGCAATTTGCTTCAAATCCCCGTTTTCATCATAAGGTGTCCAATAGGGATTCAGTTTTTGCATATTCGTCGAAAGAACCATAGGGAGAATCATTGGCCCGGTTAAGAGTGGTACTCAACTGATTTCTGAACAATAAGTCTTTATAACGGTAAGCCAGGGTAATTCCTCCCGTGAACGTTTGCCGGTCTGATCCTTTCATCACCCCCTTGATTTCATTATAAAAAGCAAGTCTACGCCATAGCGTAAATGTTCGTCTCCTCCATCCAAATACAGAGAATGCCGGTGTCCGATACCGGTATGTAAAAGGTTGGGCCAGCCAATCTGTGTCCACGCCGCGTTCTATTTCCGATTTGATCTGGTTCAGATATTGTTCCCAAAACCAGGGATCTGAATAACGGCCGTGTGCCTTATCTACTTCATATTTTTTCACGTGCATCACAAAGATTATAACCTGTCAGGTCGGGAATCGTCAGGCTCAGATCTGGCCCTTTGTATGATATCCTCATCTTCCCGGCTTTCGGCTGACGGGTTTCGATGACCACTACGCCATTGGCCGCTTTGGCTCCGTATATTGCTTTGGCTGCGGCATCTTTCAGTAATACAATCGTTTCTACCCGGTTCATATCCAAATCGTAAACTGTTGTAATATCTGTTTCGAAACCGTCCAAAATGAAAAGCGGCTGATTGGGGTTACCATTATAAGTCCCTTTTATATCGGGCATGGATTGTTGGCCACGCAACTGAATTTGGGGGGCTTTGTTCGGATCCGAACCGAAATCATTGTTTTCTATAATATGAAAAGCCGGGTCTAAACTTTTCAGGGATTGTAAAACATTTTGGTTCCCCATTTTCTGTAGTTCTTCTTTCTTTATGGTCGTTGCAGCACCGGTATAACTCTCTGTTTTACGGGTAAAAATACCGGTAACGACAACCTGTTCCATTTCAGTTACGTCGGTTTGCAGGGTCACTTTTATTTCGGATTCGCCTTTTATAAGGGACCTCTTTGGTTTGCATGCCGACGAACGAAAATACCAGGACTACATTTTCTTGTGAAGGAAGTGATAATTTAAATTTCCCTTCTGTATCGGTTGCACTTCCCAAAGAAGTCCCTTTTACCAAAACGGTCACTCCGGGTAAGGGTGCTCCATCCGTGTCGGTCACTACGCCGGAAATCGCCAGGGGCTCTACCGGTTGAACGATTTTTTCTGTACTTTTTTTGATGACATACACTCCGTCCACTTTTTCGAAAAACAAACCCTGTACCTTCAAGGATTTTGCTCAGTATCACCTCAACAGGTTGATTTACGACT
>VOFJ01000706.1_pt1 | contig 40292 bp, 61 predicted proteins | sample 5384081 | NCBI WGS metagenome assembly VOFJ01 (sample SAMN12384729, study PRJNA508395) | human gut metagenome | isolation source: healthy gut I | host: Homo sapiens
TGGTATTACTTCGTTCAGTTACATTGCTGGGGTAGACAGCTCTCTTCCAAGGGTAGGGCATTATAGCGTGATGTTGGGGCAATCACTGCAAGCGATGTACTGAAGCGTTGAGGAAACAACACAAATATTTCAAACTGGTATCTGAACGACAAATCCGTTGGACGGAAGATACAGAAAGATATTCCGCAAATGTTCCTCGTTTGACCACGCTGGATAATGCCAATAATTTCCAGAAATAGTACACAATGGTTGGAGAACGGAAGTTACTTTTAAACTTCGTAACCTGAATATTTATTATAATTTTCCTTCTTCTTAGGCAGAAGAAAGAAGGTGAAGAATGGAAGAATTCTGAGTATATGCGAGCTAATAATCTTTTCTCGCTGGATCATGTGAAATATATGAACTGTGAGGATCTGAAAGAAATCAATTATCCGGATATGACTTCCGTTTATTTTCGGATTGAATATTAACTTCTAAACAAATTTCTTAAAGCAGAGAGAAAATATATCATATTATATACGGGTTTGCTATCCGTTTCTGGGTGTAGCTTGCTCGAACTGGACACGGGAAGCATCTGGTTTGAACAGAGAAGGCTTATTCCTACTTTGGCAATGTCAAGGGCTTGGCTATGTTTATAGCCAGTTGCCCGGAGATCTCAGGTGCTCGACAGGGCTTTGAGAGAAGTCTGCAACGGATATTCTGTTTATATTTGGAGTGATAACAGTGTTCACGACTTTTTATAATAATGCCTGAGTCCCAATAATGCAGTCGACAATATGTGGTCGAAGTGTTATGGAGCTATCCGTTCGTTAATTCATTTCTCGAAAACTATTCCCAAGAGGAGGCTGGAGCATGTTCCGTTGAATGACACATTATGAAGAAGATATTGCCGGCTACTATGTATCGTGAAGGAATTGCGGGTGTTACGGGCTTTCTGCTTGTTCGAACTGTGGCTTCAAACGATACGAGAATGTTACATTATTGACTTGGATGAATCAATGGCGTGGAAAGAGGTTTGCTTTCAAACGAAGTGATAAAATATATATATACGATAAGATGTAATGATGCGGCTAAAACACTTCCCGTCAGTCATCAGATTTTGGGCATTGATGCTTTTATGCAGTATGATACATAATCAATCCAGGATGCAGTGAGTGGGCTGCCGATGCGGCTTATGCTTTCTATCATAAAGAAATTGGTACAGTCTGCGAAACGAATGCCGATCTGCTGATGAGAACGGTGGAAACGATGTTTTGAAATCGCCGCGGTGATATGAGCGTGAAATGGAGAAAAGTTTTGACTTCCGAGCAATCGCGCAGTTATGAGCGGCAATGTGCCTGCTAAAAATCTGGTGGATGCTTCCAGACTAAATGGAAAAACGGCTTTGCGCAGGGGCAGAACCCGTATGAGGCAGGGCCAGGGTTTTTTATAGCAGGAATATGGATGATTCTTCAGTCTTATGAAGGCGGTAAAATGGTGCCGGAACAGCAGGAGCTACACTGGCTATGTTGAAAAGAACTTGGTTTCTAACAATAATTTCTGGGTATGTTTTCGTTATGCAGAATTCTTCTGAACTAAGAGCAGAATGGATATAGCGTTACATACAGGATAATGATATCATCCATTAGTGCAGATCAGTACGCGTAGTGCAGCTGATGTTGCGCCGCTGTTTAACAGGATAAGCGATGCATTACTGAAAGTAATGCGTCACTTGAAGAACTTGAATATCGGTTCGAGGACATCCGTCTAGATTGGAAGATAGGTGATAAAACCAAAGCCATTTATTGCATCCCGGATTACTCTGGAGAAAATGGTTCTACCTGTTTTATAAGAAAAGTTGCTTGAGGAAACACGTAACTGGGATGATAAGATGTATCTGTATCTATACACAGACAGAATATTATAAGGATCTAATTTAGCCAAAATACAGGCACAGTAAATAAAATACGTGAATACTGTTTCTGCTTTCCATGAAACAGTATCTCTCACATTAAACTCAGTTTATTATCCAACTACGTTTTCTGCATATCAACTACCATTTACCTGCTCTTTACTCCTTCTTCTTGATATCATCTCGTAAAAATCAGAGAGAAAAAGACTACAGCTAACAAAGCTAGTCGCTTTGAATAAGAAAACTAATTATATCAGCGATAAAAAATAAAGCTTGCGTTGGGTGTTTATTACCTTAAGCTACCCTTTCGTTTTTAATAAATTAAAACTGTGGTGTTTATTGGATAAAGGCAGCTGTTTTACGGCATGTTTAATTTGAGAATCAGATAAAAGCAAATCGTTCGCAAAGGCATTTCGGTAGTAACGCTGGTTGTCATGCTATTCTTGCGCCAGTATCAGACATCCAGACAGTAACCCACTTATGATAAAACGCCACCTCGTTAAATAATTTCACCACTGCTGCCGGCGCTGAAATAATCAGAGGACAAAGGGGTTTCCATATGGCGTTCGACAATTTATAAAGTTGGAAAAAGCAACAGAAAAGTTGTTGTTTCTCCCACCCATAATTTTTGAGGTGCAGGAAAGCTTGGATGCAGATGAAACTAGCTGGGTTCGTGAAGGCGATACCGCCTTCTGATTTGACTTTTCGGATTGCGATGGTCGATAATAACGGCCGTTGGGTAACTTGCGTATAGATACAGTTAATACAATCTCTGGGCCTGGTAAAGGAATCCTGGTGAGGTTGTCTAACTGAACGATTTCGGCTTTTACAATGCCATTTGACCGTGTGGCGCACGTACCGATGGCCGGGGACGCTTCTCTATCCGTGGCGTAGCTCACAACAAAATATCGTATTTATGGGTTAATGGATGCAGACAGACATTTTACTTTCAACCAAAAAGTGAAGTCATTGCTTTTAACGATTCACTGGTCATTCCTCGTATGGAGGAAGAATCCCGTATGGACACGGCTTGGGTGGACTCGCTGACTTGATACGATTGTTGAGAGGAAATATATGCATTATCTGCCGGATGATCTTATACTCCGTGTGCCTTTAAAAATTCAACTACTCACAATATTTGATTAAATCAGAACAGCTTGTTCCACAGAAATTTACGTTCTATTTTGCCGGTCAGGCAGATACTTTACCTACATTGAAGGGGTTGAATTTCGATGAAAGGGATGCTTTTGTTATCGAAAAGAATCCGCGGAACGATACGATCCATTATTGGGTGAAAGACTCTTTGCTTTTTTTAAGCAGGATACACTTGCTATCAGCCTAACTTATCTTTATACGGATACATTAAATCAATTGGTATCACGTACGGATACGTTGAATCTGGTTTCGAAGCAAAAATATAAGAAGGAAGAACCGGAGAAAAGAAGAAAAAAAAGAAAAAGAAAGATGAAGAAGATGAGCCGGAACCAACCAAATTCTTGCCGGTGAATGTCGGTGCACCTTCATCAATGGATGTGTACGGTTCTATATCTCTGACTTTTGATGAACCGATTGCCCGTTTTGATAGTGCGGCGATTCATCTGAAAGAAAAAGGTGGATACGCTTTGTAAAGATATACCATTTGAGTTTGAACAAGATTCTTTGAATCTGAAAAGATTCAACTTGTATTATGACTGGGAACCGGGTAATGAATATGAGTTCTCGGTAGACTCGACTGCATTCCATGGTATATATGGCTTGTTCACCGATAAAATAAAGCAGGGCTTCAAAGTACGTAAACTGGAAGAATATGCCAGTATCACCTTTCTGGTGACAGGAGCAGACTCTACTGCTTTTGTAGAATTGTTGGATGCTCAAGATAAAGTGGTGCGCCGGAGAAGGTTAACGGACGGAGGGTATGCAGACTTTTATTTTTTGAATCCTGGTAAATATTGTGCCCGACTGGTGAACGACCGGAATGGAAATGGAATCTGGGATACTGGTAACTTTGAAAAGGAGAACAACCTGAGGAAGTGTATTATTACAATATGATCTTGGAGCCGAAGGCAAACTGGGACTTAGATAAGCAATCATGGGATATTCACGCCAATTCCGCTAGATAAGCAGAAACTGGACGAACTTAAAAAAACAAAAACCGGATGAAGACAAGAAAAAAGAAAGATAGAGATAGGAATAGTCAGCGACGTCGCTAATTTTCGACGAAAAATTATAATTGGATTAGCGACATTGCTAATGGGAATCTTTTGTTCTTCCTGCCAGTGCCCAGTGCGAAGCTAAGAACGATGCATTCAAATCCGGTGAGCACGTGATGTACGACTTGTACTTTAACTGGAAGTTTGTATGGGTGAAAGCCGGATTGGCCAGTTTGACAACGAACGCAACTACTTACCACTCGGAGCCTGCCTATCGTATCAATCTGCTGGCTTTGGGCAGTAAGCGGGCGGATTTCTTCTTTAAAATGCGGGACACGCTGACTTGTGTAATAGGTTAAAAACTCGAACCGCATTATTTCCGCAAAGGTGCCGAGGAAGGAAAACGTTATACGGTTGATGAGGCTTGGTTTTCTTATAAGGATGGTCTTTGTTTTTGCCAATCAGAAGCGTACATACCGGGACGGATCCGTCACCGAGTCGGAAGAAAGTGACAGCCGTTGTATCTACGATATGTTGAGCATCTTGGCACAGGCACGTTCTTATGATCCTAGTGATTATAAAGTAGGGGATAAAATTAAATTTCCTATGGCTACCGGACGTAAAGTGGAGGAGCAAACGCTATCTATCGTGGAAAAAGAAAATGTGAAAGCTGAGAACGGGGTTACTTATCGTTGCCTGATCTTTTCGTTAGTCGAGTATGACAAGAAAGGAAAAGAAAAAGAGGTGATTACTTTCTTTGTGACTGATGATTTAAATCACCTTCCTGTCCGCTTGGATTTATTCCTGAATTTTGGTTCGGCAAAAGCATTCTTGAATAGTGTAACCGGCAATCGTCACCCGTTGACCTCTATTGTTAAATAAATCAAGAGAAAAGTCGGAGAGCCGGAAGTTGCCTGTAAAGGTTCTTCCGGCTCTCCGATTTTTTATTTTTGAATTTCGAAAGGTACTTTCTGTTCTTTTCTGAATACGCTTGATTCAAAAGTAGCAATTAAGTCCCCGTTCTGGTTTGTCACGTCGACTTGGTAACAGCCTGTACTTCGTCCGATATAGCGTTCGTGCGCTTCGGCATAAAGTGTATCGCCCGGTCCGCTTGCCCGTAGAAAAGTGATGTTGGAGAGAGAGAGAAGGCTAGTGTACCGTGTGAGTTGGCTGCTGCGGCAAGCGCAAGGTCTGCTAGCGTAAAGATAGCTCCTCCCTGAGTCCGTGCGCCTGCATTAAGATGCTCCGGCTTTATTTCTAATTTGGCTTTACTATACCCTTCACGTACTTCCAGCAGCACTACACCTGCGTTTTCGGCGAAAAGATCATTTTTGAAGAATTCTTGTGGAGTCATGGTCTTTATAATTTTGATATTTCCTTGCAAATGTACCAAATTTGTCCCTCATTTGGATTATTTAGGTCGGTCTATTCTTGTTGAATGCATTATTTTTTTGCAATCAGATAATTAATCACTTAACAAAATAATCCGTGTATTATGAAAACAATTCTTAGCGCATTAGGACTATCCCTTCTGATCTTTACGAGTTGCGGTGGACAGAAAAAAGTTGAAGTAGACTTTATCCAGGACAACATCGACAACGCAGTGGCACAAAACACGATTCAAACGGATATTATCGAGAAATCCGGTAAGATTCTGAATCCGAGAACAATTAACAAAGATGGTAGTATTTCTTATATCCCTATTGATGACTGGTGTTCCGGTTTCTTCCCCGGTAGTATGTGGTTGACTTATAATTTGACCGGAGACAAAAAATGGTTACCGTTGGCTGAAAAGTATACAGAGGCCCTTGATTCTGTGAAGCATCTGAAATGGCACCATGATGTAGGCTTCATGATTGGCTGCAGCTATCTGAACGGATACCGTATGGCAGACAAGAAAGAATATAAAGATGTAATCATTGAAACGGCAAAATCTCTTTCTACCCGTTTCCGCCGCCCGAATGCAGGTGTTATTCAGTCATGGGATGCCGATAGAGGTTGGCAAGGAACGCGCGGTTGGAAATGTCCGGTGATTATCGACAATATGATGAATCTCGAATTACTGTTCGAGGCAACCGCTTTTTCCGGTGACTCTACTTTCTATAATATTGCAGTTAAACATGCGGATACGACCATGGCTCATCACTTCCGTCCGGACAACAGTTGTTATCATGTTGTGGATTATGATCCCGAAACAGGCGAAGTGCGTAAGAGACAAACAGCGCAGGGATATGCGGACGAATCCGCCTGGGCTCGCGGACAGGCCTGGGCTTTGTACGGATATACTACTTGTTACCGCTACACTAAAGATAAGAAGTATCTCGACCAGGCGCAAAAAGTATATAACTTCATCTTTACGAATAAGAACCTGCCGGAAGATCTCGTTCCTTACTGGGATTATGATGCTCCGAACATCCCGAATGAACCGCGTGATGCTTCTGCCGCTGCTTGTACGGCTTCTGCCCCTTTACGAACTGGACGGTTATCTGCCGGGCAATCATTACAAGGAAACTGCTGATAAGATCATGGAAAGCTTGGGCTCACCCGCTTATCGTGCTAAAAAGTTGGAACAAATGGAAACTTTATCCTGATGCACTCGGTAGGCAGTATCCCTCACGGACAGGAGATTGATGTTCCTTTGAATTATGCCGACTATTACTTCTTGGAAGGACTGATGCGCAAAAGAGATTTGGAAAAGAAATAATAAGGTTATCGTTTATTATTTATCATCTTATAACTTAAATATATATGAAACCTATAAATCTTTTGGTGGGAGGCCTGACACTGTTTACGGCACAGGGTTGCAAGGCTCCGAAGCAAGTAGTCGAACAATCGGAGCATCCCAATATTATTTATGTATTTCCGGACCAGTACCGTAATCAGGCAATGGGCTTCTGGAGTCAGGATGGATTCCGGGATAAAGTAAATTTTGAGGGAGATCCCGTACATACCCCCAATCTGGATGCATTTGCACGGGAGTCTATGGTTCTGACCTCCGCGCAAAGCAACTGTCCGTTGAGTAGCCCTCATCGGGGAATGTTGCTGACCGGTATGTATCCGAACCGTAGCGGGGTGCCTTTAAATTGCAACTCTACACGTCCGATCAGTTCTTTGCGTGAGGATGCGGAGTGCATCGGTGATGTATTTAGCAAAGCTGGTTATGATTGTGCTTATTTCGGTAAACTTCATGCAGATTTTCCACTCCGAATGATCCCGAACATCCGGGACAATATGTAGAATCCAAACGTCCTGTGTGGGATGCCTATACACCGAAAGAGCGTCGTCATGGTTTCAACTACTGGTATTCTTATGGCACGTTTGATGAACATAAGAATCCGCATTACTGGGATACGGACGGTAAAAGGCACGATCCGAAAGAATGGTCACCTCTGCATGAATCTGGAAAAGTTGTATCTTATTTGAAAAACGAAGGTAATGTGCGTGATACAAAGAAGCCTTTTTTTATCATGGTAGGGATGAATCCTCCTCATAGTCCGTATCGTTCATTGGATGATTGCGAAGAGCAGGACTTTGATCTTTATAAAAACCAACCTTTAGACAGTCTGTTGATTCGTCCTAATGTTGACCTGAAAATGAAGAAAGCCGAATCAGCCCGTTATTATTTCGCTTCTGTGACCGGGGTAGACCGTGCTTTCGGACAGATTCTGGAAACACTGAAAGAGATGGGGCTGGATAAGAATACAGTCGTTATTTTTGCCTCCGATCATGGTGAAACGATGTGTAGCCAACGTACGGATGATCCGAAGAATTCGCCTTACTCAGAGTCAATGAATATCCCGTTTCTGGTTCGTTTCCCGGATAAGATTCAGCCGCGGGTAGATGACTTGCTGCTTTCCGCTCCTGACATAATGCCTACTGTGCTCGGACTGTGCGGATTGGGTGATTCAATTCCGGCAGAAGTGCAGGGACGTAACTTTGCCCCTCTTTTCTTCGATGAAAAGGCTGAAATTGTTCGTCCTACCGGTGCTTTGTACATTCCGAATATAGATGGTGAAAAGGACGAAAACGGCTTGGTAAAAAACTTATTTTCCTTCATCACGAGGTATTAAGACTGCGGACTATACATTGGCTCTGTACATCGACCGTAAGACAAAACAGTTAAAGAAAAGTCTTTTTTTATTCAATGACGCGAAAGACCCGTATCAGTTGAACAATCTACCTTTGGAAGAAAACAAGGAAATAGTGGCACAACTTTATCGTGAAATGGGTGCTATGTTGAAAGAAATCAACGATCCTTGGTATACGGAGAAGATTTTATCGGACAAAATACTTTATTAAGCAGTAGTTGGTTACTGTTTGACCATTTAATAATGACACAATGAAGAAAGATATTTGTTTTATACTACTGTTTCTGTTTGTAACAGCTTCTTCGGCTTTCGCACAACTCATAGGATTTGAGAGTAGTGAGGTACCCGAAGCATTTAAGACTTCCGGAAAGGGAGAGGCGAAAATTTCTTCTCTTTTCTATAAAGAGGGTAAAAAGTAGCTTGGAGTGGGATTTCCAATCCGGTTCAACTTTGAATGTACAGATACCTCCTTTATCATTAAAAGGAAAAACGGAGAGACAGTATGGCATTACCTTGTGGATATATAATGAAAAAAGCCACAGCAGGATTCTATTCGTTTTGAATTCCTGAATAAGGCGGGAGAGGTGTCTTATTGGTTTTGCTTATCATCTGCAAGCAGCAGGGTGGCGGGCTTGCTGGATTTCTTTCGAATATATGCAAGGCGATAAGAAGGACAAAGATATTGTAGCTTACAGGTTAGTTGCCCCCCCAACGCAAAGGACGTATTTTTCTTGACCGTCTGATATTCCCGGAAAAGAAGATGAATCTTCGTACCACTCCGGATCAGCAGTTGCCGACTAATAATGGCTTGGCTAACCGTGACCTCTGGCATTGGTGCTTGGTATGGAAGTGGGAGCAACTGTCGTATGATACTCCATTGGCATCCAAGTTGACTGCTCGACAGGCGAAAGACCTGAAAACAATCGAGCAACGTCTGACAGATTTTCTGGAAGTGAAAAAAGCCCCTAAAAAGCAAGTTGATGCTGCTTACGAGACATTTAAAAGAGCGGATATCCGCCCGTCGTCGGCAGCAGGTACGGGATTTACGGGAACACCTATTGTAGCTCCGGACGAACAGAATAAGAAGATAGGAGAGATGTCGTGGAATGATATTGAAACAATGCTTTCCGGTTTTGCGTATGACGTTTATTGCAATCGAAACGAGACATCAAAGAAAAACTACTTCACGGTGTTTGATTATGCTATTGACCAGGGATTTGCCTTTGGTAGCGGTATGGGAACCAATCATCATTATGGTTATCAGATACGTAAGATATATACGACGGCATGGTTGATGCGGGATGAGATCTATAAACATCCCCACAGGGATGCTTATTTGTCGACATTACGTTTCTGGTCTGCTTTGCAGGAGACTCGTCAACCGTGTCCTTTGGAACGGGATGAAATGCTGGATACTTGGCATACGCTTTTAATGGCGAGATTTATCTCTGCTATGATGTTCACGGATGCAAGAGAGCAGGCGCAGGCTTTGGAGGGCCTCTCCCGTTGGGTTTCTTCTTCTTTACACTATTCACCGGGAACAATTGGTGGTATTAAGATAGATGGCACAACTTTTTTCACCATGGTGGTTTCTATCCGGCATATACGACCGGAGTGCTGGCCGTAATAGGGCAATTCATTGCTTTTTACTAACAATACGGATTTTGAACTGACGGAAGAAGCCCGCCAGCATATAAAATCCGCATTTATTGCCATGCGCAATTATTGTAATCTTTATGAATGGGGAATTGGTATCAGCGGACGTCATCCTTTCGGTGGATAAATGGGGGAATGATGATGTGGAAGCATTTGCCAATATAGCTTTAGCCGGTGATTTGTCCGGTCGGGGGAATACGTTCGATCATGGTCTGGCAGCAGATTATCTACGGTTAGTACGTGATAGGGATACTCCGAATGCGCGTTTCTTTAAGAAAGAAGGCATCAAGCCAGCACAAGCTCCACAAGGATTTTTTGTTTATAATTACGGTTCGGCAGGTATTTTCCGTCGTGCAGATTGGATGGTGACGCTAAAAGGATATACTACTGATGTTTGGGGGCTGAAATCTATACAAAAGATAATCGTTACGGGCGTTATCAGAGTTATGGTTCGGTGCAGATCATGGGAAAAGGGAAACCCCGTTTCCCGTATCGGAAGCGGCTTTGTACAGGAGGGTTGGGATTGGAACCGCCTGCCGGGTACGACTACTATTCATTTGCCCTTCGAGTTGCTGGATAGTCCGTTAAAGGGTACTACCATGGCTCATTCAAGGAAAACTTCTCCGGTAGCAGTTCCTTGGAAGGCAAGAATGGCATGTTTGCTATGAAGTTAATGGAGCGTAATTTGGAAAACTTCACTCCTGATTTGCTTGTTGCCCGTAAATCTGTATTCTGCTTCGACAACCGGATGATTTGTCTGGGAACCGGCATAACGAATAGTAATGCCGATTATCCTACGGAAACGACTCTTTTCCAGACGAAATACAACGGCGGAGAACAGAAAGTGGGTAATGACGGCTATTGGTTACATGACGGTTATGACAATTACTATCATGTAGTAGACGGAACAGTTCGTTCGCAGATCGCGGAACAAGAATCACGTCATGAGAAAACCCGTGCGGTCACTAAAGGAAAATTCTCCTCTGCATGGATAGAGCATGGTAAAGCTCCGAAGAACGGAACTTATGAATACATGGTATTGATACAGCCTTCTGCAGCGGACTTGGACGACCTTCGGAAAGCTCCTGCGTATGAAGTCCTGCAACGTGATCAAACGGCTCATGTCGTTTATGATAAGAAAACAGGTATTACGGCGTATGCGGTTTTTGAGGCTTATCAGCCGGTAACTGATAAGGTGATTGCTTCTATTCCCTGCTGAAACAATGGTGATGTATGCGAAAGAAACCGGTAAAGGAGTTCGTTTGAGTGTTTGTGACCCAAACTTGAATATAAAAGAAAAGGCGTATACGACGAAAGAACCTAGCCGTCCTATTTATAAGAAAATACTACTCAAAGGTCGTTGGACGCTAAAGAATTCAATGGAAAATGTTCGGTTGGAGCGACAAGGAAATGATACACAATTGACGGTAACCTGCCAGCACGGACAACCTGTTGAGGTATTAATGGAAAACAAGTGATTAGATGATAAGATTTGAAGTTTAAGAGGGGTATTAGTTACTATGTTTCTATGAAACAGAAAGACCGGTTCGTAATGAGCCGGTCTTTTTTTATCTGTAGAAGGGATTTATCTCCCTGATGTTTAATATTTATTTATTCAATCTCCACTCAAAACCGTCTTTTGTATCTTTTATTTCGAATCCGAGGGCTGTTAATGTGTTACGGATTTCGTCGGAAGTAGCCCAGTCTTTGTTGGCTTTTGCCTGCATACGCTGTTCCAGCAACATATCCACCACTTTACCATAGGCATTTTCACGACTGTCGGAAGAACCTTTTTCTTCTTTCAATCCCATAATGTCAAAGCAGAACAAGTGGAAAGTTTCTTTCAGCTCTTTCAAGTCTTCAGCGGAGATCGTTGCATTGCCGGCAATGACGTTATTAATGATGCGGGCGCCTTCGAAAAGCTGTGCGATGACAATGGTGTATTCAAATCGTCATTCATGGCTTCGTAGCATTTGGCACGCAGCTCTTTTTACATTGATACCTTCTGAAGTTGCGGATGCAGGGGTAACCTTTCCCAATCCATCGATAGCTTCTATCAGACGTTGCAATCCCTTTTCGGAAGCAATCAGTGCTTCATTGCTGAAATCGACCGTACTGCGGTAGTGGGCTTGCAGGATGAAGAAGCGGATTGTCATTGGAGTATAGGCTTGGGTCAGCAACTTATGTGTGCCATTGAAGAACTCATCCAATGTGATGAAGTTGCCGAGCGATTTACCCATTTTCGTTCCGTTAATGGTAATCATGTTGTTATGCATCCAGTAGTGAACCATATCGTCGCCTTGTGAGGCTACTGATTGTGCTATTTCACACTCATGATGCGGGAAAATCAGGTCCATTCCTCCGCCGTGAATGTCGAAGTGCTCACCCAGATATTTGCGTCCCATAGCGGTACATTCGGCATGCCAGCCGGGGAAACCGTCGCTCCACGGAGACGGCCAGCGCATGATATGCTCGGGTTGCGCTTTCTTCCAAAGGGCAAAGTCGGCGGGATTGCGCTTTTCACTTTGTCCGTCCAGTTCACGGGTGGTATTCAGTACATCATCCAGATTGCGTCCGGAAAGTTTTCCGTAGTGATGATCCTTGTTATATTTGGCTACATCGAAATAGACGGAGCCTTCACTTTCGTAAGCATATCCGGCGTCCAGAATCTTCTGTACCAGTTGGATTTGTTCGATGATATGGCCCGAAAGCATGAGGTTCGATACTTGGAGAGAGCACGTTGAGGGCTTCCATTGCTTTATGGTAGCGGTTCAGATAGTATTGAACGACTTCCATTGGTTCCAGTTCTTCCAGACGGGCTTGCTTGGCAATTTTGTCTTCTCCTTCGTCGGCATCATGTTCCAAATGACCTACGTCAGTGATATTGCGTACATAACGTACTTTATATCCCTAGATGAGTGAGATAACGGAAGAGTACGTCGAAAGTAATGGCCGGGCGTGCATGTCCCAGATGCGCATCACCGTAAACAGTCGGTCCGCACACATACATACCTACATGAGGTGCGTGGAGCGGTACGAATAACTCTTTTTTCTATCTAACGTGTTGTAAATGGTCAGTTGATGTTCCATAACGTTTGCTATTTATTCGATTTAAAAACCACAAAATTAGAATAAATCTTTGATATATTACGATAATTCAAGTTGAAATATGTAACTCATAGCCATTGTTCTGTGTTGTGATTGAGATCTCTTTGTCTTTGGACAATACTTCACGCAGCTTTCTTATATAGTTGTAAAGAGTGTGTTCGCTTATTGGTACAGCTTTTCTTGCTGTACGTATCATGAGTATATAGACAGCATACATCTATAATTTGCATCCCCTATCCTAGAACGGATTTTTTTTTTAATATTGTTCTCATTGTTCTCATATTTTTTTGGCAATTCCTTTATAATCAGATATGTGACGAATGAGAAATACCTTTCAAAATTGGTATTTCTCATTCGCTTTTTACGTTCGTTAACTCAAAAATGGCTATAATGCATCTTTTTGAGGGGTATTTTCATCATTGTTCTCATGATAGTTGGAAATGAAACCATTTGCTTATTTATATGAACCATATTGATAAACGTAAAGTAGGATGACCTTTGGTTATATGTTGCTGGCCCTGTTCTGATAACTTAAGTAGTCGATATTCGCAGATCCTCTTGCTGACATCACTGCGTTATGTAATAAACATCCGCTTCTTTCCACAAGAGTGATGAGGCCTGTGTACTGGAGTGGAAAGATCTCATCACTTTAGTAGAAAGAACTGTTCACTTTAGTGCAACGAGCTATATAATGGTAAGATTGATATACGATAGCTACTCTGCATACTGCTGAAACAGAGTATAAGACATACAATCAAAGTTAGTTATGAAGGTACGGCTGAAAAGGAATTGTGAGCATATGATGCTACGTAAATTTATAGTAAAAGTGTTCCAGTGCTTTCCGCCACTCCGTCTTCTTCATTGCTCAGAGTGATATAGTCCGCCGCTTTCTTCACCGGTTCCTGTGCGTTGCCCATGGCAATGCCTAGTCCTGCAAACTTTATCATGGACAAGTCATTGTAGCCGTCGCCTATTGCTATCATTTCTTTGCGTTCTACTCCTATTTCTTTTAATAATACGGCAAGAGACAGGGCTTTTGTCGATTCCTTTGCGGGACTAGTTCGAGAAAGTAAGGTTCTGAACGGAATACGTTGATACGTCCTTGCAACCGAAGACAAAGTTCGGCTTCTAAGGGGATGAGCTTGTCGGCATCTCCCACAATCAAGCATTTAGCTACCGGAAGCGTGATGTCTGTCAGGAAGTCGTTTGTTTCCCGAACTGCCATTTTATTCAGGAAAGCCTCTTTTTTGAACATACGGGTCCTGAGAGTTTTCGGTTACGATTTCTGCTCCGTCGTAAGTCAGTATGCTTAACTGGTGGCTGCGGGCGCACTCATAGAGTACGGGGACGACATCGTTCGGCAATACATTCTCATAGATCATTTCCTGTGTTTCCCAATTGATGATTTCCCCTCCGTTGTAGGATAAGATAAATCCGCCGAACTCATTCATGCGCAATTCATTTGCCAACGGCACAATGCCATAAGTCGGACGACCGGAAGCAAGAACCAGACGGACGCCCTGTTCTTGTACACGTATCAATATTTCCCGGTTGCGGGGAGTAATTACTTTTTAGAGTTGGTGAGTGTGCCGTCAAGGTCGAGCACGATAAGCTTGTATTTCATGCAGTGTCATTTTGCGTGCAAAGATAAAGTAAAAAAGTATTCTTGCAAGACAGTCCATATAAAGATGCAGTTTTTATTTTAGCAAATCCACCCACTGTTCATTGCTCAATGCAGGCAATGTTTCGCTGTCGGTAACAAATGTTTCTGCTAACTTTCGTTTTTCATCTTGCAGATAGAGAATCTTTTCTTCAATACTGTTCTGGGTAATGAAGCGATAGGCGATAACCTGCTTGTCCTGTCCGATGCGGTGGGCACGGGCAATAGCCTGCGATTCGGCGGCGGGATTCCACCACGGATCGATAATAAACACATAGTCGGCTTGCGTCAGATTAAGTCCTACGCCTCCGGCTTTCAGAGAGATAAGGAAGGCTTGTACGTCTTTCTGCTCGGTGAAATGGGCAATTTCGGACGGCCGGTTGTTGGTTGCTCCTGTCAGTAGTGCATATTTCCAGCCCCGTTCGCGAAACGCTTCGGCGAGGACTTCCAGATGTTTGACGAAGGATGAGAAAATCAGTACTTTATGTCCTTCACTCCGTAGTGTGTCGAATATTTCTATTATTTGTATCGCTTTGCCGGATGCACCGTTAAAGTCCGGATAGATGAGTTGCGGATGACAGGCAAGTTGGCGTAGCCGCAGGATGCCGTTCAAGATACTGAAAGAATGAAGTTTATCCATACTTTGAGGATGTTGGAGCAGGATATTCCGCAAACTATTTTTTTCTTGTTCGTAAAGAGTATTTTGTTCTTCGGGCATGTCACAATAGATCGTTTCTTCGGTAAGCGGGGAAGTTCCGGAGCCACTTCACTTTTGCTTCTGCGAAGAATAAATGGGGATATCAGTTGTTGTAACTGTGCTTCTACACGGGTATTGCCTTGGCGGATCGGAATCATGAATTGTTTTTGAAAAGCGCTCTCAGTTCCCAGTAAGTCCGGTTGGATGAAACGGAATTGTGCCCACAGATCTTTCAGTGAATTTTCGATAGGTGTGCCCGTAAGTACAAGCCGATACTTGCTTTGCAGTTGGATAGCCGAATGGAAGGTGAGCGATTCGCTATTCTTGATATTTTGGCTCTCATCGAGTACGATATATTCGAATTTGTAAGAAGAAAGCAGGTCGATGTTGTTGCGCATCATGCCATACGTTGTGAATATCAACTGGAAACGTCCGAAGAACTTCCGGGATGATTGGGGGCACGACGATGCTACTGTTATATTCAATCATTGAAAGCGTTGTAAAGCGTTTCGCTTCCCGTCGCCAGTTGTGCAACAGCGACGTAGGAACGACGATGAGAGTGGCTGCTTTCCTTGAGGCGGGCGATTTATATATATGTTGTAACAACGTAAGTGTCTGGAGAGTTTTCCCCAGTCCCATATCGTCTGCCAGACATCCGCCGAATCCTAGTTTATGCAGATGCATCATCCATGAGAATCCTTTCTGCTGGTAAGGACGTAATGTTGCTTTTAGTGCTTTTAGGGACGGAAACATTCTTAATCTGATTTTTGCCAGAGAACTTTTTTAAGTCCTGTTCCTCCCAAGGCAGCTTGCGCGGCGCCTATAAATGTATGCTTCAATCGTATTCCCTGCTCTGTCTGAACTCCCATTTCCAACAAGTTCGCATACTTACTGAACCATTCCTCGGGTAAAAGGATCATGCGTCCGTCCGGCAGCAGATATTCTCTCTTTTTCTTCGAGGATATGCTTGCGGAAGCGTGAGAAAGGAATGCGCAGGTTGCCGACAACAACGGTGATATGTAACTCAAACCAGTCTACTACTTCATCGTCACAGCTCTGCTCGATATGTATTTCGTCCAGGCAGTAAGGAGTGTTTCCCATATGGCCGGTCAGTTGAAAGTCCGATTGTAACATCTCCCGATGCTTATTGATCCACTCAACAAGTGTTTTCTCAGAAGAACCGGCTGATAACTTGAAATGGATATCACCGATACGTTGCAGACCGGAGCTTTCTAAAAAGCTGAATCGCTTTTTTTTCGGCGACAATATCCCGCCGGAAGAAGGATACCTCACCGGAGTCTTTCCGATAAATGATTTTCTTCATTGCTGCTCCGTTGTCTGATGTAAATAGCTGGTCTCTATAACGAAAACCAAGCTGCAACAACTGTTCGCTATGAGTGATGTCTTCAAGTGACAGTAATGCTTCGCAGGCACATCTTTCTTCAGGGATATCCCACCCTTCTGGGTTATGATTTCGTGATAGCGTGCAATCGGAATGACAATATTGTCGATATACTTTTCGAGTTGAGCGGCACTTGCACTAATTGCCTTTTTCTTGGTGAAGGGTAAGAGCCGGACACTATCTATGTGTGGAAAGAAGTATAAATTCATCCCTAACAATAGAGTAGCCGGTGAGGCAGTTAATGCGATAACGGGTTTTTGGTCGTCCAATGAAAATGGTTGCTTCTCATAATAACATTGCAGTTGATAGCGGAAAGTAGTGCTGTCGACATGAAATGTAAAGCGGACTTCGGCGTCATGTGGATGTACGTGATAAGCATGGTGGGCGTACAACACTTTGCTTCCGGGCTGTTTCTGATAAAAAGATAACCCGTTTTCCCGTATGAGAGTAAGCATCTCGAGTAGTTTGCCTTCAATAAATGGCCGAATGTTATTCTTTACTTTCTCAGGATCTTGAGATAACTTATGCAGGAAGCGTGATACTGTCTTTTCGTGGGAATAGGCTCCCATTAAATATTTCTCTGTATAGTGAGAAGCGATGTCGATGGCTTGTCTTTCTGCTTCATTCATTTGTTCAATAGCTTCGGGAGAAGCGTGAAAAGCCTGTTCAATCAACTGCAACGTGCCATCTTCCAGTCGCTCTGCTATGTAAGGGATCAGTAGTATACCAAACACAGGATGCTCTGTATAAACGATGATGACTTGTCCGTTAGTTGTTTTTTCTCTCTCATTCTCTTTGGGCTTTAACTGACAAAGATACGGGAAAATCCTTAATTTTTTGCAGCATGATAGAAGAAAACAAACGAGTATTGTTAGGAATGAGTGGCGGTACGGATAGTTCCGTTGCCGCTATGAGACTGCTGGAGGCCGGATATGAGGTGATCGGGGTGACTTTTCGTTTTTATGAATTAAATGGCTCGACCGAATATCTGGAAGATGCCCGTAGTTTGGCGGAGCATTTGGGAATCCGTCATATAACGTACGATGCCCGTGAAGTATTCAATAAGCAGATCATTGAGTATTTCGTGCAGGAATATATGGCGGGGCGTACGCCGGTTCCCTGTACCTTATGCAATAATTATTTGAAATGGCCGTTGTTAGCGGAACTTGCCGATGAAATGGGCATATTCTATATTGCCACAGGGCATTACGTTCGGAAAGTTAAGTTGGAAGGTACCTATTATATCACATCTGCGACTGATTCGGACAAGGATCAGACGTTCTTTTTATGGGGATTGAAACAAGATATTCTCCGTAGAATGTTATTGCCAATGGGGGGATATCACGAAAGTGGAAGCCCGTGCATTGGCTGCTGAACGTGGCTTCCGGAAAGTTGCTACTAAAAAGGACAGCTTAGGGGTTTGTTTCTGTCCAATGGATTATCGGAGTTTTTTAAAAACTGGTTGGATAAACATGATCAGCTTTTTACCGCACATGGTCAGAAATGGTCAGAAATAGTCAGACGCGGGCGGTTTTGTCGATGAAACAGGGCATTTTATTGCTTGGCATGAAGGATATCCTTTTTTATACCATCGGACAGAGACGCGGGCTAGGGATACATCTGAATCGTCCTGTTTTTGTGAAAGATATATTTCCGGAAAAGAATGAGATAGTACTTGCCCCTCTTCAATCTCTAGAGAAAACAGAAATGTGGCTGGATAATTGGAACTTGATAAACGAAAACCGTGTACTCGGTTGTTCTGATATAATCGTGAAGATACGGTACCGCAAACAGGAGAATCACGGTACGGTAACTGTTACTCCGGAACACTTATTGCATATACAGCTTCATGAACCGTTGACTGCTATTGCTCCGGGACAAGCTGCCGCATTCTATAAAGATGATTTGCTGCTGGGGGAGGGATTATAGTAAAAAGCCCGATAGCTATCCGACAGCCAGAATAACTTGTGCGAACCCAAGTTCATCCATGCTGAGACCCGGATTCCGTCTACACGACACCCGGGTCTCAGGCAAGTAATCTTTGCAAAAAAGAAAACCTGTAATAACTATATGATAAGTTTCTCTATATTTGAGGGCTGGAATTCAACGCCAGCATTGTCTCTATGTATTCACGTGTATTGCTGAGTCTGGGGACTTTGTGCTGTCCTCCCAACTTCCCTCTCTGTGCCAGCCAGTCATGGAATAGTCCCGGTCGGGCAACGATTACTTCCAAGGGTTGCAATGCAATATCTTTTCCAACGTTTCGCCTCATAGTCGGAGTTTACTTCCTTTAATGTTGCATCCAGTATTGCTGCGAACTTCTCAACGGAATCCGGCATTTTAGCGAACTCTATTAACCATTGGTGGCGGCATTTGGCATGTTCGTCCATAAACACCGGTGCGGCAGAATATTCACTCACTTGCGCCCCTGTTTCCGAACAAGCCTTTGCCAGTCCTTTTTCCGCATTATCTACGATTAGTTCCTCGCCAAAAGCATTGATGAAATGTTTGGTTCGTCCGGTAATGACAAATTTATAAGGGTTCTTGCCGGTAAATTTCACTGTATCCCCAATCATATACCTCCACAAACCGCAAGAGGTCGAAATGACCATTGCGTAATTCTTGTTAAGCTCCACTTCCTCAAGGCAATAGGCACGTGGATTCTCTTTGTCAACTTCTTCCAACGGAACAAATTCGTAGAAGATTCCGTAGTCGATCATCAGCAACATTGCAGGATCTGAAAGATCGTTCTGTGTGCCGAAATAACCCTCGGAAGCATTGTAGGTTTCTACATAGTGCATCTTCGGTGAATGAATCACTTGCTTGTATTGCTCACGGTAAGGGAGTAAATGCAACTCCTCCGTGGAAGAAAACTTCCAGATTCGGCCATACTTCTTCCAACGTCTGTTTGCCTGTTTTTTTCAAGGATCCGTTTGATAAGCACCAACATCCACGACGGTACGCCGGATAAACTTGTGACGTTGACCGGAATAGTACTGTTGGCTATCGCCTCTATCTTGGTTTCCCATTCGCTCATTAGTGCGATTTTCTTGCTGGGCACACGGACAAAATTGATAAGCGGATTGACATTTTGAATCAAAATAGCAGATAAATCTCCTACCAGGCTATGATTAGAATTGAGATTCGGACTATGGCTTCCCCCTAGGATCAATCCTTTTCCTGAAAAGAAATGGCTGTCTGGGTTGATGCGGAAGTAAAGTGCGGCAGCGTCTTTTCCTCCTCTGTAATGGATGTCTTGCAGTGCTTCCTTACTGACAGGGAGGAATTTACTTTTATCATTTGTCGTTCCGGAAGATTTGGCGAACCAACGTATTTCCGACGGCCAAAGCAGATTCTGTTCTCCTGCCCGCAAACGTTCTACATACGGCTTGATTTCCTCATAAGTCTGGATTGGAACACGTTTTCTGAAGTCTTCATAGCTGCGGATCGAGGAATAGTCGTACTTTTTCCTCCCCATTCTGTCTGAGCAGCCTGATGTACTAAGCGGTTTAGTACACTATGCTGTATCTCACTAGCCTGAGTAGCATATAGGTCTATCTGTTTTAAACGGGAATCAAAAAGTCTTACTAATAATTTTTGTAATATTCATTTCTGCTTTAACATAATAATGTTTAGTCGTGCAAAAAGTAACTTATTTATCTTTTTTTTTTCTATCTTTACGACGGAAATGATCGTTAAAAAATTGACGGCTTTCATATAATCTCCGAGTTTTAGACTAAAAAATGCGACAATGAGAATCGGAATCTTAACATCAGGGGGAGATTGCCCCGGTATAAATGCCACTATTCGTGGCGTGTGCAAAACTGCCATTAACTACTACGGTATGGAAGTGGTAGGTATTCATAGCGGCTTTCAGGGGTTGCTCACAAAAGATGTAGAATCCTTTACAGATAAATCTTTATCGGGTTTGCTGAATCTTGGTGGAACGATGTTGGGGACTTCCCGCGAGAAGCCTTTTAAAAAAGGAGGTGTTATTTCGGATGCCGATAAACCTGCACTGATCCTTCAGAATATTCGGGAAATGGGATTGGATTGTGTTGTCTGTATCGGCGGAAACGGAACCCAGAAGACGGCTGCCAAATTTGCTGCCATGGGTGTAAATATCGTTTCGGTTCCTAAAACCATTGACAACGATATCTGGGGGACGGATATCTCTTTTGGTTTCGACTCGGCTGTAAGTATTGCAACAGATGCTATCGACCGGTTGCATTCTACCGCAAGCTCTCATAAAAGGGTGATGGTGATTGAGGTCATGGGACATAAAGCGGGTTGGATTGCTTTGTATTCCGGTATGGCAGGAGGGGGAGATGTTATTCTTGTGCCTGAAATACCTTATAGCATTAAAAACATAGGAAACACTATTCTGGAAAGATTGAAAAAGGGGAAACCATACTCTATTGTAGTAGTAGCTGAAGGCATTCAGACGGACGGTCGTAAACGTGCTGCGGAATACATTGCACAGGAAATAGAGTATGAGACGGGTATTGAAACCCGTGAAACCGTATTAGGGTATATTCAACGTGGTGGTTCGCCTACTCCTTATGACCGTAATCTCTCTACCCGAATGGGCGGACACGCGACGGAACTGATTGCCAACGGGGAATTCGGGCGTATGGTTGCACTAAAAGGAGATACTATCGCTTCTATCCCTTTGGAAGAAGTGGCTGGGAAACTAAAGTTGGTTAGTGAGGATCACGATCTGGTGATTCAGGGACGTCGCATGGGGATTTGCTTTGGATAGATTCCACGATCGGTTCTGCCGTAATCTCATTGTCGAACTCATTTTCTTCCAATATATTGTCATTCAGCAATTCGATATCAGAGTCTGCATCCATTTCGGGTTCAGGTTCGGCTGCCATTGCTGATTGCTGCATTTTGGTTTCGTTGACGGTTGCCATGAAAGTCGGGTCCTTTACTTTCTTTATAGCCATTTGGGCGGCATTCTGTTGGGATTCTTTCTTGGAATATCCGGTTCCGGTTCCGGCAGGAAGTCCTTCAATGCGTACTTCTGTCTGGAACACAGGATTGCTGTCCTGATCAAGGAATTGCTCAATCAGTTCAAAAAAGAAACCTCCAGTTTGCTCTTTTGGCTCCATTCAATCAGTTTAGATTTGAAGTTTACTTCTTTGCGTGACAATTTATCCAGATCAATATAACGATTAATGATTCGCTGCTCCATAAACTGTTTGCAGCGTTCATATCCCTGGTCCAGGTAGATCGCTCCGATAAATGCCTCGAAAGCATTCCCGTACATATAGCTGTTGTGGGAAGAAGAACGGGTTGAATATTTAATAAGTTTGTCCAGTCCGATCTCTACGGCAAGTTTGTTTAAAGTCTCCCGTTGTACAATCTTGGAACGTGTGTTTGTCAGGAAACCTTCCCGCTTCCCTTCAAAACGTTTGTAGACGATATCGCCTACGATAGCGTCGAGAATGGCATCACCTAAAAAATTCCAGACGCTCATTGTTTAACGGACGCCCCTTGTCCGAACGGACAGATGAGGATTTATGTAAGAGAGCCTGCTCATAGAGCTGGATGTTACGCGGGTAGAAACCGAGTATCCGGTAAAAACAAAGATAAGACTCTCTATCCCTGTGGAACAAGAGCCTTATCTTATCTATTTGGTTTCGTAACACGATTTTACTCAGCGTATTTTTTGAAGATAACGCACGCATTATGACCGCCGAATCCGAATGTGTTGGACAAGGCAACATTAACTTCGCGTTTCTGTGCTTTATTGAACGTGAAATTAAGGTTATAGTCGATATTTTCGTCGTCGTCACCTTCTTCATGGTTGATAGTCGGGGGAACAATGCCGTTCTTGATGGCAAGGATACTTGCAATTGATTCTACCGCACCGGCAGCACCCAGCAAGTGACCTGTCATTGATTTTGTTGAACTAATGTTCAACTCGAACGCATGATCACCGAATACTTCTTTAATCGCTTTTGCTTCTGAAATGTCACCAACCGGAGTAGATGTACCGTGTACATTGATATAATCCACTTCTTTCGGGTCCATTTCCGCATCTTCCAATGCATTCATCATCACAAGTTTGGCTCCAAGACCTTCCGGATGAGAAGCTGTCAGGTGATGTGCATCAGCAGACATGCCTACACCGGCAACTTCTGCATAGATTTTAGCACCACGGGCTTTCGCATGTTCCAATTCTTCCAGAATCAAGCAACCGCCACCTTCGCCCATGATGAAGCCGTCACGGCTTGCACTGAACGGACGTGAAGCCTTTTCGGCTCGTCGTTGCGGGTTGACAGAGCATGCATAGCATTGAAACCGCCTACACCTGCGGGGAAGATAGCCGCTTCCGAACCACCGGATACAATCACATTTGCTTTGCCCAGACGAATCAGGTTAAATGCATCTGCAATGGCATTGGTAGAAGTAGCACATGCCGAACAAGTCGCGTAGTTAGGACCATGGAAGCCATACATGATAGAAATCTGTCCGGCAGCGATATCCGAGATCATCTTCGGGATGAAGAACGGATTAAACTTCGGACCCATTTCCTGACGAGTGTAGTAGTTGCCTACTTCCTCTTCAAATGTATGTATACCACCGATACCGGCGCCAAAAATAACACCGATTTTGTTCAAGTCTTCTTTTTCTACATCAAGACCAGAATCTTCTACCGCTTCTTTGGCAACAACGATGGCATATTGAGTATACAAATCCATCTTCCTTGCTTCCTTACGATCGATATATTTCGTTACATCGAAGTTTTTCACTTCGCATGCGAATTGGGTCTTGAATAGCGACGCATCAAAATGAGTAATAGGCCCTGCTCCACTAACCCCGTTCACAATATTCTCCCAAAATTCGGGCACACCATTGCCAACAGGAGTAATGGCGCCAAGGCCTGTTACTACCACTCTTTTTTAATTCCATATTGATGAAATCGGATAATTACTTAGCGTGTTCTTCGATATAAGATACAGCATCACCTACAGTACCAATCTTTTCTGCTTGGTCATCAGGAATAGAGATACCGAATTCTTTTTCGAATTCCATGATAAGTTCTACAGTGTCAAGAGAATCTGCTCCCAGGTCGTTAGTGAAGCTTGCTTCGTTAGTAACTTCTGATTCCTCTACGCCTAATTTATCAACGATAATCGCTTTTACTCTTGATGCAATTTCAGACATAACTTTAAGTTTTTAATTAATAATTAGTTTTATTTCTTTAAATTTGCGGTGCAAAGGAATGAATATTTATCGTTTTGCGCAAATATTTGACTAAATAAATGCAAAGTTTTTGCACATTTTTCACTGTTTTGTGCATTGAATTTGAGAGTTATGAAGAAAAACATCGCAATTTTTGCCTCCGGCTCCGGCTCTAATACAGAGAACATTATCCGGTATTTCCAAAAGAATGACTCTGCTCTGGTGTCATTGGTGCTTTCCAACAAAAGTGATGCCTATGTTTTTGGAGCGTGCACACCGTCTAGGAGTGCCCTGTAACGTGTTTACAAAGGAAGATTGGATAGCCGGAGATGAAATTCTGGCTGTTTTGCAGGAGTATCGAATTGATTTTATTGTGCTGGCAGGATTCCTTGTCCGCGTGCCGGATTTACTTTTTGCATGCTTATCCTGATAAAATCATAAATATACATCCTGCACTTCTTCCGAAGTTCGGCGGAAGGGGATGTATGGAGATCGTGTTCACCAGGCTGTGGTTGCTGCCGGTGAAAAAGAAAGCGGTATTACTATACATTATATTAATGAACACTATGATGAAGGAGATACGATCTTTCGGGCGACCTGTCCCGTTCTTCCGACAGATTCTCCTGGGGATGTCGCCGAGAAGGTACACGCTTTAGAGTACGAACATTTCCCACGAGTAATAGAACAGATTATAACGACGTTATAATCCCCACACTAAATTAGCCTTCTAAACTGTTATGTTGTTCAATTCAATAGAATATGTAATATTCTTGCCATTGTTTTTTATCGGATACTGGTTTATTTTTAAACGTTTGAAATTACAAAATATATTTGTTGTAATCAGTAGTTATATCTTTTATGGTTGGTGGGACTGGCGTTTTCTAATTTTAATAGCATTTACTACTTTGTGTAGTTATGCTAGCGGAATCCTGATAGAGCGGCAAGAACGTCGTTTGATTCAACGATGGATATGTGCGGCTAATATTACATTGAATTTGTTGGTGTTATGCATATTTAAGTACTTTAATTTCTTTTTCTGAGAACTTTGTGTCCTTATTTGAGACTTTCGGGATTAAGTTGGATTGGGTAACATTAGATATTCTGCTTCCTGTTGGAATCAGCTTTTTACACTTTTCAGGCTCTCAGCTATACTATTGATATATATCAGCATAAAATGAAACCGACACATGATATGGTGGCATTTTTTTGCTTTTATCAGTTTCTTTTCCTCAATTAGTGGCAGGTCCTATCGAAAGGGCTACTAACTTGTTGCCGCAGTTCTTGAAAGTTCGCACGTTCGATTATGGACAGGCAGTAGACGGAATGCAGCAGATACTGTACGGGTTATTTAAGAAAATGGTGATAGCCGATAATTGTAGCCGATTGGTCGATATCGTTTTTAGCAATTACCAACAGTTGGGAAGCATACAACTATTTTTAGGAGCTGTCTTCTTCACCTTTCAAATCTACTGTGATTTTTCCGGTTATTCGGATATAGCTATCGGTACAGCCAAGTTGCTCGGGATTAAATTAATGAAGAATTTCGATTATCCGTATATCTCGCGTAATATAGCGGAGTTTTGGAGAAGATGGCATATTTCGCTAACGACATGGTTTAGAGATTACATTTATATATTCCTTTAGGCGGAAGCCGGGTAGGGAAGTGGAAAAGTGTGCGGAATACTTTTATTATATTTCTCGTAAGCGGCTTCTGGCATGGAGCTAACTGGACATTTATTTGCTGGGGACTTTTCCATGCTTTATTATTCCTGCCTTTATTACTTACTTCTTCCAATAGAAAATATCGTGGCATTGTGGCAGAAGGAAAACTTCTTCCTTCCTGGAAGGAGGCTATTCAGATAGGAACAACATTTTTTCTGGTAGTAATCGGCTGGATACTGTTCCGGGCAGAAAATATGGAACAAGCTATCGGCTATATCGGACGACTTTTTTCTATGCAACAGTCTACCGGCAATATGCCTTCCCACTCTTTGGAGGTAGGATTGTATATTCTGCTTTTCTGGATTCTGGAATGGTTTCAGCGAGATAAGCCATATGCGTTGCAGATTCAATTTCTAAAAAGTAAATCATTGCGCGTTGCTATCCTGACGTTTGTAATCTTATTCATAGAGAGATAACCATGGGTAAGTCCTCGGAGTTCATTTATTTTCAATTCTAAATAAGGAATATGAGAAAGTTCTTAAGAAATCTTCTTTTAGCATTAATTCCGTAGCTGTTATTAATGCATTGTGTTGGGGAACGTTGGTCTTTTAGCATGGCAAGATGATTTGACATATGTGAATTATGCGTCTGCACTGGATAAAGAAAAGCGTTTGGAAGAATTGGGAAATCAGTCCCGCTTGCTAATAATAGGTGGTTCTAACGCCCGCTTTGGCTTTGATTCTTCCATTCTGAGAGATACATTACATCTGGAACCTGTGAATATGGGAATACATATCGGGTTGGGATTGAATTATATGTTTGAGGAGGTTTACGACCATTTACGAAAAGGAGATGTGTTGCTCGTTTCTGCAGAATATAATCATTTTCTTAAGGAGGGCAGTTATTATGGGGATGAAGGTCTGACTGATATGTATCTGATAAAGCATGAATGGGGAAAGGCCTTATATAATAATGGTAAATACACATAATTTTTTTTTCGATGTATCGCTTGATTCGTAAACGTGTAAAACGGATAGGTATGGATATAGAAGATATACCGGAGAATATGGAAGTTCGTACCAAATATAATGAATATGGTGATTATACCGGACATTATAATCTATCTTCTGCCGGACATTGGGACAGTGCCCCATTACCTATGGTATCACCCGATGAAAAAGTTTTTATAGATTTGAAAGAGAAAATATCTACTTTAAGTGAGCGGGGGTGACTATTTTTTCTTCTTGCCTCCTCCATATTGTCGTTCTTCTTTTCAAAATGATTCTTTGGCCATTAACCGTATCTCGGAGAGTTTGAAGGCTATAGGCTTTCCTTATTATTTGGAACCTTCCGGTTGTGTTTATCCTGATAGTATGTTCTATGACTCGCGTTATCATCTGATTAGGGAAGGTGTGGTGATGCATTCTCGGAAGATAGCAGGTGAGTTGAAAAGAACTTTATAAATATATGTGAGAAATTGTTTTATTCGATTTTTTTATTATGTAGGCTTTTTTCTTCTCTTCGTAACGGATAGTTTCCCCGTAATTCTTCAAACAGTTCCGGTTGAGCTTTCAGCCGGTCGCTGTCTTCGACAGGGTTATATATTTGGAGCAATGCTTCTTCCTGACTTTGTGCATGAATGATAGGAGAGGTGGGTGCGGGAGCGTTAATTTCATACTTTCCCTCTATATGGAAGAACTTACAGATTGCATCCAGCGACATTCGCGTTGCGTTAGCCTTGCCGTCAGCGGAATATCCGGCAATGTGTGGAGTGCCGATAATCACTTTTCTCTAATAATTCACGATTGATTTCCGGTTCGTGTTCCCATACATCAATAATAGCGTCTGAGATAGAACCATTGTTCAATGCCTTCAAGAGAGTGCCTGTGTCGATAACTTCTCCTCGTGAAGTATTAATGATAACAGGTTTGCGTTTTAGCGAATTGAAGAAATCTTCATCTGCCAGGTGGTGGAATGTTTTGTATTTGCCTTCTTTATATAAAGGTACGTGAAAAGTGATGATGTCACATTCTTCCGCTATCTTATTTAAAGAGGTAAAGGATTCTTTTTCCTTCTTTTTCTTCCCGTGGTAGATCGTTCAGTAGAACGCGTATGCCGAAGTCTTCGGCGACTTTGGCAACTTTACTCCCCACATTTCCTACTCCTACGATTCCAATAGTCAGTTCGTCCAGTTTCTTATTTTTGAAAGACTTCCATATCAGGAGTGAAGATTGAATATATTGGGCAACAGAAGCTGAGTTGCAACCGGGTGCATTTGTCCATTCGATACCTGCCCGCTTACAATATTCAGTATCGATATGGTCGAACCCTATGGTTGCCGTAGCTATAAACTTTACCCGGCTGCCTTCCAGTAATTCCTGATTGCAGTGAGTACGGGTCCGGATAATCAGCGCATCTGCGTCTTGTACCAGTTCCGGAGTAAAATCCTTTCCGGGGGCGTAGATTATTTCGTCGGCTATTGTCTGGACAGCCTCTTTTATATAAGGTATCTTATTATCGATAATAATTTTCATATACAATCTGTATTTAGTTCCCACAAAGGTAGGAAATAAAAAAGTAAGAAAGGGTTGCTTGTCTGAAAAATATTACATAGATTTGCCCTATTATATATCTATAAGCTAGTTAAGATTATGACATTTAGTAACCTTTGCAACGAGATTTTTTGGAAATCGACGACTGATTACCACGTAACGGACAGTGTAGATGCACCGATGAACAATCCTTACGAGTTGAAGACGATTGAGTATTATTTATACTTGAAAAATTGGATCGATGCCGTTCAATGGCATTTCGAAGATATTATCCGTGACCCTCAAATTGATCCTGTAGAAGCACTGGCTTTGAAAAAGAAGAATTGATAAGTCCAATCAAGACCGTACTGATTTGGTGGAACTGATTGATAGTTATTTTTTGGACAAATACAAAGCTGTTAAACCGCTTTCTGATGCAACTATCAATACAGAGAGTCCTGCATGGGCAATTGACCGGCTTTCTATTCTTGCGTTGAAAATTTACCACATGAAGCAGGAGGTGGAACGTACGGATACTACCGAAGAACATCGTGAGCAATGCCGGACCAAGCTGAATATTCTGTTGGAACAGCAGAAAGACCTTTCTTCTGCTATCGAACAGTTGTTGGCAGACATTGAAGCCGGAAGAAAATATATGAAAGTATATAAACAGATGAAGATGTATAACGACCCGGCGTTGAATCCGGTGCTTTATGCAAAAAAATAACGAATGGCGCGTATTCTCATTGTCCGTTTTTCAGCCCTTGGCGATGTAGCCATGACAATACCTGTGATACATTCGCTTGCTGTGCAATATCCACAGCACGAAATCACTGTATTAAGTCGTGCCGTATGGCAACCTCTTTTTCAAAGTTTGCCTGAAAATGTGAATTTTGTCGGAGCTGATCTGACAGGTAAGCATAAAAGGGCTATGGGGGATTGAACAGCCTTTATTCGGAACTGAAAAGAATGCATTTCGATTACGTGGCGGACTTTCATCACGTACTTCGTTCGAAATATCTGTGTCTGCGGTTTCGCCTTGCCAATATACCGGTTGCTTTCATTTGTAAAGGGAGAGCCGGAAAAAAGAAACTGGTTCGCCGCCGTCATAAAGTGCTGGAGAACCAGAAAAGTTCTTTCCGTCGTTATGCTGATGTGTTAGAAAAGTTGGGACTGCCGGTTTTATTGAACTTTTCTTCTATTTATGGAGAAGGAAAGGGTGATTTCGCAGAGATTGAACCGATGACAGGACCGAAAGGAAAACAAAAATGGATCGGTATTGCTCCTTTTTTTGCCAAGCATAAGGGGGCAAGATTTATCCGTTAGAATTGCAGGAACAGGTTGTTGCTCATTTTGCTGCTAATCCTGCGGTGAAAGTTTTTCTGTTTGGCGGTGGGAAAAGCGAACAGGAAGTCTTTGACTCCTGGATTGCCAAAATATATCCTTCGGTGGTTTCCATGATCGGTAAATTGAATATGCGTACGGAACTGAATCTGATGAGTCATCTGGATGTGATGTTGTCTATGGACTCTGCTAATATGCATTTGGCATCTCTGGTCAATGTACCTGTTGTTTCTGTATGGGGTGCTACGCATCCTTATGCCGGGTTTATGGGGTGGAAACAATTACCGGTCAATACAGTACAACTTGATTTATCCTGTCGTCCTTGTTCGGTTTATGGACAGAAGCCTTGCTGGCGGGGCGACTATGCTTGCTTGAGGGATATAACTCCCGAACAGGTGATTGCAAAGATTGAGGGAATCATTGATTAATCATAAATAGCTTTTGAATGTATATGAAAGAATATGACTATCTGGTAGTTGGAGCAGGGCTGTTTGCGGCTGTGTTTGTTCGTCAAGCCATTGATGCGGGCAAGCGCTGTCTTGTTATAGATAAACGTAGTCATATCGGCGGAAATATCTATTGTGAGAATATAGATGGCATTCATGTACATCTTTACGGAGCGCACATCTTTCATACAGACAATAAAGAAGTCTGGGATTATGTGAACCGTTTCGTAACATTTAATCGCTACACTAATTCTCCATTAGCTAATTATGAAGGCATATTATATAATCTGCCTTTTAACATGAATACTTTTAATAAGTTATGGGGAGTTAACACTCCTAAAGAGGCTAAGGATAAGATTGAAGAACAACGTAGCGAATATGCACATATCCAGGCTCCTGCCAATCTGGAAGAACAGGCTTTGACGCTTTGTGGAAAAGATATTTATCAGAAACTAATCAAGGGATATACGGAAAAACAGTGGGGGCGTCCTGCAACGGAGCTTCCGGCCTTTATTATAAAACGACTTCCTTTCCGTTTCGTTTATGATAATAATTATTTTAATGACGAGTATCAGGGAATTCCCAAAGGAGGATACAATAAGCTGATTGAAAGTTTGTTTGAAGGAGCTGATGTGCGTTTGGGGACGAAATTATTTTTCTGCTCGTGAAGAACTGGATTCGCTGGTGGATAAAGTATTGTTTACCGGATGTATTGACGAGTATTACGATTTTCGTTTCGGGCATTTGGAATACCGTAGTCTTCGTTTTGAACACGAACGTCTGGAAATGGAAAATTATCAGGGGAATGCGGTCATTAATTATTGTGAAAGAGAGATTCCTTATACCCGTGTTATCGAACATAAACATTTCGAATTTGGTAAGCAGCCGCATACGGTGATCACCCGCGAATATCCTTCTGCATTCACTCCCGGGGACGAACCTTATTATCCGGTGAATGACGAGAGAAATATGCGGTTGTACGAGAAATACAAGGAGTTGGCTATACATACTCCCGGAGTCTTGTTTGGCGGACGTTTAGCTCAATACGCTTATTTTGATATGGACGATACAGTGGCTGCCGCATTGGTTTTGGCGCAAAATGAACTATAAAATATCATTCCTATGATTTGTTATCTATCAAGAAATTACCGAGGTGTCGATAATGCCGGAAATAAAGCAAAAACAGACATTGAACAGATAATGGAGTCGCATGGCTTCCGGAATGTCGGGCTGAAACAAACCCGGTATAGAAATGTCGTTGTAGCTTTTTGTCGTACCTTATTCAGTGTGCTGAAGAGTATTCTCTGTTTGCGTAAAGGCGATGTGCTGGTACTGCAATATCCTTTGAAGAAATATTATGCATTTGTCTGCAATATGGCTCATCTACGTGGCTGCAAGGTGGTGACGTTGATTCATGATTTGGGTAGTTTTCGTCGTAAGAAGCTGACTATCCCCCAAGAAATAGCGCGCTTGGATCACTCGGACTGTGTGATAGTACATCGTGAACGTATGAGGGACTGGCTGCTTGAACATGGAATTAAGGCCAAGCTGCAGATATTGGAGATATTTGATTATTTATCCGATAGCCAACCTGTTGCCGGCAATGATGTGCCGAAATCACCGAACCGCATCCTGTTTGTCGGTGCTTTTTGTCTTCTTATCATAATGATTTCTTATATAAACAGGCAAATTCTCCCCCCGTTCTTATGATATAGTGCTCTATGGAAGTGGTCTTGAAACCGAAAAACTGGAAGGAAAAGTTGATTATAAAGGCTTTGTCTCTTCGGACGAGCTGATAGCGACGGCAGAAGGCGAATATGGACTTGCCTGGTATGGATCTTCTTTAGAGGGAGGAAGTGGTGCTTTGGGAGAATATCTTCAATATAACGCTCCTCATAAAATGTCTCTACATACGTTGCGGTCTTCCGATTATCGTTTGGGAGAAAGCCGGGCTGGCGCCTTTTGTGAAGAAGAACAATGTGGGTATATGTATCTCTTCTTTGACGGAACTTGAAGATATTTTACCTAAAATAAGTGCAGGACAATACATGGAAATGAAGAAAAATGTATTGCAAATAGCCGATAAACTTTCGCATGGATATTATTGCTTTAAGGCAATAAAGCAAGCCTGCGCAGACTTGGGAGTCGAAAATAAAGGGCTAAATTGTCCCCTTTTATCTTAGTTTTGCGATAAAAGAAAAAAATATAGTCGGAATATGCCCTAATTTCTTTATCTTTGCACAATCTTTGTAAGTAGGATTTATAGAAGAGTGTAATGAGAGTGATTGTAAATCCCAAGTACACACATTTGCAAAAAAAACAGATAGAGGAGATTCCCAAGTTCTTTGCGGATGAAGGAAAGGTGGTGTATGATGGGCGTAATATTCTAAAACGGATTAGTCTGGATAACGTTGATGTTGTTGTGAAAAGCTTTAAAAAGCCTCACATCATTAATCGTGTTGTCTATTCATATTTCCGCCAATCCAAAGCTGCCCGCTCCTATATCTATTCCATGGAACTTCAGAAGCATGGTTTCAATACTCCGGAACCGATTGCCATGATCGAACAATTTCAGAAAGGTCTTCTTACAAACAGCTACTATGTTTGTTGCTATGACAATGGTGAAACCGTTCGTTATTTGATGGACCGGTAAGGTTGAGGGGAAATGAAGACAAGTTACTGGCGTTCGCGCGTTACACTTTTGCATTACATCAGGCGGGTATTTTACATTTGGACTATTCTCCCGGCAATATTCTGATTCATCAGAATGGAGCAAATGAATATAGCTTCTCTTTGGTTGATGTGAACCGTATGCAGTTATTACCGGAAATAGATTGTGATAAAGTTTGCCGTAATATGTGCCGTCTGTGCATATCCCGGGAAGTGCTGGCATATATAATGACCGAATATGCTTCTTTGCGGGGTTGGGATGTGGCGGCTACTGTCAAGCTCGCTCTTTATTACAGTGATCAGTTCTTTACCCACTACATTTACCGTCGTGCAGCCCGAAAAGAGAAGTCAAAACATATCGTTTCGCATATTTTATTGTTCCGCTTATGTCGCTCTACGCGTAAGTTCCTTTCCTGGGAGCCTCACTTCTCGCATTATTTATTAGCGAAGGAAAAACATATTTATGATACCTACTTGTTGTAAGTATGATTATTGCGATTTGCTATCTTCTGACTATCGGTAGTTAATTTACTTTCTTGTTGCCTCGAAGAACAACACTCCTGATCTTGTGTCTGAAAAATCCTTTTTTGATTTCTGTATGTGCAGTTGTGTTTATCAAGAAACGCAGAAATAACCTCCTCGTCATCATGTAGGTGATAAGTACAGATGGCGAAATCTATTTTCTTGCAATCCCGGAAAAGCTGTTCACATCCGGCCAGCGCACGGCGCTCAGCCCCTTCTATATCCATTTTTTATAAATAGAGGCTCGTCCGGATTGTCTCTGAAGAAATCGTCCAGTTTCTGTTCTTTGGGAGAATTACGGTTGCTCACATACTTGAACAATGGTTACCTTGTCTTTCCATGGCTCAAAAAAGTGGCCCTGATAGCTTCCAGCCACGATTCGTTCTGCTCAAATAAATAAACATGTTTGGCTTCTTCGATAATCTCCAGCGAAGAATATCCTTCGGCACATCCCACGTCAACAAAAACCTTTCCCGTTACGTCCTTATTATTATTGAAATAATGGTGTGCGGAGCGTTGGTCTTGCTCTATCATCAACGCCCTGTAATACTTCTGGATTTTATGGGGAGGTGTTGTTCTTTGGAAGTACAGGCGTTTACCATCCTCCTTTAGTACATAATACAAATTCCTATTTTCGTCTTTCCGTACATCGACAGGCATACTCAAATACTCATCTTTGAATTCGTATAAGTGTCTTGAATATCCATGTTTTCTGATGTATTTATAATACTTCAGATAAGGAGAATCCGGCTTATACCCTTTCATAAAATAATATGGAAGCGTACCATATATAAATTTCTTTATTGAGTGTTTAAGTATGTTCATCGTATTAGTTTCTTGTAGATGTTAATAATTTCTTCCGATTGTTGTTTCTCAGAGAACCGTTTCGCGAATTCCCGTCCTTTCTCCACCATGTTCTTCCTTTTATCGGAATTTGAATATATTTGTTTAAATGCATCAGCCAGTCCGGTGATATCATCCGGGTTTACGTAGATAGAGTCGGGCCCTCCGGCTTCTTCCAGACATGAGCCTGTGGCGGCTACCACAGGAATACCCGAATATAGTGCCTCTATGATGGGGATACCGAAACCTTCAAAACGGGAAGGATATACAAAAATCTCTGCTGATTGATAAAAAAGCGGGCAAATCGTTGAAAGGGACATTACTGATAATATGCACTCTTTTTCGCCTAAACCGTTATCTTTGATAAACTGTTCAACCTTTTTTTTTGTGTAGCCTGTACGGCGTCCTACGATAACGATATGAATATGTTGCGGCAGCATAGGCAATGCCTGTACTGCTGCAAGAATATTTTTTCGTTCTTCAATGCTGCCTACATTAAGTATATAGTGGTCCGGCAACTGGTATTTTTTCCGTACCTCCTCCTTTTTTTCTTCCGTCACCGGATGAGTAAATGAGACGTCGCATCCTTGATAAACGACTTCTATTTTATCATCAGGGATGTTGAAGTATCGGGTAATATCCCGTTTGGTACATTCACTGATAGCAATTATCTTTATCAGCATTTTCGCACGCTTTACGGAATTTGTATGTATATATTTTCCTGTCAATAGATTGGTAATATTGCGGATACCTCAAAAATATCAGGTCGTGGATAGTTACAATACTTTTAATGCGACTTTTATGGATGTTGAGAGGAAGCTCGTTACTGAGTCCGTGGAATAACTCAATACCTTCTTTCTCCAATTGAGAGGTGATTCCCCATACGCGCCATAATGAACTTAGTTTTTTCCAAAAAGAAGTAGCAGGATAGGCGAGAGTGAGCTGCCGGTATTGGCCGGTTAATAGATTCATCCTTTTGTTTTCCCGTTTTTTAGGTGCATACAGGACATAGTCATTCTCCGGATAGAAGTGGCAAAAGAATATCCGCTACATAGCGGCTATAATTACCTAACCCGGTGAAATTCTGCACTGCACGTTTTCCGTCAAAACCTATTCTCATCTCTGTTGTTACCTACTGCTTATATGGTTTATAATTAGACTTCAAAATCCCGATAAGGTTTATTCAAGTCCAAATAATGAAAATTATGTTGTCTTTGTCCACTCTGTTTGGGAATCGTCATATAATCCCCATATTTCTGAGACAGATATGTGTCATATTCCTGTACGCCCCATACTTCTTCGTTCTCGAACAAGACAGGGGTAGGAACTCCCAAAATCTTTTTTTGGCATGATTCCTTTCATGCCGTCGTCATAGTCACAAATAAGATCACTCTTGTCAAAGTCGTATCTGGTCATAACCTCTCTGATGCTTTTCTGTACTTCGGTGAGTGTGAAAAGCTTCCTGCATAGTAATGGTATCCATGAACTTGGCCCCTTTCCATGCTTATACGGGTCGCGGTGAATCAGGTAAAGAACCCGTTTGTAAAATTCATATTTGGCAAAATGCATTTCTTTGTGCCATACGGCCTGTCGGCACACCGTCCAATGGGAATACCATCAATATATACGCCTCCCAGATATTTAAGATGCATACGTTCAATTAATGTTGTGTCGGCATCCTGTATCTTGGCAAACGGAAGCGGGTATTCTTTGTCATTCTCAGCGCATACGGCTTCGTATGGCTCCGGCAACCATTCCTTGGCATTAGTCATTAATAGATCATAGTCTGCCCGTGGCATACCAATATCCAGATCATCATCCCAGGGGATAAATCCTTTGTGGCGTACAGCTCCCAACATCGTACCTGCCATGATATAATATCGCAGGTTATGTTCTTTACAGACTTTATCTATTGCTAGTAAATTCTTTAAGATGCGAAGCTGTAAGGGGCGAATATCGTAAGTGGCCATTTCTATTCAAATTTTATATTAGTAAAGACTAGCCGGAATCAGCTTCTGTGCTTGTTGGAAATCTTCTACCGTGTCCAGCTCTGCCGAAAAGAATTCGGTGGTGTCCATTACGTAGAAACTATATCCTTGTGGAATCAGTCTTTCAAACGCCCGTTCATAGAAAATATTGTCCAATCCTTCTGATAAGATCATCATCTCCAGTTCGCGGAATAACGCTTGTGTGTATGCTGCCGACATCTTTTCAATACCTATTGATTCACCGATTGCATCAGGTATAGAGCAAACCTTGCTGATTTCCATTACCTTTTGTTCATTGTCCACAATAACCTTAATTTCTTCGGCACCAAGTTCGTGGCGGTTGAGTGCCAGTACATCGGCTTTGTCCGACCGGAGCAACTTCTCTACGATTTGGGGATCAAATACGATGTCACTATCCAGAAGTAATACCTCTTCCCCTTCCGTATAAGGGCGGGTCAGCCACAAAGAATAGATATTGTTGGTTGATTCATATTTATCATTGTAGATGAAAGTAATACTTTGAGCCGGATAATGAGCTTGCAGAAAGTCGACTATTTGTTGCTGGCGATATCCGGTGACAATGATAAATTCGTTAAAACCATTTTGTATTAAAGCGTCGAAAGCCCTTTCCAACAAACAACGTTCTCCTATCTTGAGCAAGCATTTGGGAGTTGTGTCGGTCAGTGGGCGTAGACGTGAGGCTATTCCTGCGGCTAGTATTACAGCTTTCATTTGGATGCGATTTCTTTGATTGTATCTATGACGATCCGGTTCTGCTCAGGGCGTCCCAGCGTGATGCGCAGATGAGTGTTGATATCCGGTTCATTCATAAATTTCACTTTATAACTCTGTTCGGCAAACGCTTTTTGCAGTGCCTCTTTTTAATGTAATCGGATATTTGATTAAAATAAAGTTGGCTACCGATTCGTATACCTTAAATCCGGGCAGCACACCGATTTCTTTTTTTCATAGCGGGCACGATCTTCATTCATCAGTTTGGCGATGTTACGGTAGTGTGCATCCGATTTGAGTGCTGCGATAGCTATGTCTTCAGATATCCGGTTGTATCCCAGATATTTGTTGCTGTATTTGCTAAATTTTTTTCCAGTTCTTTACTCATGAAACCCGAATCCCATGCGTAACCCCGGCAAGCCGTAAAACTTGGATAAAGTGCGGGAGATGATCAAATTCGGATATTTGTTCACCAACTCTTTGATATATCTTGTGTCTGTTGAGACGAAAGAGGCGTATGCTTCGTCAATCAAGACCTTCGTTTTGGCAGGAACTTCAGCCAGCAACTCATCCAGTTCTTCCGGAGTCAGACCATTTCCGGTAGGATTATTGGGCGATGCAAGCAGTAAAATCTTCGGATTTTCTTTTTTGTATCATATCTTTCATGGCGGCGAAGTCGTACTTGAACGTGTTTCCGTCTTCATAAAGAGGATATTGTAAAGTGCGACCGTTCACTTCATCTGCGATAGACTTATAATACCACCATGAGAATTTAGGAATCAACATCGTTTTATTTCCGTCTTCTTCTGTGAGGAAATAATGTACGGCCTGTTTCAGAATATCCTCTCCGCCGTACCCTAATAAAACTTGCGTCTCGTCTATATCGTATAATTTCAGATAAGAAAACGGATAAAATGCTTTTTTGCCTTCATCGTAAATACGGGTATAAAAGCAAAGTTTATTTATATCGAAGTTTTTGAGTGCTTCTACTACTTCTTTTGATGGGCTGTAGTTAAATTCGTTTCTGTCTAAAAAGTTTAAATCTTTTTTGTCTCATATTTATTTTTCTATTTTTTCTCTGTAAGATACTGGTTAACTCCTTTGGAGCACCAAATTCGCTTTTCATCAATAGTTCTCTGTAGTATCTCGTTATTAATATTAAATTGTGCCCGTGAATTATCTTGGTGATATAAATGGAACACAATGCCGGCATTCTTGATGATACGTTTACGTACACCTGCATTAATTAGTCTGCAGGCTATTTCGCTGTCTTCTCGTCCCCAGCCAATCATGTTTTCATCATATCCATTGACCATTAATAAATCACTTCTCCAAAAACCCATGTTACAGCCGCGTACATATAGTAGATCTGTCCGGTGGTAGTTTTGTAAGAGATATGTCAATAGTTGCCAACGTATTCCATTGAGCCGGTTATGTACTCCTTTATTACGGATTGAAACACGTATGCTTCGTTCTGTTATTAATTTCTTAGAAAGTTCAGATTGTATATTGAGACGGCTACCACTTACAAAACTGTTTTTGCGTGCAAAGCGTTTGTGGTCTTTGATAAAATGATGATTCAAAATGATATCTCCATCAATTTGAATTATATAGTCCATACTGGCTTTTGCAATAGCCTTATTTCTGATAACAGTTAGGCGGAAGCCATTATCTTCATGCCATACGTGTATAACAGGTACAGTAGATTGTTTCTTGAATTCTTCCACTATTTTCCTGGTTTCTTCATTGGAACCATCATCTGCGATCAGTACCTCGTCAGGGAGTACTGATTGTTGAAGTACACTCATAAGGCAAAGGTCTAGTGCCTTGGGAGAGTTGTATGTTGAGATAATCAATGAAACTGTCATAGGTTTGGTTTGTTAGATTTCTTCAATTCCGTTATTTGTTCGGGTTATTTTTTGTTCTTTAATAGTCTTCATAAACTCTCTATGATGCGGTTCTTCCTTGCGAGAGAGCTGCTTATGGTACAGGTGATAGGCTATTGCTGAAAATTTAATAATTTTCTTTTTTCTATGCCTGAGTTTACTAGTCTCCAACTAAGTTCTTCATCTTCATGTCCCCTTATCCTTGTAAATTGTTGTCATATCCGTTAATACCAATAAGGTCTTTTTTCCAGAAAGACATATTACATCCTTTTTACTTTTTCCTGACAATTCTTTACGAGTGACAAACTTCGCAATCATGGGATAAAGTCGTAAAGCATTTGTAGGTTGCTTCATTATTAACTGGAGTTTATTTATTATTGATAGTTTCCCTTTATCTAGTAAAGATGTGGTCGCTCTTACATTAAGGTTTGCTCGGGTTCCTCTAATAAAACACCCTTCCTCAGCCATATATACATGGTCTTCTATAAAATTTGGACTAGCTATGATATCTCCATCTATTTGAATGATATAAGAGGAAGATGCTTTTGCTTATAGCTTTATTCAATACTATTGTTTTACGAAATCCTCTGTCTTCATGCCATTCGTGGAATATAGGAAAGGAAGCATTTTGTGTAAACTCATGTATGAGTTTTTTGTTGTTCTTTCATCAGACCCATCATCCGCAATGATGATTTCAGAAGGCAATATCGTTTGTCTTAAAATGCTATCCAAACAGAGCCGCAAAGCCTCTGGCCAGTTGTATGTAGCGATGATTAACGATATTGTGATCCCTTTTTTCATATTCCAGATATTTTATGAAGAATAAACATGCAAATATACATTACTATCCTCAGAATAGCAATTATTTAGAGCTTTAATTTTTAATACGTTTGTGCTTATATGAGAATAGATTATTTATTTTAGGTAACTATATACAATCTTACAGTTTAAAGCCCCTTAAAGATTGTAAATTTTCAAATTAAATATAATAATATTTTTATCAAATAATCAAATATAATATATTTATAATCAATATTATAAAGCTAAATAAAATAAATGTCACACAAATCTTTTTTTTGTGTGACATTTTGTCTGATTATTCACAGCTTTCTTCTTTGGCTACTTTTTTTTGTTATACTTATAAGCAATTAATTTAAGCCAAGCCCAATTAGTTATAAATTAATTGCAAATTAATTTTATTGTCTAACATAAAATTCAATGCGTATGCTTGATATTAGTAAACCAGAAAATCTAGCTCTACTCTTCTTAGGAGTAGACGGTATAATTACCGAAGACGATTCATCAGACTTTGATTCTGAATTTAAAGAAGAAGATAGATAATAAATCTATTTATTCATGCAAGAGCCAAATCTCTTGCATGATTTCTTCCTTTTCTTCTTTCTGCAAAGGTAAAAAAGGTCTTTGCAAAGTCTAATAAAAGGCTGTAAAAGGGTGTTAATCGTTCAATTTATTCAATAATCTTTTTTTTTAAATATTGCTTCAAATCTTTTTTTTGGGTTTTGTCTAAATCTAAAATTTTGCAGATTATTAATTCTTCGTCTATAAGAATATAATGAATAAAATAGAATCCATTTTGTGTAATATTCTTAGAACACCAATCATGTATTGCATCTAATTTTGGTAAGTTTTTCATGTGCATAATAATTTAAATCATCATTTTTTACCTTTACTCCAATTATATCTGTTTCAAATATGAATTTATGGGAAAAACCACAATCTTCTATAAATATATCATTGCCAATCTTGCAACAATTAAAATTATTTAGATAAATAACTTATAGCAATGCACGTAACTTTA
>VOFJ01002729.1_pt1 | contig 40256 bp, 54 predicted proteins | sample 5384081 | NCBI WGS metagenome assembly VOFJ01 (sample SAMN12384729, study PRJNA508395) | human gut metagenome | isolation source: healthy gut I | host: Homo sapiens
ATGCACACGAAGATTCTCAGCGTGGGTTTCAGCCAGGACTCCTGGAAGGAATCACTGTCAAGATTTGATGCTAATCTCATGGATGGCACTGACTATTTTTGTGCTAGTTGGCTTGAAAGGATGGGGCTATCATAATTTCCGGCAGAACATCTGGTAGTGTATGTTCCCGTTCAGATGTTCCACCAACTGTCTGTCAGAGAACGGTGTAGGCCCTTTAGGACCATAAGGGCTATCTTTGCGGAATGACTGAAAATGTTCATGCGGCCCAGACGCCGGTCTCGACAAGCCTGCGGCTTTGCCCATATGCTCAAACGGAAACACCTGAATGAAGCCTGCCAAGTTCACTCTCCTTAAAACTCCTGCGATATTTTTCCAGAATATCAAATTCTGTAAAGCCCAAAGTAGGGTGGATTTCCGAAATATGTTGTATCTAGCCATATCTTTGCTGGGGAATTTCCCCGTTTTGGCTTCAGACCTTATTTGAGGGGGGGTAAAAGATACAAAAACAACTAATTCGCAATGCATTGTGTATGAATTAGTTGGATGGTTTTATAATATTTAATGAATGTCCCTTTTTAGGAGGGTAAATATCATCCGCTAGTGGTAAACATTCAAAATTCGGCTCCTTGGAAAAATACAACATGATACGACTTTCTAAATTGAATATCAACTGATTAACCGGTAAAAACTATCTATCCCTAGAGTGTGTAAAACGCTACCCACCTATAATATAAGAAAAAAGACTGACTTATCATGCCCCACAGAACGGGTATAGTGCAGTATGAATATATAAAAATATTTTATATTATTCCAATTTTATATTCCATTTCCTAAGTAGTCATGTATCCAACACTTCATCCAAAGCCAGAATTGCCAATGATGGATATAACGGGAGACCAATACAGAGTCCAGTTGTGGGATTAGTTCCCATAGTGATACTGAGATAACCCTTCTGCCGATGATGAACTGACAGTAAGCCATATCCCATATTCATCGTTTCTTTTTATGACCAGCCCTTGTATCAAGTATTGGTCAGAATGGCAAAGATTCATTATATCCTTACCGGCTGAATAATAATAATATCCCTTCAGTTCCATACCTTAATGCTTCACAAGGCAGGGGACATGAACGGGCAATGGATAGACGTACCTTGGTGTATGGAGAGAGTTTTATATTTCCTCCACTTGTTTTCCGGCACTGTCATTGGTTTGCCCGTCGATTATAGTCGTGGAAGTAACTATATTGTTCCTATTTACTTTTTATCTTGATTTATTATCTTTTTGTGGTTTTAATTCTGAATCTATATTCTTTCACAAATGGTGTTTTAGTATTATATATAGATAAAATAATATCATATCATTCACATGGTAATCTTTTAACACAGCAGGATTATTAGTTTATATAGGCTATTATTATGTATGTATAGTATTATATGCATTGTATGCTGATACTGTAAACGTTATGTATTATATATAGATAATAAAAGTATTATTATTATTTATACTTGTTTTCTATTTTTGCATAAACAAATGAAAACACGATAACAATGCGGATATTTCCATCAGAAATATATATCCATTGTTGAAATAATCGTTTTATGAAGTTTATGTTTCTGTTATATGTAACCATATTTATCAGACAATATTAAAACGGTTATTATATATGGATTTTCTAATCTTAATCAAGTTATGGCTGTATTGGATATTATAATGAGGATGAGACAAGAGATGGAGGAGGAGCTGGTTTCCAATATCCTCCCCTTCTGGATAAATAGAATGACGGATGAAGTGAACGGCGGTTTCTACGGCCGTATCACGGGCCGGGAGGAGGTGAAGCCCGAAGCAGAAAAGGGGGCAATCCTGAACGCCCGCATCTTGTGGACCTTCTCGGCTGCATACCGCTTGCTGAAGAGGCCGGAGTATCTGGAAACGGCTACGCGTGCCAAACGTACTCTTATCGACCGTTTCTATGACAATGAATTTGGTGGAGTTTACTGGTCTCTCGACTATAAAGGCAATCCGCTCGATACCAAGAAGCAGATTTATGCTTTGGGGTTCGCCATCTACGGGCTGAGTGAATATGCTCGTGCCACGGGCGATGATGAAGCGCTGGCATATGCCATCCGCTTGTTCGAGACCATCGAAGAGCATAGCTTCGACCCCGTGAAAAACGGTTATTGCGAAGCCTTGACCCGCGAATGGGGAGAAATAGCCGACATGCGCCTCAGCGCCAAGGATGAGAACGAGCGCAAGACGATGAATACCCATCTGCATATTCTGGAACCTTATACCAATCTTTTTCCGCGTGTGGAAGGATACCCGTCTGGAGAGGCAACTGCGCAATTTTGATAGGCCTTTTCACGGAACGGATTCTGAATATCAAGACCGGTCATCTGGAATTGTTCTTCAATGATGATTGGGTTAGTAAATACCGCATTGTCTCCTATGGGCACGACATCGAAGCCTCCTGGTTGATACACGAGGCTGCCCTTGTTCTGGGCGATATAAGGACCTCCTGGAGAAAGTGGAACCACTTGTAGAATACATCGCTGCCGCTGCCGATGAAGGATTGACGCCCGACGGCAGCATGATATACGAGACTTTTCTGGATAAAGGAAAGACCGATACTGACCGCCACTGGTGGGTGCAGGCCGAGAACGTAGTGGGACATGCCAACCTCTACCAGCACTTTGATGACGAAGTGGCCATGCAGAAGGCTCTCCGATGTTGGGACTTCATCAAGCAGCATCTGGTAGACTACAAGTACGGAGAATGGCATTGGAGCGTGCGTGCCGACGGCACGGTGAACACCGATGATGACAAGGCGGGATTCTGAAAATGTCCGTATCACAACGGACGTATGTACATGGAAATAATGGATTGTTTTTTGCCTGAAACTCATAAAAAACAGTGACCCTATAATCAAATACACTCATAATGATCAGTATGGAATCATTTGTGGATTCGCAAACACCTATTGTTTAACTTAAATTATTTTTTTATGAAACATGTACTTATTCAAGAGAGGAAAAGTCTATTTCTTTTTCTAAGGTATTTACTTCTTTTTATTCGTAATGCCAACGGAACTCATTGCCCAGAGTATTACTATTTCAGGAACCGTAACAGACAGTAACAAGGAGGCCGTTATCGGTGCTAATGTCCTATTGAAAGGAACATCAACCGGAACAATTACTGATGTGGAGGGTAAATATCAGTTGACCGTTCCTGAAAATGGAACATTGGTTTTTTTCTTCTGTGGGATATACTTCCCAAGAAATAGCAGTAAACAAACGTCGGATAATAAATGTCACTTTAAGCGATGACATCATGTTGATTGATGAAGTGGTGGTGGTAGGTTATGGTACAGTAAGAAAATCGGATTTGACAGGTTCAGTAGGCAAGGTCACTACCAGTGAACTGAATCAGCTTTCTACTACCGATATTGGTCAGGCTATTGCCGGTCAGTGTAGCAGGTGTAGACGTAACCAGCAATTCAGGAGCACCGGGTGCCGGAACTAAAACCGAGTACGTGGCTATGGAACTATAAACTCTTCTGACCCACTATATGTGGTGGATGGGTTTCCTGTATCTGACATTGATTATTTATCACCACAGGATATTGAAAGCCTTGAAATATTGAAGGATGCATCGGCTACAGCTATTTATGGATCACGTGGTGCTAATGGAGTGGTACTGATAAAAACCAAAGGAGGACAGTATAATTCAAAGACAAGCATCAACGCCACCGCCTATATTAGTATGGCCAAAACGACCAAGCATATGGATTTACTAAATGCCTGGGAATTTGCTACACTAAAGAAAGAGCTTGCTGCCAACAGCAATACACCGCTAAGTGCCCGCGATGAAGCGATGTACAACTACGTCATCGACAATAAATACGAAGGAACAAACTGGGAAGACGAAGTGTCGCGCACGGGCTATTCACAGAATTACAATCTGGACATCAACGGAGGTACGGATCGCCAAACCTTTAGCATAGGTGCTACTTACGCTAAGCAAGAAGGTGTCTTGAAATATAATTCTATGGACATCTTGACAGGACGTATCAACAACACCTACAAATTGCCCTTGGACCTGACACTGGGCATCAATGCGGTCTATTCGCATCGTAGTTCAAAGGGAGGAAACGGTGACGGAAATTACTTGGCTCCATTTGGCCGGCCGTGATGCGTGCCGATCCGATGATTCCAGCATGGGATGAATACAACGACAACTGGGGCGAGATTCTATTCAGCGATCCGTCTTACCATCCTGCACGTTCCATTTATTTGGGCTCAGACAAATACGGACACTCCATCAGCAATATGTTCGTAGGTAACTTCACGCTACAAATGGACAATATTGCCAAGGTTAAAAGGCCTGTCATTTCGTACCCAATATGGTATACGAGCCAACTTTAATGAGAGCAAACGCTATACGCCCGTCTGGTACGTAGCCTCTAACCAGAACAACACCAATAGCTCGCTGACCATGTCACGCAACAACTTCACTTCCTGGTTGTGGAATGGCTATTTGATGTACAACCGTGTGATAGGCAAGCACAGTATCAATTCTACATTGGGTGCTGAAATTCAGGATTTTCGTTACTCAACCCTGAGCGGTACGGCTGCCGATGTACCTGAAAATCCTAACTTATGGTACATAGATAACTCACTGACGCAGTCTTCCAAAACATCGTCGAACTCCATGCCCACTATCTCGCGTATGGCTTCCTACTTCGGACGCATCAACTATACATTTGCTTCCAAATACCTGTTGACTGTAACCGGTCGTTATGACGGTACGTCCAAGTTTGCAGACTCCCAAAAGTGGGGATTCTTCCCATCATTCTCTCTGGGCTGGAATGCCCACGAAGAAGAGTTCTTGAAAGACAAGACACCTTTCGAGCAACTGAAAGTGAGAATGGGCTGGGGCCAAGTAGGAAATGAAGCTAGTGCCGCACAGTTCGGTTACATCTCTCTGATGAATTCCAGCTACAGGGGGCTGTCATCGGCGATCAATTACAGCAGGGAGAGATACAACGCACATTCGCCAACTCCGAGCTGGCTTGGGAAACAGCTGAACAGGTGAACTTCGGGATTGATTTCAGGAACCTTAAACATGCGTCTGACCGGTACAATTGATTACTTTGTACGTACTACCAAAGATATGATTCTGCGTACCCCAATCCCTCTGTATGTTGGAATGGGACGTGCCAACACCAATGCTGGCTCTATGCGTAACAAAGGTCTGGAAGTGACCCTCCGCTGGAATGACAAAATAGGCAAAAAGACTTTTTCCTACTCTATTTCTGCCAATGCTTCATTCGTCAAGAACAAAGTACTTTCCCTTGGTTCACCAGGCCCAATATACGGTGGCGGCGTAGCCCGTAAAGCGGAGAACTTTACCCGTACGGAAGTAGGACGGAAATGGCCTATTTCTATGGTTATAAGACCGACGGTATTTTCCAGAACTGGGATGAAATCAACAATTACAAGACCCCCTGACGGCCAACTGATTCAACCCAACGCAGCACCTGGTGACGTAAAAATTTCTGAAGACAGCCAATGACGGACTACCTCTGAATCCCGAAGATCGTACCTACTTGGGTAGCGGCATGCCAGATGCTACATTTGGCCTCAACCTGACCGCCAACTACAAAGGCTTCGATTTCTCTATGTTCATGCAGTCATGCGTGGGCAATGAGATAGCCAATGCCCTCGTGATGGACATATACTCTTCTGAATTTGGCCAATGGAACATGTCTAAGAAGATGATGAATCGCTGGCATGGCGAAGGAACCACCAACGTCTATCCCAGACTGATTGCCTCTGACCCGAATGAAAACGCACGTTTTTCCGATCGCTATGTGGAGGACGGTTCTTATCTGCGCATGAAAAAACCTCCAGCTTGGCTATACGTTACCCAGCACGTTCACCAAGAAATTCAATGTCAGCAAACTACGTATTTACGGCTCAATAGACAACGTCTTCGTATTGACAAAAATATAGCGGATTTGATCCTGAGATGGGAGACCTTCTGGGGAATCCGCTAAGCATCGGAGTTGACCTTTTGCCTCGTATCCGCGTCCGCGTACCTTCGTATTGGGTTTTAACATTTCCTTATAATCTTAAAATATCTTCATTATGAAATTGAAAATCAGACTAAGCAATAATAAAATCATAGCTGGTGCGTTGATGAGCATTGCTCTGATAAATAGTGGCTGCAATGACTTCCTAAACAAAGTACAGCCACAAGGACAAGAATCAAGTATCACTTTCATGCAGACTCAAGACAATGTAGAACTTGCTATTGTTGGGCTGTATAATATGCTTACATTCAGCCGCGGCAGTGGTCCGGATGGCGATTGGGTGGACAATCATTTTGACTGTTACTTTGGCAGCATGATGTCAGACGATTCAGAGAAAGGGAGTCAGCCTGCTGACAATCCCAATGGCCTAACACAGCTCACCATGTTCCAGCTCACGCCTTCACTAGCCTTGAACAACTACTTCTACATACATGGCTTCTGGGGTGTTTCGCGTGCAAACTTCATCCTGGACAATATAGCCAATGCCAATTTTTCCTGCTAATATAAAACAACGCATGATGGGTGAAGCACACTTCTTCCGAGCTTACTACTATTATTATTTGTTGCAGCATTATGGTGGCATGTCTATCTTCCGTTCTTCGGTCACGGCCTCTGACTTCGGTTCCATTCCTCGTTCCTCCTACTCGGAAACCATGCAGTTCATCATTGACGAGTTGAAAGAGGCCGAAGAATTGTTGCCCAACCGGGAAGAATACGGCTCAAGTGATTTGGGACGTGCTTCTAAAGGCGCTGCTCGTGGTATGTTGGCACGTGTCATGCTCTACAGACTAGGTACAGATGCTGAATGTTCGAACACTTGGCAAGACCTATATGACATCACAAACTCCATCATCACTTCCGGAAGTTATCAGTTAGTGCCTAATTACGCCACCTTGTTCGAGGAAATCACTGACGGCGATTACCGAAGGGAATCATTGTTTGAATACACTGGTAAAAACGGAAGTCAGAATGCAGGCATGGTTCTTTTCTTGGTTCTTCGAGAGAAATAGAAGCGCAGCCGGCGGTTGGGGGTTTAACCAACCCACCCAGGATCTGGTAGACGCCTTCGATATAACCGACCCACGTCTGAGCTGTACAGTTTACGGCATCGGCTATAACAACGGAATCTTGTATGGTATTCCTTCTAATTTCCCTGACAGAGCTGGACAGATGATGACCAACTACTATAGTCGCAAAATGGCTACCTATGACGGTGAATCAGGGCGAGATGCCTTGCTGACTGGTACAACCAAAGCCATATTTGTTATCAGGTATGCCGACATACTGCTAATGCATGCCGAAGCTGCCTATTATTTACAAAGAGAAGATGAAGCTCGGCAAAAGTCAATGAAGTGCGTAGGCGTGCCCGAGAATCTTCTTATTGCCAAGGGTTCATGATTGGATCACCTAGGGGAATTCGTCTACCCTGACATTACGCCTAACATCCCAGACCTTGATAGCTCCGTAACAGGCCAGGCACTGCTTGAAGCCATCTGGAATGAACGCCGCCTAGAACTAGGCATGGAAAATATACGCACATACGACTTGATTCGTACAGGCCGTTTGCTTGACCGACTAAGCAAAGTAAAAGACCAATATCGCACCGCAGGTGCAGGTCCCGTCAATACCAACAACAATGCAGACATGGAAATCCGCATACCGGGCATAACAACATCCAGCAATATTGCCTTAAAGGTAAATGTGCCTGGAATCGGTGGAGGTGAACGTTACTTGCCTTTACTGGCCATTCCCAACACTGAAATCACCTACTGGAACATTGAACCGAATCATAACAATTAATTTTATCTTTTGACATATGCAAACAATGAAACATTTCACCTATATCTTCCTACTTGCCCTTGCTGTATTGGTAGTGGGATGCAGTGACAACGAATTCGAGTTTTCTGAAAATTATGACATTCCATGGAAAATCTCCACGATAACAGCAGTCAGCCCTCTGAGCGCAGTGCCGGGAGTTGCCATCACCATTCAGGGCGAGAACCTGGGCTCCGACCTTGTCTCAAGTACTGGTATTACAATCGGTACGGAAATCTGCACCATTGTGTCGCAATCTGCAACCAGCATTACAATTATTGCCCCCAGTTTCCAAACATCGGAAGAGCTTGATGTGACCGTACTAAATTTGCACAACCGCAAATTTGTATTTGAAAAAGTTCATCCCTATACTGGAGTAATCCTTAACATATAAAATTATGAATATGAAAAAAGAGTATTAGTATTTTGATGGCGGCATTTGCTGTCAGCTTGTCGGTGCCTGCACAGACATGGCAACCCGCCGATCCGGACGCAACTCCGGAAGCCAAACAGCTTTTCACACGTTTACTGAACATCCAATCAAAGGAATTATGTACGGGCATCAGGACGATTTGATGACGGGGGGCATACTTGGTGGTATGAACCAGGACGTTCCGATACCAAAGAGGCTGTAGGCGATTATCCTGCTGTGGCGGGTTTCGAGTTGGGTGAAATAGAATTGGGAGGGACTTTGAGCCTCGACTCGGTCGCATTCGCCAATATGGCTGAAAGAGTGCGCTGGTTCCATGGACAAAATGGTATCATCACTGTCAGCTGGCATTGCGTGAACCCCATCACTTCACAGTGGCCGGGAGTGAAAGAACCCAACGGTGCCGGTTCGGCATGGGAGGTCAAGATGCTTTCTGCCGACAGAATGAATGCGGTAAGAAGTATATTGCCCGGCGGTTGCAATCATGAGATGTTCAATTCCTGGTTAGAGAGGCTTGCCAAGAATTTCCATCAATGGCGTGATGAGCGAGGAGTGCTGATTCCATTCATTTTCCGTCCCTACCATGAACACTCGGGTAGTTTCTTCTGGTGGGGGACCGAACGTTGCTATGCCGAAGAATATGCCGCATTGTGGCGGTATACTGTAAACTTCTTGCGGGAGAAGGGACTACATAATATCCTTTATGCATATAACACGGATAAGGTTTATTCAGCGGAAGAGTATCTGAATGGATACCCCGGTGATGAATATATTGACATGCTTTCCATAGACTGGTATGGGCAAGGGGATGAATTCAACAAGAACATAGAGAATGCGCTGAAATTTACCACAGATCGCAGAACAAAAACAAAAACTGCACGCATTGAGCGAGTGCGGCCCTATCAGTGCTGATTTGCAAAGGATTCTTGCCTAATATAAGACTTCGTACGTACTTACATGGCGTAATGCTCCTCCACGGGGTGGAAAAGCGTTTTGTACCACTTACGGCCGAACAGATAGCCCAATTGCCTGCGGATGCTTCTTTAAAGAGGGCTGAATCCAGATGCGGTACTTATCTCGGAGAAAGAAAAATCGTGGATTGCGCCTCATTTCTTTTTGATAGAAAGAAGAGGTAAAATACGATGTTGATTGACTTCAGGAACATGAAGTTACAGAGGACTCTGAAAATGTTTGTATTTTGCCGGGACAAGTCATCATTCGGGCAGTAAGGTCAATGCTTGTGGTTGGTTTTTAGCTGTTGATAGTCTGCTTGTTAAAGGCAGTATAAAGAGATATTCGAGAAAGCTTTTTATAACTGGATATTCCCCAAAAACGACGAAGAAGCAATCAAAAATATTAAAAAACTGTTGCAGAGATTATTAATAACCGACTTAAATTCAAGCAAAATATCCGGACAACAAATCTCACATAACTTACTCTCGGCTTATATCGGGATGATTGCAGAGATTTATCAAGAAGAATTATCCCTATCAGCCAATAAAACGTTCTGCTATCGTATCATTACTATGAATTCAAAACATTGCTTTCTTCCAATTATCGAATAATGAAACAACCATCTCAGTATGCGGCTAAGATGAATGTTTCTCCGATATATCTATATGAAGCTGTTAAGCAGACCACGGACAGAGTGTAAGCAATTATATTCATAACGAAATTGTCATTCAAAGCCAAACGCTTGCTGTTCTACACCGATAGAAGTGTTAAGGAGATTGCTTTAGAACTGGGGTATGAAGACTCATGCCCTTTTACCCGCTTGTTTACTAAGGTTTCAATTATCTCCTACCCAATTTCGAAAGAAATACCTTAAATAGTCCAATTTATACCTTTTCTCTCTCCATTTCGTGGTTCTCCCCAATTCCGTTTCTTTGCTTTCTGTAACAAGCAATAAAAGTAAAGAAGAAATGGGAAAAAGGAACTGATAGATTAAAAGAATACAAACTCCGTATGTGGGAGTTAATCTTCGTAAATGTAAAGCCTGTTGGGAATGTGTAGCTGCTTGTCCGAAAACAAGTAATCGGCAAAGATTGGGTTCCTATGGCATAAGCATATCGTATTCAGAAATTCCGATAACTGCTCAGGATGCCAAAAGTGTATTAAGATTTGTCCACATGGGGTATTTATACATCAATAAAAAATTATGGAAACAACAAATAAGAAAGCATTTAGCCGACGTAAATTCGTCTCTGTCGGGCTATTCCTATCGCTGGCAATTTTAGTTATAACGGGGGTTCTGATTCAGATTTACTGAACACTTTGAGGAGGGTTTTGCTATACATTTCTTTGTCGGCGTTCATGTTCTTAGGGATTTTCTTTTTTTTGGTTATATCAATACTCCATATCATAATCAACTGGCGAGCATTGAAAAAAGCTATATCAAGACAAAGGATGTGAGCATTAGCAAAGGAAACCATAGCAGCGATTGTGGCAGTAATCATTATTATCGTTATTGGGTTTCTTGGTGAATATCATCATCTATAACCCGTGTGTTTCCGACTTCCTGAAATGAATGGACGGGATTCGGGATAATTTCAATTTAATATTTTTCTTTTTATACGAGGGTGTGGAAAATTCCATGCCCATTTTTTCTGCATTTCGTTTTGCCAATTCTAAACTCCATAGTTGTTGGCTTTCGGTATTGCGCCCTTCATTGTTCTTTTGCGGAGAATATAAACGCATAAATTAAAAATCATGAAGTTAATATCATTATTCTTGGCTGTATTGGGAACCCTTTTATGTATGGAAGGGAAAGCGCAACAATTATCGTTCAAAACCGAATATCTCGGAAGTTCCGGTTATTATTTCCTGCCTCCCGGCGATAAGCCGAGAGAGAAAATAGGCGATGCCAAAGGCTCCGCCGTTGTCTATCAGGGAGCGTTGAGTATGCCTCTCTCCATTAAGCTGAATGCAAACAACCGTCCGACTGCTGGGGGTATTGGTCTTGGCGGATCGTACACTTCACTAAATAATAAAAACTTCACGGATCACATGGTTTTCGAAATCATGAATCTGCAAGTCGGGCTTTATCACTTACGACCGCTAAACGACAAATGGTCATGCGAGCAAGCGTAGGCGTGGCGCTGCGCTCCCTTCTGCCGATCTTTTAAAATCGGGTTCAAGCACGTACTTGGAAGCGGAGGAATTGTCTTCATTCGCCACCTGAAACCCAATCTATCTATTGGTGGCGGTGTAGCTATCAATAGTTCATTGGGCTATCCGATGATATTTCCGGCCGTGTATCTTAATTGGGAACTTGACGGAAAGTTTGATGTAAACGTGGAGTTGGTCGAAGGTTTAGACGTATCAGCAGGTTATAGTTTCAACGATTGGTTTAAGCTATCGTATGCTTTAGAAATGAACGGACAGGCAGCTTTGTTGGAAAAGGATGGCAAAGATGTCATATTCTCCCATCAATACATAGTTACAGGGTTTTCGTCCCGAAATAAAGGTTGGCAAAACCGGATTATCCATAACTGCTATGGCTGGGCTAAACCTGTTCCGTCCGGCTTCTTACAGCGACCGAACTTTGAAAAGTGTTTGCAGCGGATAATGATTATTACTTCTCTGTTTCTCCCTATGTGTCTTTTGGAATCAAATATAACTTCGGGAAATGAGAACCATTCTGATTCTGGTTTCCCTGCTGATAATCGGCAATACCGTCATAGCGCAAAATTCAAATGAGAAGTTTACGCTTGGGCAATGCCTCGACTTCGCCATCAATAACAGCTATGCCACACATAGGGCAAATCTTGATGTCATTGAGGCAGGTTATCAGATAAACGAAGCCCCGGTCGAATGTGTTACCACAGATAAATGCTTCGGGCAGCTTCGAACATAGCTTGGTTTTTACCCACAACGATGTTGCCCGGCGAACTTATTGGTGAGAGCGGAACACAAATCCCAGTTCAGATGGGTTCAAAAGAATGAATTGGATTTTTGGTATTTCCGTTGAACAAGTAATTTTTCTCCCCGTTATTCAAGGAATTAAAATTGCCCGGAACAGTCGGGAACTCCAACGACTTCGGGCTGCCATGACAAAAGAGGAAGTGATTTTCGATGTAAGCAATGCTTTTTATGATATTCTGAACAGTATGCAGGAATTGGAAACATTCGTTATATGATATCCATGCAGGATTCGCTTTACATGCTAATGGAAAAGCGGGTTGAAGAAAAACATAACACGAGGAAGTTGATTTGAACCGCATTAAAAGTAAACGACCAATTTGCAGGCGCGGGGCAAGAATATGAGAAATACCCTATCGCAACAGAAACGTTACCTGCAAATCCTAATTGGCATTCCTATCGAAGAATGCTTTTGATGTGGATGATTCGGAAATGAAAGTATTGGCATATCCGAACCGGAACTATTCCCAGACACAAAACAGGATAGAGCTTGATGTACTGAATAAGCAGAAAGAAATGTTGGAACTTGAAATCCGTCGCCAACAAATGGAGTATCTGCCAACGTTATCGGCTATCGCAACAGTTGGATATCAATTTCAATCGGACAGGTTGAATCTGACGAGAGAGCCGTGGTATAGCTCTGCCATTGTCGGGGTTCGTTTAACGATTCAATTTTTTGATGGCTTAGGCAAGCGAAGCCGGATAAGACAAAAACAGACACAACTGCAAAAGTTTGGATTGGAATATTAGGGAAAACACAGCAATCCCTGTCAGCCAACTTCACATGAATGCGAAAAATCAACTGGAGATAATCTATGAGTTGGTACAAGTACAATCCGAGAACCCGAAAATTGGCAGAGAAAGTATATACCCAAACTATAGCATTATACACCGAAAGGTTGGCGAATATAACAGACCTTCTTGAAACGGAAACCTCTGCATGAAGTGAAAAATAGCCTATACCACAGAACTTATCCGCTACAAAAACAGACAGCAATAGATTTGCTGAAAGCAAGCGGTACACTTAAATATTTATTAAGCAACAATTAAAAATGAAATCCAAAATAGTAACCCCAATTATTTGTAACCGTTTCCATTGTCGGTCTTATTTCATGGAAGCTGGTTGATAATAAACAGACCATTGACCGTAATGCCGAATTATCATTGGCTGTGAATACAATCGTTCCGTTATGGTCGAGCAGCCCCGGTATATGGATTTGAGCGAAAAAATCAGCGTGAACGGTCGTATTGATTCCGAAAAACGAGGTGACTATTTACTCAAAGGCGCAGGGCGTTGTTGTGAGAAAACACAAAAAGGCAGGCGACGTTGTCAGCCGGGGAACCCCGATCGCGCAACTTGAAAACCATGTAATACGGGAAAACCTGCGGCTCTCCGAGTTGGATTTTGCGAAAGCGGAAAAAGATGTGGAACGTTTCCAGAACCTTGCGTCCATCGGTGCGGTAACCCCTACGGAACTGGAAGATGCCCAAATTGTCCTGCGCACTGTCGAGAGCAGAATAACCGACCTACAAGACCAACTAAACAATACGAGCATTATATCCCCCCCTGCTTGGGGATCATCAACAAAGATTATTTTGAAGAGGGAACGTTGCTTTCCGTTGGCAGCAGTGTAGTCGATATTGTGGATAATAAAAGCGTTGAGAATGTATGCCAACCTAACGGAGAAAGAGGTGCTGAAAGTAAAAGTAGGCATGGCGGCAGGAATCACAACCGACGTATATCGGTCGCACATTTACAGGTATTATCAAGGCTATTTCTCCTAAAAGCAACGACCAGTATCACTACTCGGTCGAATTGACGTTAAGCGCTCCGGAGTTGCAATCCGGTATGTTCGCTACCGCTGTTTTCAGCATAGACAGTAATAACAGTAGTACTTTCGTAATAAGCCGTGAAGCCATTGTCGGCGGAATGAAAGCCCCACATGTGTTTGTGGTAAGAGATTCCAAAGCCTATAAAACAGCCGTTCAGGTTGGCATTTCGGACGGAAAAATATATTGAAATAACCGATGGTATATCGTCCAATGATACCATTGTGAAAAGCCGACAAATCAATTTGATTGACGGTACAGAGGTATCCATTCTAAACTTATAAAAACATGAACATCATAAAAATGTCAATCACTCGTCCGACTACTGTTGTCGTGATGTTTGTCATACTCGCTTTTTTCGGCGTTTATTCTTTGACACAACTTAACAGGGAATTAATGCCCCGCATGGAGTTTGACGTTATTTCCGTCGGTACCATGTATCCGGGAGCAGGAGCCAGCGAAGTGGAAAAATCCGTAACCAAAAAAAAATAGAAGATGCCGTCTTTTCCATCGAAGGGATTGATGAGATTACCTCTACTTCGATAGAGAATTTCTCTTTGGTAACTATCCGGTTAAAGGCAGGGAGTGATTTGGAAAAAGCCCTTCAAAATACACAGCGAAAAGTAAACGCCATACGTTCCGACCTGCCGGAGAGCGTGAAAGAACCGTCTATCAATGATTTTAGCCTCGCGGATATTCCCATTATGACTATCGGCGCGGTTGCCAATATGAGCGAAACAGAATTTTATGATTTAATCGACCATGAAATAAACCTGCATTGGAAAGGATTTCGGGAGTGGCACAGGTAACACTCATCGGAGGCAGTGAGCGTGAAATACAGGTAAACCTCAATGAGGAAAGAATGGCGGCATACGCGCTTTCCATTCTCGACATTAGTAATGTATTGATTAACTCAAACCTTGATTCCCCTACCGGTAAGATAAAAAAAGCGACAATAGACAAACGCAAATTCGTTTACAGGGGAAATATGACAGCCTTGTTGATATTGAAAAATGTAATAGTAAAGTATATGCCCGATGGTACAGCCGTAAAGTAAAAAAAACGTTGCGGATGTACACGATGGGAACAAGGAAGTCGAAACCCTTAGCCGGATAAATGGGATACCGTCTATTGGTATTACAGTACAACGTTCTGCCGATGCCAATACCGTAGAAATATCCGAAACAACGCGGGGGAATACTGAATGCCTTAGAATCAGAATACGAAGCCTCCGGCTTACACTTTATGATAGCGGCTGATAATGCCGAATTTACATTGGAAGCCTCCAACTCCGTCATGATCGACCTTGTGATAGCTATCGTTCTTGTAGCCCTCACGATGCTATTGTTTCTAAGTAGTGTGCGCAACTCCGTTATTGTTTCTATCGCTATTCCGCTGTCTCTTGTTTCCCACATTTATAGTGATGTACCTGTTCGGTTTCAGCCTGAACCTCGATGTCGCTGCTGGCGATAACGCTCGTAGTGGGTATATTGGTCGATGATGCCATTGTGGTTATCGAAAATATCCACCGCCACATGGAAATGGGGAAAAACAGGATGCAGGCGGCATACGACGGATTGCGTGAAATAGGCGGGACAATCGTTTCCATTACACTGGTTCTGGTCGTCGTATTCATCCCTATTTCCCTTAACACAGGGGACTATCGCCAATGTGTTCCGCCAATTTGCCGTTACTATCGGCATTGCGGTACTATTCAGCTTGTTGGTTTCTTTTACCGTAGTGCCGCTGCTTTACTCCCCGATTTGGAAAAATAAATGAGTTCAACCGTGAGAGTTTCATCGGGAAAAAGTATTCATGTTTTTTTGAAGATGGGATAGAAAAGATAGCGGGTTGGTTCTCGCGTCTTTTGTTGGTCTTTATCGCACAAGCTGATTACGTTGGCTGTAACTCTTGCCCTTTTTGGTTGGCTCCGTAAGCCCGATAGCGTTTGGTTTTTTGGAAGTGATTTAGCCCCGCAAGGAGATCAGGGACAATTTGTTATCAAAATAGAATTGCCTCGCGATGTTACCATAGAACAAACTAATCAGGCAGCTTATAAAGCAGAAAACGCATTAAGAAGCAGTCCCTTAGTCGAAACTGTATTTACAACTGTAGGAGCAGAAGAAAACGGACAATCGCAAGCCCGTTTAGCTGATCTGCGGGTAAAAATGATTCCGCACAACGAACGCAATATTTTACTTCCGATTTCTCACGGAAGCAAAACAATTTCTGCAACAGCATATACCCGGAGCGCAAGTATGGGTGGCAATGACCGACTTGATGGGGAATATCGACGAAGCCCGGTACAATATCACATTACCGGGCACAATATGGATTCCGTGCGGATAGTCGCAAACCTTATTCTTGACAAAATCAAGTCCGTAAAAAGGAGTTGTCGATCCTAAACTCCTCCGCCAGAGAAAGCACCCCCGAAATCAGTATCATTCCCGACCGTGATAAGATGTCGGCTATGGGAATCCCTTTCGAGGTGTTGGGCAGTACGCTCAATAATGCTTTCAGTGGGAAACAATGATGCAAAAGTTCCGACAGGGCGAATACGAATATGACATTAATATCCGCCTTGATAACTTTGACCGCAGGAACACAGCAGATGTTGAAAATCTAACACTAATAAATACCTCCGGCGAAGCTGTCAAACTGAAACAGTTTGCACGTATAGGAGAAACCGATGCACCGGGCATCCTCGAATGTCGTAACCGGAGTGCGTCAATAGCACTAAACAGTCGAGGTCGGAGGACGACCAATAGGCGATATTGGACAAGACGTAAAGTCAACTAATAAACACGCTCGATTTACCGGAAAACATTACGATTATTCCCGGTGGCGAACTCGAAATGCAGGACGAAAGTTTCGGTACGATGGGACTGGCGCTTATCATTTCCATATTATTGGTTTACCTCATTATGGTACTGTTGTATAATAACTACATCTACCCCTTTGTCGTATTAATTTCCATTCCACTCGCCATCATAGGCGCATTGCTTGCTTTGGCGCTGACGATGGACACTCTTAACCCTATTTACCTTGTTGGGATTGCCCTCATAGGGCTCGTTGCAAAGAACGCCATCATTTTGGTCGATTTCACCAACCAGTCGAAAGCAAAAAGGAATGGGACTGAAAGATGCACTTATTGAGGCAACTCGCCAACGCTTCCGCCCCATCTTGATGACCACCGCTGCAACAGTAATAGGCATGCTCCCCATTGCTTTGGCAACCGGAGCCGGGGCAGAATGGAAAAACGGTCTGGCTTGGGTGATGATCGGCGGGTTGATTAGTTCCATGTTCTTGACGCTTATCGTCGTACCGGTGGTTTTATTATGTGATGGATAGGATGATGGCAAAATTTCGTTCCCCTCATTCTGAATTTCATTTTACCGATTCTGAAACTCCATAGTTAAAAGGCTTTCGGTATTGTTTCATTCATTGTTCTTTTTGTTCAAAGATTCACAAATAGATAGAATTATTCACCAATTAAATTTTTTAGAAAAAATGAAAAAGTATGTAGTAGCATTTGTTTTTGTAATGGCAGCAGCCATGTTCTCCACTCAATTATCGGCACAAGACAATCCTGTGTCAGTTGGTTTCAAAGCCGGAACGAGCCTGTCTAATTACCGGTTAGGCGGCGATATGAAAGGTTTTCCAAAAGTAAAATGAACTTTGGCGGTTCTGTCGGTGGTTTTCATTAAGTATGACATTAGCACCAATTTTTGCCTTGCAGTCTGGTATTGATGTGTATTATAGAACTTCGAATTAGAATCCAAAGCGGATAAATCATCCGATAAACTTAAATCATGGGGAGTGGAAATTCCTCTTTACGGAATCTTTTCGTAGAGTTGGGTAGTGGAAAAGCCTTTATCGGAGCAGGCCCTTATGCCGGATACGGTATCAGCGCAAAATCCGGTGGAGTAAACCTGTTTAAGAAGAATAACGAAACAGGAAAGGCATCCATGAACCGTTTTGACTACGGTGTAGGTGGAATTATAGGCTATGACTTTAATAAGAACTGGCAGATAAATGCAAGTTATCAGTTCGGACTTGCAGACCCTGCACAAAGCAGGTGGCGGATCTATGAAAAGTCACGGTGCAGCTATCGGAGTAGTCTATAAGTTCTAAAATGAAGCAAGCGTTACAAATAATTGCATACAGAAGTGTCTATGGTGTTGCTTATGCCGTAAGCCTCCTACCTATGGCATTTCTGTATGCAATAGCTTCATTTGCCTTTTTCCTTACTTATTATGTCATCGGATACCGAAAAGCAGTCGCAATCCAAAAACATTTCACGTTCTTTTTCCCGATATGAAATATGCAGAGATACGCTGTATCGTAGCAAAGTTTTATGCTTGTTTTACTGCCTATTTTGCCGAAATACTTAAAAAGCATATCCGCTCCGGCAGAAGTTATTGATAAGAAAAATAATATTTGAAAATCTGGAACTTATAGATAAGCACGTAAACAATGGAAGAAACGTCATTGCCTGTCTGGGGCATTGTGGTAATTGGGAAATGTTGAATTTTATGCCCCACAAACTCTGGCACGATATGTATGCTGTTTATAAACCTCTTCGGTCGAGGGATAATGAACAGGCTGCTGATGATTAAACTTCGTTCTCGTTTTGGCATGAAGTTAATATCTGGATAAATCGGTCATACGCCATATCCTAACTCAAAAAAATCATCTCCTGCTGTTTATTTATTTCTTGCCGACCAATGTCCCCGGATAAAGGATGATAAATACAAATTTGAGTTGCTGAATCAGGAAACGTATATCTTTTCAGGTATGGAAAAGCTGGCACGTATGTCGCTCGGCAGTCATTTATCTGCATATTACACAGCTATCAAAGGGTAATTATAAAATAACGTGTGTATCCCCCGTATGCTCCGAAGCGGACTCCACGAATGAAGGAGAAACAACCGGAAGTATGTCAATCTGCTGACGGAAAATATCAAAAAGAAGAACCATACGGTTATTGTGGACACATAAACGTTGGAAAAGATAAATCAATGATATATATTTACTCTCAATCATATCAATAGTAATATTGGGAAAATCCAACGTACTGCCCCCCAGTGTCCAATGTAAATTGCCCCCTGTTTCATTTTTTTCAAATTGATAAAATCATCACTTCCAAAAAGTGCTCTGTTCGCTACCAGTATGCTGGGGTTATTATTTAAGTTTCCTTGTAAATATAGTGATTTTATTTTTTACATTGCAGCTTTCTGATAGAGTCCCCATGCAGTTCTATCCTGACAGCTTGGTGAACGATCCTGTCCAATACCGCATCGGCTATTGTTTTTTCTCCGATAATATCATACCATCCATTCACCGGCAATTGCGATGTGATGAGTGTGGATTTCTTACCGTGCCTGTCTTCTATGATGTCCATCAGATTCATTCTTGCTCCGTTATCAAACGGCTGTATCCCGAAGTCATCCAATATAAGCAAGTCCGTACGCTCGATCCTTTTTCAACTCTTGCAATATGCTTCCTTTCGCTTTAGCCACCTTGAGTTGCCCCATCAGTTTGGCTGTATTTGCATACTGCACTTTCATCCCTTTTTGGCAAGCCTTGTATCCCAGTGCGGTAGCTATATAACTCTTGCCCGTTCCTGAACTGCCTGTAATGAAGAGGGTCTTTACCCTCTCTGACAAAGGTGAGTTCGGCAAGCCTTTCCAGCAGGTTACGGTCCAGCCCTCTTTCTATGCTGTAGTCCATTTCTTCCATATACGCCTTATACCGGAAGTTAGCCTGTTTGATCAGTCTTTCTATCATCCGGTTGCAGCGTTCGTCCCATTCGTTGGTCACAAGCCACGAGACGAACTGGTCTGTGGTCATTGACTCGACCTTAAAACTGTCCATGCTTGTTCTAAAGGCATTGTACATTCCTTAAAAGACGCATTTGACGCATCTTGTCCAAGGTTTCGATTCATTTCCATCGTTGCAAAGTTTTTAATTATAATATTCTTTTTCCGCGTATGTTCTCATGGGTAGGCATCCCAGTTTCTTCACCCTGTACATCATCCTCCAGGGGCAGCTCATCTTGCCTGTTCTTGAGTATTTCTTCAATGGCCGGATAATTGTACAGTCCGTAGCTGGAAGCCCACCTGCAGGCATTTATCAGCCTTTTTCTACCTACCCTCGAAGCGAAGGAGAGTATTCCTCTGCATGATTTGTAAGCCTGCTCTGGGTAGGGGTTTGGCTTCAATGACATGCTGGATATAGTTTCTCACATCGGCATGTATGCAAGCTGCTTCCTCAAGGAACTTCTCGGGATTCCATTCCGTGATGACACGCTGGCTGGAAGCCTGGTGTTCGGGAAGGTAGGTGTACCCGTAAGGCTTGTAGCTCCTCTTATGGACGGCTACCTTCTCGTACTTCAAATAAATTTCCACCACTGTATTGTTGTACAGGACATTGACCTTCTTGCCGATATGAACGTACGGGGCACTGTAATAATGTCTTTCCAGGCGTATATACCCGTTCTTCTGCACGGTTGCCGGGCATGCCGCCGTTGCTTGAGCTCAAAACGGACCGGATTTAAAGGTCCCATGCAGTCGCGCTCAATCTCTTCATATTGTTCGCGACGGCTATAGTTCCTACCTGTCAGGAAGAGCGTTGTTATGTAGTTCCAAAGCCACACGTATAGCCGCATTGAGTGATTCCAGATCGTAGAACTCTCGCCCATCCAGTTTGGTGTAAATGCTGCGGTAGATCAATTTGACGGCTCCTTCTACCAAGGCCTTGTCCCTGGGCTTGCGTACCCTGGCGGGCATGACCACACAGCCGTAGTGTTCGGCAAAAAGCAGCGAAGTCCTCATTTAACTCGGCTTCGTAACGGCTGGGCTTTGTCACTGCGGATTTTAGATTGTCAGGAACAATGGCCGCCGGAGTACCCCATAAAAAAGGAGGGCACCCCCGCAGGCATGGATCAGTCTTCCTTGCGCTGGCTCATGACCGCTTCCACATAAGTCAGTTGGCTACAGGGGAGGAGGGACACAAAAACCTCCACAGTGATGATCTCACCCGTCTCACGGTCTATCAGCGAGAGCTTGTCGCCAGCATAGTCAATGTACATCTTGTCGCCGGCTTTGTGCTCTAAATGAGCGATGGGGTGAGACAAGGCAAGGTAGGCTTGCAGATACGTACAGAAACGGCTGCGCGCATAACCGTCGAAGGATAAGTGTTTTGATACTCTTTTGAATAACTGGTTACGGGTCACGCCTTTCTTCTTCAGACGTTTGGAATAATCGGGGAAAAGGGCATGAAGCTCCTTGTAGCGCGAAGACATTTCTTCTGGTTGTTTTTCCTGTTCCCTGAAAAAGAGAACACAGGGAAGTGTCATCCAAAGAAAGAATATCTTCCAAACTTAGTCCGCTCTTCTCTTGATAAATGTGTAAGTACTTTTGACAGTGTTGTGGGAGACACTCAGCATAAGCTGCTGATACTTTTTTGTTCCACTACCGGATGCATAGCATCGTAACACTTGACGAATCTTGTTCATACTAATCGATTTATTAGGCATACTATCTGCTTTTTGTTTATTTAACAGACAAGATAACGATTAGAAAGCGCGAAAGCAAATGATTCTATCTATTTGAAGGGCGCAATTTCAAATGGACAAAAAGGGATCAATTTGGATTGGATGAAGGGGGGTCAGTTTGAATTGGACGAGAGGGGGCAAAGATGGGCTGATTTTCCACTCAACGGCGTAGGAAATGGCAAAAAGAAAACAAGGCCGACCCTTAACGGAGAGCGGTATATTACCGACAATGAGTTGTCCGAACGACTGAAAATAAGCCGGAGGGCTTTACAGGACTACCGGAGCGAAGGAAAAATACCATCTACCAAATAGGAGCAAAGGTTTTGTATAAGGAATCCGATATTGAGAAAATACTAAAATCCAGTTACCGAAAACCGTTTGAGTAACCAATAGGTAACGGTTTTAGTAACAACGAAAAAGGCTATCTGTGAATCAAACAGATAGCCTTTCATTGATTAGAAGCAATTAGAACAAACTATATTGCAGCTTGTGAAATTTTCTTTTGTAACGTTTTTCATATCGGCACTAATATTATGGCTAAGAACTTTTGCGTAATGCTCTCGTCATTCGGGTGCTTGTATGACCTAACATCCGGGCAACGTTTGTCAAAAGCTAACGCCATTAGCCAGCGTTACCGTCGTGGCAAACGTGTGGCGGGCCGGAGTGTGTGCTGATTTCCTTGTCAATACTGCAAAAATCGGCGATTTCTTTCAAATATGAGTTCATCTTTTGATTACACATCACAGGGAGCAAAAATACCTTTGGTTTTGCACATCCTATGATTTTCATACCTACGGATTATTTCTGAGCGGTAAATCCAGCAACGGAATATCGCACATATTTTCCGTCTTTCCCTTGTCTTGCGAATCCAATACGTGCCGTCGCTATCTAAAACTATATGCTCTTTTTTCAAATTGCGTACATCTAGCGAACGCGCCAATCCGCCGGTCATGCAAAAAACACGAAACATCCTTACCAATGCTATACGGGGAATATCAAATTCTTTTTTGAATAATCTTATCAATTCTTCTTTGGTTAGAAACCGATTTGTTTTCGGCTGTTTGAACTTCATTCCCGCAAAGGGATCTGTTTTTAATAAACCACTTTCGTAATCGCAAAGTCCGCTTATTTTCTTAAAAACCTTCATGTATCGGACAAGCGTATTTTGACTTAGCCCTTTATCGACTTTGAGGTAAAGTTCCAATTTGCGGATAAGCTGATTATTGAACTCGGTAAAAGGTTATATCAGACTTACCGTATTCTTTTCTCAATTACAACTTTGCAGCGTTTTTATAGCAGTTGTCATACCTGTTAATCGTGGAGTAGGCATAATCAATGCCGATACGCCGACGGCCCGTTATTCTTTGAAAAAATACCATAACGGTTTTTGTCGTCTCCTTATTAAATAACTTTTTTGAGCAGAATGTCGGGTGAAAAATATTCATCCTGCAAAACCATGTTGCGATGGATTTCATACAGGCGGGTATGCAGGCTGCGGATATACTCTTCAGCGAAGCTTCATTCGCTTCTACTGGCTTTTACCCCTGCACATACCAGCTTCGCATCCCATAACTCTGTTTTTACGCTCCGGTTGATGCGAATATCGCTAAGAGCCTTCTATGGTTACTTTCTTAGTAAAATCGGAGCCTCGCCGTTTTTAAGTGTTCTTGTTTTGATAATGTAGAACAAAACATTCATCATTTCCTGTTTCATAATGACCTCTTTTTACATGTTACAAAATTAGGGAAATGAAACCAGTTGATCGATAGGCAAAAACACAGCATTTCAATACAAGTGCTATTCTGTTTGCTTTTTTTGAGCAAAATAAAAAGCATACGAATGAACAAAGAGAAATGTTCTATGAACTGCCGATTTAAGCACTTTGGGGAAGGGGGTAGCCTTAAATGAAAAATCCCTGAAACATTCTATGTTTAGGGATTTGCTTTGCTACTCTTGTTAAGTGGTGCCACCAGGAATCGAACCGGGGACACAAGGATTTTCAGTCCTTTGCTCTACCAACTGAGCTATGGCACCTTTCTTATTTGCGATTGCAAAGGTAGCCCGAAAGTTTTTTTTATCTTGCAAAGGAGGAGAAATAAAAACACTGATAAATAGCTACAGTGTTTATTATCAATTATCTGTTGATGAAAATATTTCATTTTATTGAAAAGAATATTTGGTTTATGGCTTATTCATTGAGTATATTACTTTGTTGTGTTGTAGGTTATCGGAACGGTAACTATATTTTCTATAGTCTCCTAATGAAATGCTACTGATATATGTATAAGGGAGATAAATCATTGGATAATTCATTTATATATAAGATATTATAATGTAACTATATTTATAGAAGAAAAAGTAAATAGCCATTGTCTTTTATAACATTATCCATAGGGGAAGGCTATCCCAAAATTAAAATTTTAAGATAGCCTTTTATTTACTAGTGTAGAAATTCTTTCTGGTTATAAGAATCAATGTCTAATAAGTTTTTAGTAACTCCTTAAAAATACCATTGTATTTTTTTCCAAAAAATTCTCTAATGATATATATTCGTTCTCATTGTGTATTGTACGTTGTTCGTACTGATTCAGACATATAGGCATGAAGCGGTAAATATCACTTACTGTTTGATATTTATAAGAGTCTGTACCACCGATTGTTATATAAGAAGTGTAACTATTGCGTCGAGGGTGGAGATCTTATTTACTTTTTCTTTTTATAATTTCAAAAGCCTCTTACGTTTTCCGGAGAAATATTTGAGGGGGCACGTTGAGAAATTACCTCTATGGCGATATCGTAACCTTTCACATAGTTTTTTCACATGTTCTATGACACCAGAAAAACTGAATCACCTGGTAAGATGCGGAAATTTTACCGTTACTTCTGCTTCGAAGCCAGAACATTTGGAGCATCACTACCTTTAGCCATTGTTACAGCTGTAGTTGTGCGAACCAGTGCATTGGATGCAGGAGATTTTTCCATTGTTCTCAGTAATAACGGTCTGAGTAACCATTGGTTTGCTATTGTCATACGGGAAAAAGAATCCCATCTCATTTCCGACATTATCAAAGAAGGTTGCAATTGGGGAAATAATTTGTGCAGGGAACTGGTCACTGTTCAGTTTCTCAATGATTTCTGCTGCATAGATTAACGAACTTTTTTGGAGGCATAGAAGAATGTCCTCCCCATTCCTTTTACTGTAAGACGTAAAGTAAGGAAGCCTTTTTCTCCGGTTCCAACTAGGCCTAATGGAACTTTAATAGACTCTATAGCTGAACTTGGAGCAGCAATAATACCCCCTTCGTCATAAATAGCGTCAAAAAATTCAGTTCTTTATTTTTGAAAATACTCTGCTATTTTTTTACAGCTCCTTGACGTCCACTTACTTCTTTCATCATGTCCGAAAGCAAACCAGATATCTCTTTCTGGCTGAAAACCTTCAGCAATTAAATTATCAGCTCCTTCCATTAATGAAAAGAGCATACATTTCATGTCGAGCGTTCCACGTCCGTAGATACGGCCATTTATTACAGCTCTGAAAAATGGTGGATAATCCCATTTGGTAGCATAAGACTGAATTGAGGTAACGGTTTGTCATTCAACTGAAAAATGGTATCAGCAGGAATCATAGTAGATGGATCATAGCCGGCTACGGGCTGGTACAACATCATAATGCGATAAGAATAAAACCGGTTTCAAATTACTGTTTTTCCCTTCCAATGAAAGATCATGCCATATGTATTAATGGTATCTGTGTCCATTACTTTATATACCTCAGAATAAGAAATCGGACAGATATTTCATGAATTCTCCGAAAGGTTTGAAATTGGTTTCTTCATAGAACTCATTACTAATGGTTGGAATACGTATTCCACCGACAAAACGACGTATGGCTTTTTTCAGAAGGAGTAGTATTCACTACTTCTTTATTATCTCCGTTTTTTTCTATCTTCTTAAATTGATAGGTGAAAAAGTTCTTACTATCAGTACGAGAATAAGTATGAGAAATAAAGTAATAAGAATGTAAAAAATCTTTCATGGTTCATTTTTTTACCATATATTTTTTTATCAGATTTATTTGGAGTACTGAATTGGATAATAACTCCATTGCCGTTTTACAGATAAGTAACCCTCCTCCCAACTGAATTACAGGAATAGCCAAACCAAAGATCAATAAAAATAAATGCCTTATCACCAAAGTACCTATACCGATCAGAATAAGTAGTTGATAATTAATTTCTGAATAGCTGTTTTGTGCTGATGATCATTCAGCTCGTTCAGAAAATCATTAACGACAAAACCATTTCAATGGATTTATTACCGGAAACAAAGCCATAAAAGAAGATGTAAATATAATTGTAAAAGGTTACTTAATATCATAATCATTATTTTTCTTGATACTTTATTATATAACAACAGAATTAAAAAAGTTTATCCGATTCTTTAAATTTATTTTCAATCATTGCTGGGCATTCAGTCTCAGCTAATTTTCAATTGTTTATAATTCTATTCTTTGACATTTTGGTAATCGCAATCGTTAAGTATCGATCTTACAAGTATTTTATCCAGTAGAGAAAAACTCAAGATTTGTAGAATCTCGTAAATTGGACGGTTAACTTTCAATTTGTAAGCAACAATGGTAACCATGCAATATGTTATGATGGCGCAGTATACCTGCGTCTTGACCGCATTCATCGTGGTCCCCCAAAAAGATTTTACTCTTAAGTGTTGTTTTATCCATTTGAAAAAAAGCTCCACCTGCCAGCGGTTCTTGTATAGCAGAGCGATTTCCTCCGCCGGAAGTTCCATATTATTGGTGATGAATACAAATTCTCTGTCCAGTTCTTCATCGTAGTATTTAACCCGCCGGAGTTTGTTCGGATATGCTTTGAGCGATTTATACGTTTCAAGCATTCCAATCTGGTCACATTTTATTCCGGTTGTTTTATCTACTTCACGTGAATATATTCTACGGAATCCCATATTATCTTTTGCGCGTGTAACGAAGTAAGCACCGCTGTTGTGAAGCTTATGCAAACGGGTGAAGTCTATGTATCCTTTATCCATGATATAGAAACTCCCTTTTTCATAACTCAACTCGTCCAGCATGTTCACGTCATGTACTTTAGCATTGGTCACCAGTACGACTGTCGGTATGGAAGTTTTTACATCATACAATGTATGAAGCTTGATGCCCCCTTTATGTTTCCTGAATTCTGCCCACCAGAAAACATTCAGACAAAGGTCTATGGTGGAGGAATCAAAGGCATAAACATTCCCGTCAACTTTCACTTCAAAGTCATCTTTGTAGTAGCTACTGCGGGCTTCCGCAATCAATATATAGGCAAACTCTTCGTAAATACGATAATCCCTATTACGGTTTGCTTTCCCAAGATTGGTACGGGTGACTGTCGAGCCAAGTCCTAAGTGATAGTATTTGTTTTTTTATGTGCCTCAAGGCTGAGCATAAGGTCACGCATACTGTCTCGGGCGGTCAGTTGTCCGAAGATCATGCACAGCATCTGATTCCAACAGGTGAATGTTCTGATTTTCTTATTCCCAGAATACTTCTCTACCAAACGATCAAAGACACGACGGGGAAGAAAATCTGTAAGTTGGGCGAAGATATATTTGCCTTGATTCATTGTTTTTAGCTTTTGGGCAAAGCTAAAATAACTTTTCAATTCAAATCGTCACGCCCCAAAAAGACACATAACTATGCGATTATCAAAGATTTCAAAGAACGATGTTTAATTTAAAGTGCCCACTAATGATAAAATGTATATTGTAGGATGTTTTTTTGTTGGAAGAATATTGCATCATTCATTTTCTTTTTTGATAATTTTGCCGTTGCATAAGCTGGCAAACTGATATATTAATTTCTTATGAGTCTCATTTCTTGTATTAAATCTTTTTCCGTGGTCGTAATCAAACGATGTTTTTTTCTTTTTTATGCCTGTTATCTGTAAATTTAGTAGTTGCTCAGAACGATACAACTTACCAAGAAGGTTATATTCTTGTTATCAATGCATACACTGGAGCAACCTCCTGGAGTAGTCGTATGATTTCGACAATCACTCGCTTTTGTGGCAGAAAGATCCTCAATTGGCTGTTTATACCGAGCATATGAATATGATGCTGACTAGACGATGATGCGGCTGATCTGGAAGAATTCAAAAATCGGCTTTTTGCTTTGAAAGATATAGATTGCTTATCCTCCCGCGTCTGCTACTGTTGTTGGGTGATCCTGCTTTATTGCTGAAGGATTTTAAAGGGTGTGGGGAGATAATATCCCACGATGGTGCTGTGCTGAAAAAATTATACAGGCCAGAGCAGATATTATCTTCGCAGGAAGTAATTCCACAGGCAGAACTTGTGTATCCCCATGACTGAGTTGGCGGCATCCGTATAATTTTAGTGCTTTGTAATTTCCGGATTTGTATATAAAAAAAATGTGGAGTTGATATCTCAAATGACTCATTATGAATAAATTTATTTTGCATAGGAGATGAACGTTTTATTAATGTGACCAATGAGGCTGAAGTCAGAGATTATAAGAAAGAAAATATCCTCATGTTGAGTATGAATGTTTATCTCTCCTCAGATACTGCCTATAAAATCTGTTAATTGATTCGTTGTATCGCGTTGATGCAAAAAACTACTGGAATATTGTTTTCTTCATGGTATTATAAACGCACATTTGCAATTACTTCGCTTGTTACAAATGCCTATAAAGTGATCACTACTGTGTCTGCTCCTTTGTTTGTTCTTAATACTGTTGGTGTTACTACTGATGGAGGAATGGTTGGTGGTTATGTACATGACTGGGAGTGTTATGATAAAAACTTATACGTATTTTTGTTGTCCAGAAGTGCTTGAGGAGACGAACAACATGATATTCCACGCTTTTACCGTTCTGCAGATGGTATGCCGGTTATTAATTACAAAACTTTTGCGAAAGGGGACCATCGCCTTCTTTGTCGAAAAACACACGCTTTCTGAATAAACCGCCTTACTTTTTGGAGACAATACCATTACTTCATTCTGGGTGCTTCATTTGTATTCTTATGCTTGTTTGTTTTACATTCCGTATCCGTACATTAAAAGGCTCAGGGAGAAAGAAATAGATACAATGGCCGATTATAAAATTTGGTAAATAATATGCCTATACTCTATATGCAGGAGAACTGGTGTTGAATAAGGCTGGTATCCCGGTTGATATGATATATCGGAATGTAAATTCTCATTTTGAAAATAACTTCTTTCGCAGGGAAGATGCGGTTGGTAAGAAGCAAGTGAACTGTTTCGCGGAATCGCTCCCCGAGTTTTTACATTTTACTCAGAAGGCACTGGCTGAGAACAGGGCAATTACATTCCCACTTATTTTAAGAAGATCGATACATTTTGATGTGGTGCTGAAAGGGACCCATTTCAGGATAATTGATGTGTTTGCATGGATAGTACAGTTTGCATAAAGCACGAGCAAGAAGTTGAGCACTACAAACAATAAGTTGGCGATGGCATGATGTGGCGAATATTGTTCCCTGGAAGTGGGATTTGATAAGTAAAACTATTCTATGTGATAATTCAACAGGCCGAAATAGAATTGAGTACAGTGGGAGGTGATGTGGCTGAAGCAGTTGGCAGTACCCGACTCACAATATTTCTCAAGATATATAAAAGGACCGTAGAGGGTAGAACAGGCATATCACGATCTGATAGAAGGTAAATCGGATAAAAGTGAAAGAGGGTATAGAGGTGGTAAATGTACAAAACCATGTGCACAAGATAGATTGGGTGGAGGCACAGGCAGCCGTGCAGGAACGTGATGAAGAAGAAGGAAATCCGGTCACACTGATCGGTTCTTCTGTAAGTCATAACCAATCGTAAGAAGATGGAGTTGGAACTGACTACTGCGAAAGATCGTGCCGAAGAGTCAACGAAATCTGCTTTCCTTGCCAATATGAGCCATGAAATCCGTACTCCGCTGAATGCAATTGTAGGATTTTTCGGGAATACTGGCTTCTACGGAAGAAGAACAGGAAAAGCAAAGAAGTATGTCAGCATTATTGAGAATAATAATGAGCTGTTGCTACAGCTTATCAGTGATATTCTGTGGATTTTGTCGAAGATAGAAGCAGGAACATTAGAGTTTCATTATTCTAATGTAAGGAGCAGATAGTGTGATGAAGGCTGGAGAGAGTGTATTGCGTCTGGATGCCGTTCGTCATTGTCATTGGATATGCCTGTTCATATAGAGAAAAACAGGCTTTCACAATTGCTAATCAATCTGATAACAAATGCGATAAAATTCACATCGGAAGGGAGCGTTCGCTTTGGCTATGAATTGCAGGGGAAAGAGTTATACTTCTATGTGTCCGATACAGGATGTGGTATTCCCAAAGATAAGCAGGAGAGTTTTCCGGGCGTTTCGTGAAGCTGAATAATTTTGCACAGGGAACAGGACTGGGGTTGTTCATCTGCCAGACATTTGGTAAAATCATATGGGGAGGTTGTATTGGTGTTGAATCGGAAGAAGGCAATGGGGCTACTTTCTGGTTTGTGCCCTATAAGAAGGGCAGGAAGAACTAAGCGAAAAAAAGAAAGAATACCAGCCCATATCTGTGGAAAAGGATAAACTGTCTATCGATTGCCGAAGATAATGATAGTAATTACAAACTTTTTGAATCGATTCTGAAGAATGACTATCAGTTGATTCATGCTTGGGACGGACAAGAGGCGGTGGATTTGTTTAGAAAAGAAGATCCGCAAATCATACTGATGGATATCAATATGCCGGTGACGGATGGCTATGAAGCTGCACAGGAGATTCGTAAATATTCTCGGCCAAAGTGCCTATCATTGCTATTACTGCATTTGCATATGCTTCGGATGAACAACGTGTGATGGAAAGTGGTTTTCGACGGATATATGCCCAAACCGATAAATGCCCGTCAGTTACGCGCACAGATAAAAAAAGATATAATGCAGAAAAGAATTGTACTATTGTAACAGAGAGTTCTGTTGATCACCTCAAAACACAAGAAACATGTTATATCAGTTTGATAAGAGGTCACTCCAGCTTTTTGTCCTGTCGCTTTATTTTTTATCCCGTATGGTAACTTTTTGTAATACAGGATGCTATTATAATAGTCCGGCCGATTCCTTTGGTTTCTCCAATCATGAATCCCCTTTTCTCTTCTGTTTCATGATTGGCTGAATCTGTTTATTCTGTCTGGTTGTACTTGCGTTGGCTTGCTATATTTTCCGGGCTCTCTCAAGGTTACCTTTCCTACTATCAATGAATAGATATCATTAAGGGACTTCTAAAGTGTTTCATTTCCTCTGTTTCAATACGTTGAGAAAATAGTTTCAACGTATTGAGAATTTATTCTCAACCTATTGAGAAACTTTTTCTCAATAGGGTTGAAACACTTGTTTCATATAGGTTGAGAATAAACTTCGTTTTACCATTCATATCGTTCTACGTATTCATCGTATATGGGTTCATCCGTTATCCCTTTTTTGCGGAATAACTGCCGGATGTATTTTTGTTCGGAAGGAGTGATAAGCTGTTCTTTGCGTCTGAAGCGGTAATAAGCATTTCGTCGAAGTGTTCAAGCATCTGCTGTTTGATGACAATTGCATCGCTATGCGGAATTTTATCCAGTAAATGCATGATACCGATGCGTAGCGTAATAGCTGGTCCACCTTAAAAAAAGAACAGTTTTTTCTCCACCGTTAACGCGGCGGCATATACCGATTCACGATGTTGATAGTATCCCGTTCAGACGGAATATGGAGCGCTACTTGATGGCGCAGACAGTCTGCTGCATGTGAGCATTGCTTATTGAGGCAATGGGTGAAGTTGTCGCACTGAGTTGTAATCAAAATTGGTTTTTCATATTCTTGATAGGTAAATTTATTTGAGTGACTTTCTTAACAAAAGGTACTCAAAAGTTCTATAACTACAAAGGACTGACAGAGAATCATTGTGAATAAAACAATAGGACGGTGTTATGAAGAACAAAGGATTTTTTTACTAAATATCCTCTTTGTTCTTATTCTAAAATCAATAATGATGGAATGATTACTCGCCAAGTTCGGAAAGTAGATCGTATGAGGGAGCAAAAAAAGAGTGTCCCTATTTACCGGTGTGTACTGAAATCCCAACAGGCGGGTCTGTGTTGCCAACAGGACTGCCTATAAACATGTTTTCCAGCATCTTCCTGGTAGTACTGAACGTACTGGCGTAACCGATAAAAGTAGGTTCCGTATTCTCCTTTTTGAGGTATTGGCAAACGGCATATTGGCACGTACTATTTTTCAAATCGTCTCCCAATGTTAGTAACTGCATTGTGGGCATTCTCCAGTTTTTCCTCGTCCGACAACTCCACATCATTGAACTTGTGGCGGCCGATAATCTTTTCCCTGTGCTTCTACCGGGGAGTGCATTCCAGGCAAACCATATCATGAATGTACTTCTGCACAAACACATAACTGCCTCCTGCAAAATCGGGGATCTTCATTGCCAATAGCTGCAAAATAGTAAGGATTTTCATCACGGCAGGAGATTCCGTACCATCTAAAAACCAACAATTGCTTTTCCGTCCATGTATCTGAACCCATGAGTTTTTCGTCAACAGATTCGACAACTCCTTTCAGCTTTTCATCAATAATAGAGGCAAATTCAAAAGCACAACCCCATTTTGTCTGGCCCGATATGCATAAATATACTCCGGGAGTAGATACAGCTGTATATTTATCCCCCTTTTTATTTCTTTTGAAGGTACTCAATTCTTTTGGTTTGGCTTTTTGGGGAAATAATTGGGCTCCATGCATCCAGCTCCGAAACCTATCGTACAACTGAATTGCATATCGTGGGAAACGATTGCGCATGCTGCGTATCATTGCAGAAAAGTTGGCACATACATTATCTTTTACTTTTTCGAATGTATCTGCCGAGTGTTTTTAGACTGTAGACAAATGAATATAGCGTTCTCTCCCGGCCTTGCAGTTACATCCTGCGGGATATTTCCATCAAATGAATTTTTGATATGTGTTCATACTTCTTTTAATTAGTTATTATTATTGTAGTTGATTTTGATACAGCTGTTTTATTTAATATAACTCCATAGTTGCAAGTTTGTTCTACTTATTGGGCAACTTATAAATCGGTAGAACTGTACTTATAATCTTAAAAAATACTATTTAGCTTCACTTATATTGGGTTTTGTAACATAGGTTACTACTTTTTTAAGCTATGTATCCTGTTATCTTTGCCCAAAAATAAATTAGTTATGGAACAGTTACATGCTCATGAAGTCCCTCCACATGATGGAAGGCAACAGTTATTCGAAATCACTTTAAAAGAAGCCATTATTAATAAGTTTGGCAAAGACCAACATTTTTACGCTTGTTCTGCTGACAATATGAATATAGACGAATTGATAGAATTTCTTAAAAGAAAAAGGCAAATTTATGCCTTCCGAAGATGGTTTCACAGTCGATATAAGTAAGGTCTGCGATCATAAATAGTCTTTATTAAAGTAATATTCCAAATATACTTTATATACTTTCGCAATCTCTGAGTCACTGAACTCATGTAATGTAAATATCGGGAAAATTTTTGAAATGTACATTGTTTTCCCGGTATTTCTGTATCTATAATTTCATCTTTCATCTTTTTTTAGTAGTTTTGCCCGATCAAGTCAATAATATATTAATAATGAATGAATTGGACAACGGGCAGCAAGAACAATATTCTGAACCCAAAAAGAAAAAGAACACGCAAAAAATCGTAAAAGAACTTTAGTTACGGTAGGATTGGCGTTGGTAGTATATATTGGCATATTCTATAGTTCATCTGTTTGTCTCACCCGATCATAATATTCAGCAAATCTACCTGGTTCCGGAAGATGCTGCGTTTATTATTCAATCATCAGCTCCGGTAAACGACTGGGGAAAAATTCAGCGGAAGCGAAACATGGAAATGTCTGAAGAAAGCAAAATCTTTTGAAGAGGTCACAAAGAGTGTCGAAATGCTTGATTCAATAGTTAAAAAGCAATAAGGTATTGTTGTCACTTGTGGGTAAACGGGATATGCTTATTTCACTTCATAAAGTTCGTGCAACCGACTGGGATTTCGATCATATTGGATATGCAGAAAGCATCCAAAATGGATTTATTAAAAAGATCAGATTGAAACGGTGTTGGCAATGGCGGGCAATACGGTTACTAACCGGCAATACAGTGGCATTAATATTCTCGAAATGCGTGATCCGGATACGCGTGATATTTTTTATTGTGCTTTTTGTAGATAATCATTTTGTGGCTTCTTATACGTCCGGACTTGTTGAATCGGCCATCGATTCACGCAGTAAACCTAAAATAGGACTCGATCATGCTTTTTATTGAAGCAGAAAAGCTGGTTTCCGGTAAAGGGCTTATCCGAGTTTTTGTAAACTATGCACATCTGCCACAATTTATGAATATTTATCTGGGGGCCAAAAATGAGTATGTTTGATATGTTCAGTAACTCGATGAATTTTGCGGGACTCTTTTTTAATACGGATAAAGATCGGATGGAAGTGAAAGGATACACGTTTCGAAAAGACACGGCCGATCCTTATGTTACTGCTTTGCTGAATGGGAAAGCACAAAATGAAAGCGCATGAAATTCTGTCCGGGCGAACGGCTCTTTATACTAATATTGGTTTCAACAACCCTGTGACCTTTGTTCAGAGTTGGAAAACGCCCTTTCTCTCCATGATAAGCAATTGTATAGTTCCTATGAGAGCTCCCCTGTAAAAAGATAGAAGGATTGTTTGGTATCTCTTTGAAGAGAATTTTTCTGAGTTGGATGTCCGAGAAGCTTGCTATTACCCAATCCGAGCCAGGCTTGCTGGGGCACGAACCGAATTAATTTTGGCTATCGCTAAAAACATGAAAGATGCCCGTAAGAACATGGAGTTTATTGAAAAAGAAGATTAAGCGACGTACTTTCCGGTTAAGATTAAAACGGTTAATTATAAGGATTTTTGAAATAACTATGTGGAAATGAAAGGTTTCTTCCGATTGTTCTTTGGAGGATTATTTGATGTAAATTTGAAAAGCCATATTATACGTATGTAGATAGATTATGTTTTTCTAGTAACAAGGCTTCATCTTTGCTCTCCTTTTGTAGAGGATTACGAACAAAAGAATCTACTGAAAAATAATCCGGGATTTAGAAATGCGTTTTCGTATTTGAGTTCAAATTCTACCATTTTTCCTATATACGGATATGCATAAATTCTATTCTCAGTTGAAACCGATGATGATGAATGCTACTACGTGGAATGAGATACAGGCTAATAAAAGATGTTTTGTTTTCGTTTCCTTGCTGGTCTATGCAGATTGTAGGAATAGCCAATCGGCTCTCTTTGCAATATGTGATGGATTATAAAACCGTATCAACCTGAAGAAGTTGTTGCAGTTGTCACCGATGAAGAAGATGAAGAAATGAATGAAGATGCTGACACTGAGAAAGAAACAGATGAGCGAACTAAAACGTTTTTATGTCGAGAAGTTTGAAGGAAATATCTTTGCAGGGAATTTTTATCCCGACGTGCATTGAAAAGTGAAGCGGAAGTCAAAGGAAGGAAAACGGCATGGGCGTTACCGTGAATATTATGAAAATGGTAAACTGAAAATTCGGGGGAAATATGCAAATAATCAGCAAAGGTACATGGAAATATTTATACCGAAGAAGGTGAGTTTGAACGTAAAGAGAAATATTGAATGATTTCACCACAAAGTAATACAGAGTTTTAAAAATTCTTTATTGAAACGCAGATGAACGCAGATTTTCGCAAAGGGAAACAAACCAAAGATAAAGAATTACAGTCTTTTAATCTGTTCATTTGTGTTAATCGCGTTTCATCAGATAAACTTTTAGAATTCTATGAAACTCTGTGGTGAGTTTAGTTCATTTTTGGATCAGTTAGAGACGGCCTTAACGTTAGATTATCTCTTTTCGCCGTCAGGTCCCCACTTAACATAAATGGCTCCTCAGGCAAAGCCTGCTCTGTAAAAATCTCAACAATCTTTTGAGTTTAATAATCCCATATGCAAAGAGGAAGTGTAGCGGCACTTGTATTACCGTAGCGTTCTATATTTACCATAATCCTTTCTCTTCCGGCATATCCAGGCGTTGTGTAACAGCATTTTATTATGCGCTGATTGGCTTGATGTGGGATCACCCAATCGATTTCACTTTATTCAAAGGTTGTTTCTTGTAATAATAGCTTCAGGCATCCGACATATTTGCTACGGCATATTTGAATACTGTACGTCCCGTCCGCCGATAGATATAATGCATATGGTTATCCAGCGTATAGTAGGAGGAGGCACATACGGACCCACCTGCTTTAATATGTAGAAAGGCAACCCTTTGCCATCTGTTCTCAAAACAGAATCTATAACACCCAGCTCCTCAGTGGTTGGCTCAAGCATAAAGGCGGCTGCACCGTCGGCAAAAAAGATCGGGCAGGTTGCACGATCCGTATAATCTACTATCGACGACATTTTTATCAGCTCCTACTATAATAACCTTTTTGTATATTCCTGAACGTATATAAAATTTGCTCCGGTTTCCAATGCATAAAGGAATCCGCTGCAAACAGCCTGTACATCAAAGGCAAAAAGCATTTTTTAATTCCGGTTATCACATAATATGGAGGCGGTTGAAGGTAAACGATAATCGAGGAGTGGTAGTGGCTACAATTACCAGATCAATATCATCCGGGTGAGATTGGGTACGTTGCATCAATTGTTTGCAGCTTTGCGAGCCATATATGAAGTTCCAAGTCCTTCTTCTCTTAATATATGCCTTTCTTTTATACCAATACGTCCCATAATCCATTCGTCGGTAGTATCTACCATCTTAGAAATTTCATCATTAGTTAAGATATAATCAGGCACATATCCTCCGACTCTGTGATTATTGCGTTTATTTTCTGCATCGGTTTTATTGTTTAGTAGGTTTTGAATAGTTTTTGCTCATTTTGAGAACTAAAAATAAGGGCGTAAATATACAGAAAAGAGGAGGATTTCAATAGTAGTCCCAATAAACGCTTTGTTCTTTTATCATTGCGAAGGAAACTTTGGGCAAATTTTAACTAAATAGCTGAGGCTGCTTACTTTTGTTTCGTTGCATCCTATTTGTATCGCTATAATTGCCGGATATAGTTTCTTTCCGGTTCATCTTCCTTGGTTGTATGATGATGGATATAGAATCATATTCGGTAAGATTGTAATCTTTTTACTAAATGTTATCTGATTGGAAATAGTGGTGGTATGATAGTTGAAAGTGAGTGATCTATTTTTGATGTTATTGACTGTGATATAAGGTCGTGTTTTTTACTGTGAAATCACTATCTTTGCAATGGAATGGAACAATTAATTAATGAAAAGGATATTATGCTTACCTACACATACGTTGAACATGGAAAATTTGAATTGCGGGAGAAGCCAAAACCGGAAATAATAAATTCACGGGATGCAATCATACGAGTGACTCTTGGCAGCATTTGTACCAGTGACCTCCATATCAAACATGGTAGTGTGCCGCGTGCCATCCCGGGACAACAATTGGGCACGAGATGGTGGGTGTCGTAGAGGAGGTGGGGGGTTGATGTCACTTTAGTCAAGCCCGGCGATAGAGTAACTGTGAATGTCGAGACTTTCTGCGGAGAATGCTTCTTTTGCAAGCGGGGATATGTTAACAATTGCACCGACTCCAATGGTGGTTGGGCTTTAGGTTGCCGCATTGACGGCGGTCAGGCAGAATATGTCAAAGAGTTCCTTATGCCGACCAGGGACTGAACCGTATTCCCGATACGGTAAGCGACGAGCAGGCTTTGTTTGTGGGTGATGCTTGCGACAGGTTTTTTGGGCAACCCGTATTTCAGAGATTTCGAGGATGATACTGTTCTTATCATCGGTGCCGGACCTACCGGGATTTGTACTTTGTTGTGTGTGATGCTGAAGAAGCCAAAACGCATTATTATCTGTGAGAAGTCTCCTGAAAGAATTCGTTTTGTGCGTGAACATTATCCGATGTATTGGTAGTGGAACCTGAAAACTGCAAGGACTTTGTGATTCAAAACAGTGAACATGGTGGTGCTGACGTTGTATTAGAAGTAGCTGGTAGTGAAGGATACTTTTCGTCTGGCATGGGATGTGCCCGTCCCAATGCTGTCATCACTATCGTAGCTCTTTACGACGAACCCCAACTTCTTCCTTTACCCGATATGTATGGTAAGAACCTGATCTTTAAAACCGGTGGAGTTGACGGTTGTGATTGTGCCGAGATTCTTAATCTGATTGAGGAAGGCAAAATTGATACTACTCCTCTTATTACGCATCGATTTCCGTTGAACGAGATTGAGGAAGCTTACCGTATCTTTGAAAACAAGTTGGACGGGGTTATTAAAGTAGCCATTTATCAATGATCAGTTATGTGAAAGAAGCGATTGTATGTTTAATTGAAAGTTATAAGCAGTAGTATGCCTGTTATTGAAATATCATCTTTATCTCATCCGGAGTTGAGGTGTTCAGTACTCTTACTGAAACTCAGTTACGTAACCGTACCGAACCCGGCAAAGGGATTTTTATAGTAGAAAGTCCGAAGGTTATCAAGCGAGCTTTGGATACCGGCTATGAACCTTTAGCCATTTTGTGTGAACACAAACATATTGTCGGTGATGCTGCTGAAATTATCGAGCGTTGTGATAATGTGCCTGTCTATACTGGCAGTAGAGAATTGCTTGCTACGCTGACCGGTTATGTCCTGACACGTGGTGTTCTCTGTGCCATGCGCCGCCCTGCTACACGTAGCATGGAAGAGGTATGCCGGGAAGCCCGGCGTATTGTTGTAATTGACAGTGTTGTCGATGCAGCTAACATTGGTGCCATCTTCCGTTCGGCAGCTGCTCTTGGAATTGATGCTGTATTACTAACGCGTAATTCCTGCGACCCGTTGAACCGCCGTGTGGTCAGGGTATCTATGGGAACCGTTTTCTTTGTGCCATGGGCTTGGATGAACGGTTCCCTCAGTGACTTGGGTAAATTAGGCTTTCGTACGGCTGCTATGGCGCTCACAGATGATTCTATTCCTATTGATAATCCTGCCTTAGTGAATGAATCCAAATTGGCTATCGTCATGGGTAACGAAGGGGAGGGACTTTCACATGAAACGATCACTGAGGCTGATTACGTAGTCCGTATCCCTATGGTGCATGGTGTTGATTCGCTTCAATGTAGCCGCTGGTGGCTGCTTTGTAGCTTGGCAGCTTCGTGTCTTACAATTTTGAGATTAGTACATTCCAAAGTTATCTCTGATTATTTTTGCTGATGATACAAATTATTATTTATTGCAAATAGGATAGTAATCAAATAGCTATACTTTTGCTGATTGCCTTTCTTATAAAGAGGGGAATAGATTATTTTATGGTGAAATTAGTCACCGAATATAGCTGTCGAATAACTCATTGGTAGTGATTATTGCTATATACCAATAGGTTACATTACAAAAATGTGACCACATATAAAGTGATCGCATTTTTGTGACTACTGATCTAATTCTATGTTGACATTTTGTTTGATTTAATAGTATTTATCAATTCCTCGAAGCCTGTAATTCTTTTTATTATCTTTCGTCTTATCGATGAAGTTGTGTAATCGCCTTTCAAATTCTTCCGGTCGTTTTCTTGCGGCTTCAATGTACGCAATACGGATACGTTTGTATGCATCGGAAAAGCGTTGGTAATTTGCCATAATCCTTTATCTTTCTCAGCTTGTCCATTATATCATTGGGAAATATAAATGGTTCGGATAATGCCTTTCGTATCTTATCCTCAAATTTGGGATGTATCATCCTGTTTTCCATCAACCACCCGAAGTCTTTCTTTTGTTGGCTTGAGAGTATGTACTTTTAGGGATTTCGAGGTGTGAAATGCTGAATTTTATGCTCTTTGTCAAGCGACTTTATTGTACTGTCAATCCACTCGAAACAAAGGGCTTCTTCAACGGCATCATTGTATAAAACGCCTTTTTTTTACCTGATGACTTATGGGAAATACAAACCATATTTCACAGGAGGTTTCAAAGTTGTCCATTAACCACTTTCTCCAATCTTCCCGATTCTCAAAATACTTTATTTTATTCTCTGCTGTCATAACAAGGAATATGTGATAATGTAGTTCGGTTTCTTAGCTGTCATATAATCAATAGTAATCTATGCTAATCGTTAGTAATCACTACCTATTTCGATGCAGCATACATAGCTGCTTGAATGATAGATTGTTGCAATTTAATCGGTAGAAAAGTTGTTTTTGAGGCCTCTGAGACTTGTTTTTTTTTGAGGCTATTTTTACACTCTTTTTCTCAATGAATCAGAACCAAGAGGAAATATTGCATCCTCAATGAAGTTCACCTATCTTCTATCCGACTACAAAGGTACAAAATTTTGTGATGTTGCCAAGAATGTCAACTAAATGCAAGATATTCTCATGGGATAATGTTTGCCGACCAAAAGAGAAAAAATTGGTTGAAGCCTTTTTCTTTCTT
>VOFJ01003847.1_pt1 | contig 40192 bp, 40 predicted proteins | sample 5384081 | NCBI WGS metagenome assembly VOFJ01 (sample SAMN12384729, study PRJNA508395) | human gut metagenome | isolation source: healthy gut I | host: Homo sapiens
TTTGAGCTCATGTTAAGGCAGGTGGCCAGGCGAGCAAAGGCGCGTTGTCGACCTGCGCGGGCGGCTGCGGAGGCGCCAGATCGACGGGGCTTCCGCGAGGCCAGGAACGGCTTGTCAGGTTCCGCCATGGACAGGCGGACACCAGGCTCATTCAGGATCTGAACCTGCATTGGAAGGAACCCAGCAATCGCCATCGTCAGGCTACGACGACGCGGGCAAGACGACAGTGTAAAATCTGCTCCATGCACCACGACGTCAATTTAAACTGGCGTTGCACTTTGGAGCGTCATGGACCATTCCCGCGCTTTCGCCGCGACCAGCCGGCATGATTATACGGGACACGTGGCTCTTCAAAGCGGCACGCGATCGCTGAAAACGATGATAAGCAAGCCGGACCTTATGAGGGATGTCGCGCTGAACCGGGGCGACCACTATCCGCTTTACTGGGGCTACGATACGGTGCATCGGCGGCGATACCCTCGTCCATCTCCTCGGCCAGAAGCGGCTTCGCTGACCGTGGCAGCGCGCTGGCAGCTTCTCAGCGCAGGCGGGGGCTGCGCTGATCCTCGACGAGGCGACGTCCAATGGATCGACACGCGCAGGGCTTCTCATCAGAAGGCCATGGTGCCCATGCGCGGCCAGGACGTGCTTTCATCATCGCCCACCGCCTGTCCACGATCGTCGACGCCGACCTCATTCACAATTCGCTGCGCGACGGCCGCATCGTCGAGCAGGGCAAGCACCGCGACCTGCTGGAGAAAAAGGGCTTCTATTACGAAATCTATAAAAGTCAGTACGATATTGCGTAAAAACAACGAGGCTGCCGCAGATAAAAAAATCTGCGGCAGCCTCGTTCTGTTGAACGGCTGCTTCTCCGGGAGGCACTGACACGGGATTTTATGATGTGAAAAATTGACAATCTGACTGCCATTTGGTATGATAAATTTAGAGATATTTTGGAAATGAGGCAATTACATGGAGCCACTGGGAATTCTGAGTCTGGGATCGAAAAAAAAAGTATACACAGGCGATGGCGGAAAATCTTCCGGCGCTGCGCGCACGGCTCGGCCTGTCGCAGACGCAGCTGGCGGACTGCATCGGCGTTACGCGGCAGACGATCTCCTCGATTGAAAATCAGTCGCGGGAGCTGAGCTGGACGAATTTCCTGTCTCTGCTGTTTCTGTTCCTGCAAAACGTGCAGACCGCAAAGCTTCTGCCTGTGATGGGGATCTATACGGACGAGCTGGCGCGTATTTTTTCCTTTACTGACCTGAATCAATTCAGGCAATAACGGTTGATGGGAGACGCAGATATGGAGATCATCATACGCATCTATGACCGGGAGCGGCTGCTTGAGGCGAAGCTCCAATCAGGCGAAACGTGCACGATCGGAAAAGCTGCGGGCTGCACCATCCAGCTTGCCGCTGCCTGTCTTGGAAAAAAGACGATCACGGTCAAAACGGACGCGGATAGCTGGTCCGTGTCCGGCGCCGGGTTCCGGCAGGAGAAGCTCCCGTATGAAAAATCGCTCGTTCTGGATCCGGACGCGCATCTCGCGCTTACGGCGTACCCGTGCCGCACAAAGGCCGCCGTTCCGGTGCCGCTGACCGGGACGGAACGGCTCACGATCGGCCGGAACGCGGACTGCGATATCCAGATCGCGGATCAGCAGATCTCCGGAAAGCATACTGCGCTGTTCTATCAGGATGGCCGGTGGCGCTTTCAGGATCTCAAAAAGCCGGAACGGCACCTATTTGAATATGCGCCTTGCCGGAAGCGGCGTGCTTGCCGACGGGGATGTGCTCTCGATCGGCTTCTGCCAGCTCCGCGTCAGCGGGACCGGCTCTTCGTGTGGAGCAGCAAGGCTGTGCGCGTGAAGCCGGCCGCTGCGCCCGAAAAGCGGACGGCGGTGTCGCCGGACGATCCATATCCGTTCTGCTTTAAGCCGTCGCCGCGCCTGCTGGAGGAAACGCCCTGCAAAACGCTGGAGCTGCAGGCGCCGCCGACGATCGGCGGAAAGCCGAATGTCAGCTGGCTGAATATCCTGCTTGCGCCGCTGCTCAGCGTGATCGTGATGGTCGCGGTGTGCCTTCTGGTCACCAATGTGATGACCATGCTGTATTTCAGCGTCCCCACGACCATCATCGGCGTGGTGGTATCGATCCTCCGCTACCGGGGTGAAAAGAAAAAGTACCGTTCCCAGCAGCAGCTGCGGCTGGATACATACAGCACATATCTGCAGGAGCAGGTCCGTGAGCTGGAGGCGCTTCGCAGCGAACAGCAGACCGTTCTTGCACATATGTCCCCGTCGACGGATGTGTGCATCCGAAGAGCGGCGGCGGTCGACCGGGAGCTGTGGGGGCGGCTCTCCCGCGACGAGGATTCTTTCCCTGCGCGTTGGCAGCGGAACGCTCCCGGCAAGCTTCTCGGTTCAGGCGCCGAAGCAGATGCTGCGGCTGGAAAGCGACGTCCTCGCGGAGCAGCCGACGCAGATCGCGGAGCGGTTCGCCATGGTTCCGGACTGCCCGATCTGCGTTCCGCTGGGTGAGCATCTGTCCTGCGGCGTTGTGGGAAAGCGCGCGCGCTGCGTCGCGCTTGGGAAAAATCTGATCGTGCAGGCCGCGGGCCCATCACAGCTACTGCGATCTGCGGATCGTCGTGCTCTGCGAGCAGGAGGAGACTGCGCAGTGGGAATTCTGCCGCTGGCTGCCGCATTGCTGGGACGAGGGGCATACGGCGCGCCTGATCGCAAACACGCCCGAAACGATCCGCGCCCTGCTTGAACGGCTCGAGCCGGTCTTCTCGGCGCGGGCCGCTGCCGGGCAGAACGCCGGGCTCGGCGCAGCGCCGCGTGCAAAGCCGTGGTACCTGTTCGTGTGCGCAGCGCCGGAGACGGTCACGCAGCACGCGTTTATGAAATTTCTGACGGCAAACCGCCGGGAGCTTGGCATCAGCGTGCTGTACCTGTTTGACCGGATCGATCTGCTCCCGGAGGAATGCCACGATATTCTGGACTGCAGGGAAGCAGTGGGCGTGCTGTTTGAGCGCAGGCACGCGTCCCGGAAGCAGCCGTTCCAGCCGGAGCAGGTGCCGCAGGCCCGGTACGAGCAGTTCGCACGCAGCATGGCGCCGCTCCGCATGGAGGCGAAGGGCGCTCCGGCGCTGCCGCGCTCGGTGTCGTTCCTGCAGGGCTATCACGTTTCGCGGCCCTCGGAGCTGGCACTGGATAAAAACTGGGCGAACGCAGAGCCGGAGCGCAGCATGGCGGTCCCGATCGGCGTTCGCGGCGACGGCACGCCGTTCCTGTTCGATATTCATGAAAAGCGGCACGGGCCGCACGGCCTTGTCGCGGGCACGACCGGCTCCGGTAAGTCCGAAATGGTGCAGTCCTGGATCCTGTCGATGGCAGTCCGCTTCCCACCGGATGTGGTCAGCTTCGTGCTGATCGACTTTAAGGGCACCGGCCTGCTGCTCCCGTTCCAGAATCTGCCGCATCTTGCCGGACGCATATCCGATCTGGATACGAGCATCGGCCGGAACCTCATCGCGCTCGAATACGAGCTGACGCGGCGCAAGGAGCTGCTCGACCGCTGGAAGGTCAGCAATATCTCCGATTACAGACGGCTGCTGCGCGAGGGCAAGGCGGATGAGCAGCTGGGATATCTGTTTATCGTGATCGACGAGTTCGCGGAATTCAAGAACCGGTTCCCGGAATTCATGCAGGCGGTCAATCGCGTGTTCGCGGTTGGCCGGACGCTGGGTGTCCATATGATCCTTCTGACGCAGAAGCCCGCCGGTGTTGTAGACGATAAAATGAACGCGAATACGCGCTTCCGCTGGTGTTTGAAGGTGGCAAACGCCGCAGACAGCCGGGAGATGCTGCACCATACCGACGCGGCGCAGATCACAACGCCGGGCCGCGCCTACGTGCAGGTGGGCGAGGACGAGGTCTATGAGCAGATCCAGTCCTATTGGAGCGGCGCACCCTATCAGTCGTTCCGCGAGACTGCGGGGCAGACGGGCGGACAGGCGGCTGTGGTGGACCTGTACGGGAACCGCCATTGCTATGAACCGGAAAAAACAACGGGATACCGCTCCGAACGAAAGGAGATCAATGCGGTCGTGGACTATCTGGACCGCTATTGCCGGGAGCGCGGCGTGGAAAAGGCGCGGCAGCTCTGGACGGCAAAGCTGCCCGAGCAGCTGCGTCTGCGCGACGTCGTCTGCGCGGCGTTCGACGGCGCGCATTGGGAAACGCAGCAGCAGGGCCTGCGGGCCGTCATCGGCCTTCTGGACGATCCTGCGGCGCAGTCGCAGCGCCCGATGTCGCTGAACTTCTCGGAATCCGGAAGCTATGCAGTCTACGGTGCGCCTGCGACCGGGAAAACGACGCTGCTGCAATCGGCGGTCATGTCCCTTTCCCTCTGCTATTCTCCGGAGCAGGTGCACCTCTATCTGATGGACTTCGGCGGCGGGAGCCTCCGGCTGTTCCGGGAGCTGCCGCACGTCGGCGGCATCGTGGACGGAGACGACGCGCAGAAGCAGAGCAAGCTGACGACCATGCTCATCGACACGCTGGATCGCCGGAAGAAGCTGCTTGCCGGACAGGGCCTCGTCAGCATAGACGCTTACCGGGAAGCCACCGGCGAGCAGCTGCCATGGATCGTGCTTCTGCTGGATCACGTTGCGCCTGCGCTGGAGCTGTACCCGGATATCGACGGCTTTTTGCAGACGCTCGTGCGGGACGGCGCGGCCTGCGGGATGTATCTGCTGGTCAGCGCTGGCGCGGTGAACGCGCTGCCGTACCGGATCAGCCAGCACATCAAGGCGGCTGTCTGCCTGCGGATGACGGACCGCGGCGATTACGCGCAGATCGTCGGCAAAACGAACGGTCTGGAGCCGGAAAATCTGGCCGGACGCGGTCTGGTCAGAAGCACTCCGCCGCTGGAATTCCAGACGGCGCTTCCCGCAGCGGGAAAACGGGAGATCGACCGCGTCAATGAGATCCGGCGGCTTGCCGGGCTGATGCGCGGGGCATGGACAGGCGCCTGCCCGCCGCCGATCCCGGTGCTGCCGGAGGTCGTGGACTGGCGGGAATATCCGTCGGAGCAGATCCTCTGCGGTCTTACGGAGCAGTCCGTGCAGCCGTGCTTCGCCGCGCTTGCGCAGGAGCAGTTTCTGCTGATCTCCTGCGCGCAGGACGGAAGCAGTACCGTTCAGGCCATTTTTGCGCAGGCCGCAGAAAAGCTTGCGCCTGCGAAGCACATTGTATTTCACGGCGCGCAGGCGCAGGCTGCGGCGGCGTTTGACGGTGAGATCGCCGCGCTGATGCCGGAGATGCAGAAAAGAAAGGACGCGAGCGCCGGGAGCACGGACTGGCCGTGGATCCTGATCTGCATTGACGATCTGAAGCGCTGCATCGATTCGATCAACGACCAGACGCTGCGGCGGCTGGCCAGCATTCTGGTCCTTGGCAAAGGGCTGCGCGTCGCGGTGATCGTAAGCGGAAACGCGGCGGACATTACAAAGCTGTCCGCTTCGGGCGAGCGCTTCACCATGGAAATGACCGGAAAAACGACCCTTCTGCTTGGCGGAAGCGCGCAGGCGCATATGTTTGCCCGGACCGATCTGGCGTACAGCGCCGCGTCACAGGATGCAGGCGCCGGCATGGGCTATCTGGTTCAGGATGGCCATGCGGTCAAGCTGAAGGCAGTACAAAAATAGAGGAGATAGAGGAGGCAGAGGAAATGGAGCGGAGCAGGCTCTCAATCAGAGCGCTGGTCGTGCTGGCGTCCGAATTGGGCGCGGAGCATCTTTTTGGCGTGCGCGACCCGTTTATGATGATGGATCACGAGGAAATCCGGGCGGCGTATGAAGTCTGCCTGGAGGAGCTGGAGCAGAGCGGCGCAATCACGCGGCAATTTGAAGGCGCGGCGATCGTGCGCGGCGATCTGCGGCGGCTCATTGAAATCTGTGCGGAATGCGACTTGTATCTGACTGTCGATGCGGTCACCTGCGGACAGGCGGAGCCGTCCGTCGTATTGTACCGGCAGGGGAGCTGCTGGGCGCAGCTGACAAAGGATGGCGAGCTGGCAAGCCTGACCGGAGCTGCGGACGGGGAAATAGAAGAGCTGGCGCTTGCAAGGCTGATGGAGTGCTGCAAAGCGCAGGAAGCCCCTGAGGCGCAGACGCACTGGAGCCTTACAAACGAGCTGCTGCAGCACTGTCTGAAGGACACAGACGCAGGCCGGGCAGAGCTGCTGGCAGCCGGAATGCCGGAGGACGCGGCGGCGCTTCTGCTTGCCGGTCTGGAACGGCGGTGCGGCTATTGCTGCGTGAACACGGTCCATTTGCAGACGCGAACGCTGGAAAGCCTTTGTCTTGTGTACGATTCCGATATGCTGCTCCGGCTGGAGCCCGGCGAGGAGGAGACGGAGGACTGGATCGTCCGCAGGAGCACGCCGGAGCAGATCCGGCGCACGCTGCGTGCGCTGGTACGGGAGGGCGCGCCGCAATGAAGGCCTGTCAGAATGTGATCGTGACCCTGACCATCGGAGACGAGCAGCTGGATGTGGAGCTTCCGGCGTTCCTGCCGGTCGCGGAGGTGAATGCGCGTGTTCTGGAAATGCTCCGCGCCCTGTATCCGCAGGTTTACGGCAGCTGTACTGCGATCCGCCTGTACGACCAGGGAGCGCCCATTGCGGAGTCCAGAACGCTTGCGTCCTGCGGGATCTGGGACGGCGCAAGCCTGCAGGGCTGCGCTATATTGGAGTAATTTGCTGTTTTTAACAAATTACAGCGCCAGTTTTTGTATATTACAACGTATTTGAATTAACATATTGACAAATTATTTTACATAGTGTAAGATAGAACCATCCTGAAACACACCCTTGGAAAGGAGCTTCAGAAATGAGCCTGATCCGCATAGATTATGAAAATGCGCGTGCGCAGGCAAGACAGCTTGAACAGAGCGAGCAGCAATGCAGTCAGATCGCGCAGAGCATTCAGGCGCTCCGGCAGCAGCTTGCCGGCGTGTGGGCCGGAGAAGCCGCCGATACATACGATCAGGCAGCCGAGCGCCGGCTGCGCGAGATCCGAAAGATCCAGGATGAGCTGTCGCGTCTTGCGCACACGATCCGCAAGGCCGCAGATGAGTTTGAAGCCGCAGAAGCACGAACAAAGGCGTCCATGTCCGCGTCAGGCGGGACGGGTTCCGGCGGAGGCGGCGAATGGTAAGGAGGTTGTGCCGGTGCAGATCAAAATTGAATCCGCAGTCGTCCAGCAGGCGCAGGCACGGCTGAGACAGCAGTCGGGTGCAATGCGCGCGGTCGCCGTGAATGTTTCCAGCGTCCTGAACGGACTGGATATGCAGATCGCGGCGACGCAGCAGATCAGACAGTCGCTGGAGGCGCTTTCCCGCAGATGCACGACAGAGCAGACCCAGCTGGAGGCAATGACGCAGATGCTGCTTGCCGCAAGCGACCGCTTCACGCAGACGGACCAGAAGCTCGGCCACAGAGCAAGAGGGCTTGGCGAAGCCGCCGACGCCATTGGCGCGGGCCTCGCGGCCACAACGCTGCCGGCTGTCGCGCTGCGGGGGATCGACAGGCAGAAATGCGCGGACGAGCTGGGAAAGACGTTTGGCCTTCGGACCTCCGAAACCCTGTGCGACGGCGTCAAGCAGGCGGTGGTCAGCAAAAAGAAGGGGTGGTTCTCCAAGCTCAAGGACGATGTTTCGGACTTTGGCAGCGCGGTCAAAACCTCTGTTTCGAACGTCGTCAGCGCGGCAAAGGAAAGCTATCAGAATCACGGAACCGTATATGATATCGTGGAATACGGCAAGGGCGCGGTCAAGATCGGCAAGAGTATTGTCAAAATCGCCGGAGCAGTTGCCGCGTGCAGCACCGTTGCGGGAATTCCGGTTGCACTCTGTATCATTACCAGCGCAGGAAACGATATTGCAAGCGCAAGCGCGGATATAGTCCATGTTGCGCGTGATGAGTACGACGAGGTGGGGAAAACAAATTACCTGAAGGATCTGCTGAAGAAGAATGGCGGAGAGCTGGGCGAAATGCTCGGAAACAAGAAAGCCGGTGAGAAATTCGGCGAGCTGGCCTATACGGGACTGGATATGGTGTCGCTCCTGAAAGGCACGGAGAAAATGCTCAAGTCGTTCGGAAAGCTCAATACGGATCTGACGGGCAAGACCGGATATTCCTTTTTGTGGGGCCAAACCTCGTTTGAAGACGTCATCGGGAATGAGTTCAAATGGTACAAGCCGGATGAATGGCTCCGGAGCAAGTTCATGAACGCTGATTCGACGGCGAATTTCGTGATCGAAGCGGCCAAAAATGTGAAGTCTTTCTATAAGCAAAGCAAAAAATATGTGGATGAGATGCTGGAATTTGCGTTCCGGTAAACACCAGTAAGGGAGGATATGTATTATGTATAAGGATCTGCTTCCGATCGGAAGCGTGGTCGCTCTGCAGGGCGCCACACGGAAATTGCTCATTATCGGCACAATCGTTCATGACGAGCAGACAAACACCACGTATGACTACATTGGCGAACCGTTCCCGGAAGGGTATATCGATGCGGAAACGATGTTCCTGTTCCAGCATGAGGATATTGATTCGGTTCATTTTCTGGGCTACATCAACGCAGAGGTGCAGAGCTATCAGGCAAGCGTGAGAGAAGAGCTGGAGAAAAACGCAGAAAAAGCAGACAGCTGAATTTGAAGTTTAAAATTTATAAAATATAAATAGGAGGAAATGATCATGGCATTGATTCAGGTAACACCCGAGGTATTGAATTCCAAGGCGACAGAGGTCCGCAATCTCCGCAGTCAGCACGACGACACGATGGCGCGGCTGCGCTCGCTGATCCTTGCGCTGAACGAGACCTGGAAGGGCGAGGCACAGGCTGCGTTTGTTGCAAAGTTTGAGAGTATGCAGAGCAGCTTCACAAGCTTCTCTGAAATGCTGGAGGGCTACGCAACGCTGATGGATACGGCGGCCCGCGAGCTGCAGAACACGGATCAGGGCCTGAAGGCGACCATGCAGAGCAGCTTCAACTAAGACAGAATTACAAAGGGGCAGTGCTTCCACGCTGCCCCTTTTGTCTGCGTTATAGATATTTGGAAAAAATGGAGAAAAGTATGAAAAGAATAAAGATGATGTGTTTCCTGCTGGCGCTGCTCGGCTTGCTGAGCGCCTGTTCCGCGCATTCCGTTGACGCTGAGGAGCAGTCCGCGCCGACGTGGCAGTCCCGGTACGATCTGGGCGTGCGCTATCTGTCGGACGGAAGGTATGAAGAGGCGATTCTGGCCTTTACCGCAGCCATCGAGATCGACCCGAAGAACGCGCAGGCGTATGAGCAGCGAGGCGACGCGTACTGGGAGCTGGCGCAGAGCGCGCAGGGCAGCGAACAGACGGATGCATACCGCAGCGCTGCGGAGGATTACGAATCGGCAATGCAGTGGGGGAGCGAGACGGACGAGCTGTACCGCCGCGCGGCGGATGCGTACTACGGTGCGCAGGACTATGAAAAGGCGGAGTCCTATTATGAAAAGCTGCTCGAAAAGGACGAGGATGTGCTTGCGCGTCTGATCGAATGCAGCCGGGCGCTTGGAACCGGGAAGGAGCTTGCGAAGCGGCTGCAGGCGCGTTATCTCGAGACGGGTGAAGAACGATATTTACAGGCGCTCTGCGAGCTGTGGCCGCAGGAGGCGCTGCGCGCCTATGCCGCGCTGCTCGGCACAGACGGCACAATGGGCTTTGCGCTTGTCGATCTGGACGAAGACGGCACGCCGGAGCTGATCTGCGGCGAAATTGATACGAAGGGGCAGTCTGAGCAGATCGCGCTGACCGATTATACGCTCTATACATGGAAAAACGATCAGGTGACGGAGCTGTACCACGGCTTTGTCGATACCTGGATCAATCCCGATGTCCGCGTCACCACGGCGGGAGCCATTGTCAATGAGGGCCACGGCACGTCTGCCGGTTACGAGCTGCAATATGTCCGCTGGGACGGCGTGCAGATCGAGCATCATGATTTCTGGAGCTACGCAAAAACCGAGGATGTGTCCGGTGAGCGGGTATGCTACCTCGATGATGTGGAGGTTTCCGAGGCTGTTTTCGACGAGCGCCTTGCAGCCTGCACAGCTGACGACGAATACGTGCTGCACTTCCTTGCCAGCACGCCGGAAAATTGCAGAAAGTACCTGCGCGATTCCATACAGGCCAGCCGGCAGCCGGAACAGCCGCAACTGAACGAGCAGGAGCTTCTGGCGCTTTTGCAGGAGAATCTGGCGTGGCTGAACGCGGTCGAGGGTGAGACGTTTTTTGTTGAGGGCCAGGGATCGTATATGGCGATCGTTTCCTATGAAAACGGCCAGTACGGAAGAATCAAGCGCCTTGTGCCGTCTCCGATGACCACCTCGGAGCTTGAACGTTCGCTTGCAGAGGACGAGGCCATCGATCCAACGTATAGCTCCTATAACACGATTTCGAACTATTCCAGCAAGGAGCAGATTCTGGATAACCTGAGAGAATATATGGACGTAGACAGTCTGGGCATTATGCAGAACGCTTACGCAACCGTTTCAGACGTACTGAATGATAACGTTTGGGAATTAAACGGCGGGTTGTATCTGGTTCGCGGCGGGCGCGGATACGGCGTATATGATTACGATCCGCAGACGCTGCGGATCGTCAGTTCCGACGAAACGGCCTGCGAAGCGGAATGTGACCTGCTGTACTTTGAGCAGTTTGATTCTGTCCAGACCATTTCGTTTGAAAAGCGGAACGGCCGGTGGATCATCGTGCATGTGGGGAAAGCCGGGAGCAGCGCCGACCCCTATACCATCACCGCGGAAACCAGAGCGGACCGCAGCCTCTATCCCCGCCCGGAGCGCACCTTGGAGCGCGGCAGCCAGGGAGAGGACGTCAAATATGTACAGGCTATGTTGGTTGTCATGAACTATGACGGCGTGGTCGTGGACGGCGATTTCGGCCCGGTCACAGCGGATGCCGTCATGCGCTGGCAGAAAAACCACGGCTATACACAGGACGGCGTCGTCGATGCGCGGCTGCTGTCCGCAATGGAGGAAGCCGAAACAAGCTGGAAGCTCCGGCAGTAAAACAGGAGGGAACGGATATGAAACGAACCATATGCGCCGCGCTGGCGCTGGTATTCCTGCTGGCGCTCTGCGCGTGCGGGAAGACGGGAACAGGAAGCGGCAGCGCAGTTGGAGGAACGTCCTCTGCGGAGAATATTTTTGAGCAGCTGGTACAGGAAAAGACCAATATCGAGGCGTTCAGCTGCAAAAAGGCTTATACCGCCGCGAAAAAGTGCCTGGACAAGCAAAATTATGATGCTGCCGCAGTGTGGCTCTGGATCGCAAACAATGCGGCGTGGGAAGTCTGGGAGGATGAAGGTTGCGGAAAGCAAGCGCTGCAGGATGCGGACGAATACATCAGCCGCGGCGACGATAATGCAGCATATCTTCTTCTGAGCTACGGGGAGGAAATAGATGGAGTGCATTATGAAGACGATGCACGCTTTGACGAAAAACTGTCCGCCTTGCAGAATGTGCAGCACGACAAGATTCCTGATAGATGGAAACTGGAGGAAAAAATGTACCGGCTGGAACAGGCAAAGCAATACGGCACGCTTTCCGTCGCATCCGTACCGCTGCGCCGGTGGGAGGAAGACGGCTTTGACCCGGCAGAGCCGCTCCGCCCGGGCGAAACGGAGCTGGAGCTGACCTGGGAGGACGATGGACGGCGCGCGTCGCCCGACGGCACATGGGAAGAGATCTGGTATGGAGACAGCGTGGTCACGATCACGCGGACAGATCTGGAGGGCAACACCATTGTAACAGAGTATTATGAAGGCGAACCGGAGACGACGGAGGAAAGCGACGCGCTTGGCCGCGTGCATATCCGAACGAACCATCGGACAGATCTGTGCGGCATTTACTGGTATGCGTATGCGCTGTATGTGCCGGACACCTATCCTTCCTCATGGGAGCCTGACCGCTTCACACATCAATACTGGTTTGACCTCGACGGGCAGCTTTCGTTTGAATATTTCTACAATGAGGACGGGACAGAGTGCACGGAAGAGCTCTTCTACAAAAACGGGGAACCGTCCTATCGCTGCGTTGCGGTCTATGACGAGAATGGAGAGCGAACAGGCGGCATCAGATATATCAACGCGAAAACCGGCGAGGAATTTGACCCGGATACGGACGGTTATCCGGATTGAGCGGAAAGAGAGGAGATGCAGATGAAAAAGCTGTTTTGCACCCTTCTTGCGGCAGCCCTGCTGCTGACGCTTGCCGCGTGCCAGAAAGCCCCGGAAGCCGCCGAACCGGCGGACGAAGCGCCCGGCTGGCAGACCCAATATGATCTCGGCGTGCGCTATTTGTCCGAGGGGAACTATGAGGAAGCCATTCTGGCCTTTGAGGCGGCGATCAAGATCGACCCCAAGAACGCCGACGCGTACCGCAAGCTCGCCGAGGCCTATGAGCAGACCGGCGACGAGAATGCCGCGCTTCGCGCTCTGCGTGACGGCGCGGAGGCGACCGGCGACCAGACCCTTGCCGGGCAGGTGCGCGAAAAACAGCAGGAGCTGCTTGAAAGCAGCTTTCCGGGGGCGCTGAGCCCAGACTGCACGGAATATATGTCCTACGAACCCGGCTCCGGTGCGCGGCAGCAGGAGCAGCCGGACGATCTGCTCCTGTACCGGATCGTGAACGTCGACGGCGTGAACGGCCCGGAGTGGTACGGGCTCTACGGCAGCGCGGAGAGCAGCGGCTGGTGCGGGCTGCTCTATTATGCGCGTCTCGCGTCCGACGGCGAAATGCAGCGGGGCGTACTGACGCTTCCGGCGATGGACGCGTATGACGCGCAGGTGGATGTCGTGCTCTATCCGGGCACGGACGGCATATGGAGCCTTGCGGTCTACAGCACAAGGCGGAATCATGCCGATAACCTGTATCGCTATGCTGAACCCTGCACGATCACATGGGAGGTCACAGCTTACACACTGGGCGACAGCCCCACGCGGAGCGGCAGCTGGCGCAGAAGGGAGACAGAGCCGTCCGATTCTGACGACTGGGAAAACCAGAGCGCGAGTTATGCCGCAAATGAGGCCGCGCGTGACGAGCTTTGCGCACAGCTGCAGGCGGCCGGACTGCCCTTTTTCCCGGATGGCACGGACAATATGAACGAGGTGCTCCTCAGCACCGCAGCCGCACGGCAGACCGTCTGGCTCCATCACTGCGACCATTTTGTTCTCGGCACCGTGGGCAGCGACACGACGCACCTGCGCCGCGACTGGAGCAAAGAGGAGCTGGCGGCGCATGAGACGTGGTTCCAACAGGAGGCCGAAGAGGCCATCGAGGGCGAGGCCATGCGCACCCGCTACAAGCTGGAGCTGCGCCCCGGCATGGCGCGCACGGGCACGTGTGCAAACGGATACTATGGGGATAAGGAATATGAAGCGAAAGTGCGGTACGGCCAGTTTGCCGTTGTCGACACGCAGACGGGGCAGGATGCGGCGCTGTTCTACGTAAACTACCGGGAGGAGGAGAACGAGCTCCAGCGAGCCTATCCGGATAACTGCATGTTTAAATATGTGAGCGGATACTGTGTGTACGGCTTCCCGGTCAAGGAAGTGGTAGGCGGCTCGCTCCCCAACACATGGTTCTCGTTCAACCCGGAAACAGGTGAGGTGTTCCGCTTGGCTGAATGCGGATCATGCCTGAAGGCCGGGAAGTATCTGCTTACATATATAGATGCCTTTCCGCCGGGCTGGAACCTGCTGACGGTGCGCGGCACGCAGATCAACACGGACCGGTGGCTTGAATGCTGGAGTACAGCAGCGCGGGACGGCGTGCTCTATTTCTCCACGCAGTCGGACAACAGACATGGAATGATGGAGCACACGAGCACACTCTGGCGCATGGATCTGCAAACCGGCGAAACGACAAACCTCGGCACGATCGAGGCCGACCACGTCACCTACATCTGTGACACCTTTGCACTGTATTACACGTCGGACCAGAACGGCGGAGCGATCCGCCGCATGGTCTTCTGAGGAAAGGAGCAGCCATGGAGCGCGAAGCATACCGCCCCGGCGCACAGGTGCTGGGGGATTGGAACATAGTCAGCTGCCTTGGCGAAGGCAGCTATGGAAAAGTATTTGAAATCGAGCGCAGCGAGTTCGGGCAGACGTACCGGGCGGCGCTGAAAGTCATCACCGTACCGCAAAGTAAGGCGGAAATCGGGAGCATCCTTTCCGAAGGCATGAGCACACCACAGGCCGAGGCATATTTTCACGGCATCGTCGAGGAGCTTATGCATGAGTTTTCCATCATGTTCAAGCTCAAGGGTACGGCAAACGTTGTAAGCTGCGAAGATTTGCGGGTGCTCGAACATCCGGACGGCATCGGCTGGGACATTCTCATCCGCATGGAGTTGCTGCACCCGCTGCTGCCGTATGTCTATCAGCACCCGATGGCGCGGCGCGACATCATCAAGCTCGGCATCGACATTTGTAAGGCGCTGGAGCTTTGCCAGCGGTACAATATCATCCACCGCGACATCAAGCCGGAAAACATTTTTATTTCCGACAACGGGGATTATAAGCTCGGTGATTTCGGTATCGCGCGCACGATCGAGCGGACGACCTCGGGCTTGTCCAAAAAGGGAACGTACAGCTACATGGCTCCGGAGGTCTACGCTGGGAGGGAATACGGCTTCAGCGTTGATACGTATTCGCTCGGACTGGTGCTGTACCGGATGCTCAATAAAAATCGCGGTCCGTTCCTCCCGCAGCCGCCGGAGGCGATCACGTTCAGCAGCCGCGAGCAGGCGCTGGCCAGACGGATGTCCGGCGAACCGCTGCCGCGCCCGTTCTACGGCGAAGGCCGCCTCGGCGAAATTGTCTTAAAGGCCTGCGCATTTGACCCCAAGGACCGATATTCCAGCCCCCAGCAGCTGCGGCAGGAGCTGGAAGCCATCCTGTACACCCAGACAGACGCAGCCGTCATCTACCCCGACGGCGACGAGCTGACGATGGATCGTGAGTCGTATGCTTCCGCGCGATATGCGGCGGCATTCGGCACTAGCACGTCCAAATCAGCGAGTGCAACGCAGGGCGTCTTTACCGGCGATTACCACACAGAGGCCGAGGCAACCAGTGAAGAACGAACACAGTCCGCCTTTGGTTCGGAAGAGCCGAAAGGCGCAGGCACAAAAAAGAAGCGAAAGAAAATAGGACGTTTGATCATTGGGATAGTCGCGGCGGCTCTGCTTGTGCCGGTGGTGCTATGCGTGATTGGGGCAATTCCGGTTCCTGCTGCTATCCACAATATATTCGTGCCGCAGACAATTCCGGAGGCACTGCGGGAATATGAAGAAGCCGGTACGCTGGAAAAACTTTATGAAAACGGGAATCTAAGCGGCGGCTACCAAGTGGTAGCCTACAGAGAAGATGGAGAACTTGATTCCGTGCAGATATTTGATACAGCAGGAAACTGTGTACGGAATGAACTTTACAACTCAGATGGTACGCTTCTGGGGTATGTCCTGTACGAATACGATTCAGATGGAAACAGGACGAAAGATGAATACTACGATTCGGACGGCATTCTTCAATACTATACCCAGAATCAATACGATTCGAGCGAAAAACTGCTCAGGGAGGAAAATTACGATTCGAATAACTCTCTTCAAAGTTATGTGCTTTACGAATATGATTCGAATGGCAATTGCACTATGGAGGATGTGTACAATTCAGGTAGCCCGCATCAAACGTGTGTGTATACGTACAACGAGAATGGAGAAAAAGTGATGCTCCAATTCTATGAAGATGATAAATTGCTGTACTATGTGGATTTGAATGATGCTGGCGAGTGGGAATATCATGTTGTCGGCGATACGCCGGAAGAGTAGCAAAAAAAGAAACGGAGAACAAACTATGTCTACATATGAGATCGGCTCCATTGTGTTTGACAAATGGAAAATCTGCCGGGAGCTGGGGCAGGGGAGCTATGGGACGGTCTATGAGATCCAGCGGGAGGACTTCGGCGGCGTTTACAAAGCTGCGCTGAAGGTCATTACCGTCCCGCAGAGCAGGAAAGAGCTGCAGAGCGTGCTGGACGAGGGCATGACGCCGCCGCAGGCAAAGCAGTATTTTTACAGCGTCGTGGAGGACATCGGCCGCGAGTGCGCCATCATGTCGCGCCTCAAGGCACCGGCAACATTGTCAGCTATGAGGATCACGCCGTCCTCCGGCACCCCGACGGCATCGGCTGGGACATTCTCATCCGCATGGAGCTGCTGCACCCGCTGCTGCCGTATGTCTACCAGCACCCGATGGCGCGGCGGGACATTATCAGGCTCGGCATCGATATCTGCAAGGCGCTGGAGCTTTGCCAGCGGTACAACATCATCCACCGCGATATCAAGCCGGAAAACATTTTTATTTCCGACAACGGGGACTATAAGCTCGGCGATTTCGGCATCGCGCGGACGATCGAACGCACGACCTCCGGCCTGTCCAAGAAGGGCACGTATAGTTACATGGCCCCGGAGGTCTACATTGGAAAGAAATATGGCTTCAGCGTCGACACGTATTCGCTCGGACTGGTGCTGTACCGGATGCTGAATAAAAATCGCGGCCCATTTCTCCCGCAGCCGCCGGAGGCGATCACGTTCAGCAGCCGCGAGCAGGCGCTGGCCAGACGGATGTCCGACGAACCGCTGCCGCGCCCGTTCTACGGCGAAGGCCGCCTCGGCGAGATCGTCCTGAAGGCCTGCGCGTTTGACCCAAGGACCGCTATTCCAGCCCCCAGCAGCTGCGTCAGGAGCTGGAAGCGATCTCCTACGAGGCGCAGGACGCGGCGCTCATCTACCCGAACGGCGACGAGCTGCAGATCGACCCGAGCCGCTACGCGTCGGGGAAGTCCTCCGGCGCGGCGGGAACTGCGGGCAAAACGAATGCGGTGTTTTCTGACCGGCCGCAGCGCACATCCGGCACAAACAGAACGCAGGGCGTCTTCGACGCCTCCGGCGGGGGCAGTCCGGCTCCCGTGCGGAAGGAAAAAAAGAAAGCCCACCGGGGGCTTGTCTGGGTGCTGGTGCTTGTCGCCGGTGCGGCGATCGCGGCGGGCAGTCTGCTGCTTTTGCACACGCGGCAGGAAAAGCAGGCGCAGCTTGCCGCCGCGCAGCAGGCACAGGTACAGGAGCAGCAGAATCAGTACGAGGCTCTGATGGAGCAGGGAACGCAGCTGTGCGAAACGGACCCGGAGCAGGCGCTGGGATGCTTCGAGCAGGCGCAGGCGCTCTACCCGGAGGAGTCTGCACCTTATATTTCCTACGCCTACGCGCTCTACTGCGCGCAGGACTATGAACGCTGCATTTCCTATATCGAGGACGAGCTGGGGCTTGGAAAGGCCTACGATATCGAGGCGCAGAGCCAGCTGAGCGAAATTCTGGGCGCGGCGTATTTTGAATGCGATGACTATGCCGCCGCGGCCTCGTTCTTCCGGCTGAGCACCGCCGGAGGCGATATCACCGTCAATGCCCAGCGCGATTACGCGGTTTCCCTCGGACGGCTGGGCGATATCGATGCGGCGGACGAGATCCTGTCGCAGATGTACGCGGCAGGCGCAAGCGGCGACGTGACTGACTACGTACAGGCGGAGATCGACTACGCGAAAAAGGAATATCTGGACGCGGAAAGCGGCTTTCAGGCGGTGCTGAATCAGACGCAGGATATCGCGCTGCAAAAGCGGGCGCTGCGCTCCTTGGCGGAGGTCTACCGCGATTGCGCGGCGCTGGTCCGGACGGGAAGCTCCCCGATCGGAAACCCCGCGACAAAGGCCGTCGAGGTTCTGGCGAACGGGATCGAAACCTACGGCCTGCGCTATGACTCGACGATCTGGGAGATGCTGGCGCTGGCCTATTTCGAGGCGTACCACACCGACCCCTCCGTTCCGCAGAGCTACCTGCGCAAGGCCGGGGAGTGCTTCAACCGCGTGCTGGAGCTTGGCGTGACGAAAAGCTATCTCTACAGCAACCTGTATACGATCTATTATGAATTACAGGAATACGATCTGGCGGAGCAGACGCTGGACGCCTATGCCGCGCAGTATCCGAAGGATTATGAACCCTACGCGTTCCGCGCCATGCTGTATATCACGCTGGAAAACCGGAAGGAACAGTCCGCGCGCGACTATTCCGCCGCCGTCGAGGCCTACGAGACAGCCGGGCAGCTGCTGCGCAGCGACGACGACGCGACATACTATCAGCAGCTGCAAAGTCTGATCCAGCAGCTGCAGAAGGAAGGATGGATCAACGGATGAAATACAGCTATGCCGCCGTCTGCGCGACAGGGCGGGTGCGAACGGAAAATCAGGATCGGATCTATCTGAACGGCACGATCTGCGGCGGCGGGTACGCGCAGACGGACGGAACCGGGAGAAAGCAGGGCCTTTTCGCCGTGGCAGACGGAATGGGCGGGCAGGCGCAGGGGGCGCAGGCCGCGCAGGCCGCGCTGGAGGCGCTTCCGCCGAAGAAATGCTGGTCGCCGGAGGCGGTTTTGCAGGCGTATGACGCGGGAAACCGCGCCATCTGCGACCAGATCGGGAAAATCGGAAAGCGCTCCGGCGCGACACTGACGACGCTGCTTCTCGCAGACGGCGAGGCGTATGCCGCCAATATCGGCGACAGCCGGTGCTATCTGTACCGGGACGGCTGCCTGTCGCGGCTGAGCGAGGACCATACGGCGGTGCAGCGCCTGATCGCGCTCGGCATCATCGAGCCTGCGGAGGCGAAAACCCATCCGGAGCGTCACCGGCTGACGCAGCACCTCGGAATTTTCCCGGACGAGCTGATCATACAGCCGCATACGGTCCAGCTTCCCGTGAGGCCCGGCGACCGCTTCCTGCTCTGCAGCGACGGACTGACCGATATGCTGGAGGAGGAAGACCTCAGCGCGCTCCTGCGCAGTCAGACAGCAGCGCCGGCCTGCGCCGCCGCACTGTACCAGCTGGCGATGCAGCGCGGCGGGAAGGACAATATTTCCGTGCTTCTCGTGAGGATCGACCGCTGAAGCTGCCCAAAACGCACAGAACGCCGCGCCCGGCCGGGCGCGGCGTTTATGCGCTTATATCAGGAAAAACTCCAGTACCAGCACGACCGCGCAGCAGCCGACGGCGACCTGAAGCAGATTTGCGCCGAGCCATGCGGCGGCGATGCCCAGCACCAGCGCGGCAAGGCCCGCGATGGGGGAGCTTGTGGCGTTTACAATGGACGGGAAGGTCATGACGGCCAGCGTCACATACGGCACGTAGAACAAAAACGAGCGCAGGAAGCGGCTTTTGATGGGCCTGCGGATGAGCGTCAGCGGCAGCTCCCGGATGAGGAACGACACGGCGGCGCAGACCAGAATATACAGATAAGTTTTACCGTTCATCCTGACTTCCCTCCTTCTGCTCCGGCGCGTCCTTCACCGGGAAAAGCAGCGCCGCTGCCGACGCAATTAAAATCGTCAGCAAAATCGTCCGCGTGCCCTCGGACAGCGTCTTGACGTATGGCAGAACGGTGCACAGCCAGCTTGCCGCGAAGCTCACCGCCACACAGCCGAGCACGACCGGGTTTTTCTTCGACGGCGGAATGATGATCGCCAAAAACATCCCGAACAGCGCGACGGAAAGCGCGCTGACCAGACGCGCGGGCAGGATGCTCCCGGCCGTGACGCCCAGCGCCGTGCCGATGGCCCAGCCGGGGATGGCAGGCAGGAACGCGCCGTAGGAATAGAACGGGTCGAGATAACCGGGCCGCGCAATGGCGATGCCGAACAGCTCGTCCGTCACGTCGTAGCCGACGAGCAGCCGGTGGTACAGCGGCGTATCGGGCGAAAATTTCTGGCTGAGCGAGCAGCTCATGAGCAGGTAACGCGCGTTGGTAATGAGCGTGATGAGCGCCATTTCCAGAAAGCCGCTGTCCGCGGCAATGACCGTGAAGGCTGCGTATTCGCCCGCGGAGGCGTTATTGAGCAGGCTGATGAGAAAGCCCTGAAACGCGTTCAGCCCGGCGTTCCGGGCCGCGATGCCGAGAGAAAACGCCACGGCCAGATACCCAAGCCCAATGGGAACGCCGTCGCGGACACCGGCAAGAAACACCCTGCGCCGTTCGGCGCGCTGTGCGCAATCCATAGGAAAAACCTCTTTTCTGCCCGAAGAAATCGGAAGATTTACTTTTAGCACAGCTTTTCCCGCTTGTCAAGCGCCGACGGCATTTTGACGAAAGCGTGGGAATATGCGCCGTGCCGTTTGCAATCTGTCCGTTTCTGAACGGCAAATGTACGCAAATCGCGCGCATAGCCTTGACTTTCCAGCCCAAGTCTGCTATAACTTCAAAGTAGCAATTTAAAGCATTTGCCTATTAAAACGAAAAACGGAAAGAGAGACTCAAATGGAAAGAGAACGCTTGGGTTCCCGGCTGGGCTTATCCTGCTGTCGGCAGGCTGCGCCATCGGCTGCGGAAACGTATGGAAATTCCCGTGGATGTGCGGCCAGTACGGCGGAGGCGGCTTCGTCCTCATCTATATCCTCTGCCTGCTGCTTCTGGGCCTGCCGGTCATGACGATGGAGTTCGCCGTTGGCCGCGCGGCGCAGGCCAGCCCCATCCACATGTATCAGAAGCTTGAACGCAAGGGCCAGAAGTGGCACCTGCACGGCTATGTCGCCTTCTTCGGCAATATTGCGCTCATGGCGTTCTATACCGTCGTCACCGGCTGGATCATCTATTACTTCGTCAGATTCCTGACCGGCCGGACGGAAGACCTCGGCTTCGTCACCATGATCACCAATCCCGGCGTCAATGTGACGTATCTGGCCGTGACGGTCATTGTGGCCTTCGGCATTCTGTGCTTTAATCTCCAGGGCGGTCTGGAGCGCATCACGAAATATATGATGACGCTTCTGATGGTGCTGATGGTCGTGCTGGCGGTCCACAGCGCAACGCTCTCCGGCGCGGCAGAGGGTCTGAAATTCTATCTCGTCCCCGATTTCTCCAAGATCACCGGCACGGTCATCGTCGGCGCGATGAATCAGGCGTTCTTCACGCTGTCCGTCGGCATGGGCTCCATGGCGATCTTCGGCAGCTATATCGGAAAAGAGCAGTCGCTGCTCGGCGAATCGGCGAACGTCATCGTGCTCGATACGTTTGTCGCCATCGTCGCGGGCCTCATTATGTTCCCGGCCTGCTATACCTACGGGCTGGAGGTCAACGCGGGCCCGAGCCTGCTGTTCGACACCATGGCTACCGTCTTCAACCACATGGCGGGCGGCCGCTGGTGGGGCTCGCTGTTCTTCCTGTTCATGGTCTTCGCCGCCATGTCCACGGTTCTGGCTGTCTGCGAGAACATTCTCGCCATGGTGCGCGAAATGACCGGCTGGAAGCGGCCTCTTGGCTGTCTGGTCTGCGGTGCGGGCGTGTTCGTGCTTGCCCTGACCACGGCGCTGGGCTACAGCGTGTTCAAGTTCCAGCCGTTTGCGGACGGCAGCGCATGGCTCGATTTCTGGGACTTCCTCGTCTCCAACAACATCCTGCCGCTCGGCTCGCTCGTCTTCGCGCTCTACTGCTGCAATAAATTCGGCTGGGGCTGGGACAATTTCCTCGCCGAGGCCAACGCGGGCAAGGGCTGGAAGGTCAAGGCCTGGATGAAGCCCATCTTCCGCTATCTCGTCCCGGCTGCGATCATCTTCATCTATATTTACGGCATGGTCACCTTCGGGTGGAAATAAACCCGAACGCAAACAGCGCCGGAGAGGGCAGAAGCCTTCTCCGGCGCTTGATTTTGCCGGGCGCATCCTGCATAATAGAGGACAGAACAGACAAAGCAGGAGGCTGCATATGGAAAAACAAATCGAACGGCAGTGCCGGGCGAACGCCGTGTTTACGGACGAGGCGTATCTGAAAACAAGATATATCTGCCGCGAGGACGGAACGTATACCATCCGCGTCGGACGCGGGGAGCGCCGGGACGTGCTGGCATGCAAGGAGCTTTACGGCAAGGCGGTCAAAACGGCGCTGGAGCTGGACTGCACCGCCTGCGCCTTTGACCTCGGCCCCGCGTCAGAGCTTGGGCAGAACGGCCTTTTTGCTGCGGCAGAGGGCGTCTGCGGCGGCGCGTACCGGAAAAAATTCGCGCTGTCTGGCCGCTGGGAGCCGGAGCTGGCGTGCAGCTTTCCCGGCGCGGACGCGGAAGGCGAGCAGGTGCAGAAGGCATGGCAGCTGGCGCGGTCGATCATGGAAACGCGTGATCTGGTGAACTGCCCGGCGAATCTGCTCAGACCCGAGATGCTGGCGCAAAAGCTGAAGGACATGGCGGATGGTCTGCCAATTGAGGCAGAGCTCTATGACCGGCAGGCGCTGGAGCGGCTCGGCCTGCGGGGACTTCTGACCGTTGGCGACAGCAGTGCATACGCCCCGGCGATGGTCGTGCTGCGCTATACCGGCGCACCGGACTGCGGCAGGCGGCTCGGTCTTGTCGGCAAGGGCGTGACGGTGGATACAGGCGGCTACTGCCTGAAGCCTGCTTCGTCGATGGCGGGGATCAAGGGCGATATGGCGGGCGGAGCGGCGGCTGCCGCAGCGCTGCGGGCGCTGGCGGCGAACGGCGTGCCGGTCAATGTCACGGTCGTCGTGCCGGTCTGCGAGAACCGGATCTCCGATTCGAGCATGGTTCCGGGCGATGTCATCACCAGCTTTTCCGGCAAGACGATCGAAATTCTGAATTCGGACGCGGAGGGGCGGCTGATCCTCGCCGACGGCCTTGCGTGGGCCGCAGAGCGGGAGGGCTGCACGCATCTTGTGGATATTGCCACGCTGACCGGCGCGGTCTGCGCAATGCTGGGCTTTGTGACGACCGGCGTGATGGCGAGCGATAACGGCTTTTACGATTGCCTCTTGTGCGCGGCGGAGCGCTCCGGCGAGAAATTCTGGCGGATGCCGGACGACGCGGAATACGAGACGCTGATCGAGAGCGACTATGCCGATGTCCGCAACACCAGCAAGGACGGCTGCGGCGCGATCACGGCGGGCCTGTTCCTGAAAAAATTCACGGCGGGACGTCCCTGGCTGCATCTGGACATCGCCGGGACGGCGGACAACACGGGCATTGTCTGGCAGCATCAGGTCCCCGGCGCGACCGGCACCGCCGTGAGTACGCTCTATCATCTGGCACAAATTCTGTTTGAAACATCTGAGGAGGAACCTGCATGAACACACCCCTGATCGAAGCCTGCGTAGATTCCTACGCCTCCTGCCGGGCGGCGTATCGCGGCGGCGCGGACCGTCTGGAGCTGTGCGCGCATCTTGTTATCGGCGGCACCACGCCGTCCACGGCGCTGTTCCGGCAGGTGCAGCGCGATATCCCGGTCAAGACCAATATCCTGATCCGTCCCCGCTTCGGAGATTTTCTTTACAGCAAAGAAGAGCTGGAGCAGATGTGCGAGGAGATCCGGACGTACCGCGAACTTGGCGCGAACGGCGTTGTGATCGGCGCGCTGACGCCGGACGGCGATCTGGATCTGGACGCAATGCGGCGGCTGATGAACTGCGCGGGCAATATGGACGTGACGCTGCACCGCGCGTTCGATATGACACGCGACCCGTTTGCGGCCATGGAGGACGCCATCCGTCTGGGCTGTAAGACGATCCTCACCTCCGGGCAGCAGAAGGATCCGCTGACCGGTGCGGAGCTGCTGCGGGAGCTTTTTGAAAAAGCGGATGACAGGATCGATATCATGGCGGGCTGCGGCGTAAAAAAATGGAACATTCAGGAGATCCACGACAAAACCGGCATCGTGGTCTTCCACACGACCGGCCGCAAGGGCGTGCTGGACAGCGGAATGCGCTACCGGAAGCAGACTGTGGCGATGGGCCTGCCGTCGCTTTCGGAGTATGAGCTCTGGCAGACGGACGAGGAGGAATTCCGCGCCTGCGCACAGATCGTCCACAGTCTTGCGGCGGGAGCGGGACAATGAGACTGTCAGACGGCGAACAGCAGCGGATGGAGCAGCGCCTTGCGCTTCGCTTCGCGGCGATAGGCGACGGGGCGCAAAGCTGGCTGGAGCGGCAGCTTTCGGCGCTTTCGCCGGACTGCGCACTGCTGACCAGATGGTGCTATTCCGCAAGTCCCGTCAGCGACTGGGCCAATTATGAATTCTCCCTGTTCCGCGCCTGCGCGGAGCACGCGCTGCGCCTGCGGGAGCAGTCGCCCCTCGCGCGGGAGCTGCCGGAGCCGTTGTTTCTGAATTACGTGCTCCATCCGCGCGTAAACGAGGAGGAGCTTTGCGACTGCCGAGGCTTTTTCTACGCGCAGATTCGGGGGCGGATTGAAGGGCTTTCCGCGCGCGAGGCCATTCTGGCGATCAATGAATGGAACGCGGAGCAGGTCTGCTACCGCGCGACGGACGAGCGGACGATCAGCGCCCTCGGTGCATGGCGCTCCGGCTTTGGCCGCTGCGGGGAAGAATCCACGTTCGCGGTCAACGTGCTGCGTGCAGCCGGGATCCCGGCCCGGCAGGTCTATACGCCGCGCTGGGCGCACTGCGACGACAATCACGCGTGGGTCGAGGCGTACTGCGGCGGCGCGTGGCACTTTTTCGGCGCGTGTGAGCCGGAGGAAGCGCTGGATCGCGGCTGGTTCACCGGCGCGGCGAGCCGCGCTCTGCTCGTGCACAGCCGCTGCTTTGGAACGCCTGCGGCGGACGAGGAGATCATTTCGGTCGACGGCGCGGTGACGTTCCTGAACCAGACCGCCCGCTATGCGCCCGTGCGCCTGCTGGCAGTGCGGGTGCGGGAGAAGGACGGGCGGCCCGCCGCCGGTGCGGAGGTCACGTTCGGCATTCTCAACGCGTCGGAGGTCTTTCCGGCTGCGGTCATTCGGACGGATGCGGACGGAATGGCGCGGCTGCGCTGCGGATACGGCGATCTGATCGTGCAGGCCCGGAAAAACGGCCTCTGCCGGGAGACGCTCTGCCCGGCCTCACAGGAGGAGCCGCTGGAGCTGACACTGGCAGAGCCGGAAGCACCCGCCGGGCGCTGGACGAGCTTTACACTCCATGCGCCGAAGGAGCGCCTGCCTGAGAGAAGTGCCCCAACGCCCGCACAGCGGGCGGCAGCGACGGAAAAGCAGGCTGCGGCAGATGAAAAGCGCCGCCTCCGGCTGGAAGCGGCGTATGACGCGGCGCGGATACGTGCGCTGCGGGAGCGGTTCGGGTACGGTGCGCAGGCGGAGGCAATTTTGCGCGCAGCCTGCGGGAACTTTGCAGCGCTGGCAGAGCTGCTGGAGGATCCGGCGTATCCCGCGCCGCGGAAGCTTGCGCTTTTGCAGACGCTGGGGGAGAAGGACCTGCGCGATGTCCGGCCCGCCGTTCTGCGCGAGGCGCTGGACGCGGGCGGCGGCGTTTCGCCGTCGGATGAATTTTCCATGCAATATCTTCTCTGCCCGCGCATCGGGACAGAACCGCTGTCCTGCTGGCGAAGGACGCTGGCGGACAGCTTCCCGGAGGCGCGGAAGCGGGAATTTCGCGAAGCGCCGGACGCGCTCTGGCGCTGGATCCGGGAATCGATCCGGCAGGCGCCGCAGACGGAATACCGGCAGCTCGTGACGCTGCCCGCCGGGGCAATGCGCCTGCGCTGCGCGGATCTGCCGTCCCAGCGGCTGTTGTTCGTCGCGGTCTGCCGCACGCTCGGCATCCCGGCGCGGCTGAACCCTGCCGGCGGCACGGCGGAGTATGCGCTTGACGGGCAGTTTTTCTCGCCGGAGGCTGGCCGGACGGCCAACGCGCGATTGCAGCTTCAGAAGCAGCCGGGCGAGACGTGGCAGCCGGGGGCGGATTTCGGCCTCTCGGCGTTTGAGAATGGCGCGTGGCAGCCGATGGCGGTTCCCGGCCAATGGGACGGCGCCCGGCTGACGCTTTCGCTATCCCCGGGCGTTTACCGTGTGATCACGGACAGCCGCCTCCCGAACGGCGACCTGCACGCCATGCGCATGGAGCTGCGGCTGGAGGCGGAACAGGAAGCCTGCGTGCAGCTGCAAAAGCAGGCAGTCTCGCTTGCGGAGCAGGCCGTGGATTTCACACTGGCCGATTTTCAGGCCGAAGCGCCGGACGGCCATCAGGCCGCAGCGGCGGAGCTGACACGGACACAGTCTCTTCTGATGTGGCTGGAGGAGGGGCGGGAACCGACAGAGCATCTGCTGAACGAGCTGCTGAGCAGCCGGGCGCAGCTTGCACGGCTGCCGCTGCGTCTGGTCTTTTTTCCTGCGCGGCAGACAGGCGCTTCAAAACGAAAAGCTGCAGGCCGCGCTTGCCGCCCTTGCGCGGGCGGAGGTCTGGTTCACGGCGGACTCTGCGGAGCCTGCGGCGCGCAGCGCCTATGTGGAGCCGGACCGCCTGCCGCTTCTGCTGCTGTGCAGCGGCCCGCGCCGTGTCCGCTATGCCTGCGCCGGATACCGCATCGGCAGCGTAGACACCGCGCTGGCCTTCTGCCGGCAGGACGGGCTCGCGCCAGAATAAAAAAGCCGCTCCCACCCGCACGTGGTGGGAGCGGCTTTTGCCTGCATATTCACTTATAAAATCTGCAAAATATCTCCCTTGAGGTACAGCGACTGCTCGGAGGCGAGGCTTGCGGGGTGGTCGCGGGACTGGATGAGCGGTTCAAGCAGCCTTGCGTCGCGGCCCGCGTCCTGCGCGGCCTCGCGGAGCATTTTGAGAAACAGCTCCGGCGTCATGAACTGGCTGCACGAGCACGAGACAAGATACCCGCCGGGCCTGACAAGCTTCATGCACTGCAGGTTGAGTTCTTTATAGCCCCGGTACGCGTTTTCCAGCGCCTTGCGGCTCTTGGCGAACGCGGGCGGGTCGCAGACGACAAGGCCGTACTGCCGTCCCTCGCGCACGTACTGCCGCGCGAGATCAAAGACGTTTGCGCAGGTGGTCGTGACGATATCCTGCACACCGTTGAGCGCTGCGTTGCGCCGCACGAGCGCCAGCGCGTCCTCGGATACGTCGACTGCCTCGACGCTTTTCGCGCCGTAGAGCGCGGCGTGGATGGAGATCCGCCCGTGCAGCAGCACAGGTCGAGCACGTCCTGCCCCGGCGCGTAGGGCTTTAACCGGCCCCGGTTTTCCTGCTGGTCGAGAAAATGCCCGGTCTTCTGGCCGTTTGCGATGGAGACGAGCATGCGCGCGTCATGCTCCCGGATCACAAGCTCCTCGGGGACTTCGCCGTAAACGCACGTCTTGATGAGCGGAAGCCCCTCTTTTTCGCGCACAGGCAGATCGTCGCGCTCATAAATGCCGCGCGGGGCGAACAGCTCTGCCAGAATCGAAATCAGCTCCGGCTTCCACTGCTCCAGCCCCAGACAGGCGATCTGGAAGGACAGGCAGTCGGCGAATTTATCGACTGTCAGCCCCGGCAGCCCGTCGGACTCGCCGAAGACGACGCGGCAGGAATCGGAAAAGCCCAGCGCCTGCCGCGTGTGCCACGCCGCCTCGATCCGGCGGGCAAAAAACGCGCGGTCGATCGGCTCTGCCTCGTCCCGCGTCAGAACGCGGACGGCCAGCCGGGAGTTCGAATTGAAAAACCCGCGCGCGGCAAAGCGCTGCCGGCTGTCCAGCACGTCTACGACGCATCCGTCCGTGCAGATATCGTCCGCCCAGTCCAGCTCATTGTCATAGATCAGTCTCTGCCCCTTCAGAACGCCGCCTTCCTCGCCGCGCCGCAGGCAGACCTTTGGATATTCCATATATTATACCTCCAGCGTATAGCGCTCATAGGCGTTGATGATCGTCGTGTCCCCGCGCCGGAGCACGCGGGCGATATCGCGGCCATATTCCATGTGCACATGGCCGTGGATGAGATAGCGGGGCTTATACCGGTCGAGCAGCGGCAAAAACGCCTCAAAGCCCATGTGCGCGTAATCGTCCCCGTCGCCGAAGCCCCGCACCGGGGCGTGCGCCAGCACGATGTCCACGCCGCCCGCCCGGCGGATCTGCCAGCCGAGCTTCCAGATGCGGTTTTTCATCTCACGCTCGGAATACTGGTCCTTTCCGCCTGAATACAGGCGGCTGCCGCCAAGCCCGGCGATGCGCAGACCGTTAAAGATGATCAGCTTGTCCTCAATGCAGTCGCAGCCCTCCGGCGGGCGGCGGTCATAATTGCCGTCGTGATTGCCGCGCACATAATAAAGCGGCGCGCGGCCAAGTGTCGCCAGAAATGACAGATACTCCGCCTTCAGATCGCCGCAGGAGAGCATCAGATCGTATTCGCGCAGCCGTCCCGGCTGATAATAGTCCCAAAAATAGGGGCTTTCCTTATCGGCAAGCAGCAGAAGCTTCAAAGCAGCGGCCCCCTTTTCTCCGGCTGGAGCGTCTCGCGGTACAGTCCCAGCAGACGCACCATCGGCCTTGCCATCGGCAGCAGCTCGTCATACTGCGGGATGCTGCCGCGCACATTGGCGCACAGCCAGTCCATGTGTAAAACTTCCTCCGGCGCAAGCCAGCGTTCGCCGTCATTTTGCACCGCGCCCGTCTGGTCGGCGATGCGCCGGTGGAACGGCGCAAGCTCACCGTGGGTCAGCGCGGCGCGCAGCAGGCGCACCAGCTCGCGCGGGCCGTCCGGCAGCGATTCCATGAGCTGCACGTCCACCGCGCCGCTTGCAAAGCCCCACCAGTAATTGACGGCGGCCACCGCGCTCAACTCGTCCCAGCCGCCGCGCAGGATGCTGCGCGCCAGCCGGATATAGACCTCGCCCCAGTTCCACACCGGAAGCGCCGCGCAGACCGGCCCTGCGTTCTGGGCCAGACACAGTCCGCGCCAGTCCGGGCTGTCGCCCGAGCCGGGCAGATCGCGCGCGCAGATCACGCGCAGCCCCTCTTCCGCGAGACGCGCCGCAGGCGAGGCTTCGCAGCACGACCAGCGCAGCTCGATCTCGGCGCGTGGGTTCGTCAGCTGCGCGCCGAGCGCAAAGGCATTGATGGCCGCAGGCGTGCCGAAGATCGGCCCGTCGGCGACATAGCCGATGCGGCTATCCTCCGCCAGTGCGCCTGCGATCGCGCCGAGCAGAAATTTCGCCTCGTAAATACGGCCGTAATACGTCCGCACGCCGGGATACGGCATATCGACCGAGCAGTTGAGAAAGCGGACGCCCGGATATTTGGGCGCAAGCTTGCGGCAGGCGAAGATCAGCGGCACGGTCGTCGTGAAAATGACTTGCGCGCCGTCAGAGACGGCCTGCTCCAGTGCGTCCTCGGTGCAGGGGTAGTCCGCCGCAAGATAGGTCCTGACCGAGACGGCGTCGCCGAGCGCCTGCTCGAGCTGCTGCCGCCCCTTGTCATGCTCCCGGATCCACGGGCTTTTCTCCGGCGCGCATTCATGTACGAACGCCGCGCGGAGCGTCCCGCCGGGGATCATCCGCCCGGCCAGCAGCCCGAGAAGCCCGGAGCCGGATGCTTCCGGCTCCGCGTCGGTCTGCATCTCGATCTTTCCGCCCCGCGCGTAGGCGGTCAGCTCCGTCCAGACCGCGCGGATGGATTTTTCCAGCTCCGCAGGCCCCAGCACGCGCAGATCGCCCAGCGTATACGTGTGCAGCCACACCAGAAGCGCTTCCGCCGTCGTGACGGGCGGCTCCTGGCTGAGCTTGTAATAGGCTGTGCGGAAGGTATAGAACGCGGTCAGAAACGCACGCTTTTCCCGGTCCGACCAGATGTGGTCGGCGTCAAAGCCCAGCGCGGCCTGCAGCTTGGGATAGTCGCCGACGCGGTTGAAATGCACCTGATACAGGCCGCACAGCCCGTAAAAGTGCAGAAATTCATAATAGACCCGCACAGCCGGATCATCGGAATAGACCGGCAGAACGCGCGTGACATACGCGCGGATGGTCGGCGCGTCGAAGCTCTTGAGGACGCTCACGCGCTTGTTGCCCTCCTGCACGTAAAAGCAGCCCATATATTCAAAGCACCGGATGGGATCCGTGATGCCCGTGTCGCCCAGGTGCGCCTCGCAGAGCGCGACCCATTTGCTTGCAAACTCCGTCCCAAGATCCAGAAGCGGCATGAAATTCGCGGCAAACGCCGCCTGCCGCCCCGCCGTATTTGTGCCGATGATCTGCGCGATGGGAATGTCCAGTACGCCGAGATCGACGCGGCCCGCGACCGCGCAGCCGCGCAGCCGTTCCTCGAGCACCTGCGGATACGGATAGCGTCCGCGGTGGACGCAATCGCGGTAGCATTTCTGCCCGGCCTTCAGCGCCTGCCGGAATTGCTGCAGCGCCTCCTGTCTGCTCATATCAGGCACCTCCTATTTTTTGATTTCCGCCCCCATTTTCCTACGGCAGACGGAAAAAGTCAATCAGATTTTATACGGAATGCCGGAACAGGCGCAGGCGGCGCACATCAAGCCGCCCTGAGCAGCCCCGTGTGGAAGCTGAAAAGCTGAATCAGAGCAAAAAAACGCCGGAGGCCTCCCAAAGGAGAGCCCTCCGGCGTTTCATCGATTCGGGAATCAACAGCACTGGCCCACGACCTGATACATTTCATCGTTGGAGATCTGCACTGTGACGGTCAGATGCTTTGCAAACAGCCCGGCCAGCGCCTCGACCGGCAGCAGACCGTTGGAGACGCTGCGCGCCGTCTTCGCATGGTGCGCGTCGAGCGCCTTGCGCGAAAACCCGTGCGCCACCGTCAGCGTTCCGCCGGGCGTGAGCAGCCCGGCCAGATGGGAGATCAGCCGCTCCGGCTCCGGAAAATGCGGAAATGCGTTGTAGATCACGATGCAGTCAAACGGGGCAGGGAAGTGCGCCTGCGCCGCGTCGCCGCAGAGCACAGTCACGTTCTCCTGCGGGAATTTTTCGCGCGCGATGCGCGCCATTTCCGGCGCAATGTCGATGGCCGTGACCTGTGCCGCGCCGCGCTTCAAATAATCCGGGATCAGAACGCCTGTCCCGCAGGCAACGTCCAGCACCGATACGCCGGGGCGGATTCCGGCGTTGTCCAGAATCTGCCCGATCACTGCCTCATTGCGCACCAACTGTGCGTCCCAGCCAGCGGCGGCTTGGTCAAAAAAAATCGATGACAGCCTGCTGTTCCATCTCTGCGCCCTCTTACGCGTACCGCACCCGCAGCAGCCGCGCCTTCGTCAGCGCGACGACGAGCGTCGGCAGCAGCACGAGCTGGATCACAATGCCGGGCAGGCCAGTCACGAACGACGTCGTCGCCCATGCCGCGGCCGTAAACGTCGCGGGTGCGAAGATCAGCGCCTTGCACACGCCGGACAGGATTCTGCCCAGCAGCATTGCCGTGATCTGGCTGATATACAGGTCGGCATACAGCTTCTTCGTGTGGACGAGCTGCATCATCAGACCGCTGACCAGCCCGTAAACGCCGCATTCGACCATCATGCCGGGCAGCACGGCCGGGGCAGGCATCCCCGTCAGCACGCCGGACAGCACCGGCCCCAGCACTCCGCAGACAAGGCCGTACGGCCACCCGCAGGCCAGTCCGCACAGCAGCACGGGAATGTGCATCGGCAGGAAGATCGGGCCCGCGTTTGCGATCGCGTGGAACGCCATCGGCAGCACCACGCACAGCGCGATGCAGAGCGCGCAGAACGCCAGATTTTTTGCAGAAATTGTCTTCTTCATCGGGAAAACTCCTTCCTGAAATCTTTGTGCCCATTATACCTGAACACGCCGCCCCACGGAAGCCCCCCAGGGGGTTGAAAATTCTCCCCACGAATCTTTCCCTTGCTTTTTCCCGCTATATCCGTTATAATAATCCCGCAAATTTCCGGGCCAGCCCCGCTTCCCAATTTCATAACCGGGTGTAGCTCAGATGGTAGAGCGCGTGGTTTGGGAGCGTATCGGCATCCATCCGACAGGCAGCAGTCAAAACGCCCGAACCCCTTGACACACGGGCATCTGCGGGTTTTCCGCAATTTCCGGAATCGCCCGAAAATTCCCCTTTGACCACATGGCTGACTACAGACAGCTTAGACTTTCAATTTCATAACCGGGTGTAGCTCAGATGGTAGAGCGCGTGGTTTGGGACCACGAGGCCGCTGGTTCGAAACCAGTCACTCGGACCAGAAAACCCGCTGAAATCTTGCGATTTCAGCGGGTTTTCTATGTAAATTGTTCGATTTTTTCAAAAAGTTATTCTTTGATTATTGCGGCGCAGGATTTGCGCTGCGGATTCGGCAAACTGGAAGTTATCGATTTCTTTGTGTGCTATATCTAACGGACAGCACAATGCTTACTGATGCGGTAATGACCTTTGCAAATACGGTGCTCCACCAAATCATGATTTGACCGCCAAACACCGGCGGCAGCATCAGTATCAACACCAGCATGATGATGGGTTCGATAAATGTCAGAACATAGGACAGCACACTTTTTTCGGTTGCGTAGAAAGCCGCCGTGGAAACTCGTGTGATGGCGTCAAACGGAACCGACACAAGGAAGATCGGCATGACCTTTATGACCCCTGCGTTTACCTCGGCAGATGAACCGAACAGTAGTCCAATCTTTCCACGGAGCAGGTAAATCAGAATCGCACTGATTACCGCCAAAACCATGGAAAATTCATACGCCAGCGTTTTGGTTTGTTTGAGCGATTTTTCTTCGCCTGCTCCGTAGAACTGACTCATGAGCGGCTGGCTACCATCACCGACACCCTGCAAAAGAAGATAAACAATGCAGATGATATAGGAGATACAGGCATAGGTGGCGATAGCCTCCTGTCCGCCATAAGAAACCGAAAATCGGTTGATGATCACAAGAGAGATATTTGGGGCAAGGGTCAAGCCAAATGGAGCAAGTCCGATTTTTAATATCTGAAATGCCGTTTTCGGGGTATCAACAGGTGCGATTTTCAGAGTGAGGTTCTTTTTGATGGCGCAATACACGAGTGCAACCGCCATGGTAACTCCCTGCCCAATAATGGTCGCCAATGCCGCACCGTACATGCCCCGTCCAAGAACCCACACAAAAGTATAGTCAAGAGCAATATTGGTAGCAAAGCCGCAGATCATAGCGATCATTGCCCACAAAGAACCGCCGTAATTACGCATAAACGGAACCAGTCCGGTGCCGAACACCTGTAAAATCGCTCCAAGGGCAATTACCTTGATATACTCATTTCCCAGAGTAAGCAACTCGCCCGATGCACCAAGGGCAGAAAGGATTTTCTCTGAAGTGAAGAAAACGGTGACAGTCAGGACAGCGCTGAAAAGAAGCATCAGCCATGTTGCACCGGCAACGAACTCCCGTGCTTTTTTCTCATTTCCTGCTGCTTTCAGAATGGAGTATTTGACTGAACCACCCATTCCGATTCCTGTCCCTACGGATTGCAGGACCGCCGTGATGGGATATGCAATGTTGATTGTGGAAAGTCCGGCATCCCCGATTGAGTTGCCTACAAAGAAACCGTCAACGATGGCATACACCCCGGAAAGCGCAAAGGATAACACGGACGGAATCACATACTGAAAGAAAGTCCGCTTGTTATTCACTGCCCAGACCCCCGCTCAGCTCTCTTTCAAAGAGAAGATTGAAAAGGTCAAGAATTTCACACATGGCTTGGAGCCGTTCGTTCCCGATTGTTCTATAAACCTTCTCCTCGGCTTTTCGTAAAGGCGCAATCATTCTGTGGGCGTATACCTGTCCGCTTTCAGTCAAGACGATCCGCTTCTCACGTTTATCGCCCTCGCTGGCCTCCAACAGTAAATAGCCCTTCTTTTGAAGTGCGCTCACGACCGTATGAACCGTCTGTTTTTGCATACCGAAATTCTCTGCGATCTGCTTTTGCGTCAGTTCTCCCATGGATTCCAGCGCATACAGCACCATCATTTCCGGGTATCCGACGCCAAGTACCGAAGCTGCTTTTGTATATAGAGCAGTGCTTTTCGCCCACGCAACGTTAAAATGATTGTTTTCCATAAGTCCCCCACTTACAAATAGTATTTGTAAATATTATTATAGTATATTGTAAGGACTATTGTCAAGGGCGTATGGAGCAACAAATCCCAATTTATTTCATTATAGCAAAACCGCGCCCAAAACACAATGCAGCCGTCCGGAGCATTCCGGACGGCTGCGTTCCGTTCATTCGATCAATGTCTGTCGCCCTTCTGCCGCTTCAACTCCGCCAGCTCCGCTTTCATCTCCGCGATCAGCACCTTCAGCTTCTCCTCACATTCCTCGCGCGTATGCGCATACACATTCCGCGCGTGCTTCTTGCCGTCGATCCATGTCGGGGAGTATCGCCCTTCAAACAGGTGGTCGTTGATCTGGCTGATGCAGCCCGTTCCGGGCTTGCGGACCTTGCCCATGTAGGGCTGAAAATCAACGATGGCGGGCGCATTTGCCTGCGGCGCTGGCTCGTCCGGGAGTTCTGCCTTGCCGATTCCGCAGTCGATCTTCCGCGCGGCGGCGTGCTGCATATCAGAGGTCGAGTGCGTGTAAATGTCCAGCGTCGTGGCTGCGGACACATGGCCCAGCATGGCGGAGAGCGTTTTCACGTCCATCCCATTTTGCAGCGCCAAGGTCGCGAATGTGTGCCCTTACGGTATAATTACGACAAACCGGAAAAGCCCCGTATATCAAGGGTTTTCGGTTATCTGGCAAGGTTTTTCATCCTTTTCCAAACCGAAAAATCGAGCCGCGAAGTAGTTATATCGTAGGGGGTGTTATAGTAACGACAAAAACTAAATACTGTTTGGGCGGGCTGTCAGCCCGTCCAAGAAATCAGGACATTTCCTCTGAAAAGAAGAAATGTCCTTTTTTTGTACCCAAAATCAGATGCCGACAGGAGGAACACAATGCCTGAAAAAACCGTGCAGAAGGAACCGGGCAAAAAGCCCGTGCCATCCAAAAAGCCGAAACCGCAGCAGGAAGTAGTCGTCCAAATCCCACTCTCCGAACTGCACCCGTTCCCGGATCACCCCTTTCAGGTGCGGGAGGATGCGTCCATGCAGGAAACCGCCGAAAGCGTTAAGGAATACGGCGTCCTCGTCCCCGCGCTGGCGCGGCCACGGGAGGACGGCGGTTATGAGCTGATTGCAGGCCACCGCCGCAAACACGCCTGCGAGCTGGCTGGGCTGGCCACCATGCCCGTCATTGTCCGCGACATTGACCGGGACGCTGCCACCATCATCATGGTGGACAGCAACCTTCAGCGTGAGAACATTCTCCCCTCCGAACGCGCCAAAGCCTACAAGATGAAGATGGAGGCCATCAAGCGACAGGGCGCACGGACGGATCTGACTTCGCCGAAAATTTCGGCGAAGTTCCGCAGCGATGATGAAGTTGGTCAGGATGCCGGTGTGAGCGGAGATACCATCCGCAACTACATCGCCCTGACGCAGTTAGTCCCGGAGCTTCAGCAGATGGTGGACGAGAAGAAAATCGCTCTCAGTCCCGCTTATCAGATTGCGGCGCTGACACCCAAGGAGCAGGGCTTGCTTCTGGAAACCATCGACAGCGAACAGACCACCCCCTCGCTCTCGCAGGCGCAGCGGATGAAAAAGCTCAGTCAGAGCGGCGAGCTGAACGAGGACACCATGCTCTCCATTATGATGGAGCAGAAGAAACCGGAGAAGAACGACATCACCCTTTCCGGTGAAAAGCTCCGCAAATATTTCCCACGTTCCTATACCCCATTTCAGATTGAGAACACCATCTTCAAATTACTGGACGCATGGCAGAAAAAGCGCCAGCGCGATCAGAGCCGATGAGCGGACAAGCAGTTTGTTTGTCCGCTATTTTCATGCCAAAAGGAGGACGCCATGTATATCAACACATTCAAATATACCCCCAAAGATGTGAGCTGCCAGCTCTGTACCGAGTATGTGAAAAAGCTGGGCTGTACCGCCCTGCGCTGCCCGTGGCTGGCCGAGCGCATCGAGGCCGGTGTGGTCGGCTACCGCGAGGCAGTCTTAGAGACATTTCCCCATGAACGCCGCCTGTTCCAGCGCCTGAACCTGCTGATCAAGCACTATCCCGGAAGCCTTTGGAGCAACGAGCAGCATGAGCGCCGAATGCAGTATCAATGTGCCGTGCAGGGCTACCGCCGCCGCAGGGATACCAACGCCTATTATGCGGCCATGTACCTGCTGACCTCTAATGACGACATTTACCGCCGCACGGCAAACTGCTTCTGCAAGGACGGGATTGAGTTCGGTTATGCGGTGTTGAAAAACACCTCGCCGCACAACTACGCACTGTTCATGGCGGCGCGCGACCTCTGCGACAAGACGGAGGCCGTCACGATGGCGGACTTAGCAGAACCGGATGTGATCGACCCGGAGGCGCTGCGCCTGATCGTCAACGCCACTCTGATCGCCCGTTACGGGCTTGCCGCCTTTCAGATCAGAGCGCGAGGTGCCGAATATGAACGCTGATGATTTTGTCGGCGGGCACAGCATCCTTGCGCTGGAGCGCTTTATGGACGAAACCCGCCACATGATTATTTTCGATGTCCTGTCGTGGAAATCCCCCGTGGGCGAAAAGGGCGAACGGCTGCGGCTGTTCCTCTCCGACGTAGGATATGCCAAGGCGCAGGCATCCGAGAGGCGCGGAGAAATCAAAATCCGCAAACACGCCGCCGTCATTGAGGGGCATATCCTCCCTGACCGGAAAAAGCGGCGTCACTAAAATGATTGGAGGAATTACCATGAGCAGAGTAACAGAGCTGGAAAAAGCGCTGACCACGCTGTTCCGCAAGGGTACGGAGGTCGGCTACACGGAAACGGAGATCGACGAGTTTCTGGAAAATATCGACTATCACGCCCTGCTGCAAGCCGTTTGGAACAAAGCTGAAACGGTCTATGCCTACCGCGCAGACGGCAAAAATGCGCTGAGCTTGGACTACCGAAGCGCGGAGCTGTTCAAGCAGCGAGCGACGCTTCTCTATGAGGACGTGGGCGACAGCTATATCGGCGCGGCGTTTGCCGCCCGGTCGGTGGAGCTGTGGCTGCTGGAGGATATGGGCTTTGCCGTCGTTGCCAAATTCAGCGTGAACGCCGGAGAAGGTGAATACGTCACCGAGTATCGCGTCTACAAGGGCAGCGATTGGGCAGACAGCGAGATTTCTCTGGATTTGGAGGACTTGGTGGCCGAGCTTGCCGCCCTGTGCGATCCCTACTACGAACACGAGCAGCCCATCTATGAGCTGTGATGTGGGAAAGGAGTGAAAACGGAGCGGCTTTCCCATGCGGGAAACCATTCAGAACGCAAACGGCAAGCAGTTTCACGCCGTCAGCCTGTCCGGTGGCAAGGACAGTACCGCCATGCTGCTTTTGATGATCGAACGGGTATGCCCATCGACATGGTGCTGTCGGCAGACACCGGCATGGAGTTCCCTGAGATGTATGAACACCTTTCCAAACTGGACGAGCATCTTTTCCGGGAGCGCGGCATCCATATCACCACGCTGCGGCATCCCAAGGGCTTTGAATACCTGATGTTCGATGAACCCAAGCAGAAGCCCCGCAGTCTGGAAAACCGCGCAAGACTGGGCATCCCGCCCTACGGCAACGGCTGGCCGGGAATCCGCGTCCGCTGGTGTACCGGGCAGCTCAAAACGCACCTCATCACCAAGGAGGTCAACCGGCTCAAAGGCGAGCTGGGCGCGATCCACTACGTCGGCATCGCCGCCGATGAAGCGTGGCGCTGCAAGGACGAGCGGTATCCCCTCGTGGAGTGGGGCATTACGGAGGCGCAGGCGCTCCAAGCCTGCTACGACCGTGGCTTTGACTTCGGCGGGCTGTATGAGATTTACCACCGCGCGTCCTGCTGGTGCTGTCCATTCCAGCGTATCGACGAGCTGCGGAAGCTGCGAAAACACCACCCGGAGCTGTGGGAAAAGCTGATGGAGTTGGATCGCCGTGCGCTGGCGCAGTTCGGCACCGGCCCGCTGGGACAGTTCAAGCAGAACTGGAGCGTGGAGCGGCTGGACGAGCGATTTGCCAAGGAGGACGGTCAAACAGCCTGACTGCCCTGCGGAAAGGATTGAAGCAATATGGCTGTATTTCGCGTTGAACGGACGCGGGATTACACGGTGATGTGCAACCATCACCTGAAAGACAGCAATCTTTCCCTGAAAGCCAAGGGGCTGCTCTCCATGATGCTCTCCCTTCCTGACGAGTGGAATTACACCACGCGGGGGCTGGCTACAATCTGCAAGGAGGGCGTGGACGCCATCGGGAAAACGCTCAAGGAGCTGGAGCTGGCGGGCTACATCATCCGCCGTCAGCTTCGCGGCAAGGACGGGGCATTTCCGACACGGAGTACACCATCTTCGAGAAGCCCCGAAAGCCCTCTCCACCGGATACGACTTTACCAGATACGGAAAACCCGTATCTGGATAACCCGGATACGGAGGCACCGGATACGGATAATCCCGCGCAATTAAATACTAAGAAATCTAATACTCAAAAATCAAATACTGATCTATCAAGAACTCATTCATTCTTTCTGCCTGCGGCGGACAGAATGACAGACGGGTTTGAGAAAAAAGCGGAGATCAGAGAGCAAATCGAATACGACATTCTCTGTCAGCAGTATGACCGGATGCAGCTTGATGAGCTGGTGGAGATTATGCTGGAGGTCGCTATGAACCGCAGCCCCACGGTCAAGATCGGGCGGGATGCGGAGTATCCCACCGGCTTCGTGCAACAGCGCTTTGAAAAGATCACCTCCATGCACATCGAAAAGGTCATGGACGGTATCCGCGAGAACACCACCCGCGTCTGGAATACGAAAGCCTATCTCATGGCGGCGCTGTTCAATTCCGTTTCCACCATCGACAACCACTATGCCATGCTGGTCAATCACGATTTTCACGGCGGCCCCTAAAGGCCGTCATTTTTCATGCCCGACTTTCCGGGAGAAAGGATTTGATACCGATGAAACGCCCCCTTGCCTACATCACCGCTCCGTGGAGCGAGAATGAGTTTGAGAACACCGAAAATGCCGCCAAGTATTGCAGGGCGGTCTATGACGCGGGCTTTTCGCCCATCTGCCCCACGCTGTTTCTGCCACTGTTCCTACGCGATGAGATTCCGCAGGAGCACAAGGACTGCATCGACATGGCGCGGGAGTATCTGCGCCGCGCTCGTGTGCTGGTGGTTTGCGGCAGCACCGTGGATGAAAGTGTGAAAAACGACATCGCCGTGGCCGAGCGCCTGCGGATCACCGCCACCACGCTGGACGGCATCCTGACCGTCAAGGGACAGGGGCGCAGAAATGAATAAGCATCTTCTGCACCGGCTGGTGGTGCCGCCTTAGTGTCCCGGTGTTCTCCCTGCAAATCGAAGGAAAGGAGCGTGATAAGTCATGCAGGAAGAAGTTGAACAGAGAATCGTATCCCTGATGATCTCCTGCGGAAAGCTGGGTGAACAGGAATTTCGCAAGGCCGTTGCCAAGCTGCTGGAGCAGCTAAAAAACGACCATCAGAAACATCAACACAGCAAAGCCGACCCCCACGGGAAAATGACCGTCAAGCAGCTTGCCGCCAAGGATAAGGGATTACAGAGCGTTGAAGTCACCGATCAGAATATCGGCTCATTCAACCGGATTGCCCGGAAGTATGGCATTGACTTCGCTCCATTCAAGGTCAAGGGCGAAAAGCGCTACATGGTGTTCTTCAAAGCGCCGGACGCCGACGCCATGACCGCCGCGTTCAAGGAATATACCGCCAAGCAGGTCAGGAAGGCGGAACGCCCCTCGGTGCTGGAAAAGCTGCAACACTTCAAGTCGCTCATTCAGGCGGCTGTGGTGGACAGGACAAAGCGGAAGGAGCTGGAACGATGAAGCAAGTCAACGTCAAAAAGCTCATTCTTCCCAATATTCCGTATGTGTTCATCGCGCTGCTGGCCACCAAGGTCAGCGAGGCGGTGCGGTTGGCTCCCGGTTCGGATGCTTCCACGAAGCTGCTGAACATTATGACCGGTTTGAACACGGCGTTTCACTCCCTTGTCCCCAGCTTTCATCCCATTGACCTGTGCGTGGGCGTTGCCGCCGCCATCGCTATTCGGCTGGCGGTCTATATCAAGGGCAAAAACGCCAAGAAATTTCGCAAAAATCTGGAGTACGGCAGC
>VOFJ01000836.1_pt1 | contig 40174 bp, 64 predicted proteins | sample 5384081 | NCBI WGS metagenome assembly VOFJ01 (sample SAMN12384729, study PRJNA508395) | human gut metagenome | isolation source: healthy gut I | host: Homo sapiens
CGGTGGCCCCTCATCATATCCCTGCTGGTGTCCATGCCCGCTTACTGGGACAAGCTGGTTTTGCTGATGGTGCTCAAAGTGCTGTACGCCATCGCCGTGGGCTTTGGGCTGGATTTTGTCCTCCGCAAGGCTCTGCCCAGGGGCTGCGGGGCGGCTACACCGGCCGTGCCGATGAGGTGGACTGCCACGAGGAACACGACGATGCGGAGGGCCACCACCAGCCCATCTGGAAAGCAGCCCTCCGCCACACCCTCGAGATTTTTGTCTTCATCTTCGTGTTCAGCCTCGTGTTCGGCCTCATCGTGGAGGGCGTGGGCGAGGATGTCTTTGCCGACGTGCTGGGCCGGATGGGCTTTTTCCAGCCCGTGGTAGCCGCGCTGGTGGGCCTCATCCCCAACTGCGCCGCCAGTGTCCTGCTCACCCAGCTCTATGTCGAGGGTGCCCTGCGGTTCTCCAGCCTGGTGGCCGGCCTGTGCACCGGTGCAGGCGTGGGCCTGGCGCCGTGCTCTGGCGGGCCAACCCCTCCTGGAAGCAGAACCTTTTCATCACCGGCTCACCTGGGCCTGCGGCGCGTTCCTTGGCGTTGCCATGCAGGTGGTGGTCGCGCTGGTGGGCTGATGCCGCGTAAAATTTAGTCTTACCGCCGTTTCGGGATGTCCCGGAGCGGCGTTTTGTGTTATACTGGGAGAAAGAATGAATTTCCAGGAGAAGACAGCCATGCAATACAAGCTTTTAGCCAGCGATTACGATAATACCCTTGTCCCCTTTGGGGAACACTTTCCCCCGCCCGGCGGTGGTCAAGGCCGTCAAGAAGATGCAGGCGGCGGGCGGCAAGTTCGTCCTCAGCACGGGGGGCGGGCCTGGTCGGCCGTGAACCGCAAAGGGCCAGCTGGGCGGCATCCGGTTTGATTACGCCATCACCTGCAACGGTGCCTGCGTGCTGGACCGGGAGGGCCGCATCATTGCGGAGCACCCCACTGACCAACGAGGAGATGTACGCGCTGGTGGATTTCTGCGAGGATTACAACTATCCTTTGCAGTTCGATTTGAAGGGACGGCTACTACGCCTACTGCGAGTACGATTACCTCAAGACCTGCTACGACCACATGAACGCCCCGGGGCTGGAGTGCATCGACGGCGAAGACCAGGACCGCCATCTCATCGATATGCCTCACGCCGCCTTTGCCGTGCTGCTGCCCCCGGCCGCGCTGGAGGAATTCAACAAAAAGTACGGCCACCTGGACCTGCACTGGATGCAGGTGGGCGGCGAAATGCCCGGCGGCTGGTACTCGTTTGACATCGTGCGGGGCGGCATCGACAAGGGCGTAGGCCTGGCCGACCTGTGCGCCCGGATGGGCCTCACGCTGGACGACGCCGTGGCGGCAGGCGACTCCGCCAACGACATCGGGATGCTGAAGGCTGCGGGCCTCGGCTGCTGCATGTCCAACGGCACCCCCGACGCCAAGGCCGCAGCCAAGCGGGTCATCGGGGATGTGCGGGAGGACGGCCTTGCCGCCCTCATCGAGGAGCTGTGGTTCGACGGCCCCAAAGCCGAGCCATCGGGTAAGACCTCGGTTCCCCGTGGGAGGCCATGGAGGAGCAGAAATGAGCTTTCGCGCCTGTAACGGGCCCCGCAGCCGGGCCTTAATTTTAGGCACCTGGCCCAGCCCCAAGAGCCGGGAGCAGGGCTTTTTTTACGGCCATCCGCAGAATCGCTTCTGGCCCATGCTGGCAGCCCTGACCGGGGAGCCCATACCCGCCTGGGAAGATATTGACGCCAAAAAAGCAGCTCATCCTGCGCCATGGGCTGGCCCTCTGGGATACATTGGAAGCTGCACCATCACCGGGGCGTCGGACGCTTCCATCAAGGATGTGGTGCCCAACGATATTGCCGCCCTGCTGGCTAAGGCTCCCATTGAGGCGGTGTTCTGCAACGGGGCCACGGCATACAAAATTTACTGCAAATATTTACAACCCATCAGTGGCATTGCCGCCGTCAAGCTGCCCAGCACCAGCCCCGCCAACGCGGCCTGCCGCCCGGAGAAGCTTCGGGAAGTATGGGGTGCCGCCTTAGCCGATTGGTTGATTAACGTATGATGGCAAACCCGTAAATTATTCATGAAACGCTTGCGTTTTTGGGGGTGCTTTATGATGGAGAAGAGATGGGCTAAATTTCTTGAATGCCCCAGAAAAGGAGACGCTTCATGAGCAAGATCATCCGCACCCGGAAACCCAGTGTCCTGCCGTTTTACGCAGGCGCTCTGGTGTTCGTGGTGCTCTGCGCGGTGCTCCCGGTGTACAAACTCTGGGCACTGCTGGTGGTGGCGCTGGGCGGCGCTGCCGTGGCGTTTGGCCTGGGGCAGAAATTCTGCCCGCCCCATGTGGTGGAACACGAGGTGCCGTTCCACACCGGGCAGGACGACGTGGACGCCATGCTGACCGATATCCAGCAAAGCTCGATACCCTGCACGGCCTCAACGCTTCCCTGCCGGACCCCGGCGCTCTCCGCCGCCATGGACCGGATGGAAAAGGCAGGCCGCTCCATCGTGGAAACGGTCGAAGCCAACCCCGCCAAAGCCAAACAGGTGCGGCGCTTTGCCAACTACTATCTGCCCGATGCGGTGAACATTCTGCAGCAGTACGCCACGCTGGCGCGGCAGGGCGTCAAGGGCGAGAACGCCGCCGCCATCCGTACCGAAGTGGAACACAACGCGGCATCCATTGCTACGGCCTTTGAAAACCAGCTGGACGCCCTGTATGCCGCTGAGAGCATGGATCTCTCGGCAGACCTGACGGTTTTGCAAAACATGTTAAAGGGACAAGGGTTATAAGCTTTAACAGTAACTGTTCTTCGTACAACCTCTCCGTCACGCCTAACGGCGTGCCACCTCCCCTAGTAGAGGAGGCTTTGGCAGTTCCCGCAAAGTGAACGGTTTCGCCAGAGGCTCCCCTACTAGGGAGCTGTCGAGCGGATGCGAGACTGAGAGGTTGTACAGAGCAGACGTTTGTAAAAGCGCTTCGATTCACTCGTATATTGGAAAGGAAGGAATCTCTCATGGCTGAGAACAACACTTTCAATTTTGATCTGGACGCACCCGCTACCCCCACCCCTGACACTGGACCCGGTGGAAGAAGCCGCTCCTGCCGAGGAAAAGAAGCCCGAGCCCGCCCCGGCCCCGGAGGAGGTCAAGCTGACCGCTGAGGAAAAGGCCATGGTGGACGCCTTCGCTCAGAAGATCGACATCACCAACAGCCAGCAGGTGCTGCAGTACGGCTCCGCCTGTCAGAAGAAGATCGGTGACTTCTCGGAGGCTGCGCCCTTTCCAAGGTGGCCACCAAGGATCTGGGCGAAGTGGGCAATATGATCACCAGCCTAATTGGTGAGCTGAAGAGCTTTGACGCCAACGAGGGAGCAGCAGAAAGGCATCCTGGGTTTCTTCAAGAAGAAAAAGGCGACCAGATGGATAACCTGAAGACCAAGTACAACAAGGCCGAGACCAACGTGGGGAAAAGATCCAGTCCATGCTGGAGGGCCATCAGGTGCAGCTGCTCAAGGACATCGCCATGCTGGACAAGATGTATGAGCTGAACATGGCCTATTTCAAGGAACTGAGCATGTATATCCTCGCGGGCAAGAAGAAGCTGGCCGACTTCCGCGGCACACGAGCTGCAGCAGGCGATGGATAAGGCAAAGGCTTCCGGCCTGCCGGAGGACGCCCAGGCGGCTCGTGATCTGGCCGACCAGTGCGAACGCTTTGAAAAGAAGCTCTATGACCTGGAACTCACCCGCAACATCAGCCTGCAGATGGGCCGCCGCAGATCCGCCTTTTGCAGAACAACAATACGCTGATGGTCGAAAAGATCCAGTCCTCGCTCGTCAACACCATCCCCCTCTGGAAGAGCCAGATGGTGCTGGCACTGGGCCTGGCCCACAGCCAGCAGGCTATGCAGGCCGAACGCGCCGTGACCGACATGACCAACGAGCTGCTGAAAAAGAACGCCGGCCCTGAAAATGGGTACCATCGAGACCGCAAAGGAATCTCAGCGCGGTGTCGTGGACATCGAGACCCTGCAGCAGACCAACAAGAGCCTTATCGAGACGCTGGACGAGCTGAACAAGATCCAGAGCGAGGGCCGCGCAAAGCGGGCCGCCGCCGAGCAGGAGCTGAACCGCATCGAAGACGAGCTCAAGGCCAAAATGATGGAGATTCGGAGCTAAGATGGCAAACGCAGATTTTTTTCGCAAAAATAAGAACGGCACTTCCGGCGGTTTTGACAGCGGCAGCTACCGCGAGACAAAGCGCGCGGACGAGGATGCCCCTGCCTGACCCCTGCCCAGCAGAAGCTGGCAGTGCTGGGAACAGGCTCCCCACGGCCCTGCGCAATCGCGGCGCGGCACTGGCGCTGAGCGTGGTCGTGATGCTGGCCGCCTTCTTGGGATTGGGCGGGGGGGCCAAACTCAAGGCCGGTACAACGAAGCGCCGCAAGTGGTTTTTACGGTGGGTGTGGCGGCAGACAACGGCTATAACCTCAACGAGGAGCTGACCACCCGCATGAACACGGCGGCAAACATCATCACTACCGCCAGCAGCACACTGGGAGCGGACAGTGCCGAGGTGCAGGCCGCACAGAGCGCGCTGAGCGATTTTACCGCCTGTCTGGAAGCCGTGCAGAACGGCGGCAAAAGCAGGCACTCACCTCGCTGCCTCTATTATCAGGGTAGCACGATGCATGCGCTGTATCAGGCCAACGAGGTGCTGGGGTCGCGCGATCGATCAGCTCTACGCAAAGCTGCAGGAGCAGCCCGCAGACCCCATGAAGATGGGCGCAGTGCAGGGGCAGTACGGCCAGTTCAACAGTGCGGCTACCATTATCGGCACCCTGCAATACAACATGCCGTTTACGACTACCAAAAAGAGACCGGCGGCTTCCCGGCCAGCGTGCTGAAAGCAGCCTGTTCGGGATCAAGGAGGTAGAACCTTTCGCATGAAAAACGATGAAAAATTCCTCGCCCGGCGCGTCAGCGCTGGTGCTGGTGGCCACTGTAGGGGGCTGACAGCCCTTGTGCCCGGCCGCCTTTGCGGCACCGGCCAGCCTGCCGGACCTGCCCAAAGACCAATGCGTTGTGGACGATGCCAATGTCCTGAGCAGCAGCACCGTGCAGACCATTCAGGATCTGAACACCCAGCTGGATGCCAGCTGCAACGGGTGCTCAGATCGGCGTGCTGACCGTGGATTACACGGGCAGCGTCTCCACGGAGGATTACGCCGTGGAGGCCCTTCAACACCTGGGGCTTGGGCAGCAGCTCCGGCAAAGAACAACGGTGTGCTGATCCTGCTGGTGATGGAGTCGCCCCGAGTACGCCGACGGCGATTACTACGTGACCTACGGCGACGGCTTCCGCAACACCACGCTGGCCAGTCAGGCCAGTGCCATCGCCCAGACCATGGAGGATGACTTTGCCTCCCAGAACTACGATGGCGCCGTGACCACCTGTGCCCGAAACGTGGCCAACACCATTGCGGACATCTATGGTGTGAGCCTCAGCGGTTCTACAACCAGTAATGTGGCTGGCGGAAATTACAATTATACCGACAATTACTACGAAGCCCCGGTGGCAAAGCCCGCTTTCTGGGAGACAGCCGTGGACGGCCTGTTCACCATCCTGGCCTACGGCATCGTCATATTGCCCTGTTCTTCATGTTCGTGGTTCCTTTCGGCCACTCTGCAGGCTGGTACTGGGGCCCGTTCGGCTGGTTTGGCTGGCGGCACCGCCGTGGTCCCCGCCGCCCGCCGTATGATGATTTCGGCCCCGGTCCGGGTGGTTTCTATGGCCCCGTGGCCCGCGTGGCCCCAGAGGCCCGCCCGGCCTCCGCGGGGCGGTGGATTCGGCGGCCCTGGAATGGGCGGCGGAAGTTTTGGCGGCATGGGCGGTGGACGCTCGGGCGGCAGCTTCCGTTCCGGTGGCGGCGGCTCGTTCCATCCGGTGGCGGCGGCAGCTTCCACGGCGGCGGCGGTGGACGCGGACGCTAAAACCATATTAAAAAACTTGCACAGATGTGCAGTTTTGCACAGCCAATTTTTTGGATCTCTTTACTTGGTGCCGAAGATGCGGTCACCGGCGTCGCCCAGACCGGGAACGATATAGCCGTTCTCGTTCAGGTGGTCATCCTCTGCGCCGAGGTAGATATCCACATCAGGGTGTGCCTCGTGCAGGGCCTTGATGCCTTCCGGAGCGGCGATCAGGCCGATGAACTTGATGTGCTTTGCGCCATGCTTCTTGATCTGGGTGATGGCGTCAATGGCGCTGCCGCCGGTGGCCAGCATCGGGTCCAGAACCAGAACATCGCGCTCTGCAATGTCCTGAGGCAGTTTGCAGAAATACTCCACAGGCTGCAGGGTCTCCTCGTCGCGGTACAGGCCAATAAAACCGACCTTGGCGGCGGGCAGCAGGGTGAGCATACCGTCCAGCATGCCCATACCGGCGCGGAGGATGGGAACCAGAGCCAGCTTGCGGCCAGCCAGGACCTTGGTCTTTGCCATGGTGATGGGAGTTTCGATCTCCACTTCCTCCAGAGGCAGGTCACGGGTCGCTTCGTAGCACAGCAGAGTTGCGATCTCGCCCACAAGGTCACGGAACTCCTTGGTACCGGTCTGCTTGTTGCGCAGCAGGCTCAGCTTGTGCTGCAGCAGGGGATGCTCAACGATCATGGGGGTCATAACAACACGCTCCTTATTTTTAAAATAGTTGAATAAACCTCTCCGTCATTGCTTCGCCATTGTCCCCTCTGATAGGGGAGGCTTTGGCAGGGGTGAAGCCTCATCTTTTATGCCGTGAAAAGGGCTCCCCTGCTAGAGGAGTGGGCTGTCGAGGCGCAAGCAAGACGTCGGGAGAGGTTGATGGCCCTTTATCGGTTCTCAATGGCCATCAGCTTTGCGATGCGCTTTTCGTGGCGGCCGCCCTCAAACTCGGTGTTCAGGAAGAGATCCACCAGCTGGCAGGCGAGGCCGGGGCCCACAACGCGGCCACCCAGGCACAGGGTATTGGCGTTGTTGTGGCGGCGGGTGTACTCGGCGCTGAACGGCTCCGAGCAGCAGCAGGCACGGATGCCCTTGACCTTGTTGGCGGCCATGCTGATGCCCACGCCGGTGCCGCAGAAGAGCAGCGCCTTGCTGCACTCGCCGCTCACCACGGCGTCACAGGCAGGCAGGCCATGTCGGGGTAGTCTACGCTGTCGGTGCTATGGGTGCCAAAATCGATGTACTCCAGCCCCAGTTCGTCCAGATGCGCCTTAACAGCTTCCTTCAGTTCAAATCCGCCATGGTCAGCGGCCAGTGCAATGGGTTTCGCCATGGAAATGTTTTTCCCTTTTTCACGTTTTTATGCCTGCTTCTTTTTTTCTGGGCGGCATTGGCTGCAGCTTCTGCTGCAAGCAAGGCGCTCTGCGCGCTCCCGCTCCGCCTGACTCAGCCGGTGATAATCCGGCAGAAGCGCCTCCGGCAGCACAGCCCGTTCGGCTGCGGCCATCTGCTTTGCCACAAGGGCTACTGCAGCAGCGCGCCCGCCCCGCAGCGGGCCGCACGGCCTGCAGCACGCCCGGCACACTGCTGTATTTATTATAGCACAGAGATGCCCCATCACCAACAAAAAACAGGGGCTTTTTGCAATTTTCTACAAAATCGGCCAGATCTGCCACCGCACGGGCATCGTCTTCCAGCAGCCGGTCGTGGGTCGCAAGGTCGAACGCAGCACTGTATACCTGCGCACGGCGGGCATCCAGTGCACACAGCACCGTGCCCTCGCCCGTGTGGGCTGCGGCCAGTGCTTCCAGCGTAGAGACCGGTGCGCACAGCGTCTCCCGCGGGAAGGCCAGACCCTTGACCGCCGCCAGACCGATGCGCAGCCCGGTAAAACTGCCGGGGCCTGCGTTGACACCGTACACAGTCAATATCGCACAGGTCATGCCGCACATCTTCAGGCAGGTGTCGATCATGGGCATCAGCGTCTCGCTGTGGGGTCATGCCCGCGTCCAGATAGCACCTCGTAGAGCAGACGGTCGTCCTGCATCAGGGCCACGCCCACGGTCTTGCCGGCCGTATCTACGGCTAAGATGTTCATACTTCCACCCCCTCGATGGTGATGCGGCGGGTGGTTCGTCGTCCACCCGCTCGATGTTGATGTGGATGGGGTCTTCCAGCGCCAGCAGGTCGGCGAAAGTTCTCGCTCCACTCTGCCGCCACAACGGCCCCCTGATCCAGATAATCGTAAAAGCCTGCCGCGCACAGATCGTTCTCGGTGGAGATGCGGTAGAGATCGAAGTGGGCCAGCGGGCGGGGGCCGCGGTAATAGTTCACGATGGCGAAGGTGGGGCTGGTGACCGGGTCGGTGCAGCCAAGCCCTTCGGCCAGGCCCTCGGTGAACGCGGTCTTGCCCGCACCGAGGCCGCCCGGTAAAGGCAATGAGCGCCTCCCGGCTGGAGCACTCCGGCCATCCGCCTGCCCAGCGCGACGGTCTCGGCCCGGGAGTGGGTAATGAATTCAGACATAAATAACACCTCATACAAGAAGGGGACGGCAGGTTTCTGCCATCCCCTAGTATAGTATACTTTTGCAAAAAGGTGCAACGCTCAGGCCGCAAGGTCCGCGCTGAACATGCTGCGGTTGCTCTCCGGTACATGGAGCGCCGCCTGGCTGGTTGCCGTAGAGCACTGCATAGGAAGCCGCTGCATGGGGACGTCGGCCGCCCTGCGCATGGTACCAGATGAGGTCATCCTCCCCGTAAGTCGCCTTGGCGTGCTCCAGCGCCTGCCCGACATTCTGCCCCATGATGAGGTGATTGATGGTATCCCAAAGCATACTGCGGGAGTAGACGGTGTAGACGTTGTTGACGTAGCCGATGACCGCCTGTGCCCCGCCGGAGAGGAGGGCATCCGCCATGGCGTTGTCCTCGCTGCCATCCACGCCGAGGAACTCACAGGTCTCGGAGTAGACGATGGTGTTGGAAAGCTTGCCGCCTTTATAAGCATTGCGGAAGAAATCCGAGGTAACGCAGTACATCCCGTTGACCTTGATGACCCGGTGGGCCAGCAGATCGAAGCCGTAGCGGAGGTCTTTGCCAAAGGTGGACTCTTCCGTCAGCAGCATAATGGGCTCCGTGCGGGTGCGTTTGAGGAACTTGCCATAGCTGTAAGTGTAGTAGGAGCCATGGGCGCTCAGAACGCTGACATTATAGTTGCCCATCTTCTTGAGGTCGGCCACGGTGACATGAATGTTGATCTTGGTCTCCAGCCCCAGCGCCGACCAGAAGCCCTGCATATAGGAATAATACGGAAAGCGGGAGCTGTTGATGGTGTTGTCAAAAGCGTAGTAAATCACTGCCGTGCCGAACTTTTCCACCGCCTGATTTTCGGTGCGGCGGAGCAGGGCCGCCCGGCTCTTCTGCATTTCAGCCCCCAGATCCGGCGGGAGCCGGAGCGGGAGAGCATGATCGGAAGAGGCAGTCTCTTGTCCCGGCGTTTTCCTCGTCCAGCGTCTCATCCTCGGGTTCCGTGAGCAGGATGCCGCCCAGCACGCCGCAGGGGTACCGGAAACTGACCATCCTGTTTTCTTCGTCGGTATAAATGGAGTCCTTTTTCCACAAGGCCCTTGGCCGTCAGCGTGTCCAGCTGGGCCAGCGCCGCGTCTTTCCGGGCGTCGGTGTCCATTTCCTGATATTGTTCACTCTCGGTCAGAGCAGTAACAGCGGCGTCTGCCTGCTGCATCTCGGCGGCATCCGCCCGGGTGAGCGTCTGCTCTGCCGCTGCCGCGTCCCTCCGGCTGCTCCGCAAATGCAGCCGTCGGGAACACCGTGCTGACCAGTATCACCAGTGCGCAGAACGCGCACAACATGCGATGATGTTTCTGCTTCATCTTTTCTGTATCCTCCAGGAGAGCGCCGCCGGGCGGCGGGTACTCTCTTTCGCGCCCGGAGAACGGCATCACGATCCGCTTTCGCCAATGTTTGCCGCCTGCTTTTGACGCGTTTCCCTATGCTCATTTTAGAGAGTCCCGGAAGCTTTGTCAAGCATTCCGCGCCGATTTTGCAAAGCTGTCACAGAGTGTGAAAAATCCGCGCCATCTTGCACAGAAATGCCCCCTGCTGTATAATAGTTGTGTATCTGGTTTTTGCAGTTTGCTCCCCGAACGCAGTCCGCGAAAGCCATTTTGTAAGAAAGGCGGTGCTTTTTTGGAAAGCATTCAGCGATATTGGAAGCGTACCGATAAAACTTACCTGCTTCTGTGCATCCTCAGCAGCACCATGGCGGTGCTGGCACTGGCGTCCTGGGCCGCCAAACAGGGCAGCGGCTTTTTGCTCTGGACGATGTTACCGGGCAGATCGTGGGCATAGGCGACTACCGCCGGGCCGTGGTGCAGGCGGGCGCGGCCGCCATTGGGCATGTGTGTTGCAGTTCTGCTCTCAAACATCGATTACCGGAGCCTCGTCAAGGTGTGGCCAGTCCACGTTGCCGTCACCTGGGGCATGGTGCTGCCCACGCTGGTCATCCGCAACGTGACCATCGGCCCGCTGACCATCGGCTTCAACGCCGGTGATACCGATAACTACCCCTGGTATAAGCTGGGCGGCTTCACCTTCCAGCCTACTGAGCTGGCAAAGATAAGCTTCATCCTTACCTTCGCCATGCATCTGAACAATGTCCGCAGTCGCCGATCAACGAGCCGAAAGAGCTGGGCAAGCTGCTGCTCCATCTCTTCGTGCCGATCCGGCATCATCCATGTTCAGGGTGATGACGGTACGGCCATCATCTACGGCATCATTGCCTGCAGCATGATGTTCTCCGCTGGCCTGAGCTGGAAATATATCATCGGAGCCATTGCGGCGGCCACTGCCGCAGTGGCCGCAGCGTTCGCCTTTTTCAGTGATAAGATCGGCAAGGGCTACCAGTGGTACCGCATTCTGGCCGTCATCGACCCGGAGAATTCCACCGGCTGGGCCCCAACGACCACTGTCTTGGAAAAACATCATCTACCAGCAGCAGCGCGGCGAGATCGCCATCGGCTCCGGCGGCATCTTCGGCAACGGCCTGTTCAGTGGCCGGTACTACAGCGTACCCAACGCCCACAATGACTTTATCTTCAGCTGGATAGGCAACGCGGCGGGCTTCGTGGGCTGCTGTGTGGTGCTGGGCATCCTGTTTGCGCTGGTCTGCAAGACCTTTGCCACCGGCGCCCGCAGTGAGGATATGCTGGGCACCTTCATCTGCGCGGGCATCGGCGGTGCGCTGATGGCGCAGATCGCCGTCAATGTGGGCATGAACCTCCGCGTCCTCCCCCTGTCATCGGTGTCACCCTGCCGTTCTACTCGGCGGGCGGTTCCTCGGTCCTGATGCTGTATATTTGTGTTGGATTAGTACTGAGCGTTTATATGCACAATACTAAAAAAGCTGTTTGGGTGAGCTTGCGTCAAGTGTAAAGTTTTCGCGCTCTGCTTGACTTTTTTTCCGGAATCGCATATAATAAAAGTAGAAATGATGCACACAGTCTCATGTATGCTCACCAAAATGAAGAACCCCCTCGGAGGTGCGACTCCAAGGGGGTTCCTTTTTAGTGCTTACTGCTCTTGCCGCATCCGTCAAGCCACTTGCAGATGTAGTTTGCGATCACACCTGCTGCGACGGATACCAGAAATGATGCCAGTGACATGTATTCACCTCCCATCTCAATAAAATTGAGTGGAAAGGGCAGCAATTGTATTATAACATAGCTTTTTGACAAAAGGACAGCCGCGCTTTCCTTTTTGCATCATTGATCCAACTGATCGGTGCAATTCGTCTTGTAAAGCAACCAAAGTCGTGGTAAACTGTGCTTTATCGCATTTTATTTACTCAAACTTTGGAGGTTTTTCATGAAACAGAACCGCATCCGGAAATGTCTGCGGGCGGCCGCGCTGGCTGTCGTGGCACTGATTCTGGTGCTGGCAGGCACCGTGTTCGCGCTGTGGCACAACGAGTTTGCCCACACTGGGCTCGTTCCGCAAGCTGTCCGACCGGGACACTGCCCACCATGATGGTGCCGTCTACGAGCTGACCGTCTCCGGCGACTACTATTTCGATGATTTTTCTCGCTCAGGGCGGTGCGTCGAATGACTCTGAGCTCATCTCGTTCGTCACGAAGAGCATCACCAAGGGCCTCATTCCGCTGCAGCTCAAAACCACGGATATCTCCTGCTCCGCTTTTACGGCGGACACGGCAGAGGGCGACCGGGTGTTTGGCCGCAACTATGATTTTTCTTCCACCAATACGGCCATCGTCTACACCAACCCCGGCAAGGGGCGCCATGCTTCCTACTCCACCGTGGACCTGCACTTCCTCAGCCTGGACCCGGACAAAGACGTGGAGGGCCTGGGGCATAAGCTCCTGACACTGGCCGCTCCCTATGCCCCGCTGGACGGCATCAACGACGCCGGCGTGGCCTGCGGCATCTACATGACCTACCAGGGCGAGGGCAAAGGCACTTTCCACGGACATCGACACCGACAAGCCCGACCTCACCTCCACCACCCTGCTCCGGCTCATCCTCGACTACGCCGACTCGGTGGAGGACGCCGTGGCGCTGGTGGAGCAATACGATCTCCACGACTCCACCAACTGTGTGTTCCACTACATGGTGGCCGACTCCACCGGCCGCAGCGCTGTCCTCGAGTGGGTGGGTGCTGATGCCGACCACGACACCGACGGCGCTCAGCGTCAGCTGAACGTCCTCTGGAACGACACCGACGCCCTCTCCGATTCCTCCGACTGGCAGGTCGTGACCAACTTTATCAAAACACCGGACTACTACACCTCCCCCGACCAGATGCACGGTCTGGACCGCTACGAGCATCTGGCTGACCGTCTGCGTGAGACAAACGGCATCGTAGCGGACAAGGACGCCGCAATGGACCCGCTGGCCTCGGTGGGACGCCGCACCTGGAACAACGATGACAGCAACAGCCTCACCGTCCACAGCGCGGTCTAACAACCTGACGGACAAAACGGTCCTCTGGGTGGGCAACGAGCACTACGGCGAGGATGGGCATACATTCCGCTACAGCCTGCAAAAGTAAATTTTCAAAGCGCACAAAAAACAGGAGCTGCACCCGTTTGGCGGGCACAGCTCCTGTTTTCATTTGCATTCTTTTTTTTTTTTTACTTCATCACAGCGCCGAGGTTTGCACTGGTGACGTAACGGGCATAGCGGCTCAGCCAGCCGGTCTTGATGTTGGGTTCGGGTGCAACGTACTTTGCCTTGCGCTGGGCCAGAACTTCGTCGCTGACCTCCAGCGTGATGGAGGCATTGGGGATATCAATGTTGATGGTATCGCCCTCCTCGATCAGGCCGATGGGGCCGCCGGAGGCAGCTTCCGGGCTGACGTGGCCGATGGAGGCTCCCCGGGTCGCGCCGGAGAACCGGCCGTCGGTGATGAGGGCCACGGTCTTATCCAGCTTCATACCGGCCAGAGCGGAGGTGGGGTTAAGCATCTCGCGCATACCGGGGCCGCCCTTGGGGCCCTCGTAGCGGATGACCACCACGTCGCCCGGGACGATCTGGCCTGCGTAGATGGCCGCAATGGCGGTCTCCTCGCTGTTGAACACGCGGGCCGGGCCAGAGTGCTCCTGCATCTCGGGGGCCACGGCGCTGCGCTTGACCACGCAGCCGTCGGGGGCGATGTTGCCCCACAAAATTTGCAGGCCGCCGGTCTGGGAATAGGGGTTGTCGATGGGGCGGATGGCCTTGTCGTTCATGATGTGGGCGCCCGCGATGTTCTCGCCCAGGGTCTTGCCGGTAACGGTAGGAACATCCAGGTCCAGCAGGCCCTTCTTGGCCAGCTCTGCCTGCACGGCGGGGATGCCGCCTGCTTCGTACAGGTCGGGCATATGGGTGGGGCCTGCGGGGGCCAGATGGCAGAGGTTGGGGGTCCTGGCGCTGATCTCGTTGAAGAGCTTCAGATCAATGGGCACACCGGCCTCGTAGGGCAATGGCCAGCAGATGCAGGACGGTATTGGTGGAGCAGCCCAGCGCCATATCGCAGGTCAGTGCGTTGCGGATGGAGCGCTCGTTGATGATCTGGCGGGCAGTGACGCCGCGCTTGACCAGATCCATGATGGCCATACCGGCATGCTTGGCCAGCTGCAGACGCTTGGAGTAGACCGCCGGGATGGTGCCGTTGCCTGGCAGGGCAATGCCGATGGCCTCGCACAGGCAGTTCATGCTGTTGGCGGTGTACATGCCGGAGCAGCTGCCGCAGCTGGGGCAGCAGTTGCAGGTGCAGTCTTCCAGCTGCTCGTCGGTGATCATACCGGCCTTGTAAGCGCCCACAGCCTCGAACATCTTGGAGAGGCTGACTTCCTCGCCGCCGTAACGGCCTGCCAGCATGGGACCGCCGGAGCAGACCACGGCGGGCACATCCATCCGCACCGCCGCCATGACCATGCCGGGCACGATCTTATCGCAGTTGGGCACCAGCACCAGAGCCGTCCAGCTGGTGGGCCATGAGCATGGTCTCCACGCTGTCGCAGATCAGCTCGCGGGAAGCCAGGGAGTACTTCATGCCCACATGGCCCATGGCGATGCCGTCGCACACGCCGATGGCGGGGATCAGGATGGGGGTGCCGCCCGCCATCTCCACACCGGCCTTGACGGCATCGGCGATCTTATCCAGATTCATGTGGCCGGGCACGATCTCGCTGTAAGCGCTGACCACGCCGATCAGCGGGCGCTCCAGCTCTTCGGGGGTGTAACCCAGTGCGTAGAATAGGCTTCGGTTCGGGGCGCGCTCCGAACCCTTGGTCACATTGTCGCTTCTCATTGTTTATTCCTCTTTTTCCTTATAGCAAAAGACTCCCTCCCAAAGGAGGGAGCCTTTCTTAGTTTTAAAAGCAGCTTTTGGCTGAACTCCTTCCGTCATCGCTTGCGCGATGCCACCTCCCTCACGGAGGGAGGCTTCATGTTGCGGTCAGACAAAACGGCTCCCTCTTTGAGGGGGCTGTCGCCGCAGGCGACTGGGGGAGTTCATTACTTCTTCAGCCAGCTCATCATGCTGCGCAGCTCTGCGCCCACCTTCTCGATGGGGTGTTCGGCCTGCATCCTGCGCTCAGCCAGGAAGTGAACCTTGCGGCCGCCCTTGGGGCTCATCTCGGTCAGGAACTCAGAAGCAAAGGTGCCGTCCTGGATCTCGGTCAGCACCTTCTTCATTTCCTTGCGGGTCTCCTCGGTGATGAGGCGCTTGCCGGTCCGGTAATCGCCGTATTCCGCCGTGTTGGAGATGGAATAGCGCATCTTGGCGAAGCCGCCCTCGTTGATCAGGTCAACGATCAGCTTCATCTCGTGGCAGGTCTCGAAGTAGGCCATCTCGGGCTCGTAGCCAGCCTCCACCAGCGTATCGAAGCCTGCGTGGATCAGCTCGCAGACACCGCCGCACAGAACTGCCTGCTCGCCGAACAGGTCGGTCTCGGTCTCCTCCTTGAAAGGTGGTCTGCAGGATGCCTGCACGGCCAGCGCCAATACCAGAAGCGTAAGCCAGAGCGATGTCCTTGGCATGGCCGGTGTAATCCTGCTCTACGCAGATCAGGGACGGGCAGCCTTCGCCTTCAGTGTACAGGCGGCGGACAGTGTGGCCGGGGCCCTTGGGAGCGATCATGATAACGTCAACATTTTTGGGCGCGGTGATGGTCTTGAAGTGGATGTTGAAGCCGTGTGCAAAGGCCAGAGCCTTGCCCTCGGTCATGTAAGGTGCGACCTGCGTGTTGTAGATGTCGGCGCACAGCTCATCGGGCACCAGCATCATCACAACATCGCCAGCCTTGGCAGCCTCTTCGACCTCCATGACCTTGAAGTTGTCGTGGGTGGCGGCGAACTCGGAGGCCTTTGCCCAGTGGGCAGAGCCCTTGCGCAGACCGACAACAACGTTCACGCCGCTCTCGGCCAGGTTCTCGGAATGGGCGTGGCCCTGGCTGCCGAAGCCGATGACAGCAACGGTCTTGCCGTCCAGCACGCCGAGGTTGCAGTCGGAATCGTAGTATTTCTTGATCGCCATGGTAGTAGTCTCCTTTTACTCTTTCCTGTTTTATTTTTATATTTTGATTTTTATGGAAAACTGAGTGAACCCCTCAGGCTCGCATCTGCTCGCCAGCTCCCCTACTAGGGGAGCCCTTGGCAGAAAGGGGAACTTGCAGGGCTTTATGCAACGCCAGAGCCGCCCCTACTAGGGGCGGTGGCAATGCGAAGCATTGACGTTGGGGTTTCTTCCCTTACTGCGGGCAATGGGTCCCGGGCAGGGGCAGCTGGGCTGCCCGCACCTCCTGCGGGGGCTTCTGCATGTGCTGGTGCATCCCGCCGCGCTCCAGGGCGGTCACGCCGGTGCGGCACTGCTCAAGGATCTTGTAATCTGCCAGGATCTTGAGGAACGCGTCCACCTTTTCAGGGCGGCCGGTCAGCTCCAGCACCATGCTGTCGGGCGAGAGATCAATGATCTTTGCCTTGTAGATGCTGGCGATCTCCCGCAGCTCACTGCGGTTGTGGACATCGGCAGCCAACTTGAGCAGCAGCAGCTCCCGCTCCAGCGAGTTCTCGTGGTCCAGCACGAACACCTGCCGGGTCACTTCCAGCCGCTCGGTCTGGAGAATGAGCTGGCTCAGCGCCTTTTCATCGCTGGTGATGGTCACGGTGATGCGGCTGACCGCCGGGTCGTTGGTGGCGGACACCGTCAGGCTGTCAATGTTGAAGCCGCGGCGGCAGAACAGGTTGGACACCCGGGCCAGAACACCGCTCTGGTTGTCCACCAGCAGACTGATGACTCTGCGTTTGGATTCCATGGGTCAGTCCTCCTTATTCCATGATGATATCATTGATGTCGCCGCCGCCGGGGATCATGGGCAGAACCTTTTCGTCCTTGTCGATGATGCACTCGATCCAGGTGGGGCCCTTCTGCTTGAGGGCATCGGCAAATGCGGCCTGGAACTCGGGGAGGTTGGTACAGCGGTAGCCCTTCAGGCCAAAGCCCTCGGCCAGCTTGACAAAGTCGGTGCGGCGGTGGGGGGTCGGTCTGGGAGTAGCGCTTTTCGTAGAAAGTGGTCTGCCACTGGCGCACCATGCCCAGCACAGAGTTGTTGAAGATGACCGTGATGATGGGCAGTTCATAGCTGACAGCGGTGCAGGCCTCGTTGAGGTTCATGTGGAAGGAACCGTCGCCCGTGAACATGACCACCCGCTGCTCCCGGCCCAGCGCCATCTGCGCGCCGATGGCCGCGCCATAGCCAAAGCCCATGGTGCCCAGGCCGCCGCTGGTGATAAAGCCGCGGCTCTTGGTGTGGCGGATGTACTGGGCCGCCCACATCTGGTGCTGGCCCACGTCGGTGACATACACGGCCTCAGGGCCGCACTGGCTGCACACCTCGCCGATGACCTGATGGGGCATCAGGCGGGAAGGGTCGGACACCGGGTGGTAATCCTGCGCCTGCCACTCGTGGATCATCTTCATCCAGTCGGGGTGCTTCTTCTCCTCGATGAGGGGGAGCATCCCGCCCAGCACGTAGCAGACATCGCCGGCAATGGCAAGATCCACATCCACATTCTTGCCCAGCTCACTGGGGTCGATATCGATCTGGATGATGGTGGCATTCTTGGCAAAGGTCTTGGGGTTCAGGGCCACGCGGTCAGAAAAGCGGGTACCCAGTGCGATCAGCACGTCACAGTCCGCGACCGCCCGGTTGGAGGTGTAGCAGCCGTGCATTCCGACCATGCCGATGTTCATCGGGTCACCGTAGGGCACAACGCCTGCGGCCATCAGGGGGTATAAGTGGCGGGGATCTCCGCCTTGTGGATCAGGTCACGCAGGGGCTGGCAGGAAGCCGCGCTCCGCACGCCGCCGCCAAAATAGACCAGCGGGCGCTTGGCCGCGTTGATGATATCGGCGGCCCACTTGACCTGCTGTTCGTCGTAGGTGGTCACGGTGCGGATCTCTGCTCCGGCTGCTTGGGGGTGAACTCACAGACAGCAGCGGTGACATCCTTGGGGATATCCACCAGCACCGGGCCCTTGCGGCCGCTCTGCGCAATGCGGAACGCCGCACGCATGGTGTCGGCCAGCTCTTCTACCTTGCGCACCGTGAAGTTGTGCTTGGTGATGGGCATCGTGATGCCCTCGATATACGCCTCCTGAAAGCTGTCCTTGCCCAGACCGGGGGTCGGCACATTTCCGGTAAAGGCGACCATGGGCACGGAGTCCATGTAGGCAGTGGCAATGCCAGTGACCAGATTGGTGGCCCCCGGGCCGCTGGTGGCCAGCACCACGCCGGTGCGGCCCGTTGCGCGGGCATAGCCATCGGCCGCATGAGAAGCGCCCTGCTCGTGGGCGGTCAGCACATGGTGGATGCGGTCAGAATTCTTATACAGCTCGTCGTACAGGTTCAGCACAGCACCGCCGGGGTAGCCGAAGATGGTGTCCACGCCCTGTTCGCAGAGGACTTCAACAAAAATTTGCGAACCATTTAACTGCATGGTAAGTTGCTCCTGTTCCTTTTCCTCTTACACTCTCAGCAAAATTTCCCTCAGACACGTTACTTTTCGCATCTTGCATTCCAATTTGAACGTTGGGTCAATTATACTATAAATCGGGCCTTTGTCAATCGACGATTTGTAAAGTGAATCAGCCGAAAGATGAAGATAATTGAACACGCCCTTGCTAAGCGCCTTTTCCAAGAGTATAATCAATTCTACACTGTTATAAAAATAAACAGCCTTCTGACCGGCCTGCCAATGGCTCCCCCTTTGGGGGAGCTGGCGCGGCGCGCCTGAGAGGGCAAGGCCGTTAAAAAGAGAGGATTTTCCTATGCAACTTCGTGAATGGAACGCCCGGCTCCACGGGCTTGTTGTTTTTCCGTGCCCTGCTGGGCGACCCCGTTGTGGCAAAGCTGGCGGCGCTGACCGACCGGCTGGAAGCGGCTGACGATACCATCGCCCCCCTGTGCGATGCTGTGGCCGCCTTTGAAGCTGCCCTGTTCGCCCACACCACCAATCTGGGCGATTATCTTTCCAACGCCGTGCTGGAGACCGAGACCGTCTGTGTGCGGCAGGCCGCTGCAGGCCAGCTCTCCCCTGTGATGGAGGCCGCCCTGAACAGTGAGCTGAACTTTTTGCAGAAGCTCTGCGGCCTGACGCTGGACACGCTGCTGGAAGCTGCCGACCGGCAGAGCCGGGAGCTGGCGTTCCTGCCCCGTTGGGAGGCAAGGCAGCTCGACCGACCGCCGCCTACAACCAGCGGATGCGGGAAGCCGGGAAGAAGGGCTACGGCATGTTCGCCAAGCACCATGTATTTACAGTAGAAAACGGCAAGCTGGTTCCGGTGAAGTACCCCGACCCCCAGCGGCTCTGCGAGCTGCCGGGCTACGAGAAGGAGCGGGAAAAGGTCATTGCCAACACCCGCGCCCTGCTGGCCGGTTCCCCCGCCAACAATGTCCTGCTCTACGGCGATGCTGGCACCGGCAAATCCAGCACCGTCAAGGCCATCGCCAACGAGTTTGCCGCCGAGGGCCTGCGCCTGGTGGAAGTCAAGAAAAATCAGCTCTACCAGATCCCGGACCTGATGGACAAGCTGGCCGCCAACCCCCTCAAGTTCATCCTCTTCATCGATGATCTGAGCTTCACCGCCAATGACGACAACTTCGCCGCCCTCAAGGCGATCCTGGAGGGCAGCGTAGGCGGCAGAGCCGGCAACATCGCCGTCTACGCTACCAGCAACCGCCGCCACCTCATCAAGGAGACCCTCTCCGACCGCACCGGCGACGACATCCACGAGAGCGACACCCGCCAGGAGCTGATGAGCCTTTCCGCCCGGTTCGGCCTGACTGTCACCTTCCAGCGGCCTGAGAAAGCCCGCTTTGCCGCCATTCTGGAAGAGCTGGCAAAACAGCACCACATCCAGATGCCCATGGAAGAGCTGCTGGTCAAGGCCGAGGCCTTCGCCCCATCCGTGCCGGCGGCCGCAGCCCCCGCGTGGCCAAACAGTTCATCGAACAGTGCGAGAGCGGCGTGCAGAAATAATGTTTGCTTTTTCGTTTTTATTGATAAGAAAAAGCGCTGTGCAGTGAAATGACTGCACAGCGCTTTTTGCTGTTTTGAAAAAGAAAACTGCCGCCGCAGGCGGCGGATGAGGTAGTCAGAAAATCAAACGCGCTCGGCCACCAGCTGGAAGCCTGCCTTGGTGAGCTCCTGCCGGATCTGCTCGATCTGGGCGTTGTCGCGGGTCTCGAGGGTCAGCTTGAGGAAGCAGCTGGAGATGGGCATGTTGGGGTCGGAGCCGTCGTGGAGGACGGACACCACATTGCTGCCGCAGCGGGAAACGATGGCGGCCACCCGCTCCAGCTGGCCGGGCTTATCCTCCAGCGCAATGGTCAGGTTGGCCTTGCGGCCGCTCATCACCAGACCACGGGTGATGACGCGGTTGAGGATGTTCACATCGATGTGTTGCCGCCGGAGATCAGGCAGACCACCTTTTTGCCCTCGATGGGCAGCTTATGGAACAGCGCCGCTGCCACAGGCACCGCACCGGCCCCCTCGGCCACCAGCTTCTGGTTTTCCATCAGGGCCAGGATGGCGGCAGCAATCTCATCCTCGCTGACTGTCACGATGCCGTCCACATATTCCTCGCAGAGCTGATAGGTCAGCTCGCCGGGGGTCTTGACCTGAATGCCGTCCGCAAAGGTGGCCACATTTTTCAGGGTCTGATACTTGTGTTCATGCAGGCTGCGGTACATGCTGGGGGCACCCGCAGCCTGCACACCGTAGACCTTGACATCGGGGCGCAGGCTCTTGATGGCAAAGGCCACACCGGCCAGCAGGCCGCCGCCGCCCACGGGCACGATGACCGCATCCACATCGGGCAGCTGGTCCAGGATCTCCAGGCCGATGGTGCCCTGACCGGCGATGACCAGCTCGTCATCGTAGGGGTGGATGAAGGTCATGCCGGTCTCGGCCTGCAGCTCCACGGCCTTGTCGTGGGCATCATCATAGGTGCCGGGCACCAGACAGACCTCCGCACCCAGGCTCTTGGTGTTTTCCACCTTCATAATGGGGGCACCGTCCGGCATACAGACGATGCTCCTGATGCCCCGGCGGGTGGCGGCCAGAGCCACGCCCTGTGCGTGGTTGCCGGCAGAGCAGGCGATCACGCCCTTTTCGCTCTCCTCCCTGGACAGCTGGCTGATTTTATAGTAGGCTCACCGCGGACCTTGAAGCTGCCGGTCACCTGCAGGTTTTCGGTCTTGAGGTAGAGGCGGCAGTCCTTGGAGAGCCGGGGTGCCTCGATGAGGTCGGTCTTGCGGGCCACGTCCTTGAGGACAAAGGCGGCGTGGTAGATCTTATCCAGTGTCAGCATGACGATACTTCCTATCTTCTATCCTTGATTTTTTTGCATGTGAATATGCATCCCAGTATAAATTAGCAAAAGTATTTTGTCAAATGAACGTATTTCAACATTGTGTTTGCTGGGGTGACCGCCAATGGCTACGCCAGGGCAGGCGGCAGCCCTGCAGCCCGATGCACGTTTCACCTGTGCCCATGCCGTGAAGGCGGTTTCCCCTGACCCAAAACGCCCCTCTCCGGCATCTGTGAGACCGGAGAGGGGCGTTCTCGTTTTTAACCTTTCATCGGCACAAATCCGACCAGATCCTTCACGACCTCGCCGCCGATGATGAGCCCGGCCACCGAGGGCACAAAGGCGTTGGAGCCGGGGACCGAGCGCCGGATGGTGCACTTGCGCTGGGTGCCCGGAGGGCAGATGCAGTGGTTCTTACAGCTGATGGAATCATCCTCGATGGGGGTCATGGCAGGCTCCTTGGAGTAGACGACCTTCAGGTGCTTGATCCGCCGCTTGCGGCACTCGGTGCGCATCACCTTGGCCAGCGGGCAGACGGAGGTCTTGTAGATATCCGTCACCTCAAAGCGGGTGGGGTCCATCTTGTTTGCCCGCGCCCATGGCGCTGATGATGGGGGTACCTGCCTCCTTGGCCTTGACCACAAGGGCAATCTTGCCGGTGACGGTGTCGATGGCGTCGACCACATAGTCGTACTGGCTAAAATCGAACTGATCCTGCGTTTCGGGGGTGAAGAAGGTCTTGTAAGTAGTGACCTTGATGTTGGGGTCGATCTCGTGGACACGCTGTTCGGCCACATCCACCTTGTATTTACCCACCGTTTTGCGGGTGGCTAGAATCTGGCGGTTGATGTTGGTCAGGCAGACCTTATCGTCATCGATCAGGTCCAGCGTGCCAATGCCGCTGCGTGCCAGTGCTTCCACCGTATAGCCTCCAACACCGCCAACGCCAAACACAGCCACACGGGAATTGTGCAGCTTTTCCATTGCTTCCTTGCCCAGCAGCAGCTGGGTGCGGGAATATTGATCCTGCATAGATACTTGCTCCTCCATTTTACACTGTGCCGTTCATTTTGCCGATTCGGCACAGCTGCTTCTGTTTTACTTTATCACTTTCCTGCAAAGCGCCTGAGGGGTTTATTCCACTGCCACAATCGTGCCACCCCCAGCACAACATCCCCCCCCTGATACAGCACCACGGCCTGGCCGGGCGTGGGGGGCACGCTGGGGCTGGTCAAATTCCAGCCGGAACCGTCTCTCTCCCGCCGGGTAGACGGTGGCAGGCTGTTCGGTCTGATGATAACGGGTGCGGGCCGTCACCCGCGGGGGCCTTTCAGCTCCGGGATGGCGATCCAGTTCACTTCGTTCGCATAGACGATGGTATCGAACAGCACCGATTCCGGGCCGACCGTGACGGTGTTGGCCTCCATATCCTTGGCGCAGACGTAGACCGGCGCACCCATGGCAAGGCCAAGGCCCTTCCGTTGGCCGATGGTATACCGCACCGCGCCGTTGTGGGTGCCCACCTTTTTGCCGTTCTCGTCCAGAAAATCACCTGCCGGGTAATGCTTGCCGGTAAAGTCCTCCATGAAGCGGGCGTAATCGCCGTCCGGGACAAAGCAGATGTCCTGACTGTCGTGCTTGCGGGCGTTGATGAAATGCTGTTTTTCCGCGATCTCACGCACTTCGGCCTTGTGCAGCCCCCCAGCGGCAGGCGCACATGGGCCAGCTGCTCCTGGGTCAGGTTATAGAGCACATAGCTCTGATCCTTACCCTCGTCCAGCCCCTTTTTCAGCAGCCAGCGGCCGGTGGCCTCGTCCTGCTCCACGCGGGCGTAGTGGCCGGTGACGACATACTCCATGCCATGGCTCTCAGCCCAGCGGAGCAGGTGGTCGAACTTCATATACCGGTTGCAGTCGATGCAGGGGTTGGGCGTGCCGCCCATCTCGTATACCCGGATGAATTTTTCGATGATCTTCTCCCGGAAGTCGGCGGTGAAATCCAGCACCTCATAGGGGATATCCATCGCAAAGGCCACCTCGGCGGCATCCTCGATATCCTTTTCGGAGCAGCAGGTGTGGAAACCGGACTGCCCCAGCGTCTCGTTTCGGGTGAGCCGCATGGTGATGCCGGTGCAGTCGTACCCCTGTCTGCTGCATCAGCCATGCCGCCACCGAGCTGTCCACACCGCCGCTCATGGCGATGAGTGCCCCGGGGCGCTTCGTGTTCTCTGCTTCTGTCATATCGTCCCTCATTCAATAACACACTAAAACAGTAGTATAATACTACCGCACGTTCTTTCTCTTGTCAAGACGCAGAAAATTGCGCCGCAGCGGCCAGCAGCGCGTCTTTTTCGTTGGGTGTCTGCCCGGTGATGACGGCCTCCAGCAGGACGTTCAGCACCTGCCGCAGACCCGGGCCGGGTCTGACCCCCGCCGCCATCAGGTCACGGCCATTCACGGCCAGCTGGCTCACCCGGCAGCAGGCATTTTCTGCTGTCAGCCGCTCCGCCTCGGCCCGCAGGGCAGCAAAGGCCACGGCCTGTTCCGGATGCCGGGCACTGCAAAGGGCAGTCAGGCGCTGGATCGTCGGCAGCTCATAGCGGCCCAAAAGACGTTTGGCCTGTACGGTCAGCGTGGTGTTGGGGGTGCCGGGAGTTTCTCCAAGGACCGTCCGCTGGGGTGGGACCCTGTTGCCGCAGGCAATAGGGCGGGCGATGGAATGGCCTGCAACGGCAACGACTGCCGCCAGTGGCGGAAACAGGAAGTTGCTGTTGGAACAGCGGCCAGCAGGACGCGAGTGCTGCTCAAAGCACGAAGCATCCGCTGGGTGCCGCAACCCGTACTCGTGTCCGAAGAGAAAGCTCCCGGCACCCCCTCCAGCTTCCCCTTCCAACGCTGTCACCTCATCTGTGAGCGCGTTGGAGCATTTCAGTTTGCGCAGAGCTTTGCGGGCACCGGCTTCACCCAGCGGACAGAGAAGGGCCGCCAGCCGGGCGGGTACGTTCTCCGCTGTTGGTTCGATCCGGTCGATGGTACGGCAGAGTTCCGCAAACCGTTCCGGCTGTTTTTCCGGTTCCAGCTCCGGCAGGACAACGGCCAGAACGGCGGATTCCAGATAGCTTCCGGGCCGGGGTGCCGCCAGCAGCTTGAGCAGTTCTTCCTGGATGCGCTCCGCCGAAACGCAGTCCAGATGCGGCCCCAGTGCCCGGGCAGCAGCACCGGTGGCTGGGTCGATGGGAAAGCCGAACCGGGCCGCGAACCGGTAGAGCCGCAGGATGCGCAGCGCGTCCTCCTCAAAGCGGCGTTCCGGCTCCCCCACCGCCCGCACGAGATGGGCGGCAAGGTCGTCCCGCCCGCCAAAGGGGTCGATGAGTCCTTCCTCTGCGCTGTATGCCATGGCGTTGATGGTGAAATCCCGCCGGGCAAGATCCTCCCGCACATCCGGCACAAAGCAGACGGCATCCGGGTGGCGGCCATCGGAGTAGGCCCCCTCGGTGCGGAAGGTCGTTGTCTCATAGAGCCTGCCGCCCTGCTTCACCGTCACGGTGCCGTGCTGCAGGCCGGTGGGGATACACGTTTCCTCCCCGAACAGCGCCATCACCTGCTCCGGGCGGGCACTGGTGCAGAGGTCCCAATCGTGGGGGTCCAGCCCCAGCAGGCTGTCCCGGACACAGCCGCCCACAGCATAGGCCGCATGGCCCGCCCCATGGAGCGCATCCAGCAGCAGGGCTGCACCCGGGTCAAGTTTGATCGTTGTCATGTTGTTTCCTCGTCATATTGCAGGATGATCTGTTTGCCGTCAAAGCCGCACTCCGCCGCCGGGAATACCGCCTGCGCATTGGGCAGGGCGGCTTCCGGTTCAAGGATCATGGGCGAATAATGCATCAGCCAGAACCGGCGCACATCAGCCTTTTTTGCAATGGCCGCACCCTGCGCAAAAGTGCTGTGCCCCCACTGCTTTGCCTGCGCCTCCTGCTCGTTGTCGGGGTAGGTGGCATCGCAGAGGAAGAGGTCGGCGTTCTGCGCGGCCTGTTCCAGCGCCGGGCAGGGAGCGGTATCACCCGAGAACACAAACCGCAGACCCCGGCGTGCCGGGCCCAGCACATCCGCAGGGGAGACCACCGCCCCGCTTTCCAGCGGGATGCTCTGGCCCCGCTGGAGCAATTTCCATGCAGGCACCGGAACGTTCAGTGCCCGGGCCTTTGCAGGGTCAAAGCGGCCCGCCCGGGGCAAGTCGAGCTGGTAGCCCCGGCTGGGCACCCGGTGCCGGGTGCGGAAAGGCGTAAGCTGCGCCCCCGCAGGCCAGCCGGAGGAAAGGGTGGTCAGGTCGATGGGATCTGTGTCCAGCTGCACAGCCCTGACCGGATACGGCAGCGGCCCGGCCAGGGTGCGCAGGGCGGGCCAGACCTCTCCCAGTCCCTCGGGGCCGTAAAGGGTCAGCGGGCGCTCCCGGCCCTGACAGCCCAGCGTCTGCAGCAGGCCCGGCAGGCCGAAGATATGGTCGCCGTGATAGTGGGTCAGGCAGATGGCATCCAGCTTCATCAGGTTGACCCCGGCGCGGCGGGCCGCCGCCTGCGTGCCCTCGCCGCAGTCAAACAGCAGGGCGTGGCCCCCGCATTCGGCCAGCGCGGCGGTCAGGGCACGGTCCGGCAGGGGCATGGTGGCCGCCGTGCCCAGCAGTGTAATGGTCAGCATAACAGTTCCTCCGTGATTTGTCGGTAACAGTGTACCACATTTTGCGCCCGCACACAATCGGCACAGCCCGGCATAGGATGGCGCAGAGCTCTGATACAAAGGGAGGTTTGACCATGCAGCGCAAAAAAGTCCCAGCCGGGCACCACCGCTTCGGGCTGGCCCGGCTTGTTCTGGTCCTGGCACTGCTGTTTCTCGTCGTGGCGCTCACCGCCGGGCTGGCGGGCTGCCTGTTCCAGCCCGTACTGGCCGCCCGGGGCACGCTGCTGTTTCTGCCAGGGGCGTAAATTTTTTTGTGAAAATCGAATTTCCCCTCTTGACTTCAGGACAATGACGTGATAAAATCCTGCCAAACCAGTGAGAGGGCATTCTGCCCGCGCCGGAGAGCAGCCACGCCATCCGTGTCGCCATCGACGAGGCGCTGAACTGCAAAGAGACCGGCGAGGAAAAGACCATCCTCTTCGGCCTGACCGGCACGGGTTACTTCGACATGGTGGCCTACGAGAAGTTCCACGATGGCAAGATGAGCGACTACATCTCCACCGATGCCGACCTGCAAAAGGGCTTCGACGGCATTCCCCGGTTCCCCGGCAACGAGATCTGAGCCGATACTATAATTACTATATAATAAAGGGGAAGCGCGCTCCCGATCCCGGGAACACGCTTCTCCTTTTCTGCGCACCATCTCCTGCAAACAGAAAACCGCCAGCGTATCTCTACGCTAGCGGTCTTTTTATGGGCGCGGGTGGATTACGCAAGCCGCGCATCTAAAAAAGCCCCCCGCAGGGGCTTTTTTCCCCGCCGGACTGTTCGGCGGGTCGATGCTGTTCGAATCCAACCTTGAGGGTGCAACTTAAGATGCCGGATAAGACAAAAAAACCAGCGCGTAATTTCTACGCTGGTTTTTTTTTTGGTGGAGCGAAGCAACCTAAATCCGAACCATTGCCCTCTGGGGCATCTTTGGCAGCGATTTCATCGAAAGTGATGGTTTTTGTGCCGTCTTTGTAGTTGAATGTAATCAAAACTTTTTTCATCATAGAGATAAACAGCATTCACGAATGTATTGATAAGCGTTTCACGGTGGCTTTTCACATTCGGGTCGAGCTTGCGGAAGTTGGTGAGCCAAACTTTTACAAAATCTGCACTGACCTTCGGCTTTGCCAGCTTTTCTTCCGCGATGCGGATCTCCAGTTCCTTCTGCTGAGCTTCCAATTTTTCCAAGCGTCCTTTGGTCGAGCTGGTCAGGATGCCCTCTTGAATCGCATTTAGAAGATTCTCAATGCCCCGTTCAATGTCTTTCATCTGCTTCTCCAGCAGAGGCAGCACCGTGTTCTCCTGTCCCTGAAGAATCATCACCGCATCCACGATAGACCGGATACAGTCATCGTCACGAATCATCTTCATGGTCTCGTTGACTACCAAATCCTCCAGCCACTCTTTAAGGACGGTCTTTTTTCTTGCAGGTCTTGGTGCGTTTGGCATTGGCACACTTATAATAGTGGTGGACGTTCTTATTCCGGCTCGTTCCGCACTCCCCCGAACATCATCGCACCGCACATTCCATAGAACAGCTTGGTCGTCAGCAAATAATCGTCCTCCGCTTTGTGACGAGCCGGAGCGCGGCGGTTCTTGGCAATTTTGTCCTGCACACTGTCGAACAGTTCTTTCTCAATGATAACCGGGATGCTGTCTGGCATCACAATGTCCTTAAAACGGTTCTCTCCGATATAGCGGCGATTCGTCAACAAAGTTTGAATACTGTTATAGGTGAACTTCTGGTTGCGGTTGGTGGTCACGCCACTGTCGTTCAGCCAGTTCATCAGTTCCTTCATGGTCGCACCATCGTTATACCGCTGAAAGGCTTCTACCACAAAGGGAGCTTTTCAAAGGGTCGATTTGAAAGAACTTCTCCTCGTCCACTGTATAGCCGATGGGAATCGTTCCACCATTATATTTGCCCTTCAGAACATTCTCGGTCATGCCGCGCACGACCTTTTCAGAAAGTTCTGCGGAATAATATTCAGCCATGCCGGTGAGCATACTTTTGACCATAATACCTGCTGGACCATCTGAAATTGGTTCAGTAGCGGACACCAGCTTGACATGGTTTCGCTCCAACTGGTACTCATAATGTGCAGAATCGTAACGGTTCCGGGCAAAACGGTCAAGTTTCCAGACCAGCACAATGTCAAACAGCTTTTTGTCGCTATCTTTTATCATCTGCTGGAACTCCGGGCGATTGTCCGTTTTGGCCGAGATGGCACGGTCGATATAGTGCTTGACGATGGTGATGCCGTTCTTCTCCGCATAGGCAGTGCATTCACGAATCTAGCCTTCAATGGATTCTTCGCGTTGGTTATCCGATGAATAGCGGGCATAGAATCACGGCGGTCATGGCAGGCACCTCCCATTTAGATATTGTTTAGCAACAGATACTAAGCAGCAATTGTTTCGTATAATTTATACCATGAATTTTACGTATTTTCAAGTACTTTGAAAAATTCTCATGAGGTATATCGCTTTAAAATTTATAAAAAGGAAACACTTGTAATATTGTGTTGCATCTTATAAAATAGAGGTATCAACAGTTTGCTCTAAGATAGCAAAGGCAGGTGCATCGTTATGACTCCGGAAGCAAGAGCGCGGGAACAAATCGATAACAGATTGCGGCAAAGTGGCTGGATAATTCAGGATCTGAAACAACTAAATCTGACGGTTGCTTCCGGTGTTGCAGTGCGCGAGTTCCCTACCAATACCGGTCCGGTGGATTATGCACTTTTCATTGAGGGAGTGCCAGTTGGTGTTGTAGAGGCAAAGAAAGACGAAGAAGGTCAAGCGCTGACAGATGTGGAAACGCAGTCCAGCCGCTATGCAAATAGCCAAGTTCAAATGGGTAAAGCGGGAGTACAAGGTTCGGTTCGCCTACGAAGCCACTGGAGAATTGGTGCGTTTTACCGATTACGCAGATCTTAAATACCGTTCGCGCGAGGTATTCTCGTTCCACCGCCCGGAGACGTTGAAACGCTGGCTTGCTGAACCGGATACTGTGCGCAACAATCTGAAGCGTATCCCGCAGCTGGATGAATCGGGCTTCCGCAAATGTCAAATCAGTGCAATTCATGGTCTGGACACTTCGTTTTCAGAAAATCGGCCGCGTGCTCTTGTGCAGATGGCAACCGGCGCAGGCAAGACCTTTACAGCCATTACTGCCGCCTATCGGCTGTTGAAATACGGCAGAATGAATCGCATCCTGTTTCTGGTAGATACCCGCAGCCTTGGTGAACAGGCTGAGCGCGAGTTCATGGCCTACAAGCCCAATGACGATCCTCGCAGCTTTTTCGGAATTGTATGGTGTACGCCGGTTAAAAAACTCTTATATTTTCCGGGGATGTACAGGTCTGCATCAGTACGATTCAGCGGATGTATTCCATTCTAAAAGGGGAAGAACTGGACGAACAGGCAGAAGAGATTCCCTTTGCGGAATATGTCACCGCCGAAAGCAAAGCACCAAAAAAGAGGTCGTCTACAATGCCAAAATTCCGCCGGAGTTCTTTGACTGTATTATTGTCGATGAATGCCACCGTTCTATTTACAATGTATGGAGTCAAGTGCTTTCCTATTTTGATGCGTTTATCATCGGCCTGACCGCTACGCCGGATAAGCGAACCATCGGCTACTTCAATGAAAATTTTGTCAGCGAATATACGCGAGAGCAGGCCGTTCTGGACGGCGTTAACGTTGGCGAGGACATTTACCTGATTGAAACCGACGTGACGAAGAACGGTGCAACCATCCTGAAGCAGTTGATCGAGCGACGCAACCGCCTGACGCGCGCTAAACGCTGGGAGCAGATGGACGAGGATGTGTTCTACACACAGTCCCAAGTTGGATAAGGATGTCGTAAATCCAAGCCAGATCCGTGCTGTGATTCGCACCTTCAAAGAAGCACTCCATACCACGCTGTTCCCCTACCGGAAAGAAGTCCCCAAAACGCTGATTTTTTTGCCAAAACAGACAGTCATGCAGACGATATTGTTCAGATCGTCCGGGAAGAATTCGGCGAAGGGAACGATTTTTGCAGAAAGATCACTTACAGCGCGCAAAATCCGGAAGCCGTTCTCAGCTCGTTCCGGAATGACTACAACCCACGTATAGCCGTTACTGTGGATATGATCGCGACCGGTACGGATGTAAAGCCCATCGAGTGCCTGTTGTTCATGCGGGATGTGCGCAGCTGCAATTACTTCGAGCAGATGAAAGGCCGCGGCACCCGCACACTGAGCAAGGATGATTTACAAAAAAGGTAACACCTTCTGCTACGGAAAACAAAGATCATTTTGTGATCGTGGATGCAGTGGGTGTAACCAAATCCAAAAAGACCGGAGACCCGCACGCTGGAACGCAAGCCAGCGGTTTCCATGAAGGAACTGATGATGAACATTGCACTCGGTGCGCGGGATGAGGATACCTTGACCTCTCTTGCAAACCGTGTGATTCGTCTCAGCCGCAGGATGGAACGCAGCGAACACAAGCAGTTCAAAAAGAAACCGTAGGGCAGACCGTAGAGCAGGTTGCGGAGAATCTGCTGAATGCCTTTGATGAGGATATCATTCAGGCCAAAGCGCAAACAGAAAGCGGCGTGCTTACGCCCGCACCGGAACAGCTTGCACAGACCCAGAAAGAGCTCATCAAACAGGCCGTTGCACCTTTCCAGAAGCCGGAAGTTCGCGATTTTATTGAAAATGTCCGCCGCAGCCATGACCAGATCATCGACAGCGTTAATCTGGACAAAGTACTCTTTGCTGGTTATGATACCAATCAGGAGGAAACGGCAGACCGGGTGATTTCTACATTCAAGGATTTCATCGAGGAAAACAAAGATGAGATCATTGCCCTGCGCATCATCTACAATGAAACGTATAAAAAACGTCCGATGGTACTGAAAAAACTGACGGAACTGTATCAAAATCTCAAAGCAAAAGGGCATCACGGTCGAGCGTCTGTGGGATTGTTATGCCATCAAGCAGCCTGACAAGGTAAAGAAAGGCACACTTGCTCAGCTGACCGACCTGATTTCCATTATCCGTTTTCAGATGGGCTATACGGATACCCTCTCGCCCTTTGCCGACCGGGTAAACTACAACTTCAAACAGTGGACTTTCCGCCGCAACACCGGTGCGGTTCACTTTACCGCTGAGCAGATGGAATGGCTGCGGCTGATCAAGGAGCATATCATCACATCGCTGAGCATTCTGCCGGAGGACTTGGAGTATACGCCGTTTGACAGCAAAGGCGGCTTAGGTGGGTTCTATCGGGTGTTCGGGGAAAAGTATCAGGAGATTTTGGACGAAATGAACGAGGAATTGGTAGCGTAAATGAAGTGGAAAGAACTACTCGAAATAAGAAGTGGAAAAAATCAGAAGACGGTTATTGACCCAAATGGACAATATCCTATTTATGGAAGCGGCGGGATTATCGGCTATGCCACAGAGTATCTTTGTCCACCTAAAACGACTATTGTTGGAAGGAAAGGCACAATCAATTCCCCTATTTTTTTTGTGAATGAATCATTCTGGAATGTTGATACAGCATTTGGGTTGATTCCGAGTAGCAAACTTCTTCCTAAATATTTATACTATTTCTGCTGTCATTTTAATTTTACGGCACTAGATAAGTCAACAACAATTCCAAGTCTTGCAAAACGAGATTTGGAAAATATCGAAATGAATGTTCCCCCATTAGACGAGCAATCCCGAATCGTTACCCGAATCGAAGAACTTTTCTCTGAGCTTGACAAGGCTGTTGGTACACTTAAAACTACAAAAGAGCAGTTAGAGGTATATCGACAGGCTGTGCTGAAGAATGCGTTTTCATGTTTGCCCCGAAACTGTGGAAATGGATAAAATCGCGGATATGATTGATCCACAACCCAGTCACAGAACTCCACCAGAATACAAGAACGGGATTCCATATATTGGAATTGGAGATATTGACTATCAAAATAAGAAAATCAATTTTGAAGATGCGAGAAAAGTTTCGCCGGAAGTTCTTGATGAACATCTTCACAGATACACCATACATAAAGGCGATTTTGTAATGGGGAAAATTGGAACAATTGGAAAGCCGTATAAAATCCCTGATGAACAAAATTATGCGCTTTCTGCAAATGTTATCTTGATTCAACCCAATAAAAGAAAAAATTTATCCAGAATTTCTTTTTCTGGCAATTTTCATCTTCACTTGTTACAAAGCAGTTGACACTTGGAGCTAAGGCAACAAGCCAACCAGCTTTTGGTATTAAAAAGGCTCGATTACTTTCTATTAAAATTTGCGAGCTGGAAAAGAAATTCAAAATTATTAAAAGACTCGAAGCTGAAATGTCGTGCTGTGATAATATTGAAAAAAACAGTTGATACCGCACTTGCACAGGCGGATGCAATGCGACAGAGTATTTTGAAACAGGCGTTTGAAGGAAAAATCTAATAGTATGAGCTTGGAAATACAAAAAGAATTATAGGTTCAACATACAGCAGAAGGCATCTTTAGCACTTATCCAAACTGACCTGAGATACTTATATACGATTTATACGCTTACTGCTAATAAGAAATTAAGCTACAATTATTGGGTATCTTGTATGCCGTATTTCGGACTGATTCTTGACGGTGCCGAAGATTGGATAGAAGCGTACAATCGTTCATCAAAAGTAAAGCTTCAAATAAAGGAATTCACGCCCGAAGAGCAACAATTTTACGAGAATGTTCGTGGAACAATCAAATTATGGAGCAAACCGTACAGTGAATTGTATCATCGTTTGAAACGGTCATATATTGAAAGTGACACTTACTTTTCAAGTCTTTGTAAGCCGATTGCAAAATGGCTAACACTTGTATGATGTTTTGGGCGTAAACTTTGCAAATGGTCATGCTTGCAGTAATACTGTTCTGGAAAATTTATATATTCCGGGATTCGCTTTCAAAAATTTTGATTCCAAAAAAGCTCATGGTTTTTTCAACAATTGCAGGTAACTATATTTTCTGTCTGGATGCCTGTCAGGCGTTTCCAACCGATCCGGAATTTCGCTTTATTTCGAAAGATTACGGAGGTATTGCGAAATCGCCTGTTGGTAATTCATTTAGTGACAAGGTTGTTTTATTCTGTATTTTATGCCAAATTCAGTTTGTATTGTATGGCGTCGATGACTTAATTTTATGCGAGTGCCCTACAAAACTGCGCTTTCTGTATTTGCTATACTATTATGTTTATGGTTTTTTGGATGACTTAAATAATTCATTGGGAACAAATTTTTTTAATGAATAGACAGTATGTTTCTGAGAAATTTCGTAATGCAATGGCACATTACAAAATGGGTGTAGCACTCAAAGCCAACTGAAATTATTTGTGATGATCCATTGTTTGGATTAACGCAAAAGTATTTCAACTGTGATTATGCTACACTAAAGTGTAAGATCCGAGAGAATCTTTTACGGCTTGCAGATCAATTAAACGAATATCTAAAATTAGGATAAAGGCGTTATATGTCAGAACAATCTTCTAATATCATCTCCAAAGTCTGGGGACTTTGCAACCCGCTGCGGGACGATGGCGTATCCTATGGCGATTATCTTGAGCAGCTTACTTACCTGATTTTCCTGAAAATGTCCGATGAATACTCCCGCCCGCCGTATAAGCGAGAAACCGGCATCCCTAAAGGTTTACTTGGTCGGATATGAACACGCTTAAGGGCGCAGAGCTGGAAAATCAGTACCGCGCTATACTGGAGCGGCTGGGCGATGAGGGCGGCATTTTAGGGCAGATCTTCAAAGGGGCCGTCAACAAAATCAGCAATGTTTCCATCCTGTACCGCGTGGTGCAGATGATCGACCAAGGAAAACTGGGTGTCCATGTCCTCCGATGTGAAGGGCGAGATCTACGAAGGTTTGCTGCAAAAAAGAACGCCGAGGACGTAAAAAGTGGTGCAGGGCAGTATTTTACACCCCGCCCGCTCATCAAAGCAATGGTGGCTTGTCTGCGCCCGGAACCGAAAAAAACGATTGCTGACCCCTGCTGTGGAAGCGGCGGCTTTTTCCTTGCTGCACAGGCGTTCTTGGCTGACCCAAAGAACTATGCACTCGACCGTACAGAGAAAGAATTCCTGAAAAACGAAACGTTCTATGGAACTGAACTTGTGGTCGCAACCTTCAAACTCTGTCTGATGAATCTGTATCTGCACAACATCGGTGACCTGTACGGCAAAGTCCCTGTCATGCGTGGGGATGCGCTGTTGTCTGACCCGGGTTATCGTGTGGACTATGTACTGACGAACCCGCCGTTCGGCAAAAAGTCCTCTATCACCTTTACAAATGAAGAAGGGGAACAGGAAGACGAAGATCTCGTTTATAATCGACAGGATTTTTGGACAACCAGCTCCAATAAACAACTGAACTTTGTGCAGCATATCAATACCATTCTGAAAGCCACAGGAAAGGCTGCCGTTGTTGTGCCGGATAACGTTCTATTCGAGGGTGGTGCAGGCGAGATCATCCGTAAAAAGCTATTGGACACCACGGACTTGCACACCATTCTCCGTTTGCCGACTGGCATTTTCTATAAGCCGGGTGTAAAGGCAAATGTGATTTTCTTCGATAAGCGTCCCGCCAGCCCAGAGCGTCAGACAAAGGAAGTCTGGATCTACGATTTTCGCAACAAATGTTCACTTTACGCTTCGTCAGCATCCCATGACGGACGCTGACTTGCAGGATTTCATTCAATGCTATCATCCGGAAAACCGTCACGAACGCACAGAAACATGGTCACAGAAAAATCCAGAAGGCCGCTGGCGCAGATTCACGGTAGATGAAATTCTGGAACGTGATAAAACCAGTTTTTTGGATATTTTCTGGCTGAAGGACAAGTCGCTTGCCGATTTGGACAATCTCCCTGCACCGGACGAACTTGCCGCGGATATTATTGAAAATTTGCAGAGTGCTCTGGAAAGTTTTCAGGAATTGATGGGGCAACTGAAAAAAGAACGATTGAACAGGATGTGAGCATAATCGAAAATTCTAAAATGAAACCGAAAAAAGACTGCGGAAGAACTTGTTCAGATGCTCCATGATGAAAAAAGGTATCCAATTTCATCTCATTTCAGAAGAACAGGCCGTAGAATGTTTTTCACAGAGAAACAATTATCTGCGCACAGCATCTTATCGAAAAAATTACCCCAAACATATTGCTGGCCCAAATGCAGGAAAATACATCCATCTTGAGTTTGCATATTTGACTGAGCTGTCTACACTGGATTTTTACCTAAGGGAGCTTCTTCTGCAAATGTGCATTGATGTAGAGCATGATTTGAAAGTTTCGCTTCTGCGTGAATTAGAAGAAAAATCCGAGTGAAGATGGCTATGCAATCGTCCGTGATTTTCTTGCACGATACCCGGAGATTTTGGCAGCTATCGAACGAAAAACAGACGCCTCCTTTACAGGCGAACTAATTGAAAAGTATTTTGCAGTATGTTCTGTTTTCCCGGCACAGAGTCCGCAGGCGTATCTATCAACACGTATTTATGACGTTGATTGTCCAATGTGAGTTCTGGAAGAACTGATTGGATTTGGCGAATTTTTGCGTATGTACCGTTTTTATGCAGAACGAAATCCACAGTTTACACCACTGTTACCCCAAAGAGTTTTGAATCCGGTCAAAAGTTTGCGCAATGCTTGCGCGCATAATAACTGTTTGCTCAATGCGCTGTCTCGCACGAGCACAACAAGGCCATCACCTGAGATCTCGGCCTTTATTGCATCACTCGACAATATCTCAGCTGGTGAACGCCGCAGTAAATTGACAAGCCGTCCGATGTTTGAAATTGTCTGCTTGCTATATGCTTATAACAAAATTGTTAGCCCTTCCGTCAAAAAACGTCGGATAAAGCAACTCACTGAATTCGTAAACGGTCGAATGCAAAGGCATATAGATTATTTTGAAGGTCCAGAAGGAAACAAATTGATAGCAACTTCTTTTGAATTTCTGAAAAAAGTTGTTGACAAGTTGAATTAGTTCACATATAATATCATTGATATTAAAAAGAGTAATCTTTTGTGCGAGTGCCGTCACTGACGTCGCTCGCATTTTCTTTTGTTTAAGACGCTGTGTGGAGTTCAATACCGCCCCGCAACACACCCGATTCATTTTGCCGCCGATTCACCCCGACAAAATCCATCGCTGCGCTGCGTGGGCGGTATTTTTTCTTTTTCACAAATAAAATCTTATGTAGTTGTTCAATCTTCCAAAATTTGTTTTTTGTTGTTGACTGTACAACTGTAAAGGGTTATTCTTGCGCTTGAAAGAAGCCGGACGTAGTGTCTGCACTGCGTCCGGCTTTCTTCATACAGTACCTTGAATCTTGCATAAGCCGTCTGAACGTGATACCGTGCCATGACCTCACACTTTCCGTGGGCGAGCCGGACAACGCCGCTGCAAAACTTCGTTCGGAGCAAACGGTGACCCCATTACATGAGCAGAGCCCAGCTACTTATTTTTTGCGTCTTAACAATTTGGAAACATTTGTTGAACTTGTCGGGGCGAGGCCCCTCCATCTGCTATCGCAGACCGTTCTGCCGCTTAAAAGCCCCACTGGGGCTTTCATTGCTGCGCTGCGCAAACGCGGTCTATGCGTTTTGAGCGCAGCGGTAGGGGCAACGAACTCCGTCCCGTGGCCACAAATTTTCAATTCTTGAAAATTTCCTGTCCATCCGGGACTTCACTTCTTCAATGCGTCTGCATTTCCGAAGTGATCTTGTTGGGGCGTGCCTGCCCCAAACCCTGCTCATGGTTCGTGCCTGACGGTGCGAATGGAACGGCGTGTCGTGCTTACATAACTTTCACCGAGGAGTTATCGAACAGACAGGAGGTACAATGACCAAAACGAATGTTCAACCGATTCCTAGCAATTCCCAGCACCACGACACGCCGAACAACAAAACGCACATCATCAAGTTCCGTGTGACAGCGGAGGAAAAAGCGTCACTGGAACTCACTTGCAAACTCCTGAATCTCTCCCTCTCCACTTTTATCCGCCGTGCCATCCACAACGTCAAGATCGAGAAAACGGTCATCGTTGCCGGTGGTGGCGAAGAAACCCTGACCGCCGTTTCCACCTCTGCTTGCCCAGTGCAGCAAGGTGGGCGGCAACCTGAACCAGCTTGCAAGGCACTTCAATTCCGGCGGTGCGGACACCGAGCAGATCCGGGCGAAACTCCTTGACGAACTTGCAGACCTGACCGCATTTCGGCTGCACGCCGAGAAAGTTCTGGGTGAACTGTATGGCAACGCTCAAGCATATCGCCTCTAAAAACTCGGACTACACCGCCATTGAAGCGTAACCTCGTTTATCAGCACGATGCGTTCACTGGAAAGCAACTTCTGGATGAACAGGGCAAGCCGAAGCTGCGAGAATCGTACATCCTCGATACACTTGAGTGCGGCGATTTCTCGTTTGCAATGGCCTGTCTGCTGGCAAACCGCAAGTATGGTAAGAACACCCAGCATGGTGATATCAAAAGCCACCAGTATATCATCAGCTTTGACCCAAGAGATGCAGCCGACAACGGCTGACCATGGAAAAGGCACAGGCTCTTGGCCTGAAATTCTGCAAAGAAAACTTTCCCGGTCATCCCTGCCATCGTCTGCACTCACCAGGATGGGCACAACCATTCGGGAAATATCCACGTCCACATCGTGATCGGCAGCGTCCGAACACGAGAAGTGGAGCGCAAACCCTATATGCAGAAGCCCCGCGACTGGCTAGAGGGCATGAAGCATTCCAGCACAGCCCAGACCATGCGGCATTTGCGTGTTGAGGTCATGGAGATGTGCGAGGGGTGCCGGACTGTACCAGATTGACCTGCTCAACGTCTCGAAGGAGCGCGTAAGCGAAGCGTGAGTATTGGGCGCGCAGACGCGGACAGTTGAAACTTGACCGTGAGAACGCAGCTCTTACCGCAGCTGGACAACCGTCCCGGCAGAAGAAGTTTGAAACCGTAAAAGATACCCTGCGGAAACAGATTTCTTCAGTGCTGTACCGTGCCACCAGCTTTGAAGATTTTTCCGACAGGCTCTTGCAGCAGTACGGTATTGCCGTCAAGGAAAGTCGTGGGTGTCTGAGCTATCTGCCCGCTGGCAGAACAAAGTTTATCCGAGCGAAACATCTCGGTGACAAGTTCGATAAGGCGGCAGTGCTTGCCACGTTGCAGGTAAACGCCGAACCGAGCGCAAACCCAAGGCGCAGTTCAAGCAGGATACCATCGGGAAACTGATCGACATCCAGTCGAGGATGACCGAGGGCAAAGGGCATTGGCTATAAGCGTTGGCTCACGAAACACAACCTCTCAAAGTTATGGCACAGACCGTGAAGCTTCTGCAGGAAAAGGGCTTGACCGACGAGGACGCCCTGAACCAGCGCATCACCGAACTGGAAACCAAGTATCCACGAATCGCTGGCGGTGGTGAAAGACCTCGAATGTCGCATGAAGGCCAACAAAGAACTGCGCTATCACATCGCAGCCTACACCAGTACCAAGAATGTTGCCCAGCAGTTAAAGACTGCCAAACGACCCGCAGCCTTTGAGGAACAGCATCGTGCAGAGCTGACAGCATACCGGACGGCAGCAGCCTATTTCAAGGCAAACAACATCACTAAACTGCCCAGCCCGAAAAAGCTGGAAGCGGAATACTGCGCAGCTGGCATCCGAAAAGGCAAAGTTCTATGAGCAGTACAAGGAAGCCAAAGATCGAACTGCTCAAACTGAAAACCGCAAAACAGAATGTTGCCCTGTTCTTCCGGGAGGACGAACGGACGCATCAGGAGAGATAAAGGAGTTGTGCGTACTATGATCAATCTGAAAATCGACCCGGAGTTCCAGAATCAGATCCCGCCGCTGACGGACGATGAGTACAAGCAGCTTGAAGAAAACATCCTCAAGGAAGGCAAGCTGCTCTCTCCTTTGATCGTCTGGAACAACACCCTCGTTGACGGCCACAATCGTTATGCAATTCTCCAGAAGCACCCGGAGATTTGCTTTTCCACCATGCCGCTCCGATTTGAAAGCAGAGAAGAAGTCCTCGCATGGATCTGCAAGAATCAGTTGGGGCGGCGCAACCTCACCCCGGAGCAGAAGCTGTTCCTCATCGGGAAGCAATATGAAGCGGAAAAAATCCTCTCATGGCGAAGCCCGCAAAGAATCGCATGATGAAAATGGCCGATTTCACCGGAGTTCTCAAACTGATAACCCGGTGAAGCCATGAAAACCTGCGAACGAATCGCAGAGGAAAATGGTGTAAGCAAGGCAACTGTACTTCGCGCATCGAAGTACATGAAAGGTGTTAAAGAGAAATTGCTGAATCCCTGATTCCCGGTATGCGGGAGAAGATTCTGAACAAACAGGTAAAAGTCAGCAAGGCTGATATGCACCGCCTTGCACGAGCCAACTATGATGCCCGCGCACAGACCTTGCAGGAAATCCTGCACCCGGAACTGAAAGTTGAACCGAAACCGGATGCCGATGGCATCATCCGGGAACCGGGAAAGGCACCTGTATTGCCGTTTCAGAAAATCGAATCGGTTTACGACAGCGATGCTTACCCGGAAGAAGTGCGGCATGATTATGTCGCACTGGAACACGTTACAACACGTTTCCGCACAGAGTTTGACTATCTTCTGAGAACTATGCCAGACACAGCACAGCGAGAAGTCATTCTCGAAATCATCCACAAGCAAAGGAGTACCTTGCTTCGCTGGAATCTGCGCTCGCAGATGAGATGAGCAGACAGCATAACAACAGGCACATTGTATGCTGTCAACAGAAATCCAAAGGAGTGTGCGTTTGAACAAAAAAAAAAAGTCCACAAATATTTCCCCTTACCCCGATGAAGCCATCGAACGACTGGCACGGGCATTCTATCCGGCGATCCTTGCCTGCTGGAACAGCGAGGAAGGTCAACGGGAATTTGCTGCATGGCAGGCGGAACAGGCTCATCTACAATCGCCAACAAAGAGAAAACAGGAAGTTCCCC
>VOFJ01003272.1_pt1 | contig 40125 bp, 75 predicted proteins | sample 5384081 | NCBI WGS metagenome assembly VOFJ01 (sample SAMN12384729, study PRJNA508395) | human gut metagenome | isolation source: healthy gut I | host: Homo sapiens
AAACTTCACAATAAACAAGCATTAACTGGTAGTTATCAATGTTTCTGTCATAAGCAACTTTAAAACTATTGCTTATGCTCCTCGATAAGACTATTCGTGATTCTTGGAATTGTATGCTGATTGCATATAATAATCCCTACGCATTGTATTGTTTTTATCTCATAATGTTGATGAAGATGGCAACCGTATATGGGGGATGATAACGTTACTACTCTTTACAAGCGTGGGCGATACTGGGACGTATCGTATTTTGGAGGATTGAGACGACGGAAGTCACGAAAGGGTGTCATACGGCTTGTTTGAGCGACTTTCAGACGTCGGACAGGTAATTGTATCAGCTTCAACAAAGACCTCTTATAAAGCCAAATTAAGCGTAAAATTGATCGAGGATACAAGACGGCAGAAATGTATGATGTTACTAGTGATATGTATGAGAGTGCTAATCAACTTCATGATCTACTAGATAACGTCATTCCTAAATTTGCTACTGATGCAAAATAACATGTTGATAAACCTATGAAGTGTCAAAAGTGGAAAACTGGCATTTTTGATTATTCTAATGGTGCTTTTGCTGATCCTAAGATTAATGGTGTTCGTTGTACTATTAAGTTAGATGAAGTTGATAATGGATTATTTGGTAAAACTAAAGAAGTTGTTATTAGAAGTAAAGAAGGTCTTCGTTATAATGTAAAAACATATTGAAGATGCTTTTTATGACTTACGTTTATTGTACTCCTAATTATAGAAATATTACTTTTGACGGTGAGCTTTATATTAAAAGATCAAAAGAATACTACTATTGGTGGTGCTGCACGTAATCCTAAGAATCCTCTTCATAAATATCTTCAATTTGTGAATTTTTGATCTTAGTATTCCTGATGTTTCTAATAGAGATCGTTATCATCTTCGTAGAGATATTTTGAATAAAGCTTGGTTAAATGCTACATCTTCAAATTTAGATGCTATTTATATTCAGTTTAAACCTGAAGAGCATGATGCTACTAAAAGTGCTAAAAAATAGTTTCGTTATGTTCTATCAATATAAAAAGATGATTCTGATGTTGAAGCTTATAGAGATCGTTGTATTGCAGCCGGTTATGAGGGTTGTGTTGTTCGCTCTAAGATTGCAGAATATAAGTTCGGTTCTCGTCCACAAACTATGATGAAAGCTAAGAAGTGTGAAGAGACTGAATGTTTGTGTTTAGATATTCTCGTTGATCGTATAACTAAAATTGTTGATGGTCATGAGGTAGTTTATAATTATGCTAAGTTCAAATGTAAGAATGATTTAAATGCTGAAACATTTAAAAGTTAAGCCTACAGCTATTTATAATGGCAATACAGATAAATACTATGACAAGTGATTATATTCTTAGTCATAAGAATGAATTTTATCGGTAAAAAATGCTTGCTATTAAGTTTTATGAACGTACAGATAAGAACATTCCGTTTAATGCTAATGCTTACGGGGTTCGTGATTATGAATCTAACGATTAATTACATATAATGGAAGATACAAATCCTTTAAAGAAGAAGAGGAAATTAAACAAGACATTCCTGTTGATAGATCTTTCTTCTTCTAAAGCTGAAGAAGAATTGTCTGCACTTGCTATTACAACCGAGAAGTATAAACCTATTGTAATAAATGGTGTTTCAATTCCGTCTGTTGTTAGAACAGATGCTCCTGATAAACCATATATAGTTACAGAGCCTCGAACTGTTGCTGATTTATCTAAGGATGAAGTTGATTGGCTTAATATCAATATTAATTTCATTCTTGATGCTACAGGTGAGTTTATTCCGTTACTAGTGGTAATCAATTTGTATTCTATCAAACTCTTTTTGAAAATTCAGTATTATATTTATGCTCATAATATTCCAATTGAGTTCTTTGATGGTAACAATGAAAAAGCTCGCTATTATAAGATTTGGAATATCGGTTATTTGATCGACAATGAAAATTATGATAGGTGCTTATGAACCTCAATTTCATATTTGAAAGTTGATAGTAACATGAGTGCTGAAGTTGAGTCTCGTGATCATGCTATTAAGATGTTTAACAGATATACTTATAATCTATTTAGGAGGCTGTGAAACTTATAGATTATAAAGTTCCTAAAGGTAGTTCTTTTTAGCTATTGCTAAATGTTCTGCAAGACTTATATTTGATACTATTGAAGATTTTGAAGCTTGGATTAAAGATAGTGTTATCCCAGCTACAGAAGCTCCTACAAATAATCATATTCTTTCATTCTTCCCTAAACTTAATCCTTTGTATCTGAATTCTAAAAGTTAGAACACTTGATACGTTGAGTTTCTATGCTAATCCTAAAGCATGGATTGCTCAGAATGAAGCTGGTAATACTTTATAAAGCTAAGTTTAATATTTTGATGTTTCCTGATTTTATTGGAGCATTAACTATTACAACTCATCATTCAGCCGCTAAGACGATTGAGGTTAATATGGAACAACTTTCTAATCGTCTTAAAGCTATTGCAGAAAGTCATATTTATAAAAGTTTTTCTTAGCTATGGATGCTGTTAGTAGTGTTACTAAAGAAATGTTTCGTAGATATTTCATAGCAGCACTTGTTAGCATTGGTATTCCCACTTGATCAAGCTAATTTGTTTTGTTGTATGAATCAACGTAAACGTCTCATGGATTTTGGTATTTGTATCGTTATTTCTATGAAGCTTGATGAGTTTATGGAAGCTAGAGTCCCCTGATTATAAAGGTTGTATGCCTAAAGATGATTGGGAAGCTATTATAAATTATAACTTTTCAGATGATTAAGATATGAAAGTTGTTGTTACTAAACACTTTCCTTTTGGTAAGTTTGTTGCTATTAATATGTTTGCTAGAATTTATCTTAAAGATAAAGATAAATCTAGACTTACATTAATGATTAGGTATCCTAGTCGATATTTTAAACTTATTCAACATGAACGTTCTCATACTAAACAACAGAATGACCTCTTAGGTATATTCTTTTATATATGGTACGTCATTGAATGGTTCTTTAAACTCTTCACTGAAGGTAAGGCTTATCGTGAACTTTGTTTCGAGCGTGAAGCTAGAGCTAATGAAGTTGATAAAGACTCTTATAATGTTATTGTACATTACAAAAATGGTAAGGCTTATACTATTATGCAAGATAGTATTCCTATTTGTACTTACTATGACATTAATGATGTTATCAAAAATATTGATAATATTAAGTATTTTGAGTTTAAACCTTTGAATGTTAAAGGTAGTCTTATTAATCGTAAGTGGGGTAGTTGGTTGAAATACGTATTTAAAAGATAATATGGGTTGATTTCTTATTCAATTATAGCCTATGCTGTGAAGCACGCTGTTGAAGCCGCTGGTCTTAATTGACTAGCGGCTATTTTGTTTAATTTAAAATTGTTATTATGAATTTTGAAAAGCTATTGAACGTGTTAAGACTCGTTCTTATATTGCTAGACGTGCTAATTGGAATAATGATGTGTTTATATTTGCACAAGTTCCTGCTGATATAAATGAAGAAACTATTCCTAAAATGCAAAGTCTTCCGGAAGTTGTTAAACGTGAGATTACAGAAGCTGGTATCACTAGTCTTAATTATCAGAATCAAATTTGTAAGTTTGATAATGGTGATATTATTATTTACACCAACTGGTGATGAGATTTTTTGCTGAAGATTGGAAAAACTAAGAGTGATGATACTTAGCTGAATGGGAATATTTATGACACCTGAAAGTGTAAGTGCTGTTATAGATACTGTCAAAGGTACTGTATTACTCCGGTGAAAGAATTGCTATGTTTAATAAAGCTTGTGCAATTGATCCTCATGATACAGTAGTTATTGAAGAGTTATCTGAACTTATTAAAGCTGTTTCTAAGATTAATAGATGTCATAATAATAAACATCTTAAAAGTCTTATGGAAGAAATTGCTGATGTTAGAATTGTTATTGAGCGTATCATGCATAAATATCGTATTAAAGAAGACGATATTGATAAGCTCGTAGTGTTTAAAATAAATCGTTTTATTGATCGCTATGGCATCTAAAAAATAAAAAATGATCAAGTAAATCATCCTAAGCATTATACTTTGATCCTAGTGGTATTGAATGTATTGATATCACTCGTCATAGAAATTTTAATATAGGTAATGCTATTAAATATCTATGGAGAGCTGGTTTTAAAGAAGATAAAGATCGTAAGCTTATTGATAAACAAGTTGAAGATCTTAATAAAGCTGTTTGGTATCTTGTAGATGAGATTCATCGTCTTGGCGGTAGATGTACTGTTAAGACTGATTCAATTAATACTTGTTTACCTATTGATAATGAAAGTATTATTGATGCTGTTATGAATTATTCTAAAGTTGTTGACGGTACTTGTAAAACCCTTTTAGGTGTTGGTGGTAATAATGATGAATGTAGAGGATATTACGCAATTTGAAGATCATATTGATTATTGGTATAAAGTTCAAAAGATGGTGGGACAAACTAAACTTAATATGTGATGAAATTTGTTAAACCTGTTAGTGTTATTCATACAGCTCATAATCTTAAAGGTGGCTTGCAATTAGCTGAATTTGCTGGTCGTCTTTGTTATAAATCTGAAGGTAAGACTGCACCCGGAAGTTACGTTAAGTTTCTTCTGATGCTTATTGATAAAGGTCATACTTCAATTCTTGAGCATTGTCCTATTTATATTTGTGGTTTATCATGATATGATGAGTATTGAAATGATAAACATTAGGCATTCTGCTTTCTCTCTGTTTTGTTGCTGATATTAAAGATGCGAGAGATTCTCTCATTTTTATTATATCTACACTAATCTTCGTGTTGTATATAATGAAAATCCTGAATTAGCTAAAGCTCTTATTCAAACTTCTACTATGGAAGGTGATGAGATTTGGAAAGCCTCATGGTGTAGCTTGGTTTGTTCCAAAATTCGATCATCCTTTCGCTCGTATGAGTGCATATATAACTACTCTTAGAAGTGTTGTTGATGAACTTGTACGTGAACGTGTTCAATCAGATGCAGTTGAATCTACTCGTTGGTGTGTGATTATTCTAATGAAGGTAGATTTGATGGTATTTTCTTTCTGTCCCCTCATTGGGTTGAAGATTCGACTTTCAATGCTTGTTTTTAAGAGATTTCTTAAAGATGTTGAAGCTAAAAAAAAATGAAGATAAGATTCAACGTCTTTACGATCTTGAAGATATTGCTTTTTGTTTATATAAGAATAATACTAATATTGCAAATAAGCGAGCTTATCATTATATCAGATGTTGCATCATGGATGAGATCTTTTTATAATGAAGCTAAAGATGAACTTTGATTTTACCTGCTCAAGATGCACGTGAGTATTTGTTCTTAGGTGTTAAGAGTGAAATGTATTATACTGGCTTTAATAAAGAGTGGGATAACATCATTGATAAGCGTCTTTATGATGGGTATGGTAAAAGCACATCCGAATATGCACATTACTATAACAACAATGTAAAGATCATCTTGATGTAATTAGAACTTCTCAAAAAGCTACTGATTCAGATCATGGCGGAGAGAGTGAAAGTGCAGGTGACTAAATTGCCTGCTTTTTATAGCACTTGATACATATATTAAACGTTTTGGTGAACCTAACATTTGTGTTTCATATAACTGAGTTTTCAATTGTCCTTTGTCTTATAACAAACGTTTATCTAAGAATGAACTTCTAGTTTATGAAGGTCTTGGACAAATATGATTTATCCTGTTAATGAGTTATATGTTAAGGATACTTGTTGTTCGTTTTAAAGAGATTGAAGATTATAGTCATTACCAAACTGAATTGAATTTCGATGAATCTGTTTGAAATACAAGCTAATATTGATAGAATATTAGAATATGCTGCCGAGAATGGAGATATAGGAAAGTGGTGCTGAGGAACTTGCGATTAGTGAAGAGGAACTCGGGTGAGAAACTTTATGCTTATTCTTTTTGTTATAGATCGTTATAACACTGATATAGCATTACTTAAAACAATACAAGCAAGCTCTTGATGATCGTGTTAAACGTACTGAGAAAAGATTAAACGTCTTAAAGATGTTATAGCTGAATGTGCGTATAAGTATGGTGAACCGGTATTAAAGAAGAATGCTGGAAACAGGTATTAAAGAACCTACTGGTAGTGTCTCTTAAATATCCGAATATTACTATTAGTGTTCGTAAAGGTCAGGAAGTTGTTACAGATACGGAAATGTTTAATAGCTTTCTTTAATCAAATGTATCAATACTTTGAAAATCCATCTGTTGATACAATACCTGCGAATATTGATGCAATTAAAGGTTTTATTGATGTTAAACTGATAAAAGTTTAAATCTTGATAAAGCTAATAAGATTAAAAAGCTATTTCTCGCTGAACATGGAGTTAATTTTGAAGAAAGTGATTTCAAATTCTATGTTAATAGTACTAATCTTAAAAAGAAACATTGAATCAATCTTCCTGAAGGTCTTGATGCTTGACGCTTCAAGAAAAGGATATTGTTACAATTAAGAAATAAACTTCTATTGAAACAAAGTATATTATGCCTTTTGTAAAATTATCAAAGACGTCCTCTTGTATTTAATGAGATGGTAAAATCTATCAATGATTTGAGTATGGAGGATGCTATTAAAGAAGCAAATCTTGATTATAAAGTAGGTATTAAAAGAGACTCGTGTTCGTCTTGAAGATCCTGCTAATCCTGGGGTAGCTTTTTCTGTTATATAAAGTTCTAACAGTTTTGCTACTTATAGAGAGAAGATACAAATCATGTATTTGGTGCTGTTGGTTCTAAGTACGAAGTTGTACAGAACTCTGTAGCTCTTGATTTTATTAATCAAATATGTGATTATGATAAGAGTGTTCGTATTGAAACTGCCGGTTGCTATAAGAATGGCGCAAAGTATGCTTGTAACTGCAAAATTCCCCCTGATGCTATCACTATTGATAATAAAAGATCTTATTGATAAAAGTATCTTTTATTTACCAATAGTCATGATGGTTCTGGATTAATCACGTGCTGTTACAAATATTCTGTGTTATTTGTAATAATATGCTTAATCAAGCTATTAAAATGCAACACAACAGTTTTCTTTTTAAACATACAAAGAATGTTCACAACGCTATTATGAGTGCTGTGAATAGTATTCGTGCTACGCATATCTATCATGAAGCTATGCAAGAATCTATGCAAGCCTTAAAGCCATTAATATTAAATCTAATAATATGACTGGCTTTGTGTATAATCCTGTTTCTTAATGATGAACAACAAGAGCACATGAAGCTTAGAACTAATATCTTTGCTGCTGATAAGGATATTATTTCTACTAAGACTCAAAATAAAGTCGTAAAGCTGTTCTTGATACTATCGAGAATGGTGTTGGTCAAGAGTTACATCGTGGTACACTGTGCTTTGGCTTTATAATGGTGTGAATTATCTGAATAATGTTGTTGATTATAAGTCTTCTGAAGATCGCTTTGAAGCTCTTTACTAAAAGGTGCTTATAAGCTAAATCAAAAGGCTTATGATCTTGCCTTTAACGGCACTAAGAGCTGCATAATGGAAGAAACTAAAACACATACGTGTTATATTGAAGTTGATGGGGAATGTGATTACCGTGATGCAAATGGAACTCTTATTCAAGAATTTACTGGTAATTGGTCTGTTTTTGCATAAGGTGTATAGATTCGCTACTATGACCGCTGCTGAAAAAAGCAAAAGCATGTCGTCTATCTCCTAATCTTTTATATTGGTAGTATTAGTATGTGCCATGAGGCATCCGGTACTAACAATAGTTTTGTTGTTACTTCTACTCAAATAAAGAAAATTCTACCTTTCATTGTTAATGTGAATAAAGTTAGCTTTGTGGACTGAGTGAATGTGGTGAAAGTGAGGGATACTATTAATACTTCTAAGCATAGTGCTGTTACAAGTGCTATGCTTTAGTTCCGCTCCTGGACCACACCATGTTCCCTTTACTGGGGTCTGGAAAGTGTTACTAATGCTACTATGATTATAATTAAATTGCATCGTTATCATAAGCCGTGATAATAATGCAAATGTTTGATAATGATAACTTCAATAGAGCCCTCATAGAGACACTTTTTTTATAATATGAACTAGTTATCGTCTGCCAATAGATAATCAATATATGAAGCCCGCAGGTGGCAAAAATGGCATTGTGGAGCATTGCAGACCCCGGTAGAGGGATAGATGTGGAACGGGGCGGAGCGTTTGCAATGACACGAGTAGGGAGCATGAGTAGTATAGATACAAGAAGAGAGAGACTGACTGACAGTATTATCTGAAAGCCCTCTCTCATTTTTTTTAGTCCAACAGCAAGTCCTTATTTATTCGCCTCAACGATCAACTGCAATATCGGATTCTGTTGCATATAATATGTATTGTTTTTCGGAAGATAAAGAAGCTTATTTTTGTTGATTAATAAGCGGAATAGATTTCTTAAGAGCAATCCAACGTTTATCTTCACCTTTATAAACACCTCTATCATACATCATTTCTTCATCTTCAACAATAAATGGAGCAATAAGAGTCCAATAGAGAAGTCTAGTAACATTAGTTATACTAGTCTCAAAAAGGAATAGGAGCTTCCATAGTACGTTTATAGAATGAATAAAGACCCATAGGAGAAGTTTCATAAAGCCTCTGTTTGAACACCATAGATCGTATAAGAAACTAGAGCAAACAGAAGACTTTCGTCTAATTCATCGTCATCATCAGATGCTGCATACATAGCACATGCCATAATACTAAGACCTGCAAAAGTTGCAAGATTAAACATAGCTCTTCTGATATTAGCTTTTGATTTTGAGGAAGAGTATTATATCTAAAGCTAATATCTTTAAACCAATACATAAGACCAATAAAACCATTGAAAACAGCTTTAGCTTTAACAGCAAAGTCTATATCTTCTTCGTTTTCCGCAGCTTTATCAATGAAGTTTCTCTAAATCTATTACGCATATTAGCACTTATAAACTGTAGCATATCAGTATAAGCACCACTACGATAAGATTCAAGTCTCTCATCATATATGATTTTACCAACACGTTTACCCCAATAACGAATGAAGTTAGGACGAAGCCATTTACGGAATTGAAGTATCACCTCTCCCCACATCTTACCAGATAGCATAGATTTATCGAAAGTATTATAAATACCATGTAAGCTATGATTAACACCTTTAACTTTACCTAAGAACTTAGCAAAATCCTCAAGAGTTATATTACTTCCAGTTTTAATTGAAGCGATACCATCTTTTTGAGTTCAAAAGCATCATATATAACTTGATTCTTTTTCAAACTCAACTCTAGCATTCTTAAGACCTTCTTTATAAGCCTTAGCGTAATTAGATTTCCATTCGTTAGTAAAGTTATTAGCACGATAAGCAATAAATCGAGAAAGATAATCTATAAATTCAACGTTATTGCCTTTAACAGATTCTTGTTTATCTTTATATGCTTTATACTTAGTATAAGTTTCATCATCAACCATATCTCTAAAGAGAGACGTTCTCTAAGTGAGAATACGAATTGATCATAATTCATAATAGTACCTGCAACAATGCGATGAGTTTGCATAGCTGATAAGAAAGTAGCGAATTGCAAATAATGCTCACCAATAGTATTAGGAGCAAACATCACATTATCCCATTTTCGACATACTAAGAGAAACAATATTAGTCTTAGTATCAACTCCAGCTTCAATATGATCTTCAAAGATATTACCTGCGAGTTTCATTAATGCAGCATCAAGATTATCACAAAGTATATTCTCCGAGTGAAGCCCACAATGAAGGAAGAGCTTTTTAACATACATTTCATGAGCTTTAAGAAGTGTAGCTTGTGTTGTAAATTCACCTCCGGTAGCTTCACTGACAATGTTTATATGACCAGTACCAATATTCTTCAAAGCAGCAGTTAAGTTCATCCACATAAGAGATTTACTATTAACTGTATGAAGTATATTAAGAAGTTGATCAGTTACTGTATTAATACGATTCTTACCTTCAAAAAGCATCATAGAATTTCTTAAATCCATCAAAAGCTTCTGTTTCTTTACCTTTACGAGAAACAACTTCAGTTTTATGAGTATAAAGAGATAGAATCTTATTAATAACATTCTTACTCTTAACACCATATTCACGAGCTTGGAACTCAGGCATAGCAAGAATAGTTTGCAGAAGATTAAGTTCAGGCTCAAAGTCACGATTAACTTTAATACGTTTAAGCTGATTAATATAATTAAGAGTAACATTCATAGGGTCAAAGTTCATACGATCTCTAACATCACCCTAATTGTTTATCAGATAACTCTTTATTATATTCGATAATATCTGCAATAGAAGTAATAGGTTTATAATAGCCTCTATGTTTAGCTATTTTATTAGCTTTTTTCAATTAGAGCATCATAAGCTTCTTTATTTGTAATAGCGTAGAGATCATACTTAATACGACCTATAACTTCTGGACGATTAAGTGCAGTAGCTTTAAGATAGTATTGAGTCTCTCCACTAAGTGTATTTTTATAATCATCTTCTTGTAATTCGTGATAACCAGCAAGTTGTTTAAGAGCATTCACATGATTAGCAGATATGAAAGTCGGGGAAGAAACTAGCAGATCTAACAGTGTTAGGCATTGCAACATCATTAAGCTCTGCAAATAGTTCTTGCATTTCAACCATCATATCAATATCAGAATGAGTAAGTTTACTAAACTTAGCGTCTCTATAATCAGTTTTCGCAGTTTGAACTTGAAGAAGAACTCGATTAGTAGTTTGACCTCTAACACTAAGTTTAATATTATTAGCTTCAGCAAATTTCTTACGAATCTTAGATTTATAGACACGTTCAATTAGCTTAGTATAATAGTATGCTTCTTCGGCACTAAGATTAGGAAAATACTTCTTAGGATTATTATATACATCTTCAAGATCAAGTTTCAAGTCTACCTTTAACAATTTTGGCAGGCATTGAAACATTCATAGTAGAGTATATAGTTTTACCTACAGCATGAACTCTTTTCTTATGTTCTTTCTCAAGTTTAGCAAGAGCATCTTGAGCTTGCTTAACTGTAAACAAAATCATCAGATTCTAACAAAGGTTCTAACTCAGATCTTCTCTTAATATAATCATCGTATTCACGAGCTTTACCAATTTGATAATCATAGTTAGCTTTAGTCATATCAAATGGTGTAGCAAGTTGACAATTAGCTTCATTAATAAATCTAGCTCTAAAGTCATTAGAACGAGATTGAGAGAAAGTCATATCAGGTTTACCATTAGATTTCTCTTTTATAGAATCTATCATACTTCTTAAATAATGCGAATGTACGCTTATTATTATTGAAAGCAAATTCAGTAGCATTAAGAGTATGGAACTCATATTGAGAAAGAACAGTATCAATGAGTGGAATACCACTTTGAGCAGCAGAATCTAACCATTTAATAACAGTAGATAAATCAAGATTATCACCGAGCATACGACGAATATTCTCTTGAATATCTCTTTCATTTATAGTATAAACGCCAATTTCATCAGCATTAAAACCGTTTTCAACAAGCTTATCTTGAATATACTTAAACTTAGTATTGAAAGCAGGATTATGACTTCTTTGATTGATTAAGAAACCAAAGTAAATCTTAGAAGCATCAACAACTTTACGTTTAAGAGGCATAATCTCAGCATATAAACCTTTAAGATTAAGAAGAGCTTCATTAAATTCTGCAACACTATCTTTAGTATTTTGAGAAGCATTTTCAAAACTAGCTTCGTCAATAGGATTTAGATCTTCAATATAAACTTGAGACTTTATAAGACTACTGAGTTTATTCAGATCAGTAACCCATTGTTTACGATCAGCAACAGTACCTTTAGTCCAAAGCTTAAATATATATCAGTATCCATTGGCATTTGAATAGCTTCAATCATATCTTTAACATTCTCTAGTATATTAGCATTATACTTGAATGTTTCAACATAATTAGAAAGACTATTCATATCTCTACCAAGTCTAGCAATTTCACTTTGAGCTTTAGCATCAAGCTTATCAAGATTAGTATTGAGTTCACCATGAGATTCATTTCATCTCTAAGAAGCTTAGTATTACCAATAGCAGTCTTTTCAACTTCATAAAGAGTATTAATAAATTCAAGGTTTGACATACTAATTCCAGTATTATCATCAGCTATAAATTCTGTATCTAAGACTTTAGAGAACTTAGGAGTTGAGCTATTAATAGTATGAACAGTAGTATTAAGATCCTTTTTTAATACCAATGTAATCAACTATAATATCATTGATACCATCAGCTTGTTGCACTAACGTTAGTTGTTTAGCCTTTGAATAAGCCTGTCTAAGCCCTTAAAAGTTGTCCTTGTATTGTTCGTTTCAATTGAGAAAGCGTCTCTCCGTTGCCGACAAGTGCCAAAATTTTGGATTTCGAGGAGGTGTATCCGGTATCGAAAGTGTCATTGATAGCTGCCTGCAATGGGATAGTAGTAATAGCAAAGTATCAATAAGACCTCTATATGTATCAGATTCATTACCAATATAAATTGTATAATCAGCGTTACTTGTAGCAGCGTCTATAGCTGATGTAAGACTGTTATGAGTTTCTACATTAGTAACAGATGAATTAAATCTACGATAGAACTTACTCAAAATAGTAGCAAGTTTCTCTGTATATTTCTTGAGCTTCAATATTTATATTTATAATAATCATTAGCTGTAGTAAGATATTTCAGATTTAAACGTTTTATTAATAGGATAATAGAACGTACAATCATCAATATCAAAACGTTTATAAAGCATACCCGCAGGTAATTGAGCTTTGTAAGTCTTTTAAACCAGTAAGTTTCTTTATCAATTACCTTTTCACGAGTCTTAAGATATATATCATCAGCATAACTAGAATTATTTTACATATCTAGTAGGTTCAAAAATCATTTTACCAACGATGTTCCCAAATATCATTATGCTTAATACCAATAGCATTTTTAATAACAATATTAAGAGCATCATCTATATACTTAACGAGTTTCAAAATCAACATCTTTATGCCATTCATTAGCTACTTGAACCTTTTAAGATCAAAAATACAACTCTAAGAGAAATTACTCTTAGTAATCTTAGTAAAAAGTTGGAGTTTGATCTTTAACTTTACTCTTTTACCATTAGTATCATAAACATATTCAGGTTTCATATATTTAACGATACAGTATTCTCTGAATTAGCACGAACAAAAGCTTCGATGAAAACATCAAGTTCTTCGTTAGTGCTAAGAAGAATATTATCTTTATTCGCTTGACTAGCATAAAGAGCTTCAGCATAGTTATAAAGAGCAGCATTTTCTGAACGGAAGTTACTACCACCATCAGTAATACCTTGTTCTCTCATAGCTAATCTAATATCTCTATCACTAGTACCGTCGATAGATTCAAAACTAAGAGAATCAAATTGATCTCCCCATGAAGTCTTATAACACTTACATAATTACCATCTTTAGTTTTGAACTTACCATAAAGGTCAATAGGAATATACTTAGAAAGATTACGACCAAAATCAAGTTTATTAACCCAAAATGCGTATTTAACTAAGTTTTCACCAAGAATACGACAATACTCATCAGGACTATTAATAAGCTGAAAGAATGTATCTCTAGTGAAATCAACATCATCACTTTCCTTAGTTGAAATAGAAATATATCCAGTTCTTACAATAGTACTCTCCATAGTATTAGGAGAAAGCAATGAAAGAATATGATTAGGATTAAGTCTAAGATTACCTTTTTAGTAACATATTGACCATTTACAGCAACATATCTACCATCAGTAAGTGTATTCTTAACCATAGCTAATTGAATACAACAGGTAATTCTTTAAACATAGCTATTTTTCATCATGAGTATAATTTCTACTTTCAAGTTCATTGTACCAATTTTTAAGATTGACATTAGTAAGAGCTAAATCAACAGCGCCTTTGAATTTAAATTCATTAGTTTGTTCGTCTTTAACAATATTAACACATCCTAATAACTTAGCACGTTCAGCAAGAAGTGTTTCCGGACTTTTACTATCATCATTAAAGAAAGGCATTTGTCTAATTTTATCAATAATAGCATAATTAACCAGAGCTTTCTAAGTTCAGGATTATTAATCTGTTTAAGCTTAGCCATACAATAATTAATCTTATCTTTGAAAGCAGGATTCTCACTAATGAAGAGATCATGAAACATATTAACAGAGATCTCATTAGTAGAATACAATTGTTGTTGAAGAATAGGATAAGCACTATCTTCAATTTTTCCAATTAGTATTAACAACTGACGGAAATATAGCTTCAATCATTGATTTATCACCAATTCTAAAAGGAGATTTGGGTTTATCAAGTTGAATTACTTTACCATCAGAGTCCCTTATTTTCAAGAAGATAATCATTAGCTTTAAGCAACCAATTATCAATGACTTCACCTTTATCAGTAATTGCATTTACACTATAGTATTTATAGAGTAATTCATTGCGCATATTCTCAGGAATACCTGCATCTTTAGCATTCTGAATAAGAGTATTAACATTATGCTCAAGCATTGCAATAGATTCAAAAGAGCTTATTACTTTCAGAAGTCTTAGAACCAGCACCTTTCTTTTTTCAGTAATAAAGACATCCTTGAGCACGTTCATAGCATTTACAGCTTTATCAACGTACATATAGTAATCTAAAACTTCAAGTTGTCGATTAAGATAATTAGCATAAGCTTCAAAATCTTCAACTGTATGTTTATAGTTTTTGACCTTCTTTAAATAGAGAATCAAGTTCAGTAATAGTTTTAGCTTTATTCTGAATCTTACTATCCACCTCGTATGCAGTAACACCAACTTCATTTGCAAGAGCTTCAATAAATCTAGCCATAGCATGAGTTTGTTTTATGTTTATCGTATGACCATGTTCATGAGCTTTAGCAATTGCCATATTACTAAAGATCTTCTTGTGCAAGATATTTACTAAGTTTAGTAATAACATCTTTAAGACCTACATTATCTTGTGTAGTTTCAAAATAACTCTTAGCAAAAGCTTTTAAGACTATTACCTTTATCAGCAAGAAGTTTACTCATAGTAGCAACAGCGTCAATCATATAATCACTGCGTACATTATGGAAACTAACATTAGTGAAGTTATTAGAGTTTTCAATAGACTTAATTGAAATATTCGTAACAAAATCCAGTAATGATTTGCTGAGATTCAATAAGAGCAGAATAAATATATCTATTAGTACCTTCAACTTTAGCATTGCTAGCTTTAAGATTAGCATTCCAACTTATGGGGAATGAAGCAAGTAAAGCGGTATTACCAATAGTATATGTATTCATATTAAACCAAAAGATTATCTTTAACAGCATCAAGAATATGAGATGTTAATTCAGAACGCTGTGCAGATATATAGGCTCACCATTTATATCAGTCCAAGTACCATAATCATTATTATAAAGAGAACGACACCAAACTGTAATACTATTAGACGCCACATCTACTTGAACACTATGTTCACCATTAGATAATCTTTCATCTTTAAAGCATTTAAGAATCTGCTTTCTAGCCCATTCAGCTTTATTAGGAATATCTTCACTATAACCTTTAATATCACTGAAATTAAGTCTAATAGGAATAGCAAATTCATCAGACAACATAGTCTGTGTAAATCCCATTATAGATAGAGCATTATCCGCTGCAATGGATTGACCTTTAAGAACTGCAATATTATTATTAATATTACGAATCTTAATCTGATCAATAAGAAAATGCTGATTCATCATAGAGTTATCATAACCAGCAATTCTATTTATATAAGCAGCAGCAGCTTTACTATGATCAAACTCATTGGGTTTCTCTTTATTAAGAGTATTCTTAATATCAGAGTGAATACCAATCAAGTATCAATTATAGCATTATCCTTAGCAGCTCTAGGCATACGACGATATTCATTAAGACTATTCCATTTTGGAGTAACAGTTTCTTTAATGAATTTCTCGTATTTAGCATCATAATCACTCTTAGCTTTTTAAGTTTAGAGTAAATACTAGCTTTAGTATCATATAATGCTTTAAGTTCTGCATCAGATATAGCCGGATTTATATTTGCAGTATTATAAGCTTCAATCTCAGCAGACTTCAATTCCATAGCTTTAGCAAGCGCATTACGTTCGGATACGTTCTTTGAATAGAAGCGTTGTTGCTGTAAGTTTGCATATTCTTGCTTTAAGCGTCTTATAACAGAATCATCAATACTAGCTGGTGCATTGATTTTAGCATTAATATCTGCAAGTTCGTTAATCAATGGAATCTTTTCTTTTAGATATGTGTTTTTAAGTACATCTTTAGTTTTACTAAAGTAAATATCAGAAACATATTCAAAGATTGACGTTTATAAGTATCACTATCATTTTTTAGTATATTCAACGTATTGTCCATCAATAACGTCAAATTCTTTCATAGATAAGTAGATACTATCAATATCATAGTCCCAACCAGTACGAGTAACAAGATGTTCAGGAACTATAGCTTGACTAGCACCATTATTCAGAACTCCTACAACTTTAGCAACGAACATAGATTGATGACCCTCAGTAGGAATACGAATACCAAACATCGTTCTAAGATTCTCTGGAACACTATGCAAATCAAGATTACCATTAGCATCTAATTTAAATCGAGAATCCCAGTTATTAAGTATAATCTCAGCAGGATGAAAGACTTTAGTACTATCGGCTTTAGTTTCCCAATATTCACTTTGAAGTTTAAAGTCAGCATTTTTCTTAATTATAGGCGTACCGTTAGCATCTCTTTTAATCGTACCATCTTCATTAAGTTCAGCCCGAGATTGCCAATAATCATCAGAGAACTTAATTTGACCTTCAAGATACATACGTTGAACATTAGCTTGGGTCCCTTTAATAATCCCTTTTTTGTCCAACGTAACAGCAGCGGGTTGTAAGAAAGTATCAGGTTGAATAGTAACGTGAGCACCTTTAAGTTTAAGATTAGTAACACGACGTGTAATACGAGCTAATAGAACTGATTCAATACGACTCTTAATCGTAGGATGATAAAAAGGTATAAAAAGGTTTACCATTAACAACAACAGTAGCTTTTATGAAATTTCTATCAATTTCAGTTTCATTAAAATATCTACGAAGATCTGCAAGAACTAAATCAAGATCAACACCGATAACATTTCTGAGACCACCGTCAGTTTCAATTAAAGTATATTTAATATTACCATCATTAGTAATAGCACCCCCAATCAGCCAACAAACGATACATCTCATCATTTGCGTTAGCAGAAAGTAACATCTGATAATACTCAAAAGCTCCTGAACCATCATAAGAATAATCTCCAGTTTTACCTTTACGAATAGTACCACCTATAGTATAATCTCCATTAAACACAAGGTTATCAAGAATACGCTTTTGAAGCTGAGTACCAATCTTATTCTCTTCATCCATAAGATGTGAAGGAACTTGTTGTTGAATATAGAGGTTACTATGACTAAGAGTATGTTTAAAATCTTCAACACCTTTTAGGATAACCTTTTTAATTCAAGACGTTTGGTAGCTTCATTATACTGAATATTAAGAGTAGCTTTTTGTACCACTAGTATAAGTATATTTTACCATTTGCATCTAAAATAGGGAAACCTTTAGAATCAACTGCAATATCTCTAGATATATCAAAGAGTTGAACTTTAGGCATACCACCAACTTTATGACCAGATTCAAAGTTAATAGAATCAATACCTTCTTGTTTCATCCAATCATAAAAGAGTTTCATAACCAGTACCTTTGTACATACGTTTGAATATAACAAGGGGTACTATTCTTATCTTGATGCGAAAACACAATATCAGTATTAAATCTATTATTAAGCGTAGACTTACCACGCTTATAGAAGAAGTAATACTTTAACTGTTCAACAATACGTGTATAATCACTAGGACTAATAGGTGTATTCTCATCAGCAACAATATCAGCTAAAGTTCTACCAGAAGGTAAAAAGTAAAACTATCATAATCACCCATAGCTTTGAAACGTCTAATACACTCATCTTGTGTAATAACATTGAAAGCATCGGCAGTTGTAATAGTCTTAGAACCAAAGCGTCTATTAAGTTCATCAGAAGTTGCTTTATCATTTTGCAAATGGTTCAAGCATCTTCTGTAACATATTGTCTTTAAGATTAACATCAGATACAACAATCTGTGTATATGTAGTATTATTAGAACGAGTAGTAGAACCCGGTCTTACACCTTGAGATGCACGCTTAGCCCAATCAAGAGCATTCTTAAATTCAAAAAGTATAACCAGTGAATATCTCTTGAATAGCTATATCAGCAACATAATGATTACAAAGAAGATTAGAAACAACATAACCCCAATAACGATCATTTTTATAATCTTCAGGAAGTGTTTCATTAAGAGCTTTTTAAGTTGATTCTTATATGTAAGAGTCGATTGAATATTATCTCTAACAGGAGCTAGATAATCAAAAGCATCTTGAAGATGACTATTGATTCTATCAACAAACATTCGCATATAAGCATTATCAATAACATCGCCGTAAGCAGTATTGAAATCTTCACCACAAATCATGAATGGTTCGAATTTACCGAATGAATTTGCGGCATCAGGATGAAGCTCATTAAAAGCATCTTCAATATAATCTATAATGCTTCTTACAGTAGTATTACCGTTAGCATCAGTATATCTAAAATTAAGATTACCAAACTTAAAGATATTACCTGTAGGCTTACCGTTTTTAAGAAGAGCTTTACCATCCCAAAATATAGGAGCTTGAAGACCTTCAAATATATCTTTATCAAAAGCACGACTTTCATAGAAATCTCTAAAGGCAGCTTCTGCATCACCATTATGATCACTAATCATTCTACTACGTTCATCTGAATCTAAAATTAAATTCTTGACGAACATCATCTTCAGGTCTAAGAAATTCTTTCTTAATAGAAAGAGTTTGAGTATTAGCATCATAATCAAATAGCAAACGCCTGGCTTCAAGCATCATTTCCATTTCAGTACGGAAAGTATCTTTCACACGTTGAAATAGATAATTAGATTCAAGATCATTAGTACGAGCTATTCGGTAATTAACAAAAAGTACCATCGGTATCTATAAGTTTAAATGGAAGACTTCTCTTAATAGCATTAGGTTCAGTAAGAGTATTTCCAGTTACAAATTCATATATACGAGAAGCATCAGCAGAAGGTAATGAATAACGTCCTTGGAATTGACGAAGAATAACATCACGTGTCCAAATGTAATCATGCATATCAACATAAGGAGTTCCAATACCTTGATCACGATTAGACATACCATTGAATCTAGCATATTGAAAAGCTTTAACAGCTTCAACATTAACAGGATTTACAGCATCAAGAATACGATAACCATTTTCGTCAAGTATAGCGTTACCATTTTCATCTTTTCTAAAATTAAAAGAAACCTTTACCATCACCACCCATACCATTACCAAGATTCCAAATAAGAGGATGATATTTAGTACCTTTAGATTTTAAGAAATCATTGAAACGATATTTCATGAGTTCTACATTAACTTCACCAATACGATTAACAATACCTTGAAGCATTGATGTAATATGATTATAGAACTCAGGAGTATATTCTTGTTCACCTTGAACATTAATGTAAGACAAATCAACTTTAATAGCCGGATCACAACCACCTACAGTTGCAAGAATATTAATACGACCACGCATATCATCTACAACAGAATCAATTTCATCTCCTGCTTTGAAACCTTCATAAAAACAATCTTTTTATTCTACGTGATTGACGATCTTTAGCTTTTTCACTTTGTTTATCAGTAACATTAGCTTTAATTTGATTAAGAATCTTATCAAATACACCGTCAATATTAATAAGTTCAGTCTCAATTTTCTGATATACAAGTTTATTAACTTTATTATCATCATTTCCGTCATGATATAAAGCTTTAATTACATCAAAAGGAACACTAAATTTAATAGATAAATAATTAAATATAGTATTAGGAGACCAATTGATACCAACATTGTTAGATTTATACAGTAAAGTATTTACTTTATCAGTAATAGATTTACCGGTTTTATATATAGCATTGATATCATACTGAACAGCAGCACGACTACCAACATGTTGAAATTTATCACTAAGAATACTACGATATTGATTGTAAATATTAGTAGTAGCAAACGATTGACGATTACTCTCTTTAACAGAATAAGCAAGATTATAATCATTTTTTCTGACATATTGTAACTCATAGTTTCACTTTGAGTAACAACAGTTGTAGCCATATCAACAGATGCCATGTACATATTGTAGAATATTTCTTTGCGTTCAATAGTACTAGCATCATCATTTGGAAAGAATCTCCAATTTGATCAATAATAGGTTGAAGCTGACCATTATAAACAGATTCAGAAGTAACTTTAAGACTATTTATAAGCTCTTCTTTATTAGCTGCATAACAGTAGCATCAATCAAAGAGTTCCAAAGAACACTAATATCAAATGGCATTGCTAAACCATATTTATTATAATACGAAGCAGTACCATTAAATTGAGAATCTTCAAGCGTAGCAAACAGATTACTTTGATTATTATAAATCATTTCTGTAAGCATACGTTTAAATCGAGAAGAAGCAGTATTCTTACGATCAACTTTAAATTGAAAGAGAACTATTCCAAGACTTATTAATATTTTTGTTCATCAGTCTTAGAAACACCATTAATCTCTCCCATAGTCATGTGGTCTTCAACATCGAAGTCATTAATATCAGCCATAAATTCAGCTTTATAATAATTAATGAAACTCTGCCAAATACCTTGATCATCAAGATTATCAAGTTGATCTGCAAGATTTGAAGATTATTCAATCTTACTTTCATAACTAGTAAGAAGAGCATCATTATCTATAGCTTCATCAGTTGCTCCAGCAGCTTCAAGTTCATCAAGACGATTATTGTATTGAGCTGCAAATCCTAAATAACCAACATCAGAATTATCATTTTGAGCATACTGACGTAATACAGTAGCAATTAAAGAACGAATTGTAACACCATTCTTAAAATCTTTATAAGTAAGATTCTTGAATTGAGGTTCAAGTCTAAAAGCAATAGCAGCAAAAGATACGATTTAAATACATTTGCTCACTATCAGCAATAAAAGGATAATCATTATCATATAGAACTTGTGCTTTCTTAGCAACAGTGTATTTATGAAATGACCTTATTTCCGGCTCTCCCTGCTCGTTTAATGGTACGGTAATACTTTTAGTCAAGCGTTCTATATTATTGCCATAGACGCTCTGAAAAGTGGCAAATTGGGCGTCTGTTAGTCCTGCATTTTTGGACAGCACGAAGCAAAACCCAATCTCCATACTCGGATACAAAAAGAAGCAGATTTTAGAGCTTCATAGTTAGCTTTAGCAACAGCACGTGCTTTAATAGGATTATTAGGATAGAGCTTTTTAGCCCTATCCCATAAATCTTGAAAACACTTACTATCAGTATAGCTATCACCAACTTTAATCTGAGGGATAATATTACAATCTAAACCCATAATAGAAGTTTTTATACGTTTAACAAATACGTTTATTAGTTTCATCTAAGTTACTATTTTTTATTCAAGCTATCAACCGAATCATGTAAATATTTTACAGCTTCGAGAACTTGTGCAGCTTTGATATTACTATTGGAACTAGTACCAAGTCTAGCCCTACGACGAGAGTAGTTTGTGTAGGAGATTCAGCAGTAGCATTTGCATCACCATTTGCAGCGGTATTAACAGCATTTTGAACTTCTGTAGTCGTAGATTCAACAGTAGATGTAGCAGACGTTCCGCTCCTTTCCACAGCTCCTTCTCTACCGGGGACTGGAGAGTTCGTCCGAATACCATAAGTAATACCATCAGGTTCCATATCTCTAAAGTCTTTATTATAGATTCTATTAAGAACATCATTAAAACGTTCCATAAGAGAATCAGTTTTAACTTCAGTATCTTTGAAACCCAAAGATCTTCTCAAATATATTAAGAAGAACTCGTTTAAACTTCTCCCAAAACGTAGGAGTTTCAAGATTCTCAGAACCTTTAACACGTTCAGTAGTAGAATGGAGTTCATTGAGAAGTCTAAAAATACGAGGATCGGTTAAAGCATAAGTAACAATTTCAGAGATAGCATCTTTACCATTGATAACATTCTTAGCACCTTTAACACGATCTTTAAGTTTAGTATCAATAGATTCAGATATACTAGAGATTTCTTGACTAACAATTTCAATAAATCTATTAGCAATACCTTTATCACTAAGCATATCTTTTAAAAATCTCTCACGATCATTTAAATCAGTTTTACCTGCAAGTTCAACACGAGCATTTATAACAGCTTGATTAAAATCAGCAAACCACTCTTGCCATTCTTTATTATTATAATCAATAAGAGCTTCACGTTTAGCAAGTAATTCAGGATTATTAATATCTCGATAAGTAGCATTAAAGAATTTCATAATATAAGTATGAATCATCTCATGAGCTAGAGTACGAGTTAAATAAACCTTGATGTTCCTTACGATTAGCATGATTATAATTGTAGTTAATATCAATCCTAAATTGATTACGATAAAAAACCATCATCAGCAATCTTAACAGGATCAGTATAACCTTCGCTTTCAATATTAATCTTAGCTTCACTTACATTATGCTTAATATAAACTGGATTAATACCAGCTTCATATTCAAGTATATTAGCAAGTTTAGAGATACTAGACCAATCTTCTTTATAGCGATCAGCATCTTGAACTGTTTTAAGTAATTCAACGGGATCATAAAAACGTTGAGGAACATCAGTTTCAGTATCGAATGCTTTTTGTTGCAATAGAAAACTTAATAGGAGCATTTCCAGCAATAGTAACATTACTTTACAACGTTTCCATATCTATCTTTAACTGAAGCTACATCTGAATATCTAGCATTAGTTGCCATATAATAGTCATATATATCTTCATAACGTTCGCCTGTAACTGGATCTATATATCCAGTAGTATAAGAACTACCAGTAAAATCTTTAGCTACAGCAATTCCATCTTTAAGACCGAATTGACGAACTAGATTAGGAATTATACTATTAAGTTTATTATTAAACTTTTGAACATCAGCAGGGAGTATCTAAGTAATAAACAGTATGTGGATAACTAGGATGATTTAAAAAGCGCCATTATAGTTAGCAACATCAAGTTTATTACTAGAAGTATAATGAATAATAGCGTCTCGTCCGTCAATAGTAGTTTGAATAAACTTATGATAAGCTTCTTTACCTTTACCATCACCAAGAACAGCTTTTAGCATTACATAACGTTTACTACCATCACTATTGTTACCCAGATTGAAAATAAATATCATCTTGAACGGCACTACTACGTTCATTACATATAATAATATTTTGAAGTCTATTAGAAATATCAAGTCTAGCTTCAGTTATATTACCAGTATTAAGAGCAAGAATTTCTTTAATAGCATCACCAATATATTTTTGTATATTTACCTAATTTACTAATACGAGCTTCTTTTGTTTCATCGGTGATAGAACCCATAATAGTATTAGGATATATAGGGAATACAGTATTAAGTGAATCGGTTTGAGGTATAACAACAACTTCATGACGTCTATTACCAATAAAAGTATCAGCTACATGAGGTGTTGCAAACTTATCTATATTCTGAACAATACCACCAGTTTTAGGATCTCTACCAATACCATTTTCATCAATAGCTAGTATTTGAACTCTAGGGTTTACCTTTAGAATCAAAGAATATCTTTGGTAGGTTTAATAGAATCTAATAAAGAATTGCGATGATGCATAATAGGTAATCCATGTTTAGCTTCATGATCTTCATTGCGAGCTTCATCATTAATTAGTATTCTACCAGCACTAATATGACTTATTCTAAAAAGTATTAGAACCTGTAAAGCGAATATCATTACGAATAGCTTGATTATTACGGAAGATCATTTCATGACGATTAACAGCGTCATTGAAATGTTTCGTAATAGCCGTAGCATTCATAATACTATCCATATTTGAATGATTAATCCTAGAAGCAGGAAATAAATCAGTACAAATTTGATATATTTGATTAAATGAAAGAGCTACATTATCAATAGAAATTTCACCGTTAGTATCACCTGTATATTCAGAATCAACAACTCCGATCATTGTCTGACTATCCATAATATCTTTAATCTGCTTAGATGTAAAGATTAGAATACACAAGTTCTTTAAGTGTATCCATTAGCTTCTTAAAGCGATCTTTTCTAAACTGATCAAAAGATAATATCAATGTTACGTTCAGAGTTCTCTCTATCTTTAGCAGATATATTTATTACGAGGATTAAAAGCAATATCGTAATGATACATGAATCTAAATAGCTCTCTTTGATATTCAGCAAAGGTTTTTAGCCATATCATCAGTAAATGCAAATTTACGTGGATAATACACACCATTCGCACCTTGAACTGTATACGCTATACCATTTGTAATAGTTTCGAGTTTAGGAATAGAACCTAATTTATACTCTTTACCATTACGATTCATTACAACATCATAAAGGCTCTATTAGGATTCTCTTCTAAATCAGTTTGAACTACAGTAACCTCATCACCTTCTTTAATACCATCAAGTAACTCATAAATACCTAAGTTAGTAGCAGTACTATTACACTAGAATATTCTCAGGAGCACCGTTAGGACTAAAGTTAATATCTAGACCTTCATGGTATGTTTTACCTTTAATCTCAGGTGTACGATTAATAAAATCAAGAACTTGAGCTTCTGTTAAAGGTAAACCATTAGTAGGAGCAACATCTATAAGATCATAAAAAGAAATTATAATTATTATAAAGCTCTTTTATAAGTAGCATCTTTAGTTACTGCAAATCTAGCACTATAGTAATCACGTCTATTCTTAAATTCATTATGAAGATAATTAGTAATATTCATAATAGACATGATTTCAGGTATGAGTTCTTTTGTAGTTATCACCACGATATTCACGCATACCATTAACAAGATCATAATAGTTAATCTTATTAATTCTAAAACCACTTCTATCACTAATAAAAAAGCAACAAAGTGTACCAAAAGAGATTAAGATTATCAACAAAGATACCACCTAAAGTCTTGAGCAATCATAGCAAATTTGTTATGAAGCGTTTCATCAAGACGTATGGCAATAGCATTAGAATTATAATCTTTAGATTGAGTAAGAACTTGTGCAAACTTAGCAACAAGATCAGATTCATAAACAGTATTCAAGAGCATCTGTAAGATTGCATATCTGACTGCCATTTAGATTCATCTTTAAATAGACTCTTAAGATTATCAAGAGCATTGATAGCATTACGACAGTTTTCAGCAGTATTTAGTCGAATTGAATTTCCCACCTTCATCAATGTTAATACTAACAGCAGCTGCGACTTTCTTAGCAGTTTCAATAATCTTAGTTTCAACACCAGTAAGTTTAGCGTCTGTAAAGTACTTATTCATTAGAGCTTTAATATAAGCATCAGAAGCGTACTTACTACCAACTTTAGTGTTTCTAAGCAACTTTGGAATCAGCACTAAGGCGTTTATTAAATCTGTGTCGAATAATGCCAAATTTACCCCCTCTTGGCTCATTAGAGACGTTAAAAATTCGAGCATGGATTTAGTATCAATGCCCTCTATTTTGAAGTCTATAAGGGGGCTGATTTGGAAGCCGTCACAAACTCGATTGGCGCATCATCGGTATTAGTAGAACTTTCATCACTTACAAATTCAGTAGTAATACCATTAGCACTAGAAACAGTCTCTGTAATCTCAGTTTTAGGAGTAATAGTTTCATCAGTGGAACTCTGTTGAGCTTTGTAGCCCCGGTAGGAGGCAAGGACTGGTCAGGAGCGGAGCTTTGTGTTTGTCTAGCAATGAGAATATAATCATCGTTAGGAGTTGCCATATTAGCAGGAGTAAGTAAGCACATAACGATTAAGTTGATTCTCAAAACCTTCAATAACAATACCAACATCTTTACGAGGATTCGGAGTATTAAGCACTCTATATTCAACACCACCAATAGATACATACAAAGCATATTTAGGATTCTTACGACCTAAGTTATCTTCTATAGTATTATTGATAATATCAAATTTAGTTTGCATACTCTTAGCTTCCTGCATAATTTTGTTAGTAAGAGTATTAATATCAGTCTTAGTAGTCTCACTTAAACCAAAGTGAACATCAGCTAAGAAACTAGGCAGAGGTCTACCACTTTGTTCAAGAACTTGAGCAGTATAACGACTAAGATGCCACAAATAACTATTAAGTTCAGCACTAAGATCACCGTTATTTATGCTAGGTGCATATTCAATTTCTGTTTTAGTAACAGCATCAATCCAATTGAATCTACGACCAAAGAATATATTATCGAATATAGAGTATTTAGCAGCAATACGAGTAACAATCCATTTAAGATTTGTAGTCGTAAGAGTATCAAATGAATTATCTAAAAGCTCTATTGGTAGCATCATTGAATTCTTTAATCTCTTCAAGAAGCATTGCATCTTTAGAAGTAAAAAGAGATTTACTTTTTACGTCTATTCTCAATAACGTTAGCAAGAGGCGAATCTGTAACTTGAGATTCACAGACATAAGTGCATTATAGAGACTAGAAGCTTCATTGGATAAAGGTTTAATACCTTCAAATTCTCTATAAGATCTACCAAATGTACCACTACCTATCGGTGCAGCATTTGAATCTTCTTCTGTTGCAAGCGCATCACGTTCTTTCTTGTTGTCTCTTGACGTTCTTCTTGTTGTCTCGCTTGACGTTCTTGTTCTGCTTTAAGTGCAGCTTCTCTACGAGCATTAGCGGCTTTAGTGTCAGATTCTTGTTTTTTTGCAGTCTAGCAAGACGGGCATTATATACGGTTTTTCTTGTGTCTGAATCAGAGAATTTTGATTCATCTGCTTGTAAAAAGCTTCAGAAGTTTGATACGTATTAAGTTCATCAGTTAGATCTTTATCAGTAGAAGCTTTGATTTCATCTTCATATAATTTTATTTGATCTTTAATATCTTCAAATCCATTACCATTACGATAATAATCAAGTTCAGCATCAATAGCAGTTCTTCTATTTTCATAGAATCGTTTAGCTTCTTCGGATTAGTAAGATTAGATAAAAGAGTTCTAGCTTGTTGAGCAGCCTCTTTATCATCTTTATTTAAATTAAGAACTTCAATGTTTTTAGTCGCTGTATCTCTCGAATATTACTAATATCACTAAGAGTTTTATTGTAAGATTCAAGTTTACTATTAGCACCTTTAAGAGCTATTTTAAGACCTAATAATTGTTCAGCAGTAGCATCTTTAGGAGTATTAGTGATTGCATTTTCAAGTTCACTTATTTGTTTCTTAAGACTAGCAATCATTTTATCGTAAACACTTAATGCAGCTTTAGCATCTTCAAGAGTTGCATTATTTTTCAGCATAAGTATTTATATCAGCTTTCTTAGCTATACGAATATTATCGTCTGTATATTTAGAATCAACATAATTACTAAGATACTCTTTAGATTCAGCAGCACGCTTTTGATATTCAGCAGGATTAGCTGTAATAGCTTCGAGTTCTAGTTCATTAAGTCTTTTTTTGAGCTTCAAGAGTAGCAATACGACGTTGATATTCATAGAGATTTTGTCGGTAGTACCATTGACTGCATCGAAATGTTTATTGTAAATATCTCCAACAGCTTCAATCTTATTAAAGAGTCTGTTCAAAGTAATCAGCATTTGCAAAGGTAAAGATTCACCTTTTATCAAGTGCAATTTGTTCTTCGGCACTAATAGCTTCACCTCTATCTTTCTATATTTAATAGATTGAATTTCTTTAAGAGAAGCACTCATATTTCTAAGCATCTCTTTATAGAACTCAAGTGAACCATCAAGACTATTAGCTGCAACTTGATTAAGAATAGCTTCTTGTTCTTTTAGTTTAGCACCAACAATATCACCTTCTGCAAGAGATTCAACAATATCATCAAGACCTGAACGCATACTTCTGTAGCACGTTCAATACCTTTTAAAGATATTCATGTTCTCTTTCAATACCACGTTTATTGATCTTAGTTTCAATAAATGGCATTATTGCTTGCATGTAGTACCACCTAAAAGACCTCCAATACCTTCAGTCCAAATATCAGGATCTTTTAAGATAACTACTAACTCTCATGCTAAAAATCAGTAAGAGCGTCCAGTATCAGAAAGTAAACCAAAATCTTTACGAGCTGCATGAGTACCTTCTTGCATCGCAATACCTCATAGTCATTTCATCTGCCATTTCAGCAAGAGAACCTCCAGCGAAACCTCCAATAGCTCTAAGAATTTGACTTTATCAGCATTGGGTATAGCATTTAATGTACGAACTATAGCAAATTTATCACCAGTTGCCATAGCTTTACGAATGTTATCTCTAGTAGCTTTAGTAAGAGTTTTAGCAGTACCTAAAATATTCATCCATTCAACTACGTCATAAGCTATATTAGACATAGATCTCCAATAACCTTTTAGAAGCTGCATTATCTGCATATCTATCAGCAATACTTTCAATATTAGTATCATTTAGAGGAACTTCTTTCTAATCCCGGAGCTTTTAAGAATAGCATTACCATTTTACATCACGTTCAACATAGTTCTTATAATTATTAAGAAACCATTCACGTTCTTGTTCATAAGTACCATAAGCTTCACGAGATGAATCTAGAATACGTCCTATAACAGCAGAACCATAAATATCTGCTATTTTATTAGCTCTGTTTAGAGCTTTAGCTTTTGTAGTTTTGTACCCAACTTAAATAAATCTTTAACATATTTAGATTTACTTCCTAGATTAACAGCACTTCTAAAAAAGCTTTACCTAATAATAACGAAGCTCCACGAGCTGGAAGCATTATACTAGCAGCACTACCTAAAATAGATGGAACTATTGAAGCCCAATAACCACCACCTTTCATGCGATCTAATAAATTACCCGTTTGAGCTTGTTCAGTCATATAAATAGGAAATGCTTCTCTAGTACTTTCATTAATGGAATTACCTAGTCTTTCTAAAAAAAATTACGAGTATAAAGCTTCATCACTATCTATGAGTTTAGAGGGAAGTGCAAGTATAGAACCTGCACTTTCAATTGTACCACCAATTATTTCTCCAACAGTTTTGAACAAGAGAGTTACCAATGATCCCAAGTAGATTATTTCTAGCTCTAGCTTCAATATAAGCATTAGCATTACTGGGAACTATATTTTTGACTATTTCCAGAATGTTTTTCTTAAATTGAGTAGTAATTTATTATCTATACTATAAGCATTAGGATTAAAGAAGATCTTTTATACTTATCTTTAGGAGCATAAGTAGATTTTCTTTGTATGCTTTCTAATTTATCAAAATCAATAGGCATAATATCAATAATTAAAATTAGCTGTAGACATATTAGCATTAAACTTAAAAAGATTATCTAATTGTTTCTTAGTTAATCTATAAGCATCTTTATAATCTAATATAGATGATATAACGCTTAATCTACGTTGTGTATTATTAATAAAGTCTTCAGAATTATCACCTTTTATAAATTTATCTGTAAGCTCAAAATGAATTTGTTGTACTATCATACGTATCAATTTGAGTAGTAAAAATTATTATTTGAATCTTTACTAAATGTAATTTAAAATTATTATGATATATAGTTTTATCTACATTTGTTATAGATTTTTAACAAAAGCATTTAATAACGACTTAACATTATTATAATATCTTCCATTATATTCAACAATATTATATGCAGAAGCATCATTCATTTGAATAGCATTGGAAGGATCTGGACCAAAAGTTAAACTTCCACCATGATGTAGACATAGCATCAAATATAAATTTTGTATCAGCATTAGGTCTATCAGCCATATCGAATGCAGAAGTCATACGCATAGCTAATTCAAATTCATCTATAGTATTCTGATCGGCATCATTATTCGCAACAATAGTGAGTTTCTGTCTAACATTATTAAAAAACCTTGAACATTCTTTATAAGATTAATGCTTTACGACCATCACTCAATTCCATAAGTTCATAAGTAATATCTGATTTTAGAATATTTAGGGTTCTTATCTGTACCTTTATCTTCAGTATATAAGAATTTCCTAAGAGATTCATTATTCAAATCTATAGGAACACCAACGGATTCAGCATCTAACTCTAAATCATCATCATCTAACAATTGATTATCAATAATAGTAAATGCTTCAGGATGATTTTCAATTTTATAAGCTATATTATTTCTAACAGTACTTACAATACCTGTTTCTGTAGGTTTGGATATACCAATAACAACTCCAGGATTAGACTGAATCATATTAGTTTCATTACCATAGTTTTCAATCAGATTACCCATTAGAATAGAAGTTAATCCAGTACTAATATCTCCAAATGTTTTAGATATATTATCTGCAAACTCTTTTACATAAGGATTAGTTTTTGCTACTATTTTTTTATAAACTTTGTGGCTTTCTTAATACCTTCCTCTGAGTGTCTGAACCACTTAATATATAACTTATATCTTTTATATGAAGATATTCATTTATATGTTCCTGAGTTTTATCATTTGCATTAAATTTAATACCATCTCTAAGATCAACGCCTGTACCTTTAATAGATTTCCATTTTCATCTAAGTCAGAAGTTTCTTCATTGATAACATTAGTTAAACTTCCAAAAAATTCTAACACGATTAAATACATCATAATATTCTTTAATACTCTTTTTTGAAGTGCTAAGTTTAAATTTGCTTTTTATCTTTCTTTATTTGTTGGAATACTACCTTTATAAGCATCATATTCAGAAAGAATGTTATTGATTATACTTTGAGATTCTTGAACTCTAAGGTTAAGAGCTTTTTAATTTATCTTCATCTTCTTTAGTTATATCTTCTCCATTAGTAGACTTTTTAGCTAAATAGTTATTAAATCTTTCTAATTCAGATATATTTCTTGAATGTTGAGAAGTTTGATTAAGTAATCTTGTCTTTACGATTTGCTTCTAGTTCAGAAGTCATACTAGGAAGATTAACTATTGTTCCAACTAAACCATCTCTTTCTCTAGTAAGTATTTTAGAAGTATCTTCAGACTTTTCTAGTTGCTTATTAAAAATAGACTTTCAAAGAATTTATTATCTACATCAAGTTTTCTCTTTAGTATATCTCATAGGCAATAAATAAGTAGTCACATTAGATATTTCAGAATCTATATAATTAGTTTTATAAAAATTAGATAATCTAGCTTCATAATCAGATTCAGTTTCATTAGGATTTTTTGATTTAAAAAGCTATAATTTCTATCTATTAATTCTTTTTATATAAATACTATTAGGATTGTTTATAGCATTAAAGCAATACAATCTTTTTCATTACTATTAGCATTTTTATATTCAGGAGAATTTATTACTAAAGTTTTTAAAATATTAGAATCAGTAAAAGCTGTAGAATATATATAGTATTGTCTTTTTACAGCATTACTAGGTGTAATACCTTTTTTTTTGTTCTAGAGCAAATAGATTTAATTCTGCTTCTTTCAATAAAAGCATTTTTAAATTTACTATTGTTAGATACAATGGCTTTAGCAACATTTATTAATCTATCATCTCCTATACCTTCGATAGTTTTTAGTAAAACTTTGAAATCCATGAAGAGTAGGATTAGATAAAGTTTTTTTAGAGTAGATTTTAATAGCACAATTGTAGGATTATTCATTAAATTATAGCTATGTTTTGTTTGGAATTGTTCACTATAAATAACTTTTTTCATCAGATTTCATAGCTTTTAAAGTATTCAAGCATTTCTTTTACGTAAAGCTTCTCTATATCATGACCTGAACCAAGAGCTGTACCAAAGCACTAATAGATTGTTTACCATTACCTCCTAAACTACCTCCTGCATCATTAAACCGTTTTAAGAATCATAGCTCTATTTAATGCTTTTATATTCTTCTGAAGCGTCAGATTGTTCATTAGCTTGCATCATAGCATCAAATTGAGTTTTATTACCAAGAATAGTTTTAACTCCTTCATCAGTTAAAATCTACGAGCACCATCGCTAACAGCTGTATCAGCAAAGAACCATCCTCCATCTTCATCAACTTTAACTTTAATGTGTTCTTGAGTTTCATTAATTTTACCTGCAAGAGCTTCTTCATCTGCACCTTGAATCGCATTATATTCAGACATCTTAATAGCCATTTCATTATATGCGTTTTCATTACGAATAGCACGTTCTTGCAAATTATCAGCAGCAGCCGTTATAGCTGCGCCAGCTTCTCTAAATGACGTCAAGTCCAGAGGTCTAGCATCAGGTTGCTTGACATAAGTAAGATCAGCATATTTTAGTCTAACTGCCATATCATATAAGTTATTATAAACAACAATACCCTCTACCGAATTAACGATAGAGGGTGTAGGATTTAAGTCAATATGTATAAAACGTATAGCATTATGCAAAATTATAATAGTAATCCGGCATAGTAACAGCATCAGGAACAACAGAACCTCTTCTGTTTAAACGTTTAGTACGAAGTGAACGTTTAGGAACAGTAGAACCTCCTTGAATCTTTTTTTAAGATCTTTAAGACTACTAATTCCAAACATTCGCATAAGAGTATCTTTAGGCATATTATCAAAAAATATAATCCCTAGATTTATCATCTTTAAGAACACTAATAAGATTAGCAGTTTGTAAGTTCTCCATATCAAATTTAGATTTATAAGCAGTACCAATATAGCGTCCTAAACTAGCAATCATATCGCCGATAGCAGCTCCTTGTTGACTTCTACGTTGAACAATCGCCATGTGATGATTAAACTTATTAGCTTCATTCTCAGCTCTAATTTGACTATTTCTAGCAGCAATTTCAGCGTTAGCCATACGAGAACGATTACGAAGCTCAACTTCTTTATTATGTTCATCTTGTTTAACTCTACTACGCATACGAGAACCTTGAGTTCTAGCAAAGCAATATAGACTGACGAGCAACTTGAGAATTAGAACTATTACTTGTAATATATTTTTCAAGACTACGAACAGTATTATTAATATCTCCAATTTCAGCATCAGTATTTATATCAGTTTCTAGTTCTACACGATCCATAAGAGAGTCTCAGGAACTCGCATACTTTCCATACGATCAATTAAACCTTTATTAGTTATAAGTTGACTTATACCACCAATAAGATTACCACCAACTTCAGAAACAAATCCCGGACTTATAAAACCACCACCAGCATATTTGCGAGTTCTACCACCACAACGTAAACCTTGTTGAATAGTAGTTAAAGGATTTTGAATTTGAGTTTTTATCATTATATGTAAAAGTTACTTCTTGTCCCGTAGTAGAATCCAGACTATTATTCCGTTGAATATCATAAGTAGGAACAAGGCTATTAACAATTTGACCACCATCATAATACTTTCTAATTTTACCTCCACAACGTGCTTCAATAGGTTCAGCTTCCATACCAGATTCAGCTTTCATACTTTCTTGAAGATTATAGAGTTGTGCAAGTTCATTTTGAATTGCAGCAATTTGTGCGTTAGTTCTTTTGAAGATCAGCATTAGCTTTCTCAGCGTTACGACCATTAGTATTACGATCAATTGCATAAGTACTACGGTCAGTTAGAGAAAGCATTCTACCAAGCATCATAGATTTGACCGGAAGAGAACTTTCAAGATAACCTTTATGTTTCATAAGAGGCTTAGCAAGATCAGCAAATGTAGTTCCATTATACTTTAAAGTATCAGAGATATATAAGCTATTATCTGCGTCAGTCATAAGAGCTTCACCACCTTCTACTTTGCATTAGGTCCATAAGGAACACCACCTTGTTCATGAGAAGGACCATTAACTTCTGCGGTATTAGAAGATGTTTCTTCAATCATACCACCATCGGCATAACGTTTAGCTTTGCCACCACAACGTTTACGTTTAAGTCTTCCACCACAACGAGCGGCAATTCTACCAAAAGCAGAACTAGGATCAACATCACCAAATGGAGTACCTTGAACAGTAGGTTGAACTAAGTCACTACCGAAGCTAGCATCATCTTGATAACCAGTAACACCTGTAATATTAGAATCACCATATATATCAAAGAGCACCTTCTTGTTGAGCAGTGTTGGATAATTTAAGTTCATCTTGAAGAATACGTTCATTACTTTGCAACAATCTGACGTTGCCTATCAGCTTCTTCAGCAGCTTTTTTAGCCTTACGTTTTTACGACGACCTCAAACAGTCCAACAATACCACCAATAATAGCACATGCTGCCATACCAATAGGACCTGCCCAAGCTCAAGAGTTGTACCAGCTAAAGCAGAAGATCCAGCAGCAGCCGCAGCAGTAACTCCAGCCCCAAGTCCCCCGCCAATAGTAGCACCGGTACTTAAACCAGACATTGAGAAGCTCCTTGAATACCTTTCTCGACTCCATAACTATGACCTTGAACATCCCCGAATCTATCTCTAAATGCAACTTCACCTCCACCAGCGTATCTACGTCGACGAGGGTAAGCTTTAAGAGTTGAAATGTTTTTTAATCATACCACCATTATTAAATTCAGATTTAAATAAGAAGTTAGCACGACTTCTAAGCGTTTTAGTTGTAGAATCATCAACAGTAAAATCCGGTTTTTGATTCTTCATGAAGTAAACAGAAGCATCTTCAGCCGACATAGCATTAACTTTATCTCGTACTAAATTTACTATCTTTAGAAGGTAAATAAGTATCAAGATAATAATCAAATTGAGATTCTAAACTATCTTTACGTTTATTAGTTTTAAGATAAGATTGATAACTACCATAAGTATAATTAGGATCTTCAACCCAATTAGTTTTAGGTTTACCTTTATCTTTCTTATCATCCCCACTTACGTAGATTCTCAAAACTAAATAAACCATGATTAACAATTCTATTATCACCTTTAGCAGTAGCTCTTTGAGTTTTATTAAATGAAAATAGATCATCAATCGAATCATTTAACGTCTCACCATAAACCATAGACATTAAACCAGTAGCGGCTGCATGATTAAGACCACGCTTCTTAGCATATTTGTAAAAAATCACGCATACGTTTAATAATACCATCATCAGCTAGTTTTTGAGGTGTAAAGACTTTAGTATTGTAACCTTTAGTACCAACACCAGTCTCTGCTATATACTTAACAATTTCACGAGCAGGTGCACCGACTTGATAAAGAGAATCAATCTTATGAATCTCAGGACGACCTATAAGACCTTTTTTAGTATTACTCTCTTTGTCAAAAGGCTTGAATAGCTAAACCTAGAGATCTATTATTAATATCTTTACTTTGATGATACTTAGTAAAAATATCAATAAGAAGACGTCTAGCTTGAGCATCATCAGCAACCTTAGTACGTTTATATTTATTTGGCATACTAATAGTATTTACAGAGTGTTGCTCCCACCACAAGCTCTTTCCCTACTGGGGTCTGAGATCGTTAAAGAGCAACACTAATTATAAACAGTATCTTTATCAATCATAACTTCAATATTAGTAAGTCTTAAATCAAGCTGAGTGGCGTCAGGATATTTAGTAATATCATCTACATAATCATCAGCTTCTTGACTAAAAGAACTTATTCTCATATATCATAGTTATATAAGTCCAACATTATGGAACTTAGCAATATCATACCAAGGCTTTTGATATTTAGCTTGGTTCAATAAAGAGTGTCAATAGCATCTTTATCCATAAAATTAATAAGATTAGGATTAGGATTCAATTGACCATGATCATTCTCAACGAAAGTCTTCAATACGATTCCAAAAGATAACGACCAGCTTTATATTTAAGAGTTTCATTATCCCACCAAATAGGACTAACACTCATAGGCATAAGACCTGTACACTGAACATCAGTATGAAACATCAACCAATCAATAGTTTTATTATAGAGATAACGTATATTATCTTCATTATTCATAAGAACATTAATAAGCTGACTGCGCCATTCAATATGCTTAAAGATTTTATTTATAGTAGGGCTCGGTAGCATAAATGAATTGAACAACACTAGGATGAATAATATTATCAAAGTAAATACCTTTATTCTTAGCATCAGTCTTAAAAGAGAACCTTTAGTTATATAGAAGATTTCCATGCCGGTTAATGTATGAATAATCTCCGATATACGAGTGAAAAGACGTCCATAAGTTAGTCTTTAATGAGTACGAGATAGAATAAGACTTATACAAGTCAATAGCACCGTTTTTTTTATTTATAATCTTTATTAGTGAATATAAATCTTTGGTGCATTTCATCGTATGTAAAGAAACATCCACTATGCGACAATGGATTAGTAGCATTAGCGTAGATATGCTCTTTTAAACCATTCTTTGAAGCCCAAATCGGATAATTCACTTATGCTTTTTGATCGTTCTTAACAAGATAAATCTCACCTTTTTCGACATCACAAACAAGATAACCACGATGCGTAAATAATAGCACTAAAACGATTGTTACAACCAATTTTTTACCCACGAGAAAGCAGTGCTATAAATAATTTCTTTAGGTTCACGTTGAAACAAATCATTTTTTACCTACATAAGTTGTATTTTCATCATTGTTACCTAGAGTATCTTTAATGGCATAGCTACAAGTAATGTATATTGTTGTTGAATATATAAAAGCAATATCATCAGATAGAACATTCTCGATAGCACCCTTTTGAATTGAAACATCTTTATAAGCATCAGCTTTATATCGACGCCAACCAATATCAGTAGATTCACTAGGATTAACATCTGAACGTATAATACGAGAAGGAAAGGTTTTAATATCGTCAATCTTTTTGATAATAACTGCATCTTTAAAACCATCCCAATTCATAGAAGTCTCATAACACTTACCATCCTCGGTATTCCCAAAAGTTATCAATAGGATAACTAACATGACCCTAAGTTATCAGCTTCTTGATAATAATTATTCTTAGGGGCCCAACGAATAGCTTTCTCAATATCATTCTCGGCAGTATTAGAAATATTACGTTCCTGAATATCTTATAAGCACTACTATTAACTCCAAGCCCATCATGACGACATTGAAGATTCATACGACTAAATATGAAATAACTAATAATAATTCTATGACAATTAGCAATAGTAGCACCAGCTCCTTCATGTTGGAAACCTTCAGCAGGAGCAAGAGTTATAAATGCAACAAAAGTATCACCTTTGAGATATTGAGCTTTTGTAGTAGCGGTATATATTTACAGGATGATATTCAACTCTAACAATAGGAGATATACAAAGAAAAGATTCTGAGCATAAAACATCAATAGTTTTGAATATATCATCTGCATTACGATCATGATAATAACAATCTATAATTATCGATTATTTTCAATGATAGGTAACATTGAAATCTTTGCAATGTTCTATCCTCATGACTATTTGTATTATCATCCCTTTCCACTCACCAGCAGCAGAATAATCTTTTTATTATCTTTGTTACATTCAAATCGGGATCTAGTAAAGTCACCATTGCTATAAGTAATAGTAACACGTTGATAACTTTTATTATTCCATGCATTCGATAGTATTTACTATCAAACATAGCGTTATCATCGAGACCATCATTTTTACTAAATTTATAACTAGAATCAGCAGCTATATTTGAAACAGCTGGCTTGTTTAGCAATACAATTCAGGTTTAATAGATGGGTCAAGTAAGTCTACTATTAACAATAAGTGAATCAGAAAGAAGAACTGATTAAATGTAAATCACCACCTTCATCCCATAAATCAAAACCATCTCCTTTTTCATTTTTAGTATCATTTTTTCTGACGATTTGAAACAATGCTCAAGTCATACGTTCATAAGCACTACGAACGCTATAAACTTTTAATTTGTGGCATAGTCTTCTTTTCAATCAAATATTCAAGAAAGGATATAATCTATATTCTATCACAGAAGCAAAAGCTCCTTTATAGTTATTACCAACTACATTAGAGATAAGCTAAATCTCGAACAACAAGTGATTGACAACACCAATTACTATTAGAGCTATTAGGTTGAGCCATGTAAACAACCCAAGATTTGATTTGCCATTTTATTAAATAACCCAACTTCTTCAAGACCCATCAGCAGTTTTAATTTTAGTATCTTTAAAGAGTTTAGAAAAAGAATCTGTAGTTGAATTTTAAATCTAAACATACGATGTTACTGGCACCATGATACCGATCATATTGAAGTTAGAAGTCTTAAAGTAATAGCTACTCTTTTTGAGTATTATAAATAGGATAAATAGTATTAATAAGAAGTTTACCTTTATAAGTCAATAAGACCTAAATATAAAGTAGTATTCATTATCTTTGATACAAGTATCATTAGAAAGATCTTTCTTTTTCAAAGTCTCTTTTTATCACCAACGAACTTGAACAATTTCTTCTTTAATTTTAATATTTACCAGTATCATTAAGACCATTAGCAAGTACATAGATTTTTATCTTTTGATGTCACGTAAGACCAATAATATCATTCATACTAGCATTAGCTCGAAATAAAGCTGTGAATTAAGAGTGAGTATGACGTCCTTTGATCTAACCATACTGAAATATTACCAATTACAATATCATTAAGAGGTAACTGTATTCAAAACTAGTGATCCACTGATATAAACAGTTGTACTATACCCTTTAGTATCAATGTCATATGTCTTAAGCTGGCTCTCTTCGTCTTCGCCTTTATAAGATAATGTACATGAGTTTACATTCATCAAACTGAGAATCTATATTAGTCATAGTATCAATTTGACTTACGAGAAGTAAGCTGACCAGCTTTAATACTTTCAGGTATGCATTTGAGGTGCAGCTTAAAGTATGTAGGAGATAACAGAGGCACCGTCAGTATAATCTCCGGTTTTAAGTTTATATTACAGCAACAGAATTGATAGCCTTGAGCCTGCAAAGTGAAACCACCCCCATCAATGAGACCGAACTGTTATTGTGTAGGATATTCAACATCAGGTATAAAGATTCAGCAGTTTTCTCTTTAGTTAAAATCCAGTCTAAGCTGTAAATAGTCGTAGTATCCATCAGAATAGTCTTTTTGCAAGATTATAGTCATCACAAAAGGTATTAAGATTCATCAAAACGAGTTTCATTAGCAGCAGTCGAGATTACCTTCTGTAAAAGTAATAATCAGATGATTATTTTTGTTCTTATAAGAATAAGCACCAGTAATAGGACGTCTTCACTCAAAGTTTAAAACTGTACTATCACCAACTAGAGGGAGCTTTCTATGAAGCCAACATCTGAAATTACTTTTTATATCACCTTCAATGGTTTCATCCGCTATGCCATATAATGTCATCTCCGTCAGGTGCATGGGATTAGCACTGTTTCTATTAACGAAAGCACCACTCAACGAATCGGAATGGTGCCAATACACTGACCATAATCAGATTAATCATGCTGTTTCATAAACTCCACTTCATTGATAAGAGTCACCATCCTCGTTATAGAAACATTAGCGCATAAGACTCAGCATCACTTCATTGACCAATGCACGGATTTACCCGCGTTAAGGGTACAGCCTGCGTTTTCTACGGCTGACATGATTTCTCATGATTTAAAGCTCACAACGACCTACTACAATCATCACGTTGTCTTTGGTACTGGCCCGTCATGCTTACTGCGAACTAATTTATAGCATTTATCGTAAGCAAGTGCAGAGCTAGTGTAAAGTGTACTATCATCTCTAAGATTTAAAACACGGGATGTCTGTCATTACGTTGAAGAACACGCGCATCATGTTCAAAGTTCTTTAGTTAGCATCAACAAGAACATCACTATTAGGTATAAGAGGAACATTGATTTTAAGTATGCTCTCGCTCTAGTGTCATTGGCAACCCGTAGAAAATACAGATGC
>VOFJ01001810.1_pt1 | contig 40124 bp, 90 predicted proteins | sample 5384081 | NCBI WGS metagenome assembly VOFJ01 (sample SAMN12384729, study PRJNA508395) | human gut metagenome | isolation source: healthy gut I | host: Homo sapiens
GCGTTTTTACAACTGTTAGTAGCACAGATGAAATATCAGGATCCATTGGAACCAACAGATAATACAGAGTATATTTCACAGTTGGCAACATTCTCACAGTTAGAGGAAACCCAGAATATGCAGGCATCCTTACAGGAGATGGAAGCAAATTCACTGGTGGGAAAACAGGTAGTACTTCGTGTTACATCTTCTGCAACAGGCGAGACATCCGATGTTACCGGAACAGTAGACAGTGTAATCCATGAGAACAATAAGACTTATCTTATGGTAAATAACAACCTTTACTCCATTGACGATTTATATTCTGTTATGGACGACAGTTACATGGATGCAATCAGCCTTGCAAAATCATTTTCACTTGCAATTGCATCATTACCTTCAGCAGATGAACTTACACTGGATAATGCAGGTACACTGACTAACCTTCGGAAAGCATATGACAGCATGACCAGTTATCAGAAGTCATTCATTAAACAGAGTGATATCGATAAACTTGTAAAAACTGGAAGAAAAAATGAAACAGTTACAGGCTGCCGCAGGAGAAAACGGTGATAAGACAGAAGGTAACGGTGGTACAGAAGACAAAAAGATACAGAAGAAACAGGGAAAGCAGAGTAAACCACGGAAGGTTATTAGGGAGATGAAAGCATGAATAAGATAGCAAATCAATTCACTTCCATTGAACAGGTAGCAGACCAGTATCTCAATCCTTCGAAGAGTAATAAAACGCAGCCGGAGCAGGGAGCTTCTTTTGCGGAGGTATTAAAAGAAAAGCAAAAAGCAGCAGATGTTTCCGAAGTGAAATTTTCGAAGCATGCAAGCATGCGGTTGTCTACCCGGAATATCAGTCTTTCAGACCAGCAGAGTGAACGCTTGGAAGCGGGTGTGGAGATGGCTGAGAAGAAAGGAATCAAAGAATCCTTAGTAGTAGTTGATTCGCTGGCATTCATTGTAAATGTACCGAGCAGGACAGTTGTAACAGCAATGGACCAGAATGAATCAAAGAAAATAATGTTTTTACAAATATTGATGGTGCAGTAATAGCATAGCCGGACCTTATGGAGGCTGTGAGAACCCTGACTGACAGATGGGTTCTGCGTCAGACATCAAATTTAGGGAGGTCATTTCATTATGATGAGATCAATGTACTCTGCTGTGTCAGGTTTAAAGACACATCAGACAAGAATGGACGTGATCGGTAATAATATCGCCAATGTAAATACCGTGGCATTTAAAGAGTCCAGTGTAACATTCAGCGAGATTATGTATCAGACAATTTCCGGTGCATCCGGAGCAAATGCAACAACCGGTACCGGCGGTGTCAATGCTAAGCAGATAGGTCTTGGTGTAACCACAGGTTCTACTTCCATCGACATTACTTCCGGTGGAGCAGCCCAGACAACCGGAAAAGCATTTGACTTAAGAATTACAGATAAGGGTAATACAACAAGTTTCTTTGTTGTAAGCAATGGTACTGAAAATCTTTTTACCAGGGCAGGTTCTTTTTCTATATCGATGGCTCAGGAAATCTTGCCATGACATCTACCGGATACAATGTTATGGGATGGCAGGTAGACCCGACCACCGGACAGATTAAAAAGACCAGGTATCTGCACTTCGTATCATGCAGGAAAGCAATCTTACTTCTCCGGCAGAAGCAACAACGAATGCAGTTTGTGGTGGTATTGTAGATAAAAACAGTACAGAAATAACCAGTGAAAGTGGATATGCCATGAATTTGAATTTCTTCGATGCATTGGGATATTCCTATACCGCAAAATTTGCAGTCAAAGGTGTAGATACCGATGCCGGAACTTATACTGTTGAGTTAAGTGCTATTTATGATTCTTCCAATAAGAATATCTTAGAGGAGTTTTTGGCAAACGGTGGAAATCTTTCTGATGTATTTGGAGCAAATGCCAGCGGTGGAATTACTAATGCACAGACTGCTTACAATGCAATCAGTACAGAGTGGACATATACCGGAGCATCTAATTCCTTTGGCAGAAATACATATCATCAGTTCCGTAACAGCAGTGGTGAAATGTACTATATCAATACAACACAGAATGCCGCTACCGGACAGTATGACAGCAAAGTATATCGTGCAATTACTTCAGCCGGTGGTGTAGTAAATGGATACGAAGCAGTAACGGACGTATCACTTTCTGATATTTATACCGGGTTACAGCCTGGTGCAACCATCAACAGCATTACTGATGGTAATCCACCTACTATTGAAGCAACAGCAGTAAATTACGAACTGAAGTTTGATACTGGTACTGGAAAAGGTAAATTTGTTTCCGTGGGTGACAGCACTAACGGCTCAGTCACATTGAACATGAAACAGTTAGGCGACCAGTTTGAAAATATTTCCATTGATTTTACACAGTGTAAGAATTCTAATAATGGTGGAACATCTACTGTTGGAATGGATGCGGGAGCAATTGATGGAACAACCGGAACAGGTAAGAAGCTTGGAGCATTAACCGGTGTATTTGTAGAATACCAATGGTAAAATTTACGGTTCTTACGATAATGGTAATACTGTTCTTTTGGGCCAGATTGCATCTGCCCGCTTTACCAAATGCAGCCGGACTTGAAAAAGTAGGAGATAACTGCTACCGTACTACTTTAAACTCCGGTGAATTTGATGGAATTGGTGTCGAAATTACTTCAAACGGAAGTACCATGAATTCCGGAGAACTGGAAATGTCCAACGTAGACCTGGCTTCTGAATTTACCGAGATGATTACCACGCAGAGAGGTTTCCAGGCAAACTCAAAGAGTAATTACTACATCCGATACGCTTCTTGAGGAGTTGATTAATCTGAAACGATAATAAAAATAGTCAGATATAGCGAAAAATAATATAAAAACAGTACATATAGGGGGACTATATTTGATAGTTCCCCTATATATGGTATAATAGAAAATGGAATTGTTTCTAAAATAATTGTAAAAAAGTAGACATTTTGCTGAAAGTTTAGTAAGATTATATAGAAAATGAAAATGAAAATACAAAAAGGTGGGTAACAAGGACCATCAAAAAAAAAAAAGAATGGTGTTCCCATAATTTTATAGAAATGTAGGTGGATAAATTGGATATAGCATCACTTATTGGTACCTTGATGGGACTTGCAATGGTTTTATTTGGAATTATTCAAAGTGCAGGTGTATCGGCAATATGGAATACATATATGGACTTCCCATCCGCTGTTATTACGATTGGAGGATCTATTGCTGGTGTTCTGGCATGTAACAGTATGGCAGATTTCATTAATGGCTTTAAGTCAGCGGGAAATGCTTTTAAGTTACATAAGAATGACCCGAGTGAGATTATTGGAAATATCATTAATCTTTCAAATATTGCCAGAAAAGAGGGGCTTCTTGCATTGGAAGAAGCAGCGAATGATATTGATGATGACTTTCTGAAAAAAGGAGTTATGCTGGTAGTAGATGGAACTGACCCGGAACTGGTGCGTGGAATTCTGGAAACAGATTTGGGCTGCATTGAGGACCGGCATAAGAAAGTAATCGGCTTCTGGGAAAAGTGGGGAGAATTAGCTCCGGCTTGGGGTATGATTGGTACCCTGATTGGTCTGATTAATATGTTGAAGGATTTACAGGATGCATCTTCCATCGGACCTAATATGGCAGTTGCCCTGATTACAACATTGTATGGTTCGCTGATATCTAACTGGATCTGTAATCCGATTGCATCAAAGATGTCAGATAATAATGCCAGAGAAATTATAATGAAAGAGGTTACCGTTGAGGGACTTTTTGTCTATTCAGGCAGGAGAAAACCCTCGTGTAATAGAAGAAAAACTGAAATCATTCCTGTCACCACAGGCAAGAGAGGCTTATAATGCACAAGATGAAGCCGGAGGTGAAGAATAATGGCGAGAAAGAAGCGGGAACCGGAAGCAAAGCCGGCGGCTGGCTGGATAACCACCTTTAGTGATTTGATGAATCTGTTGCTGTGCTTTTTCGTGTTGCTTTTTTTCCATGTCTACCGTTGATGCAGAGAAGTTTCAGATGGTGATAGCCTCGCTGCAGAGCAGCTTAAGTATTATGCCGGCAGGCAGTATGAGTATTGGCGAGGGAGAAATGGTGGGCAACGGAATCAGCCAGTTGCCGAATATTGATGTTTTTTTGAAACGTCCTCAGGAGAGGATGGGGATTCCCAGGGTGGCAAAACAGAAGAGACTGAGACTGAGACAGATGTAGCAGAGCAGTATAAAGAACAGGCATTGGCGGAATCAGAACAAATGGCAGAACAAATCGAGCAGCAGATAGAGGCGGGTGGATTACAGAATCAGGTGGAAGTAGATTTTAATGCCGAGTATGTAAAACTTACATTAAATGGAGCAATATTATTTGATTCGGCAAAGGCAAATATCCGGGAAGATGCCCAGCCGCTGATTGCTAAAATAGGAACTATCCTGGAAAACTATGACAGCAATGTGATTGAAATTGAAGGACATACCGACAATGTGCCAATCCATTCGTCAAAATATGAAAACAATAATGTACTGTCCATGTACCGGGCACTTTCTGTGGCGGATTTTATCCGGGATAATACCACATTGGATCCGGCACTGATTAAATCCTCAGGAAGAGGGGAATATGTTCCTGTAGCAGATAATACTACAGAGGAAGGCAGAGCAAGAAACCGTCGTGTTGAAATTAAGGTATATAATTCATATAATTCCGGCGGCGCTACAGAATAGGAGGAAATGAGATGAAGAAGAACCTTATGTCAGTGCTTATTTTGGCACTGGTTCTGGTGAACCTGATTTTGACAGGAATACTTACAATAACAATCCTGCCGCAAACAAAGAAATCCAATGAGCTGGTAAACAAGGTATGCAGTGCAATTGATCTGGAGCTGGAGAGTGGGGATGGAACTGAGTCTGCCAGCATTCCAATGGACCAGGTTGAGACCTATAAAATTGAAGATGCCATGACAATCAATTTAAAAACAGGTGCAGATGGCGAAACTCCATTATGTAAAGCTTACAGCATCCATTTCCATGGACAGCAAGAACGATGGATATAAAACCTATGGCGAAGATATGGCTGAACGTGAAACAATTTTTAAAAGATACCATTAATAGCGTAATTAATACCTATACAATGGATGAATTTAATGCGGATCGGCAGGCGGTTAAAGACGCTATACTGGCAGAACTACAGAAGCAGTTTGGTTCAGATTTTATCATTGCAGTCAACTTCTCGGAAGTAACTGTAGTATAGGATTAAAAAATAGTAAGCATGAAATATAAGGTGGTGAGAGTCCGTGAGCGAAGTTTTATCTCAGAATGAGATAGATAACCTGCTTCAGGCATTGAGCAGCGGCGAGCTGGATGTAGAAGAAATGAAGGACAATGGCGAGAAGCAGATTAAAATTATGATTTCGCCAGACCTTCCAAGTTTTCAAAAGAACACTTAAGAACACTGGAGATTGTGTTTGAACATTATGGCAGACTGATATCCACAAATCTTTCCGGTTTATCTAAGAAAAAAATATTCAGGTTGAGGTGATGAACTCTGAAGCAGTTACCTATTCTGAGTTTTCAAATGCACTTTCTAATCCGGTGGTTCTTGGTATTGTTAATTTTTCTCCATTGAAAGGTTCGGTTATTCTGGAGATTGCTTCAAATCTTGCATATACCATGGTGGATCGTATGCTTGGTGGAAGCGGAGAACCATTAGCGAAAGTCCGTGACTTTTCAGAAATAGAGTTGCTGATTATAGAAAGAATTATGGGAGTCTGCGTCGACCTGCTCCGGGAACCGTGGGAAAATGTTGTGGATTTACATCCAAGACTGGAACGTATTGAAACAAATTCGCAGTTTGCCCAGATTATTTCTCCGAGTGAAATGATTGCAATTATTACAATTAATGTAAAAATAGGGGATGTTGAAGGTCTGATGAATATCTGCCTTCCGTATCTTACTTTGGAACCTGTTATGGACAAGTTGAATACAAAATACTGGTATTCTACCATGCAGGAAAAAGATGAACAGCGTTATACGGAAGCAATTGAAACTTTGATTTCAAAAGCACCGATACCTGTAAAAGCAATTTTAGGTAACAGCACCATATCGGTAAACGACTTCATGAATTTACAGGTGGGTGATATAGTTAGATTGGACACGAAAGTGGACCAGGAGCTGGATGTTTACGTTGGAAACATTCGTAAGTTTACTGCATTGCCGGGAGCTTCGGGTGATGACTATGCAGTAAGAGTAATGTCAGTAATTAGAGAGGAGCAGTAAGTGATGGATGGAGTACTATCGCAGGAAGAAATCAATGCCCTGCTAAATAATCCGGGTGCGTCATCAGATACGGCAGAAGGACAGCTGAGTGATTCAGAAAAAGACACAATCGGTGAAATTGCTAATATCAGTATGGGTACCGCAGCAACGACATTGTTTTCGCTGGTGAACCGTAAAGTGGAAATATCCACACCGGTTGTTACCATGGCAAACTGGGACGACGTGGTAAAGGCGTATGAGCGTCCGTGTGTATTTATACGAATCGGATTCACCGTTGGATTGGATGGAAGCAATATCCTGATATTAAAGGAGCATGATGTTAAGGTCATTACAGATCTTATGATGGGAGGAGACGGAACCAATACAGACGTGGAACTGGGAGAGCTTCATTTAAGCGCAATCAGTGAAGCAATGAATCAGATGATGGGTTCTGCAGCTACTTCATTATCATCCATGCTGAATAAAAAGATTGATATCAGCCCGCCTGTTGCAGATCTGATTGATCTGACAGGAAATATTGATGAGGGAGCAATTGATGATTTCCTGACACAGCCATTTGTGAAAATCTCTTTTAAAATGGAAATCGGTGATCTTGTGGACAGTGAAATCATGCAGCTGTATCCGGTATCTTTTGCAAGAGAGATGTGTAAAAGTATTACGGAGACCATGACAGGTGGAAACGAACCAATACAGGGAAGCAGCACCACAGCCTGCACCACAAGCCACACAGGCAAGCCAGCCAGCACCACAGCCTCAGCCAATGATAAATCAGCAGCCGATGATGGGACAGCCAATGATGGGGCAGCCAATGATGGGACAACCTGTAGATATGTCGGCAATGTATGCAAACCAGCCGGTAAATGTACAGCCGGCACAGTTCCAAAATTTTACTGGAGATATGAATGGGGTATTTCCAAAGGAAAATATTGATCTTATTATGGATGTACCATTGGAAGTAACCGTGGAACTGGGAAGAACCAGTAAATCCATTCATGATATATTGGATTTTGCTCCGGGAACAATCATTGAATTGAATAAGATTGCTGGAGAACCAATTGATGTACTGGTAAACGGAAAATTTGTTGCCAAGGGTGAGGTCGTAGTAATTGAAGAAAGCTTTGGTATCAGAGTGACAGAGATTATAAAATAATTAGCAAGGAGATAACTAATATGGCAAAGAATATTTTAATTTGCGATGACGCAGCATTTATGAGAATGATGATTAAGGATATCCTTACCAAAAATGGATATACAGTTGCCGGGGAAGCAGAAAATGGAGTAAAGGCAATCGAAAAATATAATGAAGTACATCCAGACCTGGTACTGATGGATATTACCATGCCGGAGATGGATGGTATTCAGGCATTAAAAAAGATTAAAGAAGCAGATGCAAATGCATGTGTAATTATTATGTGTTCCGCAATGGGACAGCAGGCAATGGTTATTGAAGCAATCCAGTCTGGTGCAAAAGGATTTTATTGTAAAACCATTCCAGGCAGAGCGTGTTCTTGAAGCAGTAAAAAAGTTGTAGGTTAATATGATATTACTGAGTAGCAGAACATCGGGCGTGAAAAGTTTTTTTCCAATTGATAGGTGTATTGCTGATATTTGTTTTTGTGCTTGCAATTACATATTATGTAACAAAATGGATTGCCGGATATCAGAAGCAACATAATTTTCAGAAGAATATGCGGGTAGTGGAGACTATGAAACTCATCTACAAATAAGTATATTCAGATTATAGAGGTGGGAGAGACCTATCTCGTAATCGGAATCGGAAAAGATGAAGTGACGATGTTAGCACAGCTTACAAGGGAACAGTTAAATGATGTTTCGCTGGAAGATACGGTGAAATATCAGAATACAGGAGAAAGTTTCTCTAACATTATGAAACAGTTCAAAGAACATTTACCGAAGAGCAGGCATAAGGATGAGTAATTTTAAGAAGAAATACTGTCTGGTATCTTTTATATTTGCGGTTATTGCAGTTGTTGTTACACTGGTGGCATTTGTACCACAGAAAGCATATGCAGCATCTGTAAATATACCTGGGGTAACTGACAGCAGTAATAGTAATCAGTCAACTGAAAATGGCAATGGTACAGATGGAACAGCATCCTCTGGTAATAATGGACTTTCTGTTAATATTAATAATGGAGAGGGAAATTTATCCGGAACAGTTCGGATTTTTCTGGTACTGACTGTAATTGACACGTTAGCACCATCTATTCTTATTATGCTGACTTCCTTTACCAGAATTATTATTGTGCTTCATTTTGTAAGAGCAGCAATTGGAACGCAGACTGTTCCGCCAAATCAGGTGTTGATTGGACTGGCGTTGTTCCTTACCCTGTTTATTATGAGCCCGGTTTTCTACACAGATTAATGAAAATGCATTGAAACCGCTGGATGCCGGTGAAATCACGCAGGAACAGGCCTTTGAGGCAGGAATGGAGCCAATCCGTGAATTTATGTTTAAACAGACACAGGCAAAGGATATCAATACATTTTGTGACATTGCCGGCGTGACTTATGAGACACAGGATGATATATCCAATACTGTGCTGATTCCGAGCTTTATTTTAAGTGAGCTGAGACAGGCATTTATTATTGGATTTGTTATATATATTCCGTTTATTGTAATTGACATGGTAGTAGCATCTGTCCTTATGTCGATGGGTATGATGATGCTTCCGCCAACTACGATTTCTCTTCCGTTTAAGATTCTGCTGTTTGTGCTTGCTGATGGATGGAATCTTGTTATCAGGAACTGGTAGAGACATTTTACTGATGAAAGAGGTGTAGAAATGATCGCACAGGGAGAAGTTTTTAGATATTGCAAGGGACGCTATTTATAATTATTATTTTAACTTCGGCTCCATTGCTTTTTAATATCACTTATCGTAGGCTTGATTATTAGTATTTTTCAGACGGTTACATCTATTCAGGAACAGACGCTTACCTTTGTACCGAAGATTCTGGGTGTATTTGCAGGAATGCTTCTCTTTGGAGCGTGGATGCTGAATAATATGACTGATTTTATGACGAGATTGTGGTCTGATTTTAGTTTATATATCAGTTGATATACAGGTAGAGATAAAACATGGTTAATTATAGTTTCTCACTGCTTACATTTGAATATTTTTTTTGCTGGTTCTGGTGAGGATTACTTCTTTTTGGTTTTTTCGGCTCCATTTTTTAGCATGTCGAATACTCCGGGAAGAGTCAAAATTGGTTTCTCAGTATTTGTATCCATCCTGTTGATTGGAGTATTACCTGAAAGCACGATAGAATATGGAGGAGTAATTGAATATGCCACAATTGTCGTGAAAGAGGGAATTACAGGATTGCTGATTGGTTTTGGAGCAAATATTTGTAATTCCATTATTTTATTTGCGGGTAATATTATGGATTTAAATATGGGCTTGTCCATGGCAACCGAGTATGATCCGGTAAGTAAAACAAATTCTCCGATAACAGGTAATTTTTATAATTATCTGGTCATGTTATTGCTCATGTCCAGTGGAATGTATCAGTATATCTTACAGGCAATTGTTGATTCTTTTTCACTCTGATTCCGGTAAATGGTCAGAATTTTATATGGGATTCCCTGCTTCAGACCATGGTTTCTTATATGACGGATTCCATGGTGCTTGGTTTCCGGGTGGCACTTCCTGTTTTTGCAGTGTTAATGATATTGAACTGTATTCTTGGAATCATGGCAAAGATTGCACCACAGATGAATATGTTTTCTGTTGGTATCCAGCTTAAGATATTACTTGGATTTCTGGTTTTTTTTTGACGATACAGCTGCTTCCGTATGTATCCGATTTTGTGCTTACTGAGATGAAACGGATGGTTACCGGAATTGCATCAGGAATGCATGGATAAGCTGGTACATGAAAGAGATTTATATGGAGGAAAGAGATTTACTTCTGAAATATAATCTGCAGTGGTTCGCAAAAGAGGGACCTGGCGGCGAAAAAAGACAGAACCGGCAACTGCAAAAAAATTAAAAGATGCAAGAGAAGAAGGAAAAGTTGCAAAAAGCAAAGGAATTTTCCGGAGCAGTAGATTTAATTGTTTTATTCCTGGGATTGAAGATTTTTTTGGAAGTTTATGTTTCAGAAACCTTAATGAATGAGTTTTCAGGTTTCTATCGGAAAATCCCGGATATTCTATTAGAAAATAAGACGGGCATGACAGTAAAATCCAGCCATATGCTAATGTCACAGGCTGTGATTGAAATGATAAAGGTCATGATACCGTTTCCTTTTTAATCGGAATAGTGGTAACGTTTTTTAGTCAGTGTACTTCAGGTGGGCTGGAAAATAAGCGGGAAGCCATTAAAACCGGAATTATCAAAGTTTAATCCTATCAATGGATTTTAAACGGATGTTTTCAAAAGATTCTCTGTTTGAACTTGTAAAGTCTATTGTCAAAGTGGCGCTGGTCATGTATGTGGCGTATTCCGAGATTAAGGACAGGCAGGGAGAATTATTTGTTATCTATGATATGGAACTGTTGCAGGCAGTTGCATTGATTGCCGGACTTATTGTGGATGTGGGTTTAAAAAACAAGCCTGGTTTACCTGATTGTCGGAATCGCTGATTTGATTTATCAGAAACATAAATTCAAAGAAGAGATGAAGATGACCAAACAGGAGGTCAAGGACGAGTACAAAAATACAGAGGGAGACCCACAGATCAAAGGGGGAAGACAGCGTCAGAGAATGCGCGAGGCATCGAGGCGCCGTATGATGCAGGATGTCCCGAAGGCAGACGTAGTCATTACGAACCCGACCCATTATGCAGTTGCGATAAGGTATGATGCGGAAGTATCCAAAGCACCGGTTGTGGTTGCAAAAGGGTGAAGATTTTCTTGCTGCAAAGATTAAGGAAGTGGCAAGAGAAAATCAGGTGGAAATTGTAGAGAATAAACCGTTGGCGCGTATGCTTTATGCAAATGTAAATGTCGGAGCAGAAATTCCGCCGGAATTGTATCAGGCAGTTGCAGAAGTGCTTGCGATGGTTTACAATCTAAAAGGCAGAAATTAATACGAATTTAAATGAAAGGAGGAAACCGGAATGAAAAAAAAGCGGATTTTGGTGTAGCAATCTATCTTCTTGCTGCAGTCATATTCTTTATTATTCCGATTCCTTCTATTTTATTGGATGTCATGCTGGCGATTAATATTTCACTGGCAATGATTATTCTTTTTAATGCATTATTTGCAAAAAGAAGTGCTGGATATGTCATTTTTCCCGACACTGTTATTGTTTACCACCATATTCGAATCTCATTAAATGTTTCTTCCACCCGATTGATTTTATCTACCGGTGAACCAGGAAATGTAGTAGAGACCTTTGGAGGCTTTGTAGGTGGTGGTAATCTTGTAATCGGAGCAATTGTATTTATTGTCCTGATTCTGATACAGTTTATCGTTATCAATAAAGGTTCCGAGCGTGTATCTGAGGTAACTGCACGTTTTACATTGGATGCAATGCCTGGAAAACAGATGGCAATTGACGCGGATTTAAATACTGGTGCTATCACAGAGAAGGAAGCAAGAGAACGGAGAACTAAGATTCAGCAGGAATCTAACTTCTTTGGTTCTATGGATGGTGCAACCAAGTATGTAAAAGGAGATGCAACGGCCGGTCTTATTATTACATTCATCAACCTGATTGGTGGAACGATTATGGGGGGTCATGAATGGCGGGCTGTCTGCCATGGAGGCACTTCAGAAATATGGTATATTAACCATTGGTGATGGACTGGTCAGCCAGGTTCCGTCTCTTTTGATTTCGCTGGCAACAGGTATTCTCGTAACAAAAGCATCCAGTGAAGCGGATTTTGGATCCATGCTGGTAAAACAGCTTTTTTGGAATTCCCAAGGTATTGTATATTGTAGGTGCAACGATAACCTTTCTTGGAATTGCAACTCCGCTGAATCCGGTACTTTTTGTCCGCTTGGCATTGATTTTTAGCTGCCGGACGGAAGATACAAAAAGGATGTAAAGGTGGAAGAAATCGAAGAGGAAACCAATGCAGATGAAACGGCGGCAGAAGAAATCCGGCGGCCGGAAAATGTTGTTTCACTGCTTCAGGTAGATCCGATCGAACTGGAGTTTGGATATGGTATTATTCCATTGGCAGATGTCAATCAGGGTGGCGACCTTCTTGGACCGTGTTGTCATGATCCGTAGACAGATCGCCTTGGAACTTGGTACGGTTGTGCCTATCATCCGTCTGCGTGATAATATCCAGCTGAATCGAATCAGTACATCATCAAGATCAAAGGTATCCAGGTGAGTGAGGGAGAGATCCTGTTTGATCATTATATGGCGATGAATCCAGGGTATGTGGAAGAGAGGAAATCACTGGTATTCCGACGTTTGAGCCGTCCTTCCATCTGCCTGCGATCTGGATCACGGAAAGCCAGAGAGAGCGGGCGGAGAGCCTGGGCTACACGGTGGTGGATCCGCCGTCGATCATTGCGACGCATCTGACCGAGGTGATCCGTTCCCATATCGCAGAGCTGCTTACCAGACAGGATGTATCTAATCTTATTAGTAATCAAAGGGAAAACAATCCTGCACTTGTGGATGAACTTACACCGAAGCTTCTTAGTATTGGTGAAATTCAGAAAGTTTTACAGAATCTTTTACAGGAGGGCATCTCTATCCGTGACCTGCTTACGATTTTTGAAAATTTAGCAGACCATGCGGTAACAACCAGGGATACCGGATGTATTGACAGAATATGTGCGTCAGGGATTAAAACGTGCAATTTCAAGTAAATACTTTCCGGCAAATGAGACAACCAGCGTGGTAACATTAGATCCGAAGGTGGAACAGGAAATCATGGGTTCTGTAAAAACAGACTGAGCAGGGGGCTTATTTGACTTTAGATCCGGAGAAGACCAAGAATATTATGGAATCCTTAAAGCAGGAAGTAGCGAAGTTAGAGAATATTGGAAAGAATCCGATTGTCATTACTTCGCCAATTGTGCGGATGTATTTTAAGAAACTCACCGAGGACTATTTCAAAGACCTCATTGTGGTGTCTTATAATGAAGTGGAATCAAATGTGGAATTACAATCAGTAGGGATGGTGACAGCATAAAATGACGATTAATAAATTTCAGGGCAGAACAAGAGAAGAGGCAGTTGATAAGGCGAAAAAAGGAAATGGGAGAAGCAGTTGTCATTATGTGATTATGAATGTAAAGGAAATCAAACCGAAGGGTTTATTCCGGGCATTAAAGAGCACAACTTATGAAGTGACGGCAGCATTAGAGGAAAAAGAACAGACAGTTAATCCTCTTCCTGCGTTACATGCTCCATTAAAGATGCATGACAGCATAAATTTTGCAGCAAATGAAAAGATTGAAATTCCGGCACCGGAACCAGCAGCCATTCATCCGGAAAGCAGTCATGATTTGGAAGAAAAGATAGAAAGTCTTTCTAATTTATTAGAAAAAGAAGTTAAAACCGGAAAAAAGAAGAAGAACCCAAAGAAGAGGAAAAGCCGGAAAAGGAAACTGATGCTCCAAAGGATATGAAGCATCAGCAGTCTGAGACTTTCCGTTGTATCCGCATGATTTATGAAACATTACTGGATAATGAAGTGAATGAAAGATATGTCAACCAGATATTAGATGATGTGGAGAAGAATTTAAGAGGCAGTGCAAGCATGGATATTATCTACTTATCCAATGTTTACCAGAAAATGGTATTAAAATTCGGACAGCCCAAAAGATTGAACTGGTACCGGGACAGCCTAAAATCGTATTTTTTATTGGACCAACCGGAAAGTTGGCAAGACAACAACCATTGCAAAAGTGGCTTCCAGATTTAAAGTGGATTATGGCAAAAAAAAAGTAGCGTTTTTTAACAGCAGATACTTATCGGATTGCTGCGGCAGAACAGTTACGTACTTATGCGAATATCTTAGATACACCGCTGACAGTTATTTATTCATCGGAAGAAATGAATGCAGCCATAGACGTGTAAAGGATTATGATCTCGTTTTTGGTAGATACCGCAGGATTCTCTTATAAGAATGAAGATCAGAGAAAAGATATGAGAAACCTCATAGAAAGTCTGGATGACAAATATGAGAAGGATGTTTATCTGGTATTAAGCGCAACTACAAAATACCGCGATTTGATGGAAATTGTAGATAAATACCATGAGATATCGGATTATAAGATTTTTTTTACTAAATTAGATGAAACCAGTAGTTATGGTAGTCTGTTAAATATTCGCATGTATTCTGGTGCGGATGTTTCCTATGTGACAACAGGGCAGAATGTGCCAGATGATATTGAAATTTTTCCAGTCACAGAAAATTGTAAAACAGTTATTGGGAGGCAGATAATAATATGGATCAGGCAGAAAAACTGCGCAATGTAATTAAATTAAAGAACCAGAAGCTTCCCCAGAAAGCAAGAGTAATTACGGTTACCAGTGGAAAAGGTGGCGTGGGAAAATCCAGCATTACAGTTAATCTGGCAATCCAGTTTCAGAAAAATGAATAAGAAAGTTATTATTTTTGATGCTGATTTGGGACTGGCAAATGTAGAAGTTATGCTTGGAGCAATACCAAAACATAATTTGAGTGATGTTATATACCGGGGAATGGATATACGGCAGATTATAACAGAGGGACCGGCAGGAGTAAGCTTTATCTCAGGCGGCTCAGGCATTGTGGGAATGAATAATCTGTCAAGGATCAGATTACTTTTTTTTAGTACGTAATCTGGCACAGTTAGATGAAATGGCTGATATTGTACTGGTGGATACCGGAGCAGGAATTGCAGACAGCGTATTGGAATTTGTTATGGCTTGTCCGGAGGTCCTTCTGGTATCAACACCGGAACCAAGCTCACTGACCGATTCCTATTCTCTGTTAAAGGCACTGCACCGGAATCGAATTTTGCCAAAAAGCGGAACGCAGATTCATGTGGTTGCCAACCGTGTAAATTCTGTGGAAGATGGACAGGCAGTATATGATAAATTAAATACCGTTGTGTCACAGTTTTTAAATGGTAATCTTGAATATCTCGGCATGATACCGCAGGATTCCATGTTTGAAAAAGCAATACGCCAGCAGCAGATAGTATCTTTATATGCACCGGAGACCAAGTCGGCAAAAAGCATTTGAGATACTTGCAAATAATCTTATAGAAGGTGCGCATGATATTCCGTTGATGAAGCGGGGCTTTGCCCAGTTGTTTGCTGAATTTTTTTAATAACAGATAGGTGATAGAATGATTTCAAATGTTTTACGGGAAGGGATGAAAATTGATATTCATATAGTGAACCAGACGGAAAGGTCAGAATCTGCAGAAAAGGCTGCACCAGTTTACAAGAGTCAGATTTTTTGAACTGTTTGAAAATGGTGAAATGGAGATAATGATGCCGATTCAGAGTGGAAAACTGATATTACTTCCACTGGGACTTCGCTATGAATTTGTATTCTATACACCGAATGGATTGTATAAAAGCATTGGTCAGATCCGGGAACGTTATAAGACGGAGAACCGCTATCTGCTCCGGATTGTATTAAATACACCACTGAGCAAATATCAGAGACGGGAATATTACCGTATGGAATGTGTCCTTGATATGGGGTATTTCCATCTGACAGACGAAGAAGCGGAAATGAAACAGACGGAAGACATCATCGCAAGTCTCAGGGATGATGATTTTTATAAAAAGCAGAAAAAAGGGCACTATTGTTGATATCAGTGGAGGTGGTGTACGCTTTGTAACGAATGAGCAGTTAGAAGAGGGAAAAGCTGTTCTGATTATTGTGATGCTACAGACACAGACCGGCGAAAAACAATATTATCTTCCAGGATATATCCTGCGAAGTACAAAGCTGTTAAATCGTGATAATATGTATGAAAACCGACTGAAATTTATTATTCGTGATGATAAAATAAGGGGGAAGAAATTATCAGGTATATTTTTGAAAGAAGAAAGAAAAAGCAAGACAGAGAGGAAAAGGATAGGGTTAAATTAATAGAATGAAAAAGAATATTCTGGTTGTTGATGACTCAGCACTCATGAGAAGAGTTATCTGTGATATAATTAATTCAGATAGTGGTTTTCAGGCAACGGATACATGCAGAGATGGTTTGGAAGCATATGAAAAATTGTGTCAGAAAGCATATGACGCAGTTGTTTTAGATGTAAATATGCCAAGAATGAACGGACTGGAACTACTTGAAAGATTACAAAAAAAAAATATAAAAGCAACAGTAGTAATGGTCAGTACATTAACGACAGATGGAGCTGAAGTTACACTCAAGGCAATGGAACGTGGTGCAATTGACTTTATCGAGAAACCAAATAATCTGATAGAGACAAAGGGACAGCGTTTCCGGGAAAAACTGATAAAAAGTTCTTGCAACAATAACTACAGCAGGAAGCACACAGACGTATCAGAAAAAAAGTAATTATGAATGTGGTAAAACCGGCAGCTGTCCGGAAGATTAGAACGAAGGATGCAGCCCGGAGCAAGATTGTTGCAATTGCATGTTCCACAGGCGGTCCAAAATCTTTACAGAGTGTAATTCCATTGCTGAAATCCAATATGGATGCACCGGTTCTTGTGGTTCAGCATATGCCGGCTGGTTTTACAAAAATCCATGGCAGCCCGGCTGAATGAACTCAGCCCGCTGGATGTGAAAGAGGCAAACGAAGGTGATGTCTTGGAAAAAGGACATGTTTATGTGGCACCGGGAGGAAAACATTTACTGGTACAGCGGTTAGCAGATGGAACGCACTGTATTGTTTTAAGTGATGCACCGGCAATTGGTGGATTAAGACCATGTGCCAATCTGATGTATGAGTCTTTGATGGACAGCGGCTATGATGAAATTACCTGTGTAGTTCTTACAGGAATGGGTGCTGATGGAACAAAGGGAATTTCAGAACTCCAGAAAAAAAAAAAAATGTATATGTAATTGCTCAGGATGAAGAAACATCTGTGGTATATGGAATGCCAAAAGGCAATTGCAGAGACAGGACTTGTTGATGAAATAGTACCATTAGAAAGTGTTGCGGACACAATTCTAAAGAATGTGGGGGTAAATTAAACATGGATGTAAGCCAGTATCTGGAAATATTTATTGATGAGACAAGTGAGCATATCCAGAGCCTGAATGATTGCATTATGACTTTGGAAAAGGAGCCGGAAAAACAAAGATACGATCAATGAAGTGTTCCGTGCGGCACACTCTTTAAAGGGTATGGCAGGTACCATGGGCTTTAAGAGAATGCAGCATCTGACACATGATATGGAAAATGTATTCCAGGAAGTTCGTAGTGACAAAGTAAAAGTCACCAGTGAAATGATTGATATTCTTTTCCAGTGTCTGGATGCAATTGAAAGTTACCTCGACAACGATAAAGGCAAGTACATCAGATGAAGGTACAGAAGACAACGAAGCACTGATTACAAGCTTTGAACAAATTCTTAGAGAATGCAGAGAACGGCGGAGCAGCCGCACCTGCAAAGGAAGAGAAAAAAGAAGAAAAGCAGCAGAAGAACCGGAAAACGGTGATGGTAAAAAAAATTTTAAGCGTCGAATTTTCTTCCAAAGATAAAGATGCGTTAAAAGCAGCTGAAGAAAGTGGAAACAAAATTTACGGAATGACAGTAGAATACAGAAAGACTGCCTAAAAAAGCGGCAAGAGCATTCCTTGTATTTAAAGCAGTAGAAGAGTTTGGACAGATTGTTGTTTACAGTCCAAGTTCCCAGGATATTGAGGATGAACGTTTTGAACTGGACTTCAGTTTGTTTCTTATCATCCAATGCTGCATTAGATGATATTTTAAAAGCAGTTAAAAATGTATCTGAAATTGCGGATGCCGTTGGTGAAGAAGTGAAGACGGCAACCCTATTCCATGAGGAAAAATGTACAGGAAAATCTTCCAGCAAATACATCAGGAAGCAAAGCCGGCAGAGCAGGCAGTACAGGCAAAGAGAATAAACCGGCACAGACTAAGTCAAAACCGGCAGGCAAACCGGTTACAAACCGTACCGTGCGTGTGGATATAGAAAAACTGGATGCACTGATGAACCAGGTGAGTGAGCTGATTATTGCAAAAAAACAGTCTGGTATCCATTGGCTCCCAGGAAGGAGGCAATTTCCAGAATCAGTCATTCCATGAGCAGATTGAATATCTGGAAAGCGTATCACCACAACCAGTCTTCATGAATCGGTTATGAAAGTGCGGATGGTTCCAATTGAGAGCGTTGTAAACAAATTCCCGCGTATGATCCGTGATCTTTCCAGAAAGCTGGACAAGAAGATGGAATTGTACATGACAGGTGAAGATACAGAACTTGACCGTACCGTAGTCGATCAGATCGGTGACCCGCTGCAGCATCTGCTTCGTAACTCTGCTGACCATGGTCTTGAGAGTGCAGAAGTTCGTAAGGAAACGCGGTAAGCCAGAAACAGGAACCATTAATCTGAATGCATTCAGGAAGGAAATAATGTAATCATTGAAGTAAGTGATGATGGTAACGGAATTGATACAGAGAAGGTTAAAAGCAAAAGCAGTAGAGCGTGGTCTGGTAACACCGGAACAGGCAGAAAAGCTGAGCCAGAAAGAAATTATCGATTTCTTATTTATGCCGAGTTTCTCTATGGCAAAACAGATTACCGATATTTCCGGACGTGGCGTAGGACTTGACGTTTGTTAAATCCAATATTGAAGCATTAGGCGGAGATGTTGAGGTAAAGAGCAAACTTGGCGTTGGAACCAAATTCGTAGTAAGACTGCCACTTACACTGGCAATCATTCAGGCGTTGATGGTGGAAATCCGCGATGAAAAATATGCAATTGCGTTAGGCGCAATTCAGACTATCGAGGATATTCCAGTTGAAGATATTAAATATGTAGAATCCAAGGAAGTAATTAATTTACGTGGTTCTGTTATTCCAATCATCCGGCTGGATCAGATACTTGATATTCCACCGAAGGATGAAGAAGTAGAAAGCCTTACTGTTGTTATCGTAAGAAAAGGGCGAACGTTATGCAGGACTTGTTGTAGACAATCTTCTTGGACAGCAGGAAATCGTAATTAAATCACTTGGTAAGTATATTAATAATAATAAGACAATCAGCGGTGCAACAATTCTGGGTGATGGCGAAGTCGCATTAATCCTGGATGCAAATACATTGATTTAACAGGGGGGGTGTGCAGAGTGGCAGAGCAACTTGAAACAGTAGAAAATATCAGAAAAACAGTATATTGTTGTAAAAATCGGCAGCGAACAGTACGGAATTGATATCAGCTATATTGACAATATTGTGCGTATGCAGAAGATTACAAGAGTACCTAGAGTACAGAATTTCTTTTAAAGGAATTATCAATCTTCGTGGAGAAATCGTACCGGTTATGAGTCTCAGAATCCGTATGGAACTGGAAGAAGATGTATTTACCAATGCCAGCCGTATTATAATTTTAAAAATTGAACAGCAGAGTGCACTGGGAATAATCGTGGATGAAGTAAAAGAAGTTGTTACATTAGGAACCAATGAAATTGATAAAGTGAGTGGCGATATGAAGAATGCCAAGGTATCTTTTATCGATGGAATCGGTAAAAACGGAGATGAATTAATTTCCCTTCTGGATATTCATTCTATTATAGAAGAAAAAAAAGAAAATGCGTAATTGTTATAGATATAGTGAGGGCAAATGCCTCACTATATTCTATATCTTGAAATGACAGCAGGAGGATAAAATTGGCGGATTATACTTTGAACCAGGTAAATGACATGTATGTGGATGTCTTAAAAAGAAATTGAAATATTGGTGCCGGAAATGCAACAACTGCAATGGCAAATATGTTGAATATCCGGATTAATATGGATGTACCAAGAGTTGAATTACTGACCTTTCAGGAACTGGGTTCTGCAATTTGCCCGGAAGATGAGTCAATCGTAGGAATCTATCTGGAAGTAACAGATGATATTACCGGCAGCATGATGTTTCTTATGAAACTTGATTCTGCACATTATCTGGTAAATAAACTAATGGGACGTCCGGCAGATTATGCGGAAGATTTTGATGAGATGGATATGTCTGCATTAAAAAGAAATAGGAAATATCATTGCCGGTTCTTATCTGAACGCGCTTTCTGCCATGACACAGCTTACTATTGCACCATCGGTTCCTTATATTGCAATTGATATGGCGGGAGCTATTTTAAGTGTTCCGGCAATACAGTTTGGTAAAATTGGAGACAATGCACTTATGATTACGACAGAATTCGGAGATGAAGTGATGATAGAAGGATATTTTATTCTGTTACCTGACCTTGAGTCTTATGAGAAGATTCTGAAATCTCTGGGAATTACCTTATAAGGAGAAGGGTATCAATGGGTGAAGTAATAAAAGTTGGTATGGCAGACTTAAATATTTGCAAGGCTCGGATACAATTACCACATTAGGACTGGGTTCCTGTATAGGAATAGCATTGCTAGACCCGGTTACAAAGATTGGCGGACTTGCACATATTATGCTGCCAGACAGTACAAAAATGAAAAATAATTCGAATATAGCGAAATTCGCAGATACAGGAATTGTAGAGCTGGTTCGCCGGATGACAGAAGCAGGGGCGGCAAAGAGCAGGCTTGTAGCAAAGATTGCAGGTGGAGCCAGAATGTTCGAGGTAAGTGGTAACTCTGAAGTGGGGAAATATTGGAGCAAGAAATGCAGAAGCTTCCAGACAGAAACTGAAGGAGCTTGGTATTCCGCTTCTGGCAGAGGATACCGGGCTGAATTATGGCCGTACCGTAGAATTGCATTGCGATACCGGAGAATTCTATATTAAGTCTGTTGGAAAAGAATTGAAAATTATTTAGATTGAGGATGTAAAGATGAAGACAAAACCGATTCCTGCAATCGTAATGTTGACCGCAGGATTTATTACCTGTATTGTGGCAATTTTTCAGAAAATGGAATTGCTTTTTGCCTTTACAAAGACATTATTGCTGGTACTGATTATATTCTATGTGCTTGGGGGCATTGCAGCTTATATCTTGGAAAAAGAATTTTAAAGCTGCAAAGGATGAAGAAAGCAGTACAGAAGAAAAAGCAGATGGTGATGCAGAAGAGTCTGCTGATGAGAAAAAAGAAGATACATCAGAAAAGTCAGAAAAAAGAGGAAGAGAAAAGAGCGAAAGAAGAGTAATTATAAGAAACCGGAGGCTATGGCATGAAAAACAGTGGACAGAGAAAAACTGTGGGAAAGCTATCAGAAAAATCCAGTATCTGAAATACGGGAACAGATTATCATAGAATATGCTCCGTTAGTTAAATTAGTAGCGGGCAGATTGAGTATGTATCTTGGATATAATGTAGAATATGATGATCTGGTAAGCTACGGAATCTTTCGGATTGATTGATGCAATTGATAAGTTTGACCGAAGCAAGGATGTTAAATTTGAGACATATGCAAGCCTTCGAATCCGTGGGGCAATATTAGACCAGATTCGTAAAATGGACTGGATACCGAGGGCTGTTCGCCAAAAACAAGAAAAAGATTGACGAAGCAATAAAAAATATAGAAATGAAGACAGGAAAGACGGCATTGGATGAAGAGATTGCAAGCGAACTTGGGGTATCAGAGGATGAATACCTGAACTGGCAGTCCCAGTTAAAAGTTACCAATGTTGTTTCTTTAAATGAGTTTGTGGAGCAGGGAACAGAGCCTGCGATGGATGCGACAAAAAATTCCCATTTTGCACAACCGGAAGATGTGGTGGCAGAAAGCGAACTGAAAGAAGTTTTGGCACAAAGCCTTGAGACCTTGACGGAAAAGGAACGCAGGGTAATTGAACTTTATTATTATGAAGAACTTACCTTGAAGGAAATCAGCAGTATTCTTGAAGTATCTGAATCAAGAATATCCCAGCTTCATACCAGAGCTCTGGCAAAGATGAAAAAAGAAAAATGGGAAGTTATATGGATATATTGGTTGAAGAAAGTTAAAAGGAGGGAAGCTATGGGACAGGCAAATGCTTATTTTCAATTTGTGATAAAGGAACATGCAACTTATATTAAGCTTTTCCCGGCAGCTCTGGAAGGAAATGTTATTGAAATTGGTGAACTGACAGAGTATCTGGAAAGGCATGGCTGCCCGGATTATAATTTAAAGGAACTGGTTGCAGCAATTAACAGCAATGAAGATGACTGAGATTATGGTCGGAGATATTTATCCGATTCAGATAAATGAAGAGATGTCCGTAACAGTATCAGCAGATGCCATGGAGGCAGTATGCAGATTTTATCCGGCTGCAGGCGGCACGAATATGAATGTGCAGGAAATCTTAAGGGATTTAACTGCAAAAGGTGTCAAAGCAGGGGTTGATCGGGATGAAATTTTGAAATTTTTCCAGGATGGGGCATACTGTACCGATTTTGTGCTGGCAAAAGGAAAAAAAACCGGTAGATGGTCAGGATGCCAGAATTGAATATTATTTTAATACAGATGTTGATTTAAAGCCGAAGAAGAATGAAGATGGTTCGGTAGATTACCGTGAACTGAATGTAATCAGCCATATCAATGAAGGCGACCTTCTGGCAAAATTATTTCCAGAAGATCGTGGAATCAAAGGATATGATGTGCAGTGAAGGGAAATTAAACCAAAACAGTTACGCTCCCTTCAGTTAGAATATGGAAATACATATCCGGGTATCGGAAGACAAAACAGAACTGTACTCTGAAGTAACCGGACATGCAAGTCTGGTAAATGGTAAAGTATTTGTATCAGATGTCTATGAAGTCCCGGCAGACGTGGATAATTCCACCGGTAATATTGATTATCCGGGAAACGTTACCGTAAGAGGTAATGTAAAGGGTGGTTTTTCAATTATTGCAAAAGGTGATATAGTAGTAGAAGGCGTGGTAGAAGATGCACTGATACAGGCGGGTGGTCAGATTATTGTAAAACGTGGAATTCATGGAATGACCAAAGGAATACTTCGGGCACAGGGAAATGTTATCTGCAAGTTTATTGAAAATGCAACCATCATTTCCGGAGGTTATGTTGAAACAGATTCTATTTTACATAGTAAGGTATCAGCAGCAACAGAGGTTCGCGTAAAGTGGTAAGAACGGATTCATAACAGGTGGTGTTATCCGGGCGGGCAGTCTGGTAGAAGCCCAGACCATTGGTTCCAGCCTTGGAGCAGGAACACGTATTGAAGTTGGTGTGGATCCGGAAAAGAAAGAACGTTATGTGAAAGTGCAGGAAGAACTGCTTCAGCTGAATAAGACCATTGAACAGATTCGGACGATTCTTACTACCTATGGAGAGAAGCTTAAGAATAAAGAAAAACTGGATCAGGGGAAAAATCCAGTATATTGAACAGCTTATGCGTGCTTTTAAGGAGAAGGAAGCTCAGCGTACACCATTAGAGCATGAATACGAAAGGCTGCAGAGTATATTAAATGGCAGTAGCAATGCAAGGGTGAAAGTATCAAAGACACTGTATGCGGGAGTAATTGTAAATATTACCGATGTAAGCCTTATTGTAAAGGATGACAGAAGTTTCTGCCAGCTTTATAAGGACGAGGGTGAAGTAAAAATCTCAAACATGTAATGAAGTATGGTTGAGACAGGCTGGAGGTGCATGGATATGTCGATTCGTCCGGTAGATATGAATGGAGTCATTCAAAGAACGCAGGATGTCGGAACACTGAAACAACATCAGGATATGAAACCAATGGTAGATCAGCAGAACATCCAGATAGAGGTGCAAAGAGAAGAATACCGCCAATCAGAGCAGGTGACCAGGAAAGATGATTCCCAGATGGAAGAACATCGTTTTGATGCAAAGGAAGAGGGAAAGGGGCAGTACCAGCGGCAGGAACAACGGAAAAAGAAACAGAAAGAAGACCGTGTGGTTATCAAAGGTGCAATTGGAGGCTTTGATGTTAAAATATAAAAAAGGAGTGTATCTGACAGATGACAGGCGTGGAAATCATCCTGATTCTGGCTGGTCTGGTTATGATGATAGGAAGCTTTATGGTAACAGAAAAGCTATCCGGTGCAGAATTAGACCGTATTGCGGAACTGAGTCAGAATGAGATAAAAAAAAATACTGGAAAACAAGTTAAAAGATGCAGAAGCTGCGATAGAAGACCAGATTGACCATGCAATTGAAGATTCCACAGATAAAGGTGGAGCGGGCACTGGACAAAGAGACCAATGAAAAAAAAATGCTGGCAATCGGTGAATATTCGGATACCGTTATGGAGAAGATGAATCAGACCCATAATGAGATTATGTTTTTATACAGCATGCTAAATGACAAGCACACAGAACTGACAAAGCTTGCAGGACAAATTGGCGAGATGTCAGCCGAAATCGGTGAGAGCTTAGAAGAGGCGAAAGAGTCTGTAGTTAAAGAAACGGAAGAAGTAAAAGTCACAGAGGAACCGGTGGAGACAGAAACGGAACCGGCAACCGGAGAAATGGAAGAACAGCCGGAGCAGACGAATCATAACGAAAAAATCCTTGCCTTATACAGTCAGGGAAAATCGTATGTAGAGATAGCAAAGGAACTGGGCCTTGGACAGGGTGAAGTGAGATTGGTTGTAGGATTGTATAAAGGAGTAGATACAAGTGAAGTTTAAGTATTATCTGAGAGGCTTGGGAATTGGTATTCTGATAAGCACGATTATCTTATCCGTATCATTTGCAATGAAGAAAAAAATGACCTTTCAGATGATGAAATCATTGCAAGGGCAAAAAGAACTTGGAATGGTAATGGAAGATACCGGAAAGGACACCATACCAAAAGCTACAGAAACAGAAGATGAGATTCCAAAGAGCACGGAAGGCGGCTTTAATACAGAACAGACAGATATGCAGCCGGGAACAACTGATTCAGGGGAGATATCGCAGGATGTGGGGAACAGATGGAGCGGATGCCGTACCACCATCTCAGGATGGAACCAATATGGTACAGAAGGAATTTACCGTAGAAGTAGGAGATTCTTCTAATGCGGTTTCGCAGCGTCTGCAGGAAGAAGGTCTTGTGGACAATGCAGAAGCATTTAATAAATATATGGTAGATAATAATTATGCCAATTTTGTCCTGCCCGGAACCGTAACGATTCCGGAAGGGGCTGGCTATGAAGAAATTGCCGGAATACTTACGGATAAAACGATTCATCATTAAAAAAGGTTGCATAGCATGGCTGAGTATGATATAATCCATGCGTTGCGATAAATTTACACATATACCGATTGTCAGATTGGTGCCGCAAGGTTGTCTGATAATAAGAAGTATATGGAAGAATAACCAAATGGAGGAAAAACAATGAGCGTTATTTCAATGAAGCAACTTTTAGAAGCAGGTGTTCATTTTCGGACATCAGACCAGAAGATGGAATCCTAAGATGGCTCCGTATATCTACACAGAGAGAAATGGTATCTACATCATCGACCTTCAGAAATCTGTAGGTAAAAGGTAGATGAAGCTTACCAGGCAGTATCTGAGATATCGCAGCTGAGGGCGGTACAATTCTTTTCGTAGGAACAAAGAAACAGGCTCAGGATGCAATCAAGGTAGAAGCTGAACGCTGTAACATGTTCTATGTAAATGAGAGATGGTTAGGTGGTATGCTTACCAACTTCAAGACCATCCAGAGCCGTATTGCAAGATTAAAAGAGATCGAGACAATGGAAGAGGATGGAACATTTGATGTACTGCCTAAGAAAGAAGTTATCCAGTTAAAGAAAGAATGGGATAAACTTGAGAAGAACCTTGGCGGAATCAAAGACATGAAGACACTTCCAGACGCTATTTTCGTAGTAGATCCTAAAAAGGAAAGAATCTGTATTCAGGAAGGCTCATACATTAGGAATTACCCTGATCGGTATTGCAGATACAAACTGTGATCCAGATGAATTAGATTATGTAATCCCTGGTAATGATGATGCTATCAGAGCTGTTAAGTTAATCGTTGCTAAGATGGCAGATGCAGTTATCGAAGCTAATCAGGGTGTTGATGTTGACACTGAAGCTGCAGAGGAGTCAGAAGAAGCTGCAGAGGCATAAGAACAGTATTTTAAAACGATAACAAACCTGATTGTCTGGTATGTCAGGACAACAGTATTTTGTTCGTTACCTTTTTAGAAAAAAATAAATGGAGGAAAATGATTTTTTGGAGGATGAAAAATGGCTATTACAGCAGCAATGGTAAAAGAACTGCGTGAATTAACAGGCGCAGGAATGATGGATTGTAAAAAAGCTTTAGGCGAGACAGACGGAAATATGGACGAGGCTGTTGAGTCTTAAGAAAAAATGGACAGCAAAAGCTGAGAAGAAAGCAAGCAGAATTGCTGCAGAAGGTCTTTGTACAGTAGTTGTAAAAGATGACAAGACAGCAGCGGTTGTTGAGGTAAACTCTGAAACAGACTTCGTTGCTAAGAATGCAACATTCCAGGAGTTTGTTGAGGCTGTTGCAACACAGGCAGTGAATTCCGATGCAGCAGACATGGATGCTTTCATGGAAGAAAAATGGAATGCAGGATCCATCTAAGACTGTAAAAGATGCTTTAGTAGAGAAAGTTGCAGTGATCGGTGAGAACTTAAAATCCGTAGATTTGAGAAAGGTTGTAGCTGAGAATGGGATGTGTAGTATCTTATATCCATGGCGGCGGAAGAATCGGTGTTATGTCGTTGATGCTGACACAACTGTTGTAAATGATGCAGTAAAAGAAGCATTAACCAACATTGCAATGCAGATAGCAGCTTTAAATCCAAAATATGTTTCCAGAGATGAGGTAAGTGCTGATTACATCGCTCATGAGAAAGAGATCCTCTTAGCTCAGATTATGAACGATCCTAAAGAATCCCAGAAACCGGAAAAGGTTATCCATGGAATGATTGAAGGACGTATCAGCAAAGAGTTAAAAAGAAATCTGCTTAGTAGATCAGGTATATGTAAAAGCAGAAGATGGAAAACAGACAGTTGGAAAATACTTAGAGCAGGTTTCCAAAGAAGTTGGTGCTCCTGTATCTGTTAAGAAGTTTGTACGTTTCGAAACAGGTGAAGGTTTGGAGAAGAAAAATGAAGACTTTGCTGCAGAAGTTGCTGCTCAGATAGCAGGAAACTAAGCAAAAGCTTAGCACAAATTGTAAAAGTATATAAAATTCCCTGTAGAGTGATTTCTGCAGGGGAATTTTCTGACAAAAGAAAGAAAAATCTCAAGAAGTAATTCAATTAAAATTATTTTTGATAGTGATATTTTGTTAAAGTGTGTTACAATAGAAAAAGATTTTATGACCGGGAGGTCACTACATGGAAGAGAAGACCACGAAGGGGTTAAAGGAACAGCAGGAAAGGCGAAATCGCATTAATCGCATGAAGACGGGGATTATAACATCTATCTTCGTTTGGATGCTGATATCGATTATTTTGTGCGTGGTATTGTTGTGCCGGGTAATTTCTTTACAGAACCAGATAGACAGGCTGGTATCAAGCGGTATTGTTTCCGGACAGGTACAGCAGGACGAGAACCAGTCGAAAGGAGAAATGTCTACTGGAACGGAATTACAGACAGACACAGAATATCAGGATCAGAATGCAGACAGTTCGATTGTCCAGCCATTGGTGGCAGAGGATGAAAGCAACAAGGCACAGCCGGGAGATCAGCTTAAAGTATATCTTACCTTTGATGATGGACCAAGTTCCAATACGGCAGCTATTCTTGATACATTGGCGCAGTATAATGTGAAAGCAACATTTTTTTTGTTGTGGGGAAAAGAAGATGAAGAGTCCCAGGAGATGTATAAAAAGAATTGTAAATGAGGGACATACACTTGGAATGCATTCTTATTCCCATAAATACAGTGTGATTTACGATTCGCTTGAAAATTTTGAGGATGATTTTACCAAAATACAAAATTATCTTTATGATATAACCGGAGAGGATTGCCATTATTATCGTTTCCCGGGTGGAAGCAGCAATCAGGTCAGTAATACAGATATGAAAGAGTTTATAAAATATCTGAATGATCAGGATGTTACTTATTTTGACTGGAATGTAACCAGTGGTGATGCTACATCACAGGCATATACAGCGGACGAGCTGGTAGATAATGTGTTAGAGGATGTGGTAAAATATAAAACATCGGTTGTGTTACTTCATGATGCAAATACGAAGGAGACAAACGGTGGAAGCCTTAGGTCCGATGATTGAGGCACTACAGGCACAGGGAGTAGAGTTACTTCCGATTACTGAGGATACAACTGTAATACAGCATATTAGTGCAGACAGTGTTCAATAGAAAAAATGGAGGTTTTTAAGAATGAGCTTTTTTTAAAGATTTTAAAGAGGATTTATCACAGGCAGTGAACGAACTGGTACCGGGTGAAGACACAACAGAGGCAGCAGAGCAGGATAACGATGTAGTAGTCAATACATTGGAGGATGAACTGGATGTGGAGTCTGAATTATCCAAATTGGACGGACTTTTAGAAAAGGTTACCAAGGATGCCAATGCTCCGGTAGAGAAGGAAGCACCGGCACAGGAAACAGAAACAAAAAGTAGAGACACCAGCTGCAGAAGAAAAAAGAAGATTTACATATTCAGGAGGAAAGTAAAATGAGTGAGACAACAGCAAATGAAACCATGACAATGCCAGAAGAGACAGTAACACCGGTACAGCCGGCAACTCCGGCGCATTTTGCTCCGGTTCAGACATCAGATGAAGTTTCAGATGAAGTATCTGTAATCACAGAAGGAACATCCATTACCGGTAATATGGCATCTACTGGTTCTTTAGATATCCGTGGAAATATTAATGGTGATGTTCAGTGTAATGGCAAGCTGGTTGTTACCGGAACTATCAATGGAAACAGCAATTCTGCTGAATTCTTCGCTGATGCTGCAAAAGTAGAAGGTGAAGTGGTAAGCACCGGAACTGTTAAAATCGGACTTGGTTCTGTCATTATTGGAAATATTACCGCAAGTTCTGCAGTTATCGCAGGAGCAATCAAGGGCGATATCGATGTTCAGGGACCTGTAGTTGTAGATACTTCTGCAGTTGTTATGGGTAACATCAAATCCCGTTCTGTTCAGATTAACAATGGTGCAGTTATCGAAGGTTTCTGTTCCCAGTGCTATGCTGATATTGATGTGGAAAGTCTTTTTTGGAGAGAATAAAAATAATGAAAGAGTATTTTTAAAATTAAGCGGAGAAGCACTTGCAGGAGACAAAAAGACAGGTTTTGATGAGCCGACCGTAACAGAAGTTGCCCGCCAGGTAAAACAGATTGTAGATGGCGGATGCCAGGTTGGAATTGTAATTGGTGGCGGTAATTTCTGGAGAGGACGTTCCAGCGAGACTATCGACCGTACCAAAGCAGACCAGATTGGTATGCTGGCAACGATTATGAACTGTATTTATGTATCTGAAATCTTCCGTTCTGTTGGAATGATGACACAGATTCTGACACCATTTGAGTGTGGAAGCATGACCAAACTTTTCTCAAAAGACCGTGCCAATAAATATTTTGAAAAAGGAATGGTAGTATTTTTCGCAGGCGGTACAGGACATCCTTATTTCTCAACAGATACAGGTGTTGTACTGCGTGCCATTGAAATGGATGCAGAGGGCATTTTCCTGGCAAAAGCCATTGACGGTGTCTATGACAGTGACCCGGAAGGTAAATCCGGCAGCAAAAGAAATATGATGAGGTATCCATTCAGGAAGTGATTGATAAGAAGCTTGCAGTAGTAGATTTAACCGCATCTATTATGTGTATGGAAAATAAAATGCCAATGTATGTATTCGGATTAAATGAGCCGGACAGCATTGTAAATGCAATGAGCGGAAAATTTAACGGCACGAAAGTGACTGTATAATAAAGGAGATTATTTATGGATAGCAGATTAAACCCATATGAAGAGAAAATGCAGAAATCATACGAGAATCTTGTGGAAGAATATGCAACTATCCGGGCAGGAAGAGCGAATCCGCATATCTTAGACAGAATTACTGTAGATTATTATGGAACACCGACCCCGTTACAGCAGGTTGCAAATATCAATGTTCCGGAGCCAAGAATGATTCAGATCCAGCCTTGGGAAGCATCCCTTGTAAAAAGAGATTGAAAAAGCAATTTTAACATCTGATTTAGGCTTAAATCCAACCAACGATGGTAAAAAGTAATCCGTCTTCTGTTCCCGGAGCTTACCGAGGAGAGACGTAAGGAACTTGCAAAGGATGTAAAGAAAAAGGGCGAAAATGCGAAGGTTGCAATCCGTAATATCAGAAGGGATGCCAATGATGCATTCAAGAAACAGAACAAAGCAAATGAAGTATCTGAGGATGAATTAAAAGAATTAGAAAAACGATACTCAGAAAATTACGGATAAATATATTGCAAAAAAATTGATGGTGCAGTAGAGGAAAAAGACAAAAGGAAATCCTTACGGTATAATCTTATCCATGTACGACACATATGGGGACATAGCGCGATTGCCGTGTCCCCTTTTATGTTGTAAACATCTGTAAAAAAGGAGAACAAAGATGAAGATTCCAAAACATGTTGCAATTATTTTAGATGGAAACGGACGCTGGGCAAAGAAAAAGAGGAATGCCAAGAAACTATGGACATACCATGGGGGGCAAAAAGAATGTTGAAGTTATCTGTAAAGCAGCGCATGATCTGGGCATAGAATACGTAACCATGTATGCATTTTCCACAGAGAACTGGAACCGTCCACAGAATGAAGTAGATGCTTTGATGAAGCTTTTGAGCAGTTATCTTAAGAACTGTATAAAGACAGCGGACAAGAATAATATGAGAGTCCGTGTAATCGGGGGATACCAGCCGGCTGGATGATAAATTCCAGCAGCAGATTGCTGTATTGGAAAGAGAATCTGCCCATAATACGGGACTGAATTTACAGATTGCCATTAATTATGGAGCAAGAGATGAAATGATCCGTGGAATGAAGAAAATGTGGCAGGATGGTATTTCGGCAGAGGAGATTACCGAAGAGAAATATGAATCCTATCTTGATACGAAAGATATTCCGGATCCTCGATCTTATGATCCGCACCAGTGGAGAACAGCGGCTTTCCAACTTCTTGCTGTGGCAGTTTGCTTATAGTGAGTTATATTTTACAGAGGTTCCATGGCCGGACTTTACACCGGAAGAACTGCGTAAAAGCAGTAGAGGATTACAGCGGAAGAGACCGGAGATATGGAAAGATAGAGGAGGAGTAATATGTTTAAGACAAGATTATTAAGTGGAATCGTGCTGGTAATTCTGGCACTGGTATTCATTATTACCGGAAATGATTTGCTGCTGGCAGTAACCGGAATTATTTCTTTGATTGGATTGTATGAACTGTATCGTGTGTTTAAAATTGAAAAAAAAGCTGTGCCGGTGTCGTCGGCGGACTGGCAACGATTGTATATTATTGCAATCTGAAATTTCAGTTTATTCCGGATATGATGTTATTTGTCATCGCACTTTTGGTAGTGCTGATGTTTGTATATGTATTTTCTTATCCGAAATATCATACCGAGCAGATGTTAGCAGCATTTTTTGGTGTATTTTATGTATCGGTGATGCTTTCTTATGTATATCAGACCAGAATGCTACCGGGTGGAGCTTATATTGTATGGTTAATTTTCTTATGCTCCTGGGGCTTGCGATACCTGTGCATACTGCGTGGGGGTGTGCTGATTGGAAAACACAAGATGGCACCGGTGCTTTCTCCGAAGAAATCCTGGGAAGGAGCTGTTGGCGGAGTAGTGGGAGCAGCATTATTAACCCTGATTTATTGCTTTGTTTTCCAGGGCTCTATGGGAAGCAACAACCGTGATATCATTATGCTTTGCATGATTTGTGCGATTGGGGCAATCATATCTATGATTGGAGACCTGACTGCATCTGCAATCAAACGTAATTATGACATTAAAGATTATGGCAAACTGATTCCTGGCCATGGTGGAATCTTAGATCGTTTTGACAGTGTAATATTTACAGCGCCAATTATTTATTATCTTGCATTATATCTGATTGGCAAGTAGGAGGAAACATGAAGAAGATTGCAATTTTAGGTTCCACTGGTTCCATTGGAACCCAGACACTTTCTGTTGTAAGAGAACATGGAGATATTGAAGTAACTGCACTTGCGGCAGGACATAATATTGCAAAATTAGAAGAACAGATCGGGGAGTTTCATCCGGCTTTGGTTGCTGTATGGGCAGAAGAGGATGCGATTGAGCTTCGGACAAGGGTTGCAGATTTGAAGGTAAAGGTGGCTTCCGGGATGGAAGGACTTTTAGAAGTAGCAACGGAAGAGAAAGCAGAGATTCTTGTAACTGCCATTGTGGGTATGCTTGGTATCCGTCCGACCATAGCCGCTATGAAAGCAGGAAAGGACATTGCACTAGCTAATAAGGAGACTTTAGTTACCGCAGGACATATTATTATTCCGCTTGCAAAGGAATGTAATGTGAAAATCCTTCCAGTGGACAGTGAACACAGTGCAATCTTTCAGTCTCTGCAGGGAGCCGGAGACAATAAAATTGCAAAAAAATACTTTTTTTGACAGCTTCCGGCGGACCATTCCGTGGAAAGAAGCGGGCGGAATTAGAACAGGTAAAAGTGGAAGATGCATTGAAGCATCCGAACTGGAGCATGGGGACGTAAAATCACCATTGATTCCGCAACCATGATAAATAAGGGACTTGAAGTCATTGAAGCAAAATGGCTCTTTGATGTGACTTTAGATCAGATTCAAGTTGTAGTACATCCGCAGAGTGTCATTCATTCTATGGTAGAGTATGAAGACGGTGCAGTCATTGCACAGCTTGGAACAGCAGATATGCGGCTTCCAATCCAGTATGCACTTTATTATCCGAACCGGTTACACTTAAGTGGAGACCGGCTTGATTTCTGGAAAATGAAGGCAATTACATTGGGAAGAGCCGGATATGGAGACATTTTACGGATTGAAACTGGCTTATGAAGCCTGCAGAAAGGGTGGTAACATTCCGACTGCTTTTAATGCAGCAAATGAGAAAGCGGTAGCAATGTTCTTAGACGGAAAGATTCGTTTCTTAGAGATTCCGGAAATTGCACAGGCATGCATGGAGCAGTGTGCTTATGTTGCCAATCCGTCCGTAGAAGAAATCCTTGCAAACGGAGCAGGCTGCGTATGAGTATATAGAGAGCAGGTGGTAGATTGAAAATAATCATTGCAATCTTAATGTTCAGTTTTATTATTATTTTTCATGAACTGGGACATTTTTTGCTGGCGAAAAAAAAAATAAAATCAAAGTAAATGAATTTTGTCTGGGACTTGGACCAACGCTATTTGGAATTACAAAGGAGAGACAAAATATTCCATAAAACTGCTGCCTTTTGGTGGAGCATGTATGATGGAAGGCGAAGACGGAGAGTCGGAAAGTGAAGGCTCCTTTAACAGCAAGTCCGTATGGGCGAGAATAGCAGTTGTAGCGGCAGGACCGGTTTTTAACTTTATTCTGGCATTCCTTCTGGCACTGATTGTTATCGGGACAGCCGGATTTGACCGGCCGGAGGTAAAAAGGCGTTATGGAAGGGTATCCGGCAGAGGAAGCAGGACTTCAGGCTGGAGATATCATTAAAGAAATCAATGGAAAGAACATTCATATTTATCGTTGAAGTAAGTGTTTACACGCTGTTTCATTCCAATGAGAATCTGGAAGTGACCTATGAAAGAGATGGAGAGGAATATACCTGTACCATCAGTCCGAAATATAATGAAGAAGCAGGAAGAAATCTCTTTGGAATCTATGGAAATACCATGCGTGAGCGGGGCAATATTTTAGAGACCATAAAATATAGCGTATATGAAGTGAAATACTGGATAGAAGTAACCATGGACAGCTTGAAGATGTTAGTGACCGGAAGAGTCAGCGTCAATGAACTTTCGGGACCGGTAGGTATTGTAAAGAATATTGGTGATACTTATGACGAGAGCAAGTCAGCGGGAACGCTATCGGTGGTATTGACATTAATCAATTATTCTATAATGCTGACTGCCAATCTTGGAATTATGAACCTGCTTCCATTACCGGCATTAGACGGAGGAAGACTGGTTTTTCTGATTATAGAAGCCGTCAGAAAGAAACAGGGGATCCGGACAAAGAGGGCATGGTTCATTTCATCGGACTGATGCTGCTTCTGGCATTGATGGTGCTTATCATGTTTAACGATATTCGAAAATTATTTTAAATAATCCTGCACAGGAGGAAAAGTAATCATGGAACGAAAAGATACGAAAGTGGTAAAAATAGGAGACCGTATCATCGGTGGGAAAAATCCGATTCTGATACAGTCAATGACCAATACAAAGACAGAGGATGTAAAAAGCAACCGTAGAGCAGATTAACCGTCTGGCAGCGGCAGGCTGTGATATCATCCGCTGTGCAGTGCCGACAATGGAAGCTGCAGAAGCATTGACCGAGATTAAGAAGCAGATAGCAATACCACTGGTTGCAGATATTCATTTTGATTACCGGCTGGCTATTGCTGCCATGGAGCATGGTGCAGATAAAATCAGAATCAATCCGGGCAACATCGGAAGCACAGAGCGTGTGAAGGCTGTGGTAGACGTAGCAAAGGAAAGAAATATTCCAATCCGTGTGGGAGTCAACAGCGGTTCCCTCGAAAAAGATCTTGTAGAAAAATATCATGGCGTAACGGCAGAGGGGATTGTAGAGAGTGCGCTGGATAAGGTGCATCTTATTGAAGATATGGGATATGACAATCTCGTTATCAGTATCAAATCCTCAGATGTGATGATGTGTGCGAAAGCGCATGAACTGATTGCTGAGCAAACCAATCATCCACTGCATGTGGGAATTACAGAGGCAGGAACGATTATCAGCGGAAATATTAAATCCTCCATTGGTCTGGGACTGATTTTTAAATCAGGGAATCGGAGATACCATTCGTGTTTCATTAACCGGAGATCCGTTAGAAGAAATTAAGTCTGCAAAACTGATTTTAAGAACCTTAGGACTCCGCAAGGGTGGCATTGAGGTAGTATCCTGTCCGACCTGTGGAAGAACAAGAATCAACTTAATCGAACTGGCAAATCAGGTAGAAAATATGGTAGCGGATATTCCTTTAGACATCAAAGGTTGCTGTTTATGGGATGTGTAGTCAACGGACCGGGAGAAGCCAAAGGAAGCCGATATCGGAATTGCCGGTGGTGTGGGAGAAGGACTAATTATAAAGCATGGTCAGATAGACCGTAAAGTACCGGAGAATCAGCTCTTAAGTGAATTAAGAAAGGAACTTTTGAACTGGAATAAGGAGTAGGAAAAATTATGGAAAAAACTGTTTTTGAAGTTTTTCCAACATTAAAGATTACCGGAGAGATGAGTGCTCTTTTGAAAGAAACAGAGATTACAAAAAGTGGCATCGAATTCCGCACGCAGTGCACTGCGGATTTATTTAGAGAGTACAAGGCTAATTCCAAAACCGGAAATCTATCATATTGAACAAGAAATCAGACAACAGCTATTTCCGCACAAGGAGGTAGCTGTTAAAATCATAGAAAAATTTAATTTATCCAGCCAGTATACACCGGAAAAACTGATGGCGGTATACCGGGAGAGTATTTTAGAAAGAGATTCGCAATTACAGCGTATTGCTCTATAATCTGATGCGCTGCAGCAAAATGGAATTTGACCGGGAAGACCATATGATTCTTACCTTAGAGGATACCATTGTTGCCACAGAGCGGAGCAATGAACTGATTGATATCTTAGAAAAAATCATCTGCGAACGTTGTGGGTTAAAATTAATGATTGAGCCGCAGTATGAGAAGCCGGCAGAAAATGATTATTTAAAGAGTGTTGACAGCCAGATTGAAACAGAGGTTGCCCATATCGTGGCACGAACCGCTGCTGCAAGAACGCAGAATGCGGATGGCATGGAACAGCCTGCTGCCAATGAAGCAAACGCACAGCCGGATGCTAGAGCGTCAGAAAAGGAAAAACACCTGCTGCCCCGGAGAAAAAACAGACTACCGGCACAGAAGGTGCAGGAGCAGCGCCTGCTGCTGGAAAGAATAACTTTTCCGGTGGAAAGGATTTCAAGGGAAAATCTTCCTTCCAGAGAAGAGATTTTGTTAAAAATCAGGACAATCCGGATGTTATTTATGGCCGTGATTTTGAAGAGGATGCAATTCCGATTGAGACCATCGTAGGTGAAATGGGAGAAGTTGTCATCCGTGGACAGATAATGACATTAGATACAAGAGAAATCCGTGGTGAAAAGACAATTATCATTATGTCAGTAACGGATTTTACGGATTCCATTGTGCTTAAAATCTTTACAAAAAAATGAGAATCTACCGGAACTGATGGGAGATTTGAAAAAGGGAGCATTTCTTAAAATTAAAGGGTGTAACGACCATTGATAAATTTGACAGTGAGCTGACCATCGGCTCCATTGTCGGAATTAAGAAAATCCCTGATTTTACTACAATAAGAATGGACAACAGCCCGTTAAAGAGAGTAGAGCTTCATTGCCATACCAAGATGAGTGACATGGATGGGGTTACTGATGTAGGAGATCTGGTAAAAAGGGCATATAAGTGGGGACATAAGGCACTGGCGATTACCGATCATGGAAATGTCCGCAGGCATTCCCGATTGCAAACCATGCACTGCCGGATGACCCGGACTTTAAGATAATATATGGTGTGGAAGCTTATCTTGTAGATGACTTGAAGGACATTGTAGAAAATTCAAAGAATCAGTCTCTGCAGGATACCTATGTGGTATTCGATATAGAGACCACCGGATTTTCACCGCTGGTAAAATAAAATTATTGAAATTGGTGCGGTAAAAGTAGAAAAGGGGAATATAACCGAGCGTTTTTCCACTTTTTGTTAATCCGGAAGTGCCGATTCCGTTCCACATTGAAAATCTGACCGGAATCAAAGATGATATGGTAATTACGGCACCGGTGATTGCAGAAGTTATGCCGGAGTTCTTAGCCTTCTGTGATGGTGCTGTTATGGTAGCACACAATGCTGATTTTGATATGAGCTTTATCAAATATAACTGTGACCGTTTAAGCATTCCTTATGATTTTACCATTGCAGATACCGTTGCCATGGCACGAATGCTGCTGCCGAAACCTGAACCGTTTTAAGCTGGATACCGTAGCAAGGGCATTAAATATTTCGCTGGAGAATCATCACCGTGCGGTAGATGATGCGGCATGTACCGCTGAAATTTTCGAAAAGTTTGTAAAAATGCTTGCTGACCGTGGCATCAATACACTGGATGAATTAAATGCCGAGGGACATGTCAGTAAAAGAGACCGTTATGAAGATGCCGACCCATCATGCTATTATTCTTGCAACGAATGATCTGGGACGTGTGAATCTCTATAAGCTGATATCCTTATCCCACCTTGATTATTTCCATCAGAGGGCGAGAATTCCAAAGAGCGAATACTTAAAAACACAAGGAAGGCTTACTGATTGGTTCTGCCTGTGAGGCGGGAGAACTTTATCAGGCAATTTTACAGGGACGGCCGCAGGAAGAGATTATCCGTCTGGTGAAGTTTTTTATGATTACCTTGAAATCCAGCCTCTTGGAAATAATGCATTTATGATAAAAGATGAAAAAAAGCACCGATTTCCACCATGGATGAATTAAAGGACATTAACCGCCGGATTGTAAAATTAGGAGAAGAATTCCATAAGCCGGTTGTGGCAACCTGTGATGTGCATTTTATGGACCCGGAGGATGAAGTATACCGTCGTATTATTCTGGCGGGTAAAGGCTTTAAGGATGCCGATGAGCAGGCTCCGCTATATCTTCGTACCACAGAAGAAATGTTGGAGGAATTCAGCTATTTAGGCAGTGAGAAAGCGAAAGAAGTTGTTATCGATAATACCAATAAGATCGCAGATATGTGCGAGCGCATTTCTCCGGTTCGCCCGGATAAGTGTCCGCCGGTAATTGAAAATTCCGATCAGATGCTGCGTGATATCTGCTATAACAAGGCACATGAGATGTATGGAGAGGATTTGCCGGAAATCGTATCGGAGCGATTGGGCGGGAGTTAAAATCCATTATCGGAAACGGTTATGCGGTAATGTATATCATTGCCCAGAAGCTGGTTTTTGGAAATCAATGAGGACGGTTATCTGGTGGGCTCCCGGGGATCGGTAGGATCTTCCTTTGTAGCTACGATGTCGGGAATCACGGAGGTAAATCCGCTGGCACCACATTATTACTGTGCCCACTGTCATTACAGTGATTTTGATTCGCCGGAAGTAAAGGAATATGGCGGACAGTCCGGTTGTGATATGCCGGATAAGCGGTGTCCGAACTGTGGCAAGCCGTTAGTGAAAGCCGGTTTTGATATTCCGTTTGAAACATTCCTTGGATTTAAGGGGAATAAAGAGCCGGATATTGACCTTAACTTCTCTGGTGATTACCAGAGTAAATCCCATAAATATACAGAAGTAATTTTCGGTGCGGGACAGACCTTCCGTGCCGGAACCATTGGTACGCTGGCAGATAAAACCGCATTCGGTTATGTAAAGAATTATTATGAAGAGCATGGTGTGCATAAGAGAAATTGTGAGATAGACCGGATTGTGCAGGGCTGCGTGGCGGAATCCACCGGACCACCGGACAGCATCCGGGAGGTATCGTAGTATTGCCGGTGGGGGAAGAGATTTATTCCTTTACACCGGTGCAGCATCCGGCCAACGATATGACGACAGATATTATCACGACGCATTTTGATTACCATTCCATCGACCATAACTTGTTGAAACTGGACATTCTCGGACACGATGATCCGACCATGATCCGTATGCTTGAGGACTTAACCGGAATTGATGCACAGAAGATTCCGCTGGATGATAAGTCCGTCATGTCCTTATTTAAGAATACCAGTGCACTGAGTATTACACCGGATATGTTGACAAACTGTACACTTGGAGCACTTGGAATTCCAGAGTTTGGAACAGAATTTGCGATGCAGATGTTAATTGACGCAAACCCGCAGTCCTTTTCCCATCTGATTCGAATTGCAGGTCTGTCACACGGTACGGATGTATGGTTGGGAAATGCCCAGACATTGATTGAAGAGGGAAAAGCAACCATTTCTTACGGCAATCTGTACCCGTGATGATATTATGATTTATCTGATCAGTATGGGACTTGACAGTGAGCAGTCCTTTACCATTATGGAGTCTGTCCGTAAAGGAAAGGGCTTAAAAACCGGAGTGGGAGGAAGAAATGACTGCCCACGGATGTACCGGACTGGTATATCTGGTCGTGTAAGAAAATCAAGTATATGTTTCCGAAAGCGCATGCTGCAGCCTATGTAATGATGGCGTGGCGGATTGCATACTGTAAAGTATTTTATCCGCTGGCATATTATGCAGCATACTTTTCCATCCGTGCAACCGGATTCAGTTATGAGCTTATGTGTCAGGGAAAGGATAAGCTGAATTACTTCATGCGTGATTATGAGAAACGAAAGGATTCACTATCGAAGAAGGAGCAGGATACCTATAAGGATATGCGTATCGTGCAGGAAATGTATGCACGAGGCTATGAGTTCTGGACCATTGATTTATATAAAGCCCAGGCATCCCGTTTCCAGAATTATTGATGGCAAACTGATGCCTGCCTTAAGTACGATAGATGGTCTTGGCGAGAAGGCGGCAGAGGCAGTGGTAGAGGCTGCAAGGTGAATTACGTTCCTTTCCAGGATGATTTCAG
>VOFJ01000259.1_pt1 | contig 40118 bp, 83 predicted proteins | sample 5384081 | NCBI WGS metagenome assembly VOFJ01 (sample SAMN12384729, study PRJNA508395) | human gut metagenome | isolation source: healthy gut I | host: Homo sapiens
TAATATCTAAAATCCAAGTTACAGTATGTGTAGATTTATCATAAACACCATTATAATTAGCTTCAATGAACTTAAGTCCTTTTGCAAGAACATCTTTTATAATAACTTGTTTTGCATCAGTAATACCATCATTAGAAACAACAATAGTATAAGCTACATTTTCACCGAAATTAGGAGTTGTATTGTTAACATCTTTTTAGGAGTAATTTCAGGTACATCTATATTTTTAAAGATTGTTTTATTTCCAACAACAACTTTGTTAGATATATTTCCATAGCCTGAAACAGTAGCTTCAACAGTAAATGTTTTTACTTCGTTTTTAGCTAAGTCAACAATCCAAGTGATAGTTCGGGTAACAGGGATCATATTGACCGTTATCACTAATGCCAGTAACAGTTAATCCTTCTCCAACAACATCCTTAACAACAACATCATTAGCTCAAACTCACCATTGGTAACAGTAACAGTATAAGATACATTATCACCGAAATTAGGTGAATCATTGTCAATGGTTTTATCCGGAGTAATTTCAGGAACAGTTACATTTCTTATAAAAGTATTGTCTCCAACAGCAACTGTATTGTTTAAAACACCATAAGCATTTACAGTAGCATATACATAGAATGTTAAGTTTTGACCTACAGGCAAACCGCCAATATTCCAGGTAATAGTACGGGTAGTAGAATCATATTCATAATTGCCACTAGCACCGGCAAATATTAAACCTTCATCAAGAATATCTCTTAAAGTTACATCCGCAGCAATTTTACCAACATTATTTTATTACTATAGTGTATTTAACTTTTATCACCATAGTTAGGTTAGTAACATTTACATCTTTTGTAGGAACTACCTTAGGCTGTTCTTGTATGTATATGGTTTTAGTAGCCACATTGTTACTTTATGTTAGTATCTTCAGTACTGTTTACTGCATTAACAGTTAGAGTAATAGTGCCAAGACTTGTAGTTTTTGTTTTTAACTTTGAGAGTAACAACTTCATTTTTGGCTAATTTTTCCAACATTCCATACACCTGTAGCTGCATCAAAAAAAGTACCTTTTGAAGGAGTAAAACCAACAATATCATCAAGTTTAATTTCCATTTACATAACAATAATTGTCAGTATGCGGACCATGGTTAGTCAAACTAATAGTCCATTCAACTTCCTCATCTAATCCATAATAATCTTTATCAGTTGTAATGTTAACATCTAAATCAACAAAACCAACTACTTCAAAAATTAGTTTCATTTTTGATAGCTTTATAGAAGAGATCTTCAGGGTGTTCTGCTTTAACGGTATAATTACCCGGAGCAAGACCGCTTAATGAAAACCGGACATCACCATAAATTGAAGAGATTAAAGTTTCATTGTAAATAATGTTTCCATTCTCATAAATAACAATCGGATTGATTGACTGAGTGTTTTCACGTTCATCCCTATAGATTAAAGTACCGTTTTTACTGTTTTCCACACCATCAACTGGATGAAGTTCATCTGGTCCGGTTGTTCTGTTCATGATTGTTCCGTTTACATTAAATAAGTAAGTTACATTATCAAATGAAATATCATTAAGCTGACCTACATGATGTATTGCATTTGCAATATTGTTTCCACCAATAATCACTACAGTAACATTAACAGTTACTCCATAAGGAGTTTTCGGATTTTGAACAATAATCGGCAATACATAAGTGTAAGCCTGGTTTCTGTAAAAATACAATATTTTTAAGAGAAGCTGCACCGTCTACAAATAAAGCAGAACCGTTAACAGCTGTATTATATCTGAATATTGCATTATCATAAGTTACATTATTACCCATAGTATATATAGCTCCACCTAAAAACCAGTATTTAAATCATGGTTAAATGGATCAGCATGGTTGAGTAGAACTGTGAATTGGTTACTTTTTATATGACTTCCTTTTACACCTATAGCTCCCGCATCCCCTTCTGCAGTGTTATTTGCAAAGTAAGAACTGTCTATATTAACATTATTTCCACTGATTCCTGAAGCCTCCTGCTTGAGATTTTGAAACACCATCAGAAATAGCTTTATTTCCTATAAAAGTAGCGTTCAAAACATTGCCATAATTTCCTTCCACTCTCACAGCACCTGCGAAGTGTGCGGAATTATTTACAAATGTTGCATTTTGAATTTTAACATTATTTCCTTTTACATAAATAGCTCCGGCATAGTTTTTAGCAGAGTTATTTCCAAAATTAGAATTTAAAACAGTTATTCCATCATCAACAACATAAATAGCTCCACCATCATCAGCAGCTTTATTTGATATGAATGTAGAGTTATCTACAGTTATATCGTTACCGTGAGTAGTAATAGCGCCACCGATAGGTGCAGTGTTTCCTTCAAAATAAGAATTTGAAATTTTTACCTGTTGACCTGTAGTACCGTCATATCCTGTAGATATTGCACCACCAAAACCGGTTGCAGTGTTGTTAATAAAGATACAATCTTTCAATTCACCGCTTGCATGGAAAGTGGTAGCTGCTCCCCTATATGCAATATTACCTATAAAAAAGTACAGTTATAAACATTACTTCCCGGTCTGAAACAAAGTGCACCAGCATGGGAATTATTAACATCTGAATTTGCCTGATTATATTCGAATGTACAATTAGAAACTGTACCCAATACCTGTAATGCAGCACCAAAGGCATTTCCCTTTGTTGATGTAGCATTATTGTTCATAAATTTAGTGTTTGTCACTTTATTACTGCTGGAACCAACAATTGTAATTCCAATAGCCATTGTTCTATAGAAGAAACATAATTATCACGAACAATACAGTCAGTCATTGACCCGTCAAAACTGGCAGTTCTGACAACATAACTATTTGTTACAGTATTGTAAGTACTGGTAGCTTTATTGTTAACCAAAGTACAACGAGATAATGTTACTGTATTTTCTGAATATAATGCAGAATGAACATCTCCTCTTGAGCTAGATGATGCTTCACAGTTACTTATAACACAATTTTCCAAAACAAGATTAGAACCTGAACTGTAAACACCAGCACCATTTGCATCACGTCCGGAATATTTACCATTAGTTATAATAATGTTCTTCAAAGTTATACTGCTGGCTCCAATGTTAAACACACGAGAACTTAATTTTGCATCTAATATAGACATTTCATTACCAGTTCCACCTTTGTTTGGATTAATAGAACCGTCAATAGTAATCTTATCTTTATTAGAAAACCATCCACCATCTACAGAAATCTCACTGCCAGATCCTGTGAAAGTGTGATTGTTTTTAAATAAATTGTATCACCAGATCGAGCCTGATTTATTCCATTTTGAACATCACTAAATGTTCCATCATTATTTATATCAATGTCTGCTGCAGAACTAGCTCCAATTATTAATAAAAATAATAAAGCTAACGCTACAACAGCGAATATTTTTTTTAACCATTTTATCAACACATCAATCATTAGAATTCAAAAAATTTTCTCATATAAATTACTATATGGAAATAAAAAATTCTACAGGGATTATATTTGGAACATATGATGTATATATGTTTCTATTCAGCTATACAAAATATTATAATTAAAAAAGTTAATTATATGAAGCATTATAAATAACCTCAATCAATTAAACAATATATAATTTCCCCCCCAATATGACAAAAATACCATACATAATCAGTTTTAACTATATATTATTCAAAATAACAATAATATTCAATTAGGTTATAACTAAAAAATATGAAAAATAACACGAAAATGTTTAATAAATAATTTAAATAATATAATATTCGTTCAATATATTACATCCACCTAAAAATCATATAAATAATTACCTAACTAATTATAATAAATGATTAACAAAAAATAAAAGTTGAGGAATAACATGAATAATCAAAAAAAATACAAACAGAGAACACTAGAAGTTCATGCAGGTGAAGAAGTAGACCCTGTTACAGGAGCCAGAGCTACACCTATATACCATACCAGCTCATATGCTTTTGAAAGTGCTGAAAAAGCTAAAAAATTATTATATGCTCTTGAAGAAGAAGGTTATTTATACACTAGAATATCCAATCCTACATTAGATGTTTTGGAAAAAAGAGTAGCTGCAATTGAAGGAGGTGTTGGAGCTCTTTCACAGTCAACAGGAATGAGTGCAATTTTACTTGCTATTTTAAATATAGCTAACTCAGGAGATGAAATTGTAGCATCAAATAACCTTTATGGAGGTACATTTACTTTATTCAAAAACACTATGCCTAATTGGGGAATTAAAGTAAATTTTGTACCTACTCATGATCTGGAAGCTTATGAAAATGCAATTAATGAAAATACCAAAGCAATTTACTGTGAATCCATCGGTAATCCAAAATTAGACATTCCTGATTTTGAAGAAATAGCTAAAATAGCTCATAAACATGATTTGCCTTTGATTGTTGATAATACTTCAGCTATTACAATGATCAGGCCTTTGGAACATGGTGCAGATATTGTTGTTCATTCTGCTACTAAATTCCTATCAGGAACTGGAACCAGCATGGGTGGAGTTATTGTTGATGGAGGTACTTTTAACTGGGCAAATGGTAAATTTCCACAGTTCACTACACCAGATCCAGCATATCATGGTTTAATTTATAGTGAAGCTTTTGGAAATAAAGCCTACATCACCAAAGCCCGTGTGCATTTAATGAAAGATTTAGGTACTGTTTTAAGTCCGATTAATGCATTTTTAATCCTGCAAAGTATTGAATCTCTCTCCTTAAAGAGTTAATCAGCACTGTAAAAATGCTTTGGAAATAGCTAAATTTCTGCAAAATCATGAAGCTGTTTCCTGGGTCAATTATCCCGGTCTTGAAAATAATGAAAACCATGAAATGGCTGAAAAATACTTAAACGGCAATTATGGTGGAATTGTTGGTTTTGGAATTAAAGGTGGTTTAGAAGAAGGTAAGAAGTTTATTGAAAGTGTTGAGCTTTTAAGTCATGTAGCTAATATCGGTGATGCAAAGTCTTTAGTTATTCATCCGGCCAGTACTACCCATTCAATATGAGTGAAAAAGAACAGCTTGAAGGAGGAATTACCCCCCGACTTTATCAGAATGTCTGTGGGTATTGAAGATGCTGAAGATTTGATAGCTGATATTGACCAGGCATTAAAAAAGCAGTTAATTAGAAAGGATTTTTACCTTTCTACCTATATTCTGATACTAAATGACTTATTTGATCAGTAGAAATAATTCCTTTTAGTTTGAAATCATCATCTACAACTGGAAGACATGAAATATCCAATTTTCTCATTCTACGTGCTGTTGATTCAATAGAGTCATCTGCATGACAGAATTTAACTGTTTTTTGTCATTATTTCCTTTAAATCATTGGAATTTGTAGCTATTGCTTTAGACAAATCCCAGCTGGTTACTATTCAATCAGTTTTTATCATTTGTAACTACTGGAATATGAGTAACATTACGGTTAAACATTAATTTTGCTGCTTCTTCTATCTGTGCCTGTTCTGTGATTGTAGCTACATCTGTAAGCATTAAATCTTCAACTATATTATCTGACAGGAATTTGGATAAAATATAGTTAAGCTGTCCTTTTCAAGTAAAAATGCATCATGACCGTAATTAGATTTAAGTTCTGAAAAGCTTACTTCAACATCATTTGCATTAAGAGCAGTCGAATTTCTGTTCCCTGTTCAACAGGATATAACCAGTCTGAATCTACTGAAATAATTTCAACTTTTTGCTTTAACATCTTTAAAACCATCAATTAAGGAGTTGTTTTTGGGCAAGATCAAATAAATCTACTGCTTTTTGTAATATATAAATAGCTATTTGCATCAAAACGTTTTACAAAGCTTGCTCCCTGATGATGAAGATAACTTTCAACCTGAAAATCCATTGACAAATCATATGTAATTTCATCCTTATCCTGCAAATCCCTACCAAATTTAAGATACATTGATTCATCACTTAAATAAGTAATATGAGCTATCATACGAGCTACTGACAGTCCCTCTTTTTGGAATTTTACCTGTTCCATAATAATTTCCACCATTCCAGTTTGGATCACCTACTATTGACTGGCGACCTACTTCATTAAATGCTATTTGCTGTGGTGAAGATCTTGCTGTTGTAGCTATTGCAACTGCTTTTTTTCATCATTTCAGGATATGAAACAAGCCATTGCAAAGTTTGCATTCCTCCCATTGAACCTCCAACAACTGCAGATAACTTGTCAATTCCAAATGCATCAATCAATCTTTTTTGAACCTTAACCATGTCTTTTATTGTAATAACCGGAAAATCCAGACCGTATTCTTTACCCGTTTTTGGATTAATTGATAATGGACCTGTTGTTCCTTTACATCCGCCTAATACATTAGAACAAATTATAAAGTACTTTTCACTGTCCAAAAGCTTTTCCAGGGCCCCCATTACTATTTCCCACCATCCCGGTTTTTTATCTCCTTCATGCCATCCTGCTGCATGTGCATCTCCAGATAATGCATGACATATTAAAATTGCATTATCCTTTTCTTTGTTAAGTTCACCATAAGTTTCATAAGCTACTGTGATGTTATCAAGAGTCTTTCCACTTTCTAGTTCAATTGGCTCTTCAATATTATAATACTTTGTTTGAACAACTCCAACTGATTCTTTTTTTCATTTAAAACACCTAATATTTCTGTATTTTCAGTTTTTTCATAGCCTGTTTTGAAGCGGCCTGTTCAGCTTCTTTTTTTTTTACCTTTACCAACACCCATTTCCTTTCCATCAATCAATATAGATATTATAAATGTTTTATTATGAGGCACACCACACTCATCAAGTATTTTTTATATTCAATATCCACTTCCTGAGCATCACCGTATTCTTTTATTACTGATTTATAATCAAAGAAAAATACTTTTTTGCATCAATATATGGAAATATTATTTTGAAATATAATTTTTGCAAATTCTATACCCTGATCCAAAAATATTGCTCCTAAAAATGATTCAAAAACATCTGCAGTAATTGACAAAACCTCATTTTCAGTTATTTTGCTGTCATCACCATATATTTTGATATGCTTATCCAAACCTAATTCATGGGAATAATAAATTAATGCTGCCTGACAAACATAATTTGCTCGCAGTTTAGTTAATTTACCTTCTTCATAATCAGGATATTATTGTTTATATAAATATTCTGAAACAATCATATTCAAAACAGAATCTCCTAAAAACTCTAATCTTTCATATGTATAATCCAAACCGTGTTTTTGTTCCGTAAGACCCATGAGTAAATGCAACATCATAGAGATGTTTATCCTTTGGGACTATGTTAAATTTTTTCTAATAAATTCATAATAAGACCGGATTTCTTTAAATATGTTAATAAATTTTGTTTTTAGGTTTATATAAATATATAGTTGTAAAAAGAAGTATATATAACTATTGTTATAAAAAATATTATTTTTCAAATGCTCTTCCTTTCTTTTTATAATGCAAAAATAACCAATATTAGAAATAACAGGATTTGGTAATTATGAAATTAAATTGGTTCGAAGAAATAAAAAGAATTGACCCTGATATAAAATTTAGAGCATAGGGCGGATGGTTAAGAACTGTTGAGAAACTAGATAAAAGAGTGTAAAACGGATGTTCACTTGGTTGAGACTTTGGAAAAGGTGGGGACTTTGAAGAAGAATATGATGAAGGATTATACCTTGATTGCAATAAAGAAGGAACTACTAAAAAATCTCAGCAGGACTACAGACTATTCCGTTTCAAAGATGGGAAAGTAAGACTCCTGGATATGGTAATTGACGGTTCACAGGGATGGGCTACAGAGTTATGGGATGCTGTAGAAGATGAAGTTCAAGTGTAATCGATTAATCCAGAGAATCTATATGTGGATTTAAGTACTGTCCATGATTTTTGGTTCTATTATCATATTGAATTGCAAAGTTGGGACACAGATGAAGGTACCTCAAACACATAACACACTCATTTTTAATCCATACTGGTTTTTTTCATCTGTAATTCAATAGCATCAACTGGACAGTTGTTTTTACATAATCCACATCCACTACATTTTTCATCAATATGCAAATGACCGGTTTTTCTGCTGGATTTGCTGATTTTTCTAAAAATATCACAGGCAAATTTAGGTAACTTTCTTTTAACAAAATCCCCTGATTTTTACTTGCAATTTTAGAAATTACATCTTCAATCAGCCTATCAGAATTTAAAGTCTGTTTATTAATTTTATCTTTATCTGATAAATTAAAAACCGGCGTCCATGTATCAACCACTAGAATACTGAATTTAGCAGATACATTAAACCCTTTAGATTCAATTAACTCAGCAAGATATCAGCAGCAGTACCCTGGACTTGTTCCAAAAGTAGCAATTAAAAAAATGTAAGGATTTTTTATCTTCAGATATTATATTAATCTTTGATACAAAAACCCTTCAACAAATGTGGGAAGGCTCCAAAAGTGAGTAGGAACTACAATACCTAAAGACTCGTCTTTTCTAAATAAACAGAATCATTATATCCAATCATGGATTTTGCAATATCTCGTGTTTTTTACTAGCTATTCTATTTGCAACATATTTGCAGTTTCCAGTTGCAGAATAATAGATTATCATATTATTTGGATTTCTGAGCTACTTTAGGGTACAAACTTGGAAGACCTTTTTAGAATAGCATATTCATCTTTTTAGGACATTTATACTCTTCCAAAAGTATTATTTTATGGTCAATATTTTTGCTGAAATTCTTTTTGACCTCCTTCAATAATGCCTCTGAAATTTACGCCAATGCTTCCAGTTCCACCAATATTAAATTTTATTTTTTTCAGAAGGGGCAAAATCTTTCAAAAACCTTTCAAGTTCAACCATTTCATAAATTGGAGCTTGATAACTAACGGCCATTAATTTGTTTTGTCCTCTCTGATTTTAACATATTTCTGTTCAATCTGCAGTTTTTCACCAGAACGAACTTTTAGTCATTGTTATATAAGGGCTTTATCTCGTTATCATCCATCTTTTACACCTATTATTTTATATGATGAAACACACAATTATCGCAGGTAGGCTCTTCATAAGTATCTTTAGGGATATTAATAGCTGGGTCTACCATGACAGTTATTGAAAATGTTTCCTCAGGATTATGTGTTACATTTTTTAGAAATCGGCAACATTCCCCTGTAATTTACAGGAATATAGCCAGTTTGACTAATATTGTAATAAATTCTTTCACCGGAAGTTAATGAATCAAAAAATTCATTAACATCTTTCAGTTGTTTAGGGTTTATGGTAAATGTTATACCCATTAAATGATCTTGCCTTTGTTTAATCTTTACATATTTAACATTAGCTTAATACTTCCTGATTATCTGTTACAAAGGTTACATATTCATCTAAGTTTATGTTTTCTTTTTTTTAACAATCTCTTTTAATTGAGTCATAATTAAAAACCCCCTATGAAATTTAATGAAATAACTTATTCCATTGCATGATGTTATTTACATAACTTATTTATAAATGTAACTATTTTTTAGGTACACAAAAATTATGGCCAGATTCTGAAAAATTGCAGATTAAATTAAAAATTTCCTCAATTGTTTCTACAGGCAGTAAATCAAAAGATATTTTTAGGTAAGTGTTTTTTATCAAAGTTCAATAAACATTTTTTTCACAGACATATCGCTCAATTGCAATTCCGTCATCTAACCTTCTGTTTTACATTGATACCATTCATCTTTAGTTAATCCCCTGATTAGAAATTTAAAAGACTTGCCGTCAATCAGCTCAAAATTAATTATGATATACTTCATCACCAGTAAAATTATCATCAACTTCACTGGCTTTTAATTTAAAATCAGAAACCAGATTTAATTCCTGAATCTTTAAATCAAGATATTTTTTAGATAATGCAATGTTAAATACTCTATGTAATCCATTTATATAATCAAAAGATTTTTCCAATCTTTTTATAGAATTTAATCTATTTAAATAATTCACATTGCTAATAATCATTTCTGATTCAATATTGAAATTTCTAATCATTAGCTTTACAATAGAAAGAATAAAAATATATTGCCAGTTAATGAATGTCCCCTGATTTCCTTATTTTTATTAATTACAGTAGCGATTATCAAAAAACTAATTTCCTTCTGTTTTTTACGAATTAAATTTAATTTATCTTTAAAATCCCCATAGTTTTTCGAAACATATTCGGATCATAAAACCCTAACTTTTGAGCATCAAGTGCATAATTAACCTGAACCAGTTCTTCCTGTTTTGCTTTAATTCCTGAGAAATCTTATTTACCTCTCTTCGCTTTCCTTCTGCAGTAAAATCAGAAAATTTATATTTCATATCCTGCCAGTTTTCAATTTCACTTAATTCCTGTTTAACAGCAACAGTATTCAGATTATGAAATGGTATAACAATGTCAAATATTCCCTGAATATTTTCAGGAACATTAATCTCAACAATTTCAAATTCAGCAGCCACTCTCTGAAGTACATATTCATAAGCTGGAGATAAACTTATAACATTAACATCTTCAAAATTCATTATAACTCTGTCAAATTTATTTAAATTTTAAAAAAAGATTTCTAATTAAATGGTCACTTTATTTCACTGCCTAATTCTTTTTGCTATGAAAACTTCCCGAGACATGCGTTAAATCCTAAAAATTATTTTGAAAATAAAAATTTTAATTAATAAAAAATAATCCAATAAATCGCTAAATAAGTTTTATAAAAATAGAAAAATAGGATTGATGAAGATTAAATAAATAATCTTCCGATTTTTACCAACTTAAACTAATCTTTTTTCTAGTAGTTGGTTTTTGTTTTTGCCAGCTGTATCTTCTAATCCTTTTAGATTTACCGAATCCACAGGAAGCACAAAACTTTTTTATGTATGTGAATAAAGTGTTTCTTCCACATCTTCTGCATCTTATATGGGTTTTTATTCTTTTTTACCCATTGATGGAGTACCTTTTTGACACTGATACACCTCTAATTAATCAGTTCGTTTTATTACAAATATTAGAATTAAAATAGTACTTATGGTGAGATATAGACAATATTGTCTCTCCTCTAATGAGCACAACACCAAAGTCTTCTAGTAACTTCTCCGTCTTGGAGTTCTTCTGCATCATTAAGAACTAAGTTCATATGTAAATCAAAACTTTTAAAGTATTCCTCTAAATTCACGATCTCCTTTTAAGTTTTATTAAAACAGGAGAGTTTACAGATTTTGCCTAAAAGCATCAAGTGGTCTTTGAACATTTTGTCCGCTCATTTTATCACCTTATATTACTATAATTTTTATTGTATTTTATAATTTAAAAAAGCAATTGGAAATAATCACTTTCTTAAATATTAGACATAATATAATCAAGTTTAGATAAGACAAAACCTAATTAAAACTAATATTAAATTATATGCTTTTTACTACTATATAAATGTTTAGTTTGATTTAAGCCCAAAAAAATAATATAAATCACTAATTTAACCGTAATTTACACTATATAAGACATCTAAATTTATTTTTTAAAACAAAGTCATTAAAAATTTAACTGAATTCATAACCAAAGAATATAATAAATAAAAATCAGATAATACATCATATCAAAATTTAAGGTATGGAAAAAAATATGACTATAAAAGTTAAAAAAAAAACTTCCTGAAAAAAAGAAAATTAAAGAAATTAAAAAAGAATTAGAAGAATATGGTGAACTGCTGCAAAATAAGAAAAATGTAGAAATACTTGAAGCCGAACCTGATTCATTTATTTTAGTTGATGGTGAACCTTACATCATATTAATTGATGAAAAGCCATTTCCAACCTTAAAAGCTGCACTGGCTAATGAAATCCATGGAAAAAAAAGTAACAGTAGATATGGGTGCTATCCGTTTTGTAAGTAATGGTGCCGATATTATGAGTCCGGGAATTGTAGCTGCTGATGAAAACATCAATCCTGGAGACATTGTTTTAATTATTGATGAAACACATGGAAAACCATTAGCTATTGGAATAAGCTTAATTACTGGTGAAGAAATGGTTGAAAATGATTCTGGTAAAGCTATTGAAACAAAACATTATGTTGGAGACGACATTTGGAACTTTGAATTATAATTTGGTGATTTAAATGGCAGAATTAAGATACAGAGCAGGAAAAATTAAAATCCCGGAGTTCATAAAATTGGAATAATAGCTCTTGGATCACACTTGGAAAATCATGGTCCTGCATTACCTATAGATACTGATGCTAAAATCGGTGCTCACATTGCATTTCAGGCATCACTTGAAAGCGGCTAAATTTTTTTGGGGAATAATTATTTCCTGCTTATGAATTAGATGAAATAGATCATGGAGTGCATGTTTCTTTTAGATGAATTAAAGGGAAATGTAATTAAAAAACTCTCAATTCTGCTAAAAAATATTTGGATATTGAAAAAATCGTTATTGTAAAATTCACATGGAGGAAATATTCCTTTAATGACTGAACTGTATGATATTGAAGATGAAACAGGTTTGACTATTATTTTTAATAATAAAATTATTTCAACAGAAGGTCCCCATGGAGGCAGCGGCGAACTTTCAATGGCAAAGGTTTTAGGAATAGTCAATGAAGCTGAAATTAAAAACCAGACAGATTTAAGTAAATATGAAGAAGTTGGTCTATATGGTTTCAAAAGCAAGCCCGTGAAAAATGACCCCTAACATTGAAGAAGGTGCAAGAGATGTTGAAGAAAATGGAGTTTATGTTGATGAAGTCTATGGAAAACAACTCTTTGATTTAGCTATTAACTCTGTTGTATTTGATGTTGAAAAGCTTTTGGATTTTTAAAAAAAAAAAGAGAAATGAAATGAGTTAGTTATGCTCTTCATTTCCACCAGAATTAGAAGAACCCTCATCCGGATTTTCAGAAGGACTCCCCATCTGGAAGCTGATTATGAGTACCTGAAGAAGAATCATGACTATATCCTGAATCATAACTTTGAGATGAACTAGCTCCTGAATCACCTGATGAATAGCTATAATCATTTCCAGAATCATAAGATGATGAATCACTTACAGATGCATTATCTGTAATATTATCTGATGAATTTAATAGATCTGTTTCATTTGGTAAAATGTTTATTTCACCAGTCATAGCTCCAAAAACACTAGCTATGCAAAATGCCGCAACAGATATTACAAAAACTACCAATAATGTAGCAGGTTTACATTTGACAAAATACCACCCTAATATTATAATTAATTAACTTAAATTATGTCTGCAAAAATATATAAAAGTATTTGATATTATGAAAAACTATTGAAAAAGCTGTTCAAAGTGAAATAAATATTAAAAAAAAATCCCAGTTTATCTGCTCTTTATTTCCAACTAAAACCAAAAAGGAAAGTAAGGAGATTATTCAAAAGTTAAATCAGCAATATCATGATGCTACCCATAACTGCACAGCATACATTACAAATGACGGTGAAGGTTATGATGACAACTGGTGAACCAAGCGGAACTGCAGGCAAACCCATGATTAATGCTTTAAGGAAAAATGATTTGCATAATGTTACAGCAGTTGTTACAAGGTATTTCTGGAGGAATTAAACTTGGAGCGGGAGGTTTAGTTCGTGCCTACAGCAAATCTGTTCTTGAAGCTATTGAAGCCAGCGAAATAATTGAAGTTGAATATTATGATGTTTATAATATTACATTTAATTATTCTTGATTTAAAAGATATTGAAAAGAAATCAGAAACAATAAATTAACAATTATTCAAAAAAGATTTCAGTGATAAGATTAGCTATGATTTAGTTTCCAAAAAATAATAGGAATATAAAAAAGAAATGTTTGAAAAATTCCACAATAAGATTATGTTAATTTTAAAAATAAGCAGGTTTTAAAAAGATAAAATGAAGAATAAATAGTTATTGTTCTTCAAATTGGTCTTTTCCCACACCACAAAAGAGGACATACCCAGTCATCCAGGTAAGAGTCTTCAAAAATCGTCGCCTTCATAAACATATCCACATACTTTACATACGTAAGCCATAATAACTCCTCCTTAAATTATTTAGAATCTATTTCTTTCGTCTAAACTTATAACTGTTTAAACAACGCTTTACCAGCACCACATCTTGGGCATTTAAAGTTATCAGGTAAATCTTCAAATTCAGTACCTGGTTCAATGCCTTTTCTGGTATGCCTTTTTCACTGTCGTAAATATATCCGCATACACTACATTTCCATTTAGACATAATATCTCCTTTCTAAAATTTATTCCAATTTAAATTATTCAATTTAAACAATTATTTATGTTATTAAAACTACTATATAATCTTTTTCGAAATTTGTTCGAAAATATACAAACTATAATTTGTTTGGAACTTTCAAATGATCAGGAAGAGGCTTGATTCTTGCAGGAGTTCAATAGCTAAATAAAACGGAGGGACACTATGAATAACAATAGCACCAGCAGCAACAATAGATCCTTCACCAATCTCAACATTAGATAAAAATGTAGTATTACCACCAATAGAAGCTCCTCTTTTCTTATTTTTGGTCCCTGCAATTCATAATTAATTCTTACAGGATATTTATCATTAGTAAAACAAGCACAAGGTCCAATAAAAACATTGTCTTCAATTACTGAATTAGTAGGAATATAAACATTAGACTGAATGCTGACATCATTTCCAATTATAACATCACCTTCAATTACAGTGTTTGTTCCAATTAAAACATCATCTCCAATGTTAGTATTTTCACGAATAACAACATTATGTCCTGTTCTGAAATTATCTCCAATTACAACATCATTATAAATAATTGAATTAGAACGAATTGTATGATTTCTTCCAATAACTGGAGGCCTGGAGTCCGGAGAATATTCTACACCAAATCTTATATTGTCCTCAGGTAGAAAAGTAGGTGTTTCTACATTTCTTACTCGATTATCACCCAATCCTCCTAAAAACTTAACCATTTTATCGCAACCTTTATTTAATTTAAAAATATGATATCTATTAAACTATATTTAATAACATCTTAGTATATATTATTTACTAGATAATCAAGAAAAAATATTGCAAATTTGGTGAAAAAAACTTGTATACTAAAAGAAAAATTGCTAGAAGAAATAAATCAGGTAAGAAAAGAAATAGGTCATGAAGAACTTGAAATTCATATTAAAGACATTTATTACAACGAAAAGAAAAGGAATTATGGATAATAACACAGGACAGACCAGACAAATCTGCAATTATTGAAAAGGCGGATGGGTAGTTGGAAAACTAAAAAGAAAAAATTAAAAATAAACAGCATCCATGTAGAAAGTTACGGAGATTACCTAACTAAAGAATACAAACTTAAACTTTCCAAAAAAACTTTAGATAACTTTAGCTCTAATTTAACAGGAACAAAAACCTGAAAAAAATTCTAAATACTAAATTAGAAAACATCTACAGCTTTGATTATAACCGCTATTTTGAAAACAATACATTTGAAGAATCTGAAAAACAGAAGCAGTAGTTGCACTATCAGGTGGAGTTGACAGCAGCTTTTCATTAATTTTAGCAAAATACCTTGGATTTAACCCAATAGCTATTACAATTGATCCTGGAACTATCATTTTACCAAATCAATATAAAAGAAACATTAAAAAATTAACTGAAGAATTAAATGTAGACCATGAATATATCAAAGCCGATTACAGTGAAATAATCCGAGAATCACTAAATGGAAGATTTCACCCCTGCGGAAGATGCTCCAAACATACTGAAGAGCTAATAAACCAATATGCAATAAACAATAATATTCCAATAACTATATTTGGAGATATGCTCTCAACAGGAACACAATGTATAACCCTGCAAGAAAAAGACCTGTATCGCCTTAATTTACCTGCCAGTTTAGCTGTTGGAAAACAGGAAAACAAATCCCCTGTCACAGCAATTTAATTTACAGTCATTTAGCGGATTTGGATGTCCTCTTACTATATGAAGTCCATAGAAAATACCCATATTTAAAAAAAATATTCTATTCAAAGAATATTAAGAGAAACAAGGTCTTCAGCTCTGGAAGTAGGGGAAGCTCTTGATTTAATCTGGAGTTTCTATAATACAAAAAGATTAAATATGGAATAGTTAAAATTAATGAATATGTTATTTAAAATCTGTCCACGTTGTGGATCAAAAAAGAGTGAAATGGATTATTCCTCAAAACTGGTCAACATGGGAATGTTATGACTGTGATTACACAGGCCCAATTATAGAAGGTAATGAGGAGTTATCTGAAGAAATACGTGAAGCATATCTTGAATCACAAAAACATCCTCAGGAAAACACAGATGAAAATGAAGAGTTGGAAAAAGATTAAATTCCTTTTTTCTCAAATTCTTCATTTAAAAATTCTTTAATATTATCTCTAGCTATTTCAACCATAGCAGGAGAAGGACCACCGGAACAGTTCTCATTTTAACATTTTCCAAAGGATTCAAAGCTTTTTTTGAACCAAATCATCTTCAAGACCTAATTTTTCAAAACCAAGTTCTGAAGCTATATCATCAATATATTCTGATGTAATATCTGATTCTTTTAAACCGCTGGCAGTAGCTTCATTAACTATCCTTCCAACAATTTTATGAGCTGTTCTAAATGGAATCTGTTTTTCACGAACCATAATGTCTGCCAAATCTGTAGCTGTAGCAAAATTAGTTCCTGCTAATTCCAAACATCTCTCTTCATTGAATTTAACAGAAAGCAACATTTTTGTAACTATTGATAAAGTGTCCTGAGTTACTTTAACTGCATTCCATAAGTGTGGAGTGATTTCTTGTAAGTCCCTGTTATAGGTGTAAGGAATTGCTTTTAAAATAGTTAAAATAGTTACAAGTTCACCATTGACAATTGTTGATTTTGCTCTTGCAAGTTCAGCAACATCCGGATTTTTCTTTTTGAGGCATAATAGATGATGTAGATGAATATTCATCAGCCATTTCTATAATGCCGAATTCATAAGTGCTCCATAAAATAAGTTCTTCACAGATTTTGGATAAGGTTGTACATAATGCAGATAAATCAAAAAACTGTTTCTGAAATGAAATCCCTTTGAAGAAACACCATCCATTGAGTTTTCAAGATAAGCATCAAAACCAAACAAATCAGTAGTTAACTGCCTGTTAATAGGAAAACTGGTTGTAGTCATAGCTGCTGAACCTAAAGGATTTAAATTAACACGTTTATAAGTGTCTTCCAAACGTTCATAATCCCTTTTAAGTGCCTGTACATGAGCCATTAAATGATGAGCTATTGTAATTGGCTGTGCATGCTGAAGATGAGTATAACTAATAAAAAGACAGTTTCCAAATGCTCACCTGCTTTTTCAACTAATCCTTCCATAAATTCCAAAATTCCGATTTGGGTTTCAGTAATTTTATCACGAAGAACTAATCTGACATCAGTAGCTACCTGGTCATTACGTGATTTGGCTGTATGCATAAAAACCTGCAGTTGGACCTATTTTATCAGTAACATAATTTTCAATAGCCATGTGAATATCTTCAACAGAAGGGTCGAAAACAAGCTCATTATAGCCATCTTCTTTTTAATTGGTCAAGAGCACCTAAAATATTATCTGCTATTTCACTATCAATAATATTTTCTTCTTTTAACATTAAAGTATGTGCAAAATTGGTTTTAATATCAGCTTCAAAAATAATTTTATCAAATTCAAGTGATGAAGTATATTCAGCAGCTTCATCAGTCATTTCTGTTTTAAGTCTACCACTTCTTAAATTCACAAGACTCCCTTCTTAAAAATAAATTTTTAAAAAATAGTTAAAAAAAGATTATTTAATCTTTTTTCATTTCAGTGTATCCACATTTACCGCATGCATATCTATTACCATGATCAGCCATAAATACACCATCAGAACAACGAGGACATACTGGGTTTTTCTTTCGATTTTATCTCCGTCTACTTTGGTAAAGATCAGATTTTTTACCATTAAAATCACCTTATTCTTCGTCTTCTTCAGCTTCTTCAGAAGCTTCAGTATTTTTAGCTATTACACTTTTAGTTTCAATGTATTCTAAATCTTCTACAGTGTCATAAACTTTAGCATAACCTAATGCTTTAGGTTCACCGTAGTGAGGTTGCACATTATCTACAACAGTAGCATCTTTTTAGAATTTAATAAAGCTACTAATTTACTTTTAATATCAATAATTTTTGGAGTAGCTTCTCCTTCATATTCAACATAGAATTTTACTTCTCTTCTGTTAAAAACTTTATTTTCCTTATCTTCAAAAATATCAATTTCCATAATTAACCCTCTTTTTAAATTTTTATTCTTTAATAAAGGTATCAATAAGATTTTGAGCATAATCTTTAGCATCATAAACTTTTAAAAAAGTACCAAACCTTCATTTGGCTGACCGTACAAGATAGTAGTCTCATCACTAGCCATTAAGATGCAAGGAAGAACTGCAAGATCTTCTTCCCCGTCTACTTCAATTACATGACAATTTCCATCGCCAGATAACTCCATAGCTTGGCCTATGGTTTCCCATAGATCATCTGTAATGGTTCCTGCAGGGTTTTTAGCTTTTTAAAAATATTTTCTGCCTTGATAACTTCATGATTATGATTTTTTCTTTTTGAATTAAATTATCAATTATACCAATATCAGGATATAATTCATATTTAGTAAGATTATTAAAAGTTGCATCACCAACAGAAATTAAAAAACTCAGAAGATTTAATTTCTTCAATAGCATCTTCAAAGTCAGGATATAATTTACCTAATGGTTTTTAAGCTTTGAAATAGTATCCTTATTTAATTCTGCATCTAAACGTAACACAATAAAACCTTCTACCTTACTCTTAAACAATATTCGCCAGCTAAATCTATATTCAATTCCTTAGCTAACTCAGATTCTTCAGGTTTTGTAATTATCAAAAAGACCGCTCCAGTTATCTGAAGTTGGGTTACTGCAAACTGGACAACGTTCCTTATTAGTAATATATTTACAAACTGTACATGCATTCATGATTTAGCCTTCTTACTTTTATTTTTAGCTTCTTCAATCCATTCAAATCTACCTAAATTATTTTTGCCTCATAGTAAGACCTATTTTAGTATTTTTAGTAGAGTTGTCTTTAAGACTGATAGCTACAATTCTTGTTCTAACTAAATCTCCTTCATCTAAAGTTTTATTAGATTCTTTTGCAAGGAGTGCTCCTCTTTTTAGAATCATAATTAATATAATCATCAGTGACTTGAGAAACATGAACCAAACCATCCATAGGTCCAATTCTGACAAAAGCACCAAATTCAGCTATTTCTATTACTTCACCATCAATAACTTCTTGCTGTTCAGGTTTGAAGAATATTGCATTAAACACAACATTATGGTAAGAAGCTCCATCTCCCATGATGAGTCTACCTTCACCAATTTCTTCAATTTCATTAACACAAATAAGTAAACCTAATTTTTTTTTATCTAAACGGCCATTATATGTATCATTTAAAGTTTGAATAGCTACCTCTTCAAGAGGATCTTCAAATCTATAAGGTGGTATTCTTACAGTATCCTCAATTTTAGTCATGTAATACAAAACAATCCCTCTATTCGTATTTTCTTTATACATTTCTAAAGATCTTAAAAAGTTCTTTTTAGCTGATTCTTTATCTTCCCAGCCTTTAGTTTCAACAACTTTTCCTTCAAGATTTTTTTATAAACTGAGAAAAAGTGTTCAATTTCTTTTAATAAATGAGATGGAACATCACTAATATCTTGAACATCACTGAAACGTGGATCGTCTTCAGGTACAGCTAAGATTTTGTAATCTTTGTCTCCACCGTCAATCATACCCATAATTCCAATAGGTCTTGCTTCAATAAGACATCCTGGGAATGGGTAGGTTGTTCCATAAGAACAAGAATATCCATAGGATCGCCATCATCATATATAGATTTAGGTATAAAACCGTAATCTGCCGGATAAACAACAGGGAGAGTACAATACTCTATCTAACATGAAAGCTTCTTTTTCCTTATCATATTCGTATTTATTTCTTGAACCTTTAGGTACTTCAATAACTGCTGTTACAACATCAGGAATATCAGAACCTGATTCAATTTCACTCCATAAATTCACTTAAATCACCTATAATTAATTTTATGATAAATTAATAAGTCTAATTTTTATATTTTTCCATCAATAGCTATATACTTTTTCTGTCTTAGATATGCTACTGTTATACCTTTCTTTTTTAGCACGTTTTTTTAATTCAATATCATTTGTAGCTAAAACTTCTGAAACTCTAAGTAACGCATCATCCACAGTTTCATTATTTTCTAATGAAATATCCTTTATTTCAATATTGGAAGAATTAGCTAACTTTAGAGCTAAATCTGCATTTAGCCTAATTTTACCTTTATTATTTCTTTTTAAACCTTTCAGTTCATTAATAACAAAGCTTTGGAGTAGTTAATTTATATGAAGGCAGTGCTTTTTTTCAAGTTCGTCGATTATATCAACATTAAATTGAAAAGGAACCATAAAAAATTGGTATCAATCACAACTTCTTTAGACTCCATTATTTCCCTCTATATAATAATTCCATAACCAATTAATCTCCAACGAGCTCCTACTCTACGACTTAAAGCTACCCTAGTTCCAGGACTGGCACAAACAGGCAATTTAAGAGCAACTTCAATATTCTTTTCTTAGTAGAAGTAACAACACCAATAGTTGTTGTAGTACCACAATTAATCATTAAAGGTTCTTTAAGTTTAATTGGAGCTACATCACGTTCTTCTTTTGTACCTACTACTCTGTCAAGTAAATGTGCTTCCATTGTAAAACTGTCTAAAAACATCAGGTAAGGTATCTACTGCACCAGCAACAGAACCAGATAATGAATCAGCTTTAGTTAATGAAGGGTCTAATTTTGTAGCTACACCAATAAGTCCTCCAGGACCTATTTCTTTTCAACATCTTTTCCATTAGCTTCAAGACCAATAATTTCAGATTTTAAGGTTATTCTTTTATTGTTATTTGTAATTCCAGGTCTTATTTCAATAGTATCTCCAAGTTTGAAAGTACCCTGAACCAAAGTTCCACCAATAACTCCACCTTTGATTTTAGCAGCACCGGAACCCGGTTTGTTAATATCAAAAGATCTTGCAACATGCATTAAAGGAGTTTTATCCAAACTTCTTTCTGGTGGCTGGATTCTTTTAAGCATAGCTTCAATTAAAATATCCATATTAGCTCCTTGTTGAGCAGATACAGGTATAATTGGAGCATCTTCTGCACAAGTACCTTTTACAAATTCTTTAATTTCATGATAACTTTCAATAGCTCTTTCTTTTGAAACAATATCAATTTTATTTTGAACTACAATAACGTCTTTAACACCAATAACATCAAGAGCCATTAAGTGTTCTTTAGTTTGTGGTTGTGGGCAATATTCATTTTGCAGCAATTACTAAAACTGCACCATCCATTATTGCAGCACCAGATAACATAGTCGCCATTAAGGTTTCGTGACCTGGAGCATCAACAAATGATACTTTTCTAACTAATTCTGTCTCGCTTCCACAGTTTTCACAAGTTTTAGAAGTAGTATAACACATAGGTTCATCACAATCTGGACATTTTCTGAATTCAATGTCTGCATAACCTAAACGAATTGAAATACCTCTTTTTGTTTCTTCACTGTGAGTATCAGTCCATATTCCTGACAATGCTTTGGTAAGAGTAGTCTTACCGTGGTCCACATGACCAACTAAACCTATGTTTACATCTGACTGTATGTTCACAGATAACCACCTTTTTATTATAATTTTAAATTTAACTTAAAAAGTTAAAAATAAAGAAAAATAGTAAAACTATTCTTCCTCTTCATCGCCAACACCAAGAATATCAGCTATAGCTTTATTTCCAGCTGAAACAACAACAGTGTTAACTTGTAATGATATCATCAGCAATGGTATTTCCTCTTACGGTTTTTCTCCTTTTTACACCGTCAGCTTTAGGATGATAACCAATACCACCACCACTTAATAAACTTTTGATTCTTCTAGTACCTGGTACGTCTTTTTTTTCATGGTAAATCCATTTTTATCAGCACCACCAGTTACTTTTAAAGTGTAACTGTCTAAACCAACGATTCCACCATCAAATTCATCACCGATAGCTAAACCATTAAGATTTTGCCATCTTCAACTTCAATCTGATGAGTTACCTCTTTTTTGAGATACAACTACTTTGAATGCCATGGTATTCCTCCTTTAAATTGTTTTATAAAAAAAAATATTTATTATTCAAAAAGACCAAAAACTTCCCCAATCAGGATCCTGCTTACGTTTAATTTCCAAAAACTCATATAAGGTTTTTCAAATTCATCTTCAGTCAATTTATCCTTAAATTCCCTTTCAATGTATTTGTAATGTTTTTCAGGAATATCAACATATAGCTCGTCTCCCTCTTCAAAGTCTTTTCCAACTATAGCATCTTTAATAGCCATAGCCACCCTTTGACCTCTGGAAATATCAGGTAATGTTTCACCTTTATCTTCCATACTAGCTATTGAACCAACAACATGCCCATCTTTATTAATCAACTGTTGACCTTTGTTTAAGAGTTCCGCTTAAAGATTCAATACCTATAATAGCAGGTTTACTTTGACGGAACACTAATTTTGGAAGTGACACAAATTTTTTGCAGGTTTAATAATAGCATCATAAAATGACTTTTTTCTTATCTTCTTCCTGTTTTTGCTTAACCCATTCTTCATACTCTTCAATAATCTGATAAATTACATCTCCGGAAAAGAGCTTGACTTCAGAATTATTAAGATCTTCTTCAGAATTCGGATGAACATTTACATTAAAAAGCAATAATTGCTCCATGAAGTTCATTTTCATCATAAGCAATTGAAGAATTAATAATATCCCTACGATTTACATCACCAATATCCGCTGCACGAATTGGAATATTCATTTCCCTTAATAGCTTAACAACAGCTTCCAGTGAACCAATAGTATCTGCTTTAACTAAAATACCTTCATTCATCTTCTGTATCAATAGTAATGTTGTCAATTTCATTTTAAAATCTCCTGTTCAACATCAGTATCTTCACTTAAAACTCTAAGGGGAGAACCAGAAACAACATCATCTAAATGAGGTGCAGCTACTTTAATACCTGCTGCTGCAACAACTTCATCCAACTTTCTAAATTTCTTTTTAGAATCCCTCATTTCCTCAAGAGGAAGAGGTCTTAAAATAGATCTGATTTTTTAGTTACCAATACATCTTCTGAAGACAGCATTAAAGCTATTTCATCATTGGTTCTTAAAACACCGTCATAAATAATAGCATCAAGAGTAACTCCTAAACCAGTTTCTTCCTTAATTTCTAAAAACTGTACCTTTAGCTGGAGCATTTTCATCGATTTCAAGTTGTTCAGTTAAAATATTCTTGAGCAAGTCCTAAAAGCATAGCTAAAACTTCTATAACTCCTTCACCCAGTTCTAGCACTAATTGGGATAATACTAATCTGGGAAGCAAAGTTACTTACTCTGTCAAATCTTTTCAGACTGGAATCCTTCTTTATGAAGTTCACCGACAATTTCATAAATTTTATTGTCTAAATCCTGCTGAACACTTTTAGCCTGATTGGAAAATGTTTCCCTAAAAGAGGCACCTTCATGAACTTTCCCAACCAAAAGCCTGTCGATTTTATTAGCTACAACAATAAATGGAGTCCTATACATTTTTAAGAATGTTTAATGCTTCATAAGTTTGTGGCTTAAATCCGTCATTAACATCTAAAAATCAATACAGCTAAATCAGCTAATGCACCACCACGTTTTTTTAAACTGGTAAATGCTGCATGTCCGAGTATCAATGAAAAACAAACCAGGAATTAAATCTTTAATAGCTAATTTGGATATGAAATTTCACAGATATTTTCAATAGTAATTAGGAATCTCAGTAGCACCGATATGCTGAGTAATACCTCCAGCTTCCTTAGCTGCAATAGTACTTCCTCTGATATAATCCAATAAAGTGGTCTTACCGTGGTCTACATGTCCTAAAACTGATACAATTGGGGATCTGATTTTCATGTTATCTTAAATAATAATTATTCGTAAATTAATTTGTTATCAACGATTTCGTAATCGCAAATTTCATCTTCATTAAAGAATAAATTGATTTCTCTTTCTGCAGAATCTGGAGAGTCAGAAGCATGAATAATGTTTCTACCTGTATCCATAGCAAAATCTCCTCTAATTGTTCCGAGATCTGCTTCTAAAGGATTGGTTGCTCCAACTAATTTTCTGATAGTACTGATAGCTTCTTCTCCTTCAATTACCATAGCAAGAGATGGGGAAGATGTAATGTATTCAATTAAACTACCGAAAAATGGTTTATCTGCATGTTCTCCATAATGAGTTTTTTGCTAAATCGCTTCATTAATTTGCATTAACTTTACAGCAACGATTTGAAGACCTTTTTCTTCAAAACGGGATAATATTTTACCCATAAGACGTCTTTGAACTGCGTCTGGTTTCATCATTACAAAACTTTTTGAATCATTCTTTAACCCATTTAACTTTTCTTGGAACTCTACCAAGTTTAATCATGTTTTTTTCACATTTACTGCTACAAAAAAGAAATAAATAGAACCATCTTTTTAACGTACATTTTTTCCTGTACCTTCTTCTATTTCTTTATTACAGAATGAACAAGTCCTCATGTTCTTACACCTTCTTAAGGAGTTTTAATTTTTAGCTTCTCTAATAGTATCAAGTAACATTAAAAATGTCTCCCTTCTCTTACAGGACCCATAATGTTTCTTGTTAAAATTCTTCCTTTTGTCTCTACCATCGAGGATTCTGCATTTAATTTTGCATAACCTCTCCAGTCATACCAGTTCTTTTTAAAACATTAATGACTTCAGCAGGAGTAGCCTTCTTCCATATAAATCACCTTTTAATCTTCAAAAAAGAAGATCTATTCTTTTTAATTCTGCGATTTTTTCAACAATTTCAGCTACGTCGCCTTCAGCATCTCCAGCGTCAACAATACAAGCAGATGCAGTACCAACAGTTAAACCTGCAGCTCCACCAACTTGTTCTTTAGTAGGTAAGTAAATGTAAGGAATTTCTTTTTCATCAGCGAGAACAGGAATGTGTGCAACAATTTCAGCAGGATCAACATCTTCTGCGATAACAACAAGTGCTGCGTCTCCTCTTTCGATAAATTTAGTTACTTCGTTAGTTCCTTTTGCTACTTTTACCACTGTTTTGTGCGTTTTTTTTAATGCTTCTTCAGCTTGATTAGCTAATTCTTCAGGTGTATCAAATTTTACATAAATTGCTTTTGCCATAATATATACCTCCTTTTTTCATCTGGCTATGCCATCCATCGGCAGATATTATAATTCCTTGAATTATAATATTCGTATTATATATAGTTATATTATTTTAACTATAGAAATTACTCAAATTATTCAATGAGCGAATAATTTTTATAGTTTTTAATAATACTAATTCTTGAATACATTCATATATCACTAAATATAATCCCATTAATAAAAAAAAGAGGGATTAAACTTTCAATACAAATATACTTCTGATTTCATATAATTTTTTAGCAAAACTAAAAATAAAAATTTAGTAATTAATGAAATAATTCTAGAGAACTAGACAGTATTAAGTATGTTTTTTATTACATATAAATGTTTTTCCATTTTTTTTCCTAAAAATAAGTTTACCAATTTAATAATAGTAATCTATACTTTTTTTAATACTTTTGAAAAAAGCTAATCCTAAAGCCATCAAAGACTGCAATTTCAGATCTTAAAAATTTTTAATTTAATTTTCACCGGCAAAAAGCTAACCTTTATATAAAGTTATGAATATATATTCATAATACCTAAAAAGACATTTGGGGACAAAAATCATGGTAAGACCTAAAGAATGAGAAGAGTAGTTACATGTCACAGACATGAATTAAATAAAAATCTAAAAACCGATAGAATTGTCTGTAGATGAATTTGAAGCTATCAGATTCAAAGATTATCATAACATCAAACAGACAGAATCTGCAGAGTTCATGGGAATTTCACAATCAACATTCCACAGAATTCTAAATTCTGCAAGACATAAACTGTCTACTTTTTTGATTGAAGGCCGACCAATAGTTATTGTCAAAGGTGATACAATGATTAATCCAAATAAATATTTATGCGAAGACTGTGGTTTTCAATGGTCAAATCCAGAAAAAAAGAATACAAAGAATGTCCAGATTGCAAAATCAACAAATATTCGTAAATTAAATGCAAATAATAAAAATAATGTATCAGATGACACCTGTAGCTGTCCTAATTGCAGTTACAGTGAAGCAAAAAAAATTAGGGGGGAATACCATGCAGAACTAAAATATGTCCCAAAAAATGCGGTTCATCACTACAAAGAAGATTATGCAATATGCAATAAGGAGATAATTTAAATGGCTGATAATTTAGAATATGTTTGTAAAGAATGCGGTTTCAATTGGATAACCTTAAATGGTGAGCACCATATCTGTCCAAAATGCCACAGCGAAACAATTGAATATATTGGTGAAGTAAAAGATTTGGATATTGATTCCATATTAAACCACAATAAAAGAATGGGTGGATGCTGCGGTTCTGCCCGTGGAAGAGGACCGTTAACCTGTGGAAAACCACATCCTGACCACCACAATCCAAATACCCCACATGACCCTAAAAAATGCTGTGGCCACAGAGTATGCTAAAACATACTCATTTTTTTATTTTTATTGGAGGTTAAAAAAATGGCTGATATTATAATAAACAATGATAAATGTGATAATTGCGGTGACTGTGCAGATGTTTGTCCAATGGAAGTTTTAATTCTTGAAGATGAAAAATTAACCATAAATGAACCTGATGAATGTAGTTTACTGTGAAAGCTGTGCGGACATCTGTCCAAATGAATGTATCACTATTGAATAAACTTTAAAACCTTTCTTTTTTTCTATCTATTTTTCACTAACAGCAACAAATTAACATGACTTTTTACTTTATTATGTCTTACAAAAAATTATATATCTGATTAAAGCATTAAATTATAGATATATAGATGTGATTATATGATTTTCGATGAAGAATTGACATTGTTAAAAGAAAAAAATTGCAAATGCCGAAGATATGGATGAATTAAATTATATAAGAACTACTAACCAAAAAAATACTGGTGGACCAGCATATTTATTGCAGGTTTATTTTATGGTTTAAACGGAAAAGTAGGAAAAATGATTATAACATGGTTTGTTAGTGTTATAACTTTAGGAATCTATGCCCCTATATATCATTTATAGAAGCTATAAAGATGAAACCGAATTCAATAATCAAATGGAATATTATATATTACAAAAGAAGCAAAGAATTAAAAGGGAAAATCAATTCATCTGAATTAAAACTTCCTGAATCTAGTGTAAACTAAATTACTAAAAACTGAGACAATCCAAAATACAAAAAAATCCCAATTATAAGTGTAAAAACAGCTATTGATTCATAGACACAGACAAAAATATATTTTTTTTTCACTTTCCTGTGTTTTTTATGAATCAGATTTTTTATTTTAACTGTCTTTAGTATTTTTCCCAATAATCTCTGTTAGTGAGATTAAATGCATTTTTCAGTTAAAAAATATCCATACACTTTTTAAATCTAAAAAAAAAAGTTATGGCATTAAATTTTCATGAAAAACATATTTTATTTCTTCTTCAAATTCTTCAACAGGAATTATGGTCATGTCAAAAAGTTTTTACTCAAAATATAGATAGTGTTTGGGTTAATTACATCAGTTAAAAACCAAAAATGAATGATTTTTATCCAAATTTAGCATATTTGCCACATGAGAATATTTGTTGATATAATGCTGGTAATTTCCGGTTTTTCCTTCAACCCAGTATATTTCACCATTTATTAAAAAAAAACAACATCTAATTCAAAATCATTTCCATTTGGAAGAATAATCTGAGATTAATTAAATATGTATATTCAATAGCTACAGGTAATGATTTTAATGAATCCTGTATTGTTTTCGAATAAAGACCTCTAGCCAGTGCCCGGTAAGAAAATTAATTGCAATCGGAATTTTATTTGGTGTTGCATGAATAAAATATCTTGGTGACTTATCGTATTTGTATTCTGATAAAAATGCTATATCGTAAAGAGTGGTGCATAGCTGGCATGAAGCTGAAATTTCGCTTTGTGTTGAGTTCTTTAAATCTAAATGAAATCCATTAGGTTTATTTAAATGACGTTTGATAGTTTCATAAACTTTTCTGATATCTTTGTACCGATTTCCCATAAAATATGCGATGTTGTCAATGAAGTGTTTTCCTGAAAAGAATCAACGTACGTTTTAACAGTGATGTTTTTCTCCTGCAGTTTATCAATCAATATACTGACATCAATTTCTTTGATGCTGCAACCAGAGTCCATATCTGCGTTTTCATGGTTATCTTCACTCAGATTCAACAGCCACATCAACTTTTATCATTAACTTCATTATTTTCATTCTTTTCTAATGAATCAGCAATTCTTTCTAAAGATGATGCAATGTTTTTTAATAACAAAAATTCTTCTTCATTCATACAATCAATATATAATTTTATTAATTAATATTAATATTATTAACTAATTTCCATGCTGAATATTTTTTGCAGACATAATTTCAAATTAACAACAATTAAATTCTTATTTTCAAGGATAGTACATCTACACCACCACAAATTTGACAGGATAACAAATTAATCCAACAAAAATCATCAAAAAAAAATAATTAATATTGTATACAATTTGTGTTTTTTAGATGGGAAAAAACATTTATTCATTTTTAAAATCAGTGAAAATTAGAAAAAAAGTACAAAAATAAAACAATATAATAAAAAAGAAGATAGCAATTAAAAATTACTATCTAAAACAGATACTTAATTAACAAATCTATTTGATAGCTAATTTAATATCTTCTGCTTTTAACAGTTTTTCTACCTGCGTGACGTGCAAACCAACAGCTTTTTGAGCGATTTCGTTTCCACATTCTTCGATAGCTTCGGTTAAAGCGATTTTTGTCATCACTGACTCTTTGAGCGCCAGCGTTTTTAATATCCTGCCTACAGGAGCAATTGGTAATTCCATAATTAACACCTCATTTTTTTATATAGATAGTTTAAACTTTCCCATATATAAATATATTGGTATATTTTCCTTTAAATTTACAAAATTTCAATATAATAAAGTGAACTATCCTATCTTTAAGGTGCTACTTACTGAAAAGTAAAAATGTTTTTCAAAGAGTAATCAAAATAAAAAAATCAGATAAAAATATGAAAATATAAAGTATTTATAAAAAAATTAAAAATAAAAAAAGAAAAAAGATTTAAATAGCTATAAAACTATTTATTCATTAAAATTTTTCTTAAAAAGTGTCAATATCTGCATCTACCTGTTTTGGTTTGGTACATGCATCAATAGCAGTATTCGGATCCTTAAGTAAGTGGCCAGTAACAACACAAGTTACTGTTTCTCCCTTATCTACAACACCTTCATCACATAATTTTTTAAGACCTGCAATTGAAGCTGCAGAAGCAGGTTCAACACCAATTCCCTCTTTTCTAGCTAATAATTTTTGAGCATCCAATATTTCTTCATCACTGACTGTTTCAGAATATCCGTCAGATTCATAAATAGCTCTCAAAGCTTTAATATCACTTACAGGGAGCACCTATACGAATTGCAGTAGCTATTGTTTCCGGATTTTCTACTGGAACAACTCTGTCAGCATGTTTTTAAATGCATTTGTAACTGGACATGCACCTTCAGCTTGAATTCCAGTCATCATAGGTACACTATCTACAAAACCTGCTTTGTAAAAACTCTTTAACACCTTCCCATATAGCTGAAATGTTTCCTGCATTTCCAACAGGCAAAATAATTCTGTCTGGAGATTGCCAGCCTAAATCCCTTTAATATTTCATATCCGATTGTTTTTGACCTCCAAGTCTGTAATTGAATTTAACAAGTAAAGATGTTTTTCTAATGCAAGAGCAGTCATAGCTTCAAGTGCTTCATCAAAGTTTCCGTTAATAGACATTACTTCAGCACCATGGAACATAGCCTGTGCCAATTTTCCTAAAGCTACTTTTCCAGAAGGTAAAAATACAATACAACGTAAACCTGCTCTAGCTGCATATGCTGCAAGAGATGCTGAAGTATTTCCAGTTGAAGCACATCCGACAGTGTGAACTCCCAATTCCATAGCTTTAGTCATACCAACAGTCATTCCCCTGTCTTTAAAACTTCCTGTCGGATTTGATCCTTCAACTTTAACATATAAAATTGATACCTAATTCATCACCTAATTTGTCACATTTGCAAAATGGAGTTCCTCCTTCGTTAAGGGAAACTATTTTTAGATTCATCAACAGGTATACATTCTTTAAATTTCCATAAAAGTATCTTTTCTGCCGTCAAAGATATCTTTAGAAACATCAAAATCACTAACAAGTTCGAGAACAGATCCACATTTTTCACAAGTGTAAATTATCTCATCATTATCATATTCTTCTCCGCATGAAACACATCTAATCATAAAAAAATCACTACATATTATTTTAATAATCATCAATATAAAAATTTAACCAAAAAATTGAAAGAATAAAAATTTGGTAATTGGTACAGTTAAATAAACTTCAATAACACCAGCTATTGCCATTAAAATAACTGCAGCACCAAGTAAAAATCAATGACTGTTTTAATTTGTCATAATTTTTTCTCCAGTGAGTATACTAATTTATCCTTAAATGTTAAATTATAAAATTTATCTTCCAATCTGATATAATCAAAATCAGGCTTTGCTATATTATACATCAGTCTGAATAAAAAAAAATGGAACAGTACAAATCCGGAAGCAGTAGCTATTATACATGATGAAAATTCAAAAAATCCCATGAGGTATAATGTATAACAAAACCTTAAAAAGATTTTGAGAATCAGCTATATAATAACCTACAAAAAAAACCGTTGTATGCAAGAATAACTCCTGAAAAACAGAAGAATATTCCCAATAAAAACATTCTGAAAACAATTAAAATGTTATTTGTAAAAAATTGTTTGAAATGTTAAAGTTATAACACCAGTTTTTTACATCTTCAGTTAACTTATCTACAACCGGATCAAATATGCTCTGCAAATAAGGGGTGCAATATATAACCTGCAATTAAAGTACCTAGTAAAAAGGATAACTGAAATATAAATAGCTGTCTTATTTTCTAAAAAAAGCTAATTTAATTTCATTTCTAATATTTAACATTATATCAGATTATTAGCTATTTCACGAGCTTCATCCTGTCTGTCATGAATTTCGTCAAACATTTCAACCATTAATTGCTGGTTTTTGTTTTTACAGTCCCCACAGCGTAAAGATCCGTCTAAACAGTCATGGCGTATTTTTTCAAGTTCCTTTATCATCATCTATTAAATGATACAAACATTTTCATAAATTACGCAGTTATCTACCTGACCGCCTAATTCCTGCTGTTCTTTAAGCTTTCCCTACCACCGGTTTTAGCTTGTTTTAACTTTTTAGCTGCAGTTTTACTGTCCTCATTTAAATAAATTGCTGTAGAAGGTTTGTTGCTGCTCATTTTATCTCCACTTAAACCAGTCAGGAACCTGTGATAAGTGGAAGACGGAGGCAAAAATCCATATTCATCATTAAGTTTATGGGCAATATCCCTTGTTAATCTTATATGGGGGTCCTGATCTACCCCAACAGGAACTACAACCCTTTTAGGGGACCTCCAAATTCTTCAAGTTGCGGAAGTAAAATATCCGCTACCTGAACAAGAGGTGCCTGAATATGAGCAATATTTGTTGGCTGGTTTGAATCCATAAATAGCTTTTTAATTCATTGAAATTAGTTTTTTTAGAAGCTTTAAAAAGCTAAATCTCTAAGAGTATCGTTTTTAGATTGAAGATAAACATTAACATTATCTTCTTCCAAATTCAGACCTAATGCAATATAATTAGTTAAATATTCATTGACAGCTATGTGCTCTTGCCTTTCAAAACTCATGTCTCTGGCTGCATATGATTCCAAATCAGCTATTAAAATAGACAACATTGCACCTTTGTCCTGATACCATTTTTAATTGATCAACAACCATTTTATGGCCAATATGCATTTGTCCACTTGGCATCATTCCGCCAACAACTGCAAAGTCTTCCTTTTATTAATTAAATTATTGACCTTATCAAAGTCCCTATGTCCAAAAATTACTCCTCTTTTCATTAATCTGTGAGGATTTTCTACATCATTAATTAAGTCTGAAAAATTTTTGAATTCAAATTGATTAACTAACTTATCATAATCTACATTTGATGATGCCCATGGATCTATCAAATAAATCACCTTACTTACAATAACTACATTAAATTAAATATATAATTAAAAAAATTATAATGGTAAATCTAATTACCTATAAAAAATATAAATCATTTCTTTAATTAAAACTTATGGTCTTGTCCATTCAACATTATAGTATGTAATATCCAAATCATCATCTACAATAGCTAAAAAAAGAAGTTTCTTATTAACACCATGAGAAACTCTAACATAACTTGAGAAATCCAGTGCATTAATCTCATAAGTTTCATAAATAATTTTAACCAAATAGTCAGAATGCCCTTTTCCGGGACCTCCTCCCCTATTATACAAACGGAAATCTGAACCATATTTAAATCCGGTTTTAATAACATAACCCCGGTCTTTTAAATCACGAAAACAATGTATTTTCCATAAATCTCCTTATTTTTCAAAAAAAGGTCAATAAAAATAATCTAAACTACATTTAATTTCATCTTCATAAACATCTAAACGACCTTTTTCAAGTAAATAACAAGCTTCAATTAAAAGAAAGATTCAAAGTATCTGCTTCAATTTTACCAAATAGACTTTTTTTTTCATGTAAAGCTATCGGTCTTTTACTACCTTCTTCAATTTTTATAGATACAATATCATTAGATAAATTTCCGCGCATTAAAACACCATCAAAAAAAAAAAATTATATTTAATGGAGTTATTTATGGTTACGATATTATATATATCTTTAGAAAAAAGAAATAAGAGCTAAACTCTTATAAAAATATTATTTGCCATGTCCCTTGATAATTCAATGTTTTTATCACCAATAGACACTACGAAAACATCAGAATCATCATGATAATCATGATAATAAATATCTGACCCAACAGATATTCCTAAATCAGAAATTTTATCTAAAAGTTCAGAATTTCCACGAATAAAAAGATACAATACCTTTCCGTACTTGAATTTAATTCTGAAATAGATAATAAATTAAATTTCCTGTTTATAACTTTGATCAAAAATCCTTTTACTGAGAAACACTGACTGCAGTTACTGAATTCCAAATCGCAGGCCGGGATAATACTCTCACTAGGACCTAAATCTGGATGATGTAACATTGTACAAAGTGCTCTTTCAGCTTCATCTGATAATGTATGTTCCATTTTACAAGCTTGTTCATGTACATTTTTCTTGTTTAATATTTAAAACTTCAATTAAAAATTTTTCAAGAATCCTATGCTTCCTTGTTATTTTTTGAGCAATCTTCATCCCTTCATCAGTTAAAGAAGCTCCCTTTATATGGAATGTAATTAACATAATTTAACTTTTCTAATTTTTTTTTAAGCATTTGAGTTACACTACCAGGTGCAATCTCTAATTCCTTAGATAAAGTTGTAGTAGAGATTTGTTCTTTATTACTACCATTACGATAAAGAACTTCCAAATATTCTTCAATATTTTTCACTAATTCCATCATTTGCCATAAGATTTCACCTAGATTAAACAATTATATATTGGAATTAAGAGTATAAAAAAAGTTTGGGATAGCCTAAATATAATATTAAAAAAAAAAAAATTTTAAAAAATAAAAAAAGTATTAACTCAAAAAAAATTGAGTTAATAAGGTAAAACATCATAAGTTCCTTTGTTAATGTAAGAATTAGTGTTCCAATTCTTAATTACTCCTAAAAGTTTCTGGTACTTGTTGGATCAGCAACAACCCATTTTCCATCAATGTAAAATTGAACCCAGACATGACCAACATCCAATCCAATTTGTAAATACACATTTACCTGTAGCAAATCTAGCAGTTAAACCAACAGATCTTGCCATTGCCACCAATAATTGTGCTTGGTCACAACAGTTTCCATAACCTTTAATTAAAGTACCTTCAGCACCATAAACTGTATCAAAATACATTTTATAGGCAATGTTATCTCTAACAAATTTAAATAAAGCATCTGCCTTATCCCATGTAGAATCTATACCTCTGACCAAATCTTTTTGCTTTATCAGCAACTTTTACTGAAGCTCCAGAATCCATAGTATTATTAATAAATACTGAATTAGGTAATGTTTTACTATTATCAGCATAATAAGCCAATATTCTTGAAAATGCATCTAATAATTCAGAATAGCTTATTTTACCTGCACTTGAAGATGCATAATTAGAGCTTGTCCATTGTTAATGATAAACTGAGAAACTCTAGATGCAACATCCAAATATTCAGTTTTATTAAGGTTACTTGTTATTCTGTCACCACTTGAGTAGACGGACTGATGCTCCAACAACAGCAATATCTCCTAAATTACCACCATTAATATTCACAATAGCTTTACTCATCAAGTATAAGAATTGAGATAAAGTATACTGTTCATCATTTAAAATTACATAATCAGGCAATGCATTATTTGCTTGAATATGTGCTTTTTAAAACCTTAGCCGCAGACAATATGGCATTTATAGATATATTATCCCCCTACTTTACCTGAAGATTCTGGAATACTTTCAGTTAATCTAGTTAACACATTAGTAGAAGATGAAATTTTTCTCCTTACCAGAAACACCACAGTAATCACAGTCACAGTATGCACAGGTAAGCTCTCCTTCTGCAGTACCTTTTGGATTAATTAATAAAGTTCCGTAATATCCGCATTGAGGACAATAATTTAACCAAACAGTAGTGTAGAACACACCAGGATTGTAAGATGTGCCTCCAGCACTTATCTTTCATTGTAACTGTTAAGGAATAATTGTCCAATAAATTTGTAACAAAGACAAAGTTAGGAAATGCACTGTTAGAGTTATAATATGATAAAATCCTTGCATATGCATAAATTAATGATTCATATTTAATATCACCTAAAGTACTTGAAATATTACCTGGAGCTACACCATTTGCAGCAATATAATCAGCTAATGTTTTTAGCTAATGATACAAATTCAGATTTTTACTAACTGCTTATTGATTACATCACCAGAAGTTTTTAGATGAAGCATTAACTAAAATAGCAGTAATTGCTTTGGAATCACTGTTGCCTATTTCTTCAGTAGCTTTAGTCATTAAGTATAAAAACTGAGGCATCGTATAATTAGAATTGCCAATAGTTATAAACTTTGGCAATACACCATTAGCTTCAATATATTTCTTTAAGGATGCTGAAGCCCCTACAATAGAACTTTACAGATACAGAATCGCCATAAGATGGAGTAACATTATGAGTGTTTAATTTATTGAAATCAATAAAGTTACAAACACCCCATCTAAACATCATAACACCACTTGCACCACCATTATATGCTGCTTGAGCATCATTTGACAACTCTGAGGCTGACAACTTTGTAATATCATTATCAGAGACATATGTTTGTAAACCTACCCAAATTGTTGCTCCATTAGAATTTTCAACAAACCATTGAAAGTGATTGATGAAATCCAACTGGTTCCTGAATTATAATTTCCTTTATAAGCCATAGGAACTATAATATCCAAACACTTACTGATAACTGGAATATCCTGACCATATACATATGCATCATTTTTCTCAGGCATTACTGCTGCAGAAATTAAACAATTAGATTAACACTACGTATAGCAGCTGTAGCTAATTTTACAAATTCAGTTATAGCTTCAGTTCCACCAGGATGTTTATATGCAGTACCAGGATATCTTAAATAATCCAAAGTGAACACCAGCCACACCAGGAAGTGCAGCATATTTTTAGCTTCAGCTATTCTCTCATTGAATAAAGCTGTGTTCATGGATCCGTCACTATTTAATGGAGAAAGCCATCCACCATCATAAAATACCTGCATCCATATGAAACCTGATACCATAAGAATTAGCTTGTTTTAATCCATGATAATACACTAGATTCTCCATATTTAGTGAATGCATAGAAATTTAAGAAAATATTACCTGTTCCAGAAGCTGCCAGACTAGTTAAGTCTACATTATACATAGCTCCTTGAACCCAGTATCCGTTTCCATTAATGTATTTAGTTATTACAATTGAACTAGTGCTTCACAGCCTAAATATTCATTATTGTTTCCTGCAAATTTATATGATATTTCATATGTACTTACAGTCTTAATTTTATATTTAAAATTAGAATTCCTAGCATCAGTTAAGTTTTGTAAGAATTTACACCATTAATTGTGTAAATATAACTTTTCTATTTGATATTGATCAGTCACCATTTTTAAGTAAAACTTTAAATTCATCATTTGAATTTTGAGTAAATACAGTACTACTATTAACAGTAAAATGCATGAATCTTTTTCTATCTACAACAATACAATATGCCTCACCATTTGAGCTAATTTAGAATCTCCTTTAAATGAATAAGTAATATAATAAGTACCGGTATTTAAAACTAATAGTTAAACTAGCAATACCATTGTTATCAGTAGTTCTTAGTACAATTTACACCATTTATATTAATAATTGCTACTTCTAACTATAGGAACCTGCCTGCAGCCACAAAATGATTGAACTTTGACCTGCATTTACCTACAGCAATGTCATCACCTATGAATAACTGTTTCTTTTTCATTAGTATCTATAAAGATACAGATCAGTTGCATATGCAGTATGACTTAACATCTAATTTCAAGATATGTATACTCAAACACTCTAATTTTTAACAGTTACGCCCTTAAATAATTAACTCCATTTATATTAAAAGTAAACAGCTTGTATTTAATTAACAATATCTTCACATATCTCTTTTATTAAAAACTGGAAAATGCATCACCCTTTTAATACTACATTATCTTCAGGTGAAAAACTACATGTGTACCTTCTATAAACAGTAAAAACAGGTGTGATACTAGATGCTAAATACCCAGCATTTTATTAAACTTATAAGTTGCAGTATATACCTCTGAGTAGCTAAGTTAATATTGTATTTAGCTATGCCTTTACTATGGTAGTGCTTTGTAGCTACACCACCAACATTAAGACTGACACTTTGATTGCTTACAGTATGATTAAACTGATCATATAATGTAATACTTACAACTTTATTATCATCCAGCTATAAAATCATAGTGTTGTGTTTTAATAATAGTGTTAACAAGAATCAACCAACAGTAATAGTGTAACCTACATCATATCCATCAGAGTGGATGGTATGCAGTTAAGATGTATGCTTCTAGGGATATAAATCGTAATATTAAGTTTAAGCTACACCTTTGTCATTAGTATCACGATTGATAGTACACCATTAATATTAAAGCTTAACACTTGTATTAACTAAAGGGGAAGTACCATCACCATATAAGAAAGTAGCATAAAAGGTTGATTTTCATCAAACCAAATATAATTTATTTAAATCATCAGCTACAACGGTAGGCAATACTTTTAACAGTATTTAATATAACCATCATAAGTGATTTATGCAGACAGGGAATTTGAATTACCAAAGACAGAGCTACACCTTTATCATTAGTATCACGAGGTATAAAATACACCATTAATATTAAATTTAACAGTAAAGTATTAACTAAAGGATCATCTAAAAAAGAAGACAGTTCATTTCATAGAACTCTGTAATATTACCACATTTTAGGTTGGAATTACTTTAATAAGTGAAGAGTACTAGCTGGAGCATATTCACTTGTTCCTTTGTAATTCACACAGTAACATTATACAAAACAGAAGTATAAAATTTTACAACCCATAGAAGCTAAACCACTTTCATTAGTGACTTTATTATAAGTAACACCATTAATCATAATACTTATAGATTGATTAGCTAATCAATTCCGTTTTCATCAGTTAAATTAATCATGAACCTAGTACCATTCTTATAATACACATTTCTATACTAGAGCATCTAAATTAACAGCTTTTTTGTTGGTTCCTAATTACATTATTGCTATTTTCTTCAATAACATTACTATAAGAAACAAACATTATTATTTGATTCATTAACAGATAGAATCATCAGGAGCTGTTAATACTGTAGAATTTGAGTATTTACATCCATTGCAGAGATTGCACTAACTGACAAAAATACAGTTAGAATCCATTAAAGTGCAAGATTATTACACGTTTTTTTTCAAAATCATTTACCTCCATTATAAATTTTAATTTAACTATAAATTAAAAAATTATTTCAGTACTTAATTATATTAAGGAATATTGTATAAATCTATTTATTTAATGGCAAAAACTGTTAAATAGTTCTAATTTTAAAAAAATTAAGTATTAAAACCCCAGAATATTAAGAAATTAATAAAAAAATTATATTGATTTAAAGGATAATAAGTTAAAATTACAACAAGTAATCTTTTTAAGTTTTATAAGATTATGAAATTATAAAAAGATTATGAAAATTTTATTTAAATTAAAAATAAAATGACAAACAATTTATAAAAATAAAAAACTAATTTGAATTGAATTTATAAAAAAAACAAGCAAAAATTTAGTAAATTTGAAAAATAAGCAAGAAAAATAGAAAATAAAAAAAAAGATGTAAATTTTTACATCATAGGTGGCATACCACCCATACCTCCAGGCATACCACCCATTGGAGGCATTCCGCTAGCATCATTTCCAGATTCATCAGGACCTGGAGAGTTTAATGCATTTTTTAGCTGCAATCATATCATCAATACGTAATATCATTTCAGCAGCTTCACTAGCAGCTTTAATAGCTTGTGTTTTTAATCCTAAGTGGTTCAATAACACCAGCTTCTTCCATGTCAACAAGTTTACCGGTAAAAATACATTAATACCAGTAGTTGAAGAGTTTTCATGAGCAGCTTTTAATTCTGCAATTAAATTAATAGTATCCAAACCAGCATTTTCAATTAAAGTCCTTGGAATAACTTCAACTGCATTTATAAGCTAAAATAGCTAATTGTTCTTCCACTTACAGATTCACCATATGCTCTTAATCCTTTTTACTAAATCAATTTCACAAAGCTCCTCCACCAATGAGAACTTTGCACTGTCTTCAAAGTAGCTGCTACAAACACCTAAAGCATCATCTAATGCTCTGCTAATTTGTTCAGTTACATAACGGTGCTTCCTCTAAGTACAATTGAAGATGCTAACTTTTGGATTTTCACATTCTTCAATGAAAGTAAATTTGTGGTCGAATATTTTTTATCATATATACATGGCCTGCAGAACCTAATTTGTCAGCGATTAAATCTTCAATATCAGTTACATACTGAGCACCGGTAGCTTTGTTGATTCTTTCCATATCGGATTTTTAACTCTTTTATAAAGCCATGATTCCTGCTTTTTGTTTAAGTAGTGTTGTGCCATATCGTCAATACCTTTTTTGACAGAATAAGACATTTGCTCCCAGATGCAACAACTTTATCTACTAAATCTTTAATCATTTCTTCTTCATTGTTTAAGAAAGCTTCAAATTGTGCAGGGGTCTGTAATATCAATTTTAGCATCAGTGTTGATTTCTTTTAATTCAATAGGATATTTAATTGCAAAGCAATTTTTTTAGTATCTTCAACATCAGTAGGCATGTTTTTTAGATACTGGATCTTTATCCATAACAATACCTTCAGCTAAAAATGAATCTTCAACTGAATCTCCGGAAATTCTTTGGATATTGATATTTGTCAATATCGATTTCACTGTCTTCAGCTATTTCTTTAAAAA